>Ga0102925_1002177_pt1 | contig 10776 bp, 24 predicted proteins | sample SalPonR1_A_D1_MG_FD_78216 | JGI IMG/M metagenome (GOLD analysis project Ga0102925, IMG submission 78216) | Salt pond soil microbial communities from South San Francisco under conditions of wetland restoration - Salt Pond MetaG R1_A_D1_MG | ecosystem: Environmental > Aquatic > Marine > Intertidal... | reverse complement strand
TAATTTTTGTTGTGTTGCTTTGGGCTAGGATAGGGGATTAATTATGGATACTACTTTTTATATGATTTGGCTGAAAAACCCTGATACGGGGGAACTGCAACTCCACAATATCACTCAAGAAATGCAAGATGTTGTGGAGGCGGTTGAAGATAACTATACCGTTGTTGTTGACAAACTTTGCGAAGATTCTATTTCGCCGCCGTACTTTGGAGATTAAAAATGTTACTGAAGAATATCGCTATTAATCTCGCATTAATTGCCGCTGCTGTAGCATATTGGTGCGGGTATCAGGAAGGCTTTTACATCATTGCCTTCTACATTGGGTTTCAATGTTTGACGATGCTTTTTAGCATTATGTTGCTGGTGGTGATTCCCGATGCAACAGAAGATTCTCGGAACAAGCTAAAGGCAGAGCTTCCTGAAAAGAAACTAAAGATATCGCCTGTTATATTCTGGTTCGCTATCTTTAGAAGTTTTCTAATATCGGTGTCGGGTATGTTATACTCTGGTATTATGTTGGCTATATTGACTTTCATAGGAACCGTCGTTATCTCATGTATGCGAATGGAACTATACGAAAACAATGACGAATAATTAAAGCAATGCCAGATGAGAATTGTTCTCATCTGGCGGCGCCGATTTTACCATACCCCGTGAAAAAATGCAATACGTATTTTCCACGATGTACATTATTTCGGAACCTGCTAGAATATACTCATGAATGATAGAAATTTTACAGCGTCCGATGTTGTCCGGCTCTACCGGGCTATCTATAACCATGCCTTTCGCCATGTAGAAAAGCCACAATTAAGAATCTATATTGGCGTGTCAGGTAAAATCGAGGCCTTCGGGCAATATGACCCAAATATCAATAGAATTGATATTTGGTTAGATGAGCACGAAACTTTAACGCAAATTTTTGATACATTGGTGCACGAATTGTGCCATGCTGAACAAGAAAAAAGATTGCAGCCGCTATTGCATAGCAAAAGATTTTCGCGTAGAATTAAACGACAGAAACAGAAAATAAAGAGGGCCATTTAATGAAGATGATAGAAATTTTTGATTGCGACGGTGTGCTGGTAGATTCGTCACACCGCTATCGTAACTTGCCGAACGGCTCAATTGACCTAGAATATTGGATTGAGAACAATACGCCAGAAAAGGTTGCTCATGATTCATTACTCGCAACGGCTGCGGACTATCAGAAAAGCCTACAGGATTCGCAACGCTTTACAATCATCGCAACGGCGAGGCAATGCGCGGCGCATGATTTTGAATTTTTCCGTAGCCGCCTCGGAATGCCGCAGCATATCATATACCGGAAAAAAGGCGACAGCCGTACCGATTGGAAACTTAAGGTTGCGGGATTGAACAGGATACTAAATCTGCGACAGTTTAAGAATCGCGCTGTGAGACTTTGGGAAGATAACCCTGTTACTATTGAAAATTTCCGCCGTATCTTTCCGCATTGGGAATACTGTTACATCGAATCGAATCAGGGCAGGTAGGCCCAAACCCAAATGCGAATCATTCGCATTTGGGGCGCCGATTATACCTTAGACTGATTCTAAATGCAATACGTATTTATACGTATTGACGGTGAGGTAGAAAATATGATACCCTGTAAGGGTGGAAGGGCGGGGGTGGTGGCGCCGCGCGCGGAATGCGAATCATTCTCATTTAGGTTCCGTTTCGCTTGGCATGGATATTGCAAGGCAATATCCATGCCACTATGCTTGTCAATAGGGGAATGTACTTATAAAGCTGATTCATACTTTTGAATTCATGTCAATACGTATTTTCTCTTATGTTGTTCTTTCGGTAGGATGATATAATATCTTCGTGGACAGTTATAGGAAATTTAAAATGAATCGAGATATGAAGCTGGCGTTATTTTCTTCCGGCCTGCTGGTTGCATTTACCGTTGTTCTAATGGTGGATGTTCTAATGGGCCGCGCAACGGTCACGGTATTTAATGCCGCATCTTTTACCGTTGCGTGTCTGGTTCTCGGGTATGCTAACAGGTATCACTATTTGAGCGCGACTGCGACCGCGTTAAATGGTGTATTCTGGTTCATAATGTTAATTAAGGTTATTTAAAATGAGCATTAAAGAAAATAGATTTATGGTTTTTGATACAGAAACTATGGGGCTAGAGAATCGCGTGGTGTACGATATAGGTTATTATATTGTGAATCGACGCGGTAATGTCTTTGCTTCTCGCAGGTTTCTGGTAAAAGAAATTATAACTAACCCGCGTATCATGACGGACGCCTTTTACCATGATAAGGTTTATTCTGATTATCTGGAAATGTTAGATAATTCTGACTCTCGCCTTATTTATAACTGGTCGGATATTCAAAATTATATAAGAGAAGATATTAACATTTATAATGTTAATACTATGTCCGCATATAACCTCGCTTTTGATATGTCCGCTATTAAAGCGACTAATAAGGCGACTGGTTGCGGTACTCTTTTAACTTCTCGCCCTGTTCTGCTAGACTTATGGTTATTTTCTTGTCTTTATCTTTTCAATACCCGTTATTATAAAGAAATGGCGAAAGATAATAACTGGATTTCTCCCGCTGGTAATTACCGGACAACGGCCGAACATGCATATAGATTCATTACTTTAAATGCGGATTATACCGAACCGCATACGGCGCTAGAAGATGCCGAAATAGAATCAGAAATTTTAAATCGGCTACTTGCGAAGAAACAGAAGATTCCTTATAACACTATTAACGCGCATCCGTGGCGTATTCCTAACGCGGCGTAAGCCTGCAACTGGCACGGGCCTTGCCTTGCAAGGTTCGTGCCAGTTTCTTTTTTGTTCTAAATGCGAATGATTCTCATTCGCGGGCGCCGATTTTACTATAGCGCACGAGTTTTGTCAATACGTATAAATACTTATTGACGCGGAGGGCGGCGATACTGTATACTATACGGGAGGGCGGGGCGGGGTGGAGGCGCCGGCCCGGATGCGAATGATTATCATTCGCATTTTCGCGTTGGCATGAATATTGCAAGGCAAGAATCATGCCATCATGTTGTCAATACGCATAAATACTTATTTCTATGAATCACAGAAAATCAGTTATGTCAATACGTATTTTCCACGATATTCTCAAGCCGTGATTCTGTTATCATATATTCAAGGTTTGAGAACGGCTCGAACCACAAACGAGGAAAGAAACATGAGCACGAAAAACACGAACTACACTCCCGAAATGACTGCAACGCTTAAGGCCGGTTACGCGGCTTGTGATTCGGACGAATCGCGCAAGGATTTCATCCAGCAGTTTGCCGATGAGTATGGCAAAAAGCCTGCCAGCATCCGGGCCAAGCTGGTTCGGGAGGGCGTCTATGTCAAGGCGGAGACTCCGCGCAAGCGTAGCGCGACGAAGTCTGAACTGGTCGAGGCAATCGCCGCGCGAGTCGGCGCGGATTCTGAAAAGCTTGACTCGCTCGCGAAGGCGACTGTGAAGGCGCTGGAGATTGTTCTGCGGAACCTTCCGCAGGATGAGGAAAACACCGAAGAAATGGAGGCAACCGACTAAAGAGCGAATGCGACTAATTCGCATCGGCCGGGGAGGAAGCTCCCCGGTCGCACTCTTTTGCGCTGCAAAAGCCAAATGCGAATGATTCTCATTCGCATGCGCCGTCCCGCAAATGCGAATGATTCTCATTCATACGTATAACTTAACATAATACTTTATATACGCATGATGCACTGCAACATCGTTTAAAATCAAGGACTTAGACGCGTTATACCGTTTAACATAATACTTTATATACGCTGTTCAATTTTTTGCTTTGTTCAATTTTTTTGAACATTCAATTTTTTTGAACATTCAATTTAACATAATACTTTATATACGCATGATGCACTGCAACATCGTTTAAAATCAAGGACTTAGGCGCGTTATACCGTTTAACATAATACTTTATATACGCATGACATTATGTTAAATTAGATTATACTAATTTAGCGTGCCCTAATGTAGGGCATGCTAATTTAGAGGTTGCTCAATAGGGGTGGTGGGCGGGGCGCCAGTGCACTAGTGCAAAGTTGCAAACTTTATTACGTGCGTGTATACAGTATACAAACGCCTTTGTATACAGTATACAATATGCAAAATGTTTTGTATACAGTATATTAAGGTAGGTAAAAGTACTTATTGACTTTTCCAGCTCCCCATGATATTATATACATACAATAAAAAAAAGCAGTAGAGCAGCGCAGAAAACAGTAGTCACACGCAAATATTTGAACTTGTTTTTAGTTAGCCGATGTTCTATAATATATATACTGAAAGAAGAAAATTACCTACCCCTAACAGGAGAAAATGAAATGACCAAGTCCGTCTATACCCCCGAAGTTACTGAAGTCCTGGTTCGTGAGTACAGTGCCGCGGAGTCGGCCGAGGCTCGCCAGGCAGTCCTGGAAAAGTTTGCTGAAGAGCTGGAAGTGAAGGTTGCCTCTGTTCGTGCCAAGCTCGTGCGTGAAGGCGTGTATGTCAAGGCCGAGAAGTCCCGCAAGTCGGTGGCAACCAAGGCTGAGCTGGTGGGCCTGCTTGCCGAGCGTCTGGAGGTGTCCGAGGAGGCGCTGGAGTCGCTGGAGAAGGCTACCAAGTCGGCGCTGACCAAGGTGCTGGCAGGTCTGCCGAAGGCGAGCTAGCCGCTTAACCTGGAGCTAGCAGGAAGAAGGTCGCAGAAATGCGGCCTTCTTTTTGCCTGTGTATATTAGCAAAAGCTAAATTAGTGCGCGCCCATTATACCACATTCAGTGGGTTCTTGTCAAGGCCAAATTTTCAAATTTGATAGGGTAGGGGGTAGGGCAAGTCTAAAAACGAACCCCCTGCGCGGCTTCGCCGCGAATGTAGCGAATGTAGCAAATATAGTGCAATATCGCAAATTTAGCACTTTTCGGAACTTTTCGGGACTTTTATCCAGTTTTATCCAGTTTTATCCAGTTTTATCCAATTTTTACAGTCGTCGCGAAGCGACGTAGGGGTTGGACTTGAAAAAGTCGCGTGAAGCGCCTCGAACTTCAATAAAATTAACTTATTTTTTGACACCTCAAAAGGAAAAGGAAATAAATTTTGGACAAAATAAAAGACTCGAACCGAGTTGGAACGAGTCTTTATAAGTAGTAGTAGATATGTAAATTAAAGAAATATCATCCGGGCTGTGGGATAGTACGAGGGAACTTTTCAAGTTTATTCATCTGTTCTTTAACTTGAGCAGTTTCTTCATAGTCCGAGAGCATAGACAATACTTTCTCATAATTTTCAGTTAAATCATATAATCCGTCTCTGAGTAGACGAAGGGTCTCCTTTGGAGCTTTATCTAATCCTGGTAGAGAAGTATCTAAATACTTTTCCATATCAGAGACTAGTGCGAGCTTCGTAATGGGCCTACGACCTAACTTATCTGTGTATCCTTCCTTAGAGTATACACCTTCTTTCGATAATTTTGCTACCACAGACCGCGGAGTTCTTTTTAACTTCGCAGCTATATGTAGTACTGTATCCCAATTAGGCTCTAGTAAGTAGTTCTCTACTGCAAAATCTGTTTCTTTCTGTGTATATGCTGGCATATTATTTCCTCTTAGTCAAAAATGAAGCATACTGACTTTTTTCTATTCTAGCTGGTTCCTGCCTTTCGCGCTTCGGCGCGAAGTTATTAGTAGGAGGAACAAAATCCCAATTAAAGGGATGTAGTAACATACTATTCTCATCTCTAACAGAAGGATGGCAAACCCATGTTTGAAGTTTCATATGTTGAATAATTTTTGGCCATTTATTAAACCCTTCCCATAGTAGTTTAGGTCCACCCTCATCATCCTCTATCTCATCATTAATTTCTGGTACCGGTGCTAGAAAATAGCCAAGAGGATTAGTAGGGTCTTTTAATACATACTGATACATAGTAGCATTTGGTTTAATTCTATCCCATTGTGCTACAGATGGTGTATTAGGACTAGTTAAAGCGGTTACTACATTTCTATCGAATAAAAACATCCAATCGTTTCTTGATAGTCCTCGTTTCCAGTACATATACGGCACTTCGTGCCGCTCGCGAGCAGCTAACATAAATAAGCTAGTAAGGCACGAGAATCTTGGTTCGTGAATCTGAGTAATATAGTGCCACGAAGAATACGACAAACCATCTAGACTTAATAAAAGAGTATAAGGACGCAATATTGAGTCCCAATAGTTACTACTTATTAAATTTTCCATAGTAGCTGATGCATTAACTGCTTCACCCTCCACCACTACGGGTACAGTCTTATATATTCTACAAATAGCTTCTGTATCATCTGAGTTCAAGCGTAATGATGAAGCGATTTTTACCTTTGCAGAACTAGTAAAGATGTTCTCTAGTGATTCTAGTTTCCTAGCTAAATCAGTTCGTTTAGAGGCTGATAGTCCAGTGCTAGAAGTGTCAGGTAATTGTTGTGATACAACTCGCATTAAATCTCCTTTCCGCGCTAACGCGCGGGATTTACATAAAGTATGGGGCTAGAAACCCCTGTGGCTTACGGGTACTTTTATTGATGTAAGGCTCTCCCTTGGAGTGTAACAAAAAAATTATCAATAAAATTTATTAAAGGCATAGCAATAGCCAAGCCGAGGGGAGAAGTTCTGAATTTTCTTAAAATTTGTTTAGTTTGCATCGAGTCCGAGGGAATAGCAAACAAACAATTTTTAAAAATTCTCACTTCTCTTCATTATCTATAGTATATATTATAGCATACATTTTACTAACTGTCAAGGACTATTTTTTAGTTAGGTCTATGATTTTTTATTGAGCTAATCTGTATTTGAACTATTAAAAGAGCACTTGCTTTTTAGTATATAATTTGCTATAATATATAAAATGGAAAAAATGGAGAAGTGAAATGTCTAACGCTTATACAATTAGGCTTGACTCTGACGCGCTTCGCGCGATTGTAGAGGAGATGCTTGCTAGTAATCTTTCTCAATTTATTCGTTGTGTAGATGCTCCTTATGACATTGGTGATAACTGGCATGTTATCTGGGACATGGTTAATCAAGAACTCGTAGTGGTATTTATCTAATGCATGAAGTAATTGATATTATGATTGAAGCGCGTGCTAGCAATGCTAAAAAGGTGCGTAATTTGCGTAACTCTGTAAAGCTTTTGCGTTCTAGTAATGTTTCGCAAAGAGTAATACGCGACTTCGTCGCGACTTATCGCGATTCATACCTGATTCCTGTGCTGCCTATGCGAGCACGCGCGTTTCGCGGCGAAGCCGCTCGGTTGCGCAAGTTCGCAAAAAGCGAGCTGCCGGGTATTCATGGTAGTGGTAGCTATGTTGGTGGCGACGGTTATTCCTACTGCGGACTAGCCGACGCTGATTTTTATGCGCGTGAAGAAGCTGCTGAATGGGCTGAGAAGTATGAGGAAGCTGCAAAAGAGTTGCCGGAATGAAAGAAGCAATTAAAGACATTCTGGTAGGTATTCCAGCAATTATTCTTTCCTTTTTAGTACTCGGAGGAGTTCCTGCACTTCTAGTTTATACAGATTGGATGCGTTACGTAGTAATAAGTGTATTTTTCTTATTTATATCCTGGCTGATAGGTAGTGTTATTCGAGGAGAGTTCAAAGAAAATGAAAGATGATATGAGTTGGAACTTTGGATTTTTTCAAGGTTTTATTGCAGGAATTATAGTTTTGATTATTATACTTGCAGCAATACCTGGCCCTAGTGAGCATAAGATTAAAGAGTGTGAGCTTGAGCTGCCTCGCAATCAACATTGTGAGCTAATTGCAGTGCCTATTGAAAAGGAAAAAAATGATGAACGATATTATTAATAAAATCGCTAGAGACTGTAAGCGAGCACAGCATACTGGAGAAGAATATAACCTAGATTTAACCTTCCTTTGCAAAGAACTAAATATTACTAGTACTCGACTGCTAAATGCTGTAGCAGACAAAAGAGAGCAGGTAGAGGTTTATTTTATTACAGGAAGTGTTGAAAATGAAACATTTGAGGAAACAATGTATTCCTTTGAAGAAGTGAGTGATTATCTAAAATCACTATTTAGCAGGGGTTCCGTTGTTAATGTAAGGATAATGAACTAAATGAAAGAGTCTGATCGAGCACTAATAATTGCAAATATTTGGTTAGCGGCAGCAATGCTCTCGTTTGACGCAGGGCCTTATGCTTTCACGCTACTAGTAGTATTCCACAGTCTGTGGTATATTGTTTCACTTTTTTGGGAGGATTAAATGATTTGGTTAATGTTTTGTATGGGCCTGTTCTTCATGTCTGCCTATATTGGCTATTATAGTGGTGTGAATGAATGGTCTTTACGAAGAACTATAGTAATTTCCGCACTAAGTGGATTTGTGTGGACTGTTACATTTAAAGACTTAGTATTGAGTGCAACATGAAAACATGCAAAATGAAAACAATGTACGTAGGATTTAATATTTGGATTCCTGTTGAAGTTCCTGAGAGTTTTAGGGAGAATGAACAGTTGGAATGTGCCTTTAAGAAAGGACTACAGTTTGTAGAGAACGCAAATTTACGAGAATGGGAGTTTATAGATATAGATTATGACTAAAATACTAGACCACTTAAATACAGCATATACTAATAAGTTGTTCCCTATTCGTGGAAGGCTTAACGACTTTATTACACTAGAAAACGAAGAAAAATATGATGCAGTTCGTCATTCTTACGAATACCTGTTTCGCCTTCAGCTAGCAACAACAGCTCGTATTCCTGCTGAGGAGATAAGAGAAAATAACAACCGAATAGAAGAAGAGTTAAAAAGAGTTAGAGATACTTTTGCTTATATGCTATATGGAGAGATAATTAATCATATTAGAATGGAGTTAATTCCTCTAACCTATAGATTCAAATGTCAGGCATCAAGTATGGAAGACTTTGACAACATCAAAGAATTAGAAAACCAGATTGACACAATTTTAAAGATAATGCAATAAAGTAAACTTGAATTTCGGAGCTTACCGGAGTATAATATAATTATAGAATGGAGAAAGCAATGAAATTTAACGCAGAAACAACCAAAGATTTTCGCTCAGACTTGGAAAGCGTCCTCGCAAAGGCATTTCCTGAGCTGAGGTTTAACCTGGGAAACATGACCTACGACCGTGAGGGAGACAATGTCTCTGTCACTCTAGAGGCTGTTTCCGGCCTGTCTCGTGGTGAGAAGGACTTGCTTAATGCAATGAAGCGGGATGGTATCCCCTATCCCACTAATAAGAAGGGTGATATCCTTGTTGAGTATTCTCGACGCGCTCGTAAGTATCCGTACATCTACAAGACTTTAGAGGGTAAGCTCTTTAAGATTACTCGTGAAGATGCGATGTTGAAGTTTGGTGCAGTTTAAGGTGCAATCATGGAATTTCGTGGCAAGTCTAGAAAAGGAAAAACTCGTATTCGTGAACACGGTTCTGTATGGAGCTGCGTGGTTCAAACTAGTTCGGTTGCCTTTTCTCCTCTTACTGGGCTTTGGATGCTACTAAAGAGCGAGAAGGATGGAGCTACTAAGTGGTTTCGTGCAAATGGAGATGAAGATTTTGAAAGACTGTGGTAATAGAATTCCTCTAATTGGACAAACGCGTGTAGTTACCAAGTTTCTGTGGTTTCCTAAAACCATTAATAAAGAAACGCGGTGGCTTGAGAAAGCGTCATGGACGGAACACTATCTTCCTTCTATTGTAACAAATAAATGCAGTTGGATTACAGGTAAGTGGAATGACTAGTACAGGATATATAGTAAAAACTTTTGATATAGATATGCAGACACATTTTTCTGATAGAACATTTGTGTCAAAAAAGGCAAAGGATGAATACCTAGAAGCAGCTAAGCTTATGGGATTTCGTTGCACAGTACTGGAAAGCCCTCTAGTGCATATTCAGTATATGAGGGGCCAGGAAAAAGAGGATACGATAGTTGAAGTACTAGATGGTACTTATTCTCAACTGGGAGAACTAATTACAGACCATATTAAAGAAGGTGGATGGGTGGTTATATCATGATAAATGAAATTAAAGAGCTAGAGCGGGATATTGCGATGGTTCGTTTGTGTACCGCTATGCAATATATTTATGCTGCCCTTGGTAATCGGGGGCAGTTTTGTTGCTGTGGGGTTAGTACTCATGTCGATGAGACTGAAATTACAGAAGAAATGTGGGGCGTCCTTGAAGACGCTATCGACGAAAAGTGCTATAAAATTTCAAATGGTAAACATATTTATATAAAGAGCAATGGATAAAATGTCAAAACATAGTCGCACGGTTTCTGATATAAGGAAATTTCGAGCAAAAACATTTATGTCAGATAATGAAGTCCTCGCTGAGGTAGATGAGCTTCTAGAAAAAATTAGTCGTAGACATGAAAAGGCTGCAAAAAAGGAGCTTTTTCAACTTGATAACGAGCGGTTGCTGGAAGCACACATAAAGATTGTAGAAGCGGCGCGCAAGGTCGCGGCCGACACATCGGGTGCTGGTGGTACATATGGTGAAGGGTTTCGCGACGGTATAACTGTATGTGGAAAAATTGCAGAAGAAGCTTTGTACGGAGCTTTATACGGGAGAAGTAAGTAATGAATGAATTGCCAACAAAAATCGCAGGATACACACTTGTTAGTATTGATCCAACCACTTATGGGCCTCGTGTAACGGCAACTTACGAGAAGCATTTGCCAGGGTATCGCAATGAAATCAATGTAGCAACCATCGAGGTTTCGATTTCTGCAACTTT
>Ga0102925_1002175_pt1 | contig 10785 bp, 8 predicted proteins | sample SalPonR1_A_D1_MG_FD_78216 | JGI IMG/M metagenome (GOLD analysis project Ga0102925, IMG submission 78216) | Salt pond soil microbial communities from South San Francisco under conditions of wetland restoration - Salt Pond MetaG R1_A_D1_MG | ecosystem: Environmental > Aquatic > Marine > Intertidal... | reverse complement strand
TTTACTTCTTGCCGGATTGTACACATGAGCACCAATAAACAAACCTTTTACGGGTTGAGAAAGAATCCCGACTTCGAAATTTATTGCCTCAGATGAGCCATAATTATCGGCAATTTTTGTGCTTAAATAGTTAATTTGTACCCCTGTAGCAAAATATTGGGTAAATGAACGGCCAAAGGCAAGCCCTGCCTGCATCTCATTATATTGTGAAAACCCATAGTAAGAGTAAGAAGCCCCGATAGTTCCTGTTTTTGTTGGAAAAGCAAAGCTTATGCCCTGGGTGTTTTGTTGTTTTATAAAACCCGATTGATGAAAAACACCAAGCGTGATATTACTTAAATAACCCAATCCTGCCTGATTATTGTAAATTGACCAAATGTCAGTAGCTGCGACGGATGCATTGCTCATTGCTGCCGATCTTCCTGCTTCAATTTTTATGTTTTGGGAGAAAGAGTGTAAAGGAATGAGGAATAGGTATATTACGAATATGTAGATAATTTTCTTAATATGCTTAGGCATCATTTTGTTTGACTGTTCAAGAGTTGAAAGTTAGAGTGTAATTATAAATTGTTTACTAAATTAAAAATAAGTTTTTTTATTTAAAAATTGGAAAAAAAATAGGGTAAAAGGGTAATTTTTAATCTTATATAGAAAGAGTCAACATTATAAGTAAATTTTGATTTAAAAGCCTAAATTGATATATTCGTTTTTAATTAATTTATATAATATTATTGTTAACCTAAATTTTTAATCTATGAAAAAAATTACAATTTTTTTTGCATTTCTGTTTTTTGTTAGTTTTCAGGCTGCAGCTCAGCTGGAAATTACAGGGACGGTAACCAATGCAATGGATGGTTCTCCAATACCAGGAGTATCTATTGTTGTTAAGAATAATACATCAATAGGTACCAGTACTGATATTGATGGAAATTATTCACTTACGATTCCTGAAAGTTCTAATGTGCTTGTGTTTAGTTCAATTGGGATGAGAAATCAGGAAGTAGAGATTGGCGGCCGTTCAGTTATTAATGTACAATTGGAAGAAGAAGTTTTAGAGATGGATGAGGTTATTGTTGTTGCTTATGGAACAATTAAAAAAGGATCATTTACAGGTTCTGCTTCCGTTGTTGATGAAGACGAATTGAAGAAAATAACCACCCCTTCTGTTGGGCAAGCGCTTATGGGTTCAACCCCCGGAGTTCAGGTTACTAGTGCCAGCGGACAGCCAGGTTCTCAGGCAACCATCCGGATTAGGGGTACAGGTTCTCTTTTAGCTGGTAGTTCACCATTGTATGTTGTTGATGGAATCCCCGTTTCAACAGGGAACTATAGTGATATCGCTAATGATGGTTATGCCACTTCGTCTGATGTTTTAAGTACTCTCAATCAAAATGATATTGAATCTATTACCGTGTTAAAGGATGCTGCTGCGGCTTCGTTATACGGTTCTGCTGCTGCAAACGGTGTTGTGCTTATAACTACCAAGAAAGGAAAAGAAGGGGAAAGTAAAATTAATTTTGATGCTAAATTTGGTTATCAGTCATTAGGAAAAGAGCGTTATGACCTAATGAATTCCGATGAAATATATAAAATATGGTTTGAGAACTATTTACAACAAGCTCAGACAGATGGTCTTGCAAACCCTGTTGAGTATGCAAATAATCAAACGATTACAGCTCTTGGAGGACATAATCCTTATAATGTTGATAATCCCTTAGATCAGAATGGGAATCTCGTATCAGGAGCTTCTAATGTGATTGATACTGATTGGCGTGATGTGGTGTTTGATACTGGTAAAACTCAGGATTACAGTTTAAGAGCTTCAGGAGGAAGTGAAAAAATAAATTATTATGCATCGGGTGGATATTCTACTTATGACGGCATAGCTGTTGGTTCTGATTTTGAGAGGTTTACGGGTAAGTTAAACTTATCTTCAGATATGACTGATTTTCTTCGTTTTGGAATGGAAAATACATTAGGATATACTGTTCAGAATACACCCCCTGGAGGTGGAGGAGGAGCCAGTCCTTATCGTATGTCTATATTATATAATAATGCTGTCCCGTTCTATGTAGTGGATGAAAATGGAAATCCGGTTTTAGATAGTGAAGGAAATAAACAATATAACTATGTGAATCCTGTTTCTCCTGATTACAATCCTGTAGGGTTAAGCAAACTAAATATATACAGAACCAAAACATACAGGGCAATTTCTTCGCTTTGGATGGAACTTGATATCCTTGAAAACTTAAAATTTAAGTCGATTGGGAATGTTGATTATATAGGTTTAACAGATTATCGGTTTTATAATCCTTACCATGGAGATGGAAAACCTGTTAGCGGAAGAGGAAGCAGATGGCCTAAAACAGATTTAAACTGGACAATATCAAATACACTTACCTATGACAAGCAGTTTGCTGAGGCTCATAATGTAAACTTTCTTTTAGGTTACGAAGCCTTTGAAAGTAATTATGAGAGAATTAATGTTGATGCTACAGGATTTTATGTTATTGGCGATATTTTATTCCCTGAGCTGGACAATGCATCTACCCCTGAAGATGCAGGAAGTTATACCCTTACAGAATCTAAAAGCTCTGTTTTTTCAAGACTGAATTATGATTATAATAGTAAATACTATTTTTCTGCCAGTTTAAGAAGAGATGGCTCTTCAAAGTTTGGTAGTGAAAAAAGATATGGATTATTTTATTCTTTAAGTGGTTCCTGGAGAATATCCGAAGAAGCATTTATGGATAGTTTTGACTGGCTGTCGGGTCTTAAATTAAGAGCAAGTTACGGAACATCTGGTAACGATAATATTAGTAATTTTGCTTTTCTTGGACTATACTCGCCTCAAAGTTATAACGATATGTCAGGGTTAATTCATGATCAATTAGCAAATGATAAATTACACTGGGAAGCCAATGCTAATTTGAATATCGGACTGGATGTTACCCTTTTTAACAGATTAAGTTTTACTTATGAATATTACAATAGAAAATCTACTGATTTATTATATGACAGGCCACTGCCTCTAAGTACGGGATTTGGCTCGATAATAACGAATTTAGCAGATTTAAAAAATTACGGACATGAATTTGAATTAAATTATAATATCCTTCGTTCTGATGTTGTTTGGAATGTTGGTTTTAATTTATCTAAAAATACCAACGAGATATTGGAAATACTTAGCTCACAGATTGATCCAAATGATGGTACCAAACGCTGGGAAGAAGGAGGTAGTATTTATGAGTTCTATCTGGAAGAATGGGCTGGTGTTAATTCCTCAACCGGCGAACCTCAATGGTATATGGATGATGGAAATGGGAATAAAGTAGTTACCAGCAATTATAATGAAGCAACAAGATATAAACAAGGAGTATCAACACCTGATTTTTTTGGAGCCTTAAATTCTGATCTGTCCTATAAAGGTTTCGAATTATCGTTAATGTTTTATTATAGTATTGGCGGGCAAATTTATGATGATGTAGAACGTCAGTTGTTTTATAATGGAGATAATAAAGGAAATAACATGACGAATGAAGCCAATGATTATTGGAGTACTGATAATACAGATGCAAAATACCCTCGTTTCGATGTTGATGGAGGCTTAAATTCATATAACCGATCAACACTGTTCTTGCATGATGCTACTTATATTAAGTTGAAAAATATTCAACTTGCTTATAATATACCTCAAGATTTTCTGAACAAAATTAATTTCTCTTCAATGAAACTATATGTTAGTGCAGAGAATGTTTTTGTTTGGATGAAAGATAAGGATTTAAAAGTTTTTGATCCGGAAATGGGTATTGGCGGTGTTAATTTCTTCCGTTCTCCTTCACCCAGGGTATTTTCTTTTGGAATAAATGTTGGATTGTAAAATATTAAAATTTAATCATATGAAAACACTAAATAAATTAATAATATTTATTGTTCTTGTTCTTGCAACAATATCCTGTAGCGATGATTTTCTTGAACAAGAGCCTACGAATAAATTATCCGATGATGTAATACTATCATCAACCGATGCGTTAGAAGTTGCTATCAATGGATCATATCGTTCCTTAGCCAGTTATGCTCTTGATGGATTATTTTACGAAGGAATGGCCGATGTTCGTAGCGGAGATGCAGTGATGGCTTCAGCAAGTAACTACGGGTGGTTCATCAATCCTTATAGATTTAATTTAACAGCAACCTCACGATATTCTGTATGGCCATGGGAAGTGGCGTATGAAGTTATTGATAATGCAAATGTAATTATTAATAATATTGAACAAGTACCAGGTGACGAGACAGAGAAGAATCAATTATATGGTGAGGCGCTTTGTTTAAGAGCATATTCTTATATGTTATTAGCTACCATGTTTGCAGATAAACCTTATTCTGTTAATCCTGATGCAATGTGTGTCCCTTTAAGACTATCATCAAAAGATGTTGCAAATGATCCACATCTTGCACGGGCATCTGTTGGAGATGTATATAATCAAATTATCGAAGATTTGTTAGAAGCAGAACCTCTACTTGGCTTTGTTCGTACCGGAAGATTCTCTCAACGTGCTGCCCAGGGGTTATTAGCCAGAGCATATCTGGCAATGGAAAACTGGGAACAGGCTTCTTCATGGGCTGCTACTTGTCATGGAGGCCAGGAATTGCAAACAGAAGACATGACCAGTGGCTTTTTTGATTATAATAATGAGACCATTTTTGGTTATGATTTTACGGATACTGATAATAATATTTTTCTAAGCCATCCCTCATTCTGGTATTTAGATGGCCCCGGAAGTGGAAATCTTTATGGGTATAGTACACTTTTATACACTCCTGAATTCGTGTCTATATTTGATGCCAATGATGCAAGGAATATGTTTATCCGGAGTGATACTACTTTAGTGGAAGAAGTAGGAGCTATTGCAAGCAATTTCTTTGGTGTTGCGGCACATTATACCTATAAATTCCGTCACCGTAATGATTTTCTCGGACAGGCACGTTTAATTAGAATGCGGGTGGCCGAAATGTATTTGATTGAAGCAGAGGCAGAGGCTCAATTAACGCATGATGTTAATGCACAACAAGCATTATTTGAGGTACAAAGTAGATCAATCCCGGGGGCAACTCAAAGTACCTTTACTGGTGCAGCATTATTAGATGAGATATATCTTGAAAGAAGAAAAGAATTATATGGAGAAGGTTTTGGTGTTTGGGATTTGATGAGATTGCAATTGCCTGTTGATCGTAGTTCTTCTGTACATTGGGGGTACACAGAAAATATCATAGCTGCTAATGCCGATATTTTATCTCTTCCAATTCCACAAGATGAAATTGATGCGAATGATTTAATTAACGAAGAAGATCAGAATCCGGCCTATAACTAGAATCACTATAGTAAATATCATACAAAGAGGCTGTCTCAGATAGGGACAGCCTCTTTTGTATATAAAAAAACAGTTAATTTAATTGGTCTTATATTCTAAAACTGAAGGGTTAACCCTTCAGTTTTTGCTATAAATGGATGTTTTAATTGGTTTTGTATTCAAACTTTACTTTCGATAATTCTTCGTTGGCTTTAACAATTTTTGTTTTTAGGTTTTCTTTATATTCCTCTAAAGCCTTTTTGAGATTTTTGTCTCCGGCTGCTAATATTTGTGCAGCTAAAATACCGGCATTCTGAGCTCCGTTAATACCTACAGTAGCAACAGGGATTCCGGGAGGCATTTGTACTATGGCTAATAATGAATCCATTCCGTCTAACGAAGCATTTATAGGGACTCCAATTACCGGAAGGCTGGTCATTGCTGCTATAACACCGGGTAAATGAGCAGCCATTCCTGCACCTGCTATAATTACTTCAATACCATTATCTTTAGCCCCTTTGGCAAATTTTTCTACTTCTTCGGGGGTTCTATGTGCCGACAAAGCATTTATTTCGAAAGGAATTTTAAAATCATTTAAGATTTTTGCTGCTTTTTCCATTACCGGCAGATCAGAGGTGCTGCCCATGATGATACTTACTTTTGGTTTCATGTTAAAATAAAATTTTTAAGGTGGTTTAAAATTATTTTTTAGAACATTAATTTGTATTTTCGCAGAATATTTTCAACGTTTACAAAGGTAATAAATAAACGATTATTTTATAAGAATGTTCATTCGGTAATCCAAACTGGTGAAAATTGTTTTAATGATGAAGCAGGTAAAATTAAAAGATAAAGTATTTGAAGTATCTATCCCATCGGAAAAGATTCAGCATGCAGTGGCTCAAATTGCACAAAACATAAATCAGGATTATACAGCTAAAGATGTTCCTCTTTTTATTAGTATTTTAAACGGTTCTTTTATGTTTACAGCCGATTTGTTAAAACACATTGATTTTAATTGTGAAATAACTTTCTTGAAATTATCTTCTTACAAGGGAACCTCTACTACCGGTAAAGTTAAGCAATTAATCGGGGTTAATGAGAAAATAAGCGGACGCGATGTAATTGTTCTTGAAGATATTGTTGATTCCGGAATTACTTTAGATCAAATTGTAAAAGAATTGAATAAATTTGGTGCTGCAAGCGTAAAAATATCAACCCTTCTTTTAAAGCCCGCTGCCTATAAAAAAAATATCCCTATCGAATATGTAGGTATGGAAATACCCAATGATTTTATTGTTGGTTATGGTCTGGATTATGACGGACTGGGAAGAAACCTGCCCGATATATATACCTTAAAAAGCTAAATTTTTGTATGTTAAATATTGTATTGTTTGGCCCGCCTGGGGCAGGGAAAGGTACGCAATCAATGAAGATTATTGATAAATACAATTTAAAACATATTTCTACCGGAGAAATATTACGAAAAGCAATTGCTGATAAGACCTCTTTGGGTATTGAAGCACAAAAACATATTGATAAAGGATGTTATGTCCCCGATGAAATGGCTGTAGATATTATTAGAAAAGAACTTGGAAAGTTTGAACAAAGCGAAGGTTATATTTTTGATGGATTTCCAAGAACCATTCATCAGGCAGCCCAATTGGAAAAAATTTTATCTGGAATGGGAGCCAAAGTTAATGTGATGATTTCTCTTGAAACCAATGAAAAAGCTATTATTGAACGTTTATACTCTCGATATAATAATTCAGCCAGGGCCGATGATAAAAGCGAAGATATTATTAAAAAAAGAATAGCTATTTATAATACCAATACTATAATATTGAAAGATTACTACAAATCAATGGGAAAATGTGAATCAGTTTATGGAATTGGAGAAATTGATGTTATCTTTGATAAAATTTGTTCAATAATTGAAAGGTATAAATAGATGGCAGGTTCAAATTTTGTTGATTATGTAAAAATATTTTTTCGTTCGGGCAAAGGAGGAGCTGGTTCCCCGCATTTGCATCGAGAAAAATTTGTTCCTAAAGGCGGACCTGACGGCGGTGATGGAGGTCGTGGAGGAGATATTATCCTTCAAGGGAATGCCCAATTATGGACTCTTTTACATTTAAAATTCCAAAAACATATTTTTGCTACCAGCGGACAGGCTGGTGGAAGTGCTCAACGTACAGGTGCCGAGGGGAAAGATGTAATTGTTGAAGTTCCTTTGGGAACTGTAGTTAAAGATGCAGAAACCGGTGAAGTATTGTCAGAAGTTACCGAAGATCAGCAGGAATATGTATTACTAAAAGGCGGACGTGGAGGATTAGGGAATACTCATTTTAAATCATCTACTAACCAAACACCACGATATGCTCAGCCCGGAGAAGATGGAAAAGAAGGGTGGTTTATTTTGGAGTTGAAGATCCTGGCTGATATTGGCTTAGTCGGATTTCCCAATGCAGGGAAATCAACATTGCTTTCTGTTGTATCAGCTGCAAAACCCAAAATTGCCGATTATCCGTTTACAACGCTCGTACCTAACCTGGGGATTGTACAATACCGGGATATGAAATCTTTTGTTATGGCCGATATCCCGGGAATAATAGAAGGTGCACACGAAGGAAAAGGCCTTGGGCATCGTTTTCTGCGACATATAGAACGAAATGCAATGCTCCTTTTTATGGTTTCCTGTGAAAGCGATGATATTCATGCAGAATATAAAACACTTCTTGCTGAAATTGAAAAATATAATCCTGAATTATTAGATAAAAAAAGACTGTTGGCTATTACAAAGTCGGATATGCTCGATGAAGAGCTGATGGAAGAAATGGAAAAAGATTTACCTGAAATTCCTTATATCTTTATTTCATCGGTGTCTCAAAAAGGAATTCAGGAATTAAAAGATATGATTTGGAATCAACTTCATTCGGATGAGTAGTTTATTAGAAATACTTAAAAACTGGGATACCCAGTTGTTTATTTTCTTCAATGGATTGAATTCTCCTTTTTGGGATCAGATGATGTGGTGGTTTTCTGGAAAATTTTTCTGGCTGCCTATGTATTTAATTATTATTGCTTATATCATTTATAAATATCATTGGAAAGCAATTATTACATTGCTGTTTATTGCTTTGGTGGTAACGCTGGCCGATCAAATTTCTGTTCATGCCTTTAAAGAAGTATTCCAGCGTTTGCGACCTTGCCATAATCCTGAACTGAAAGATATTGTTCATCTGGTAAATGATAAATGTGGAGGAAAATACGGGTTTGTATCATCGCATGCAACCAATACCTTTGCTGTAGCTTTCTTTCTCAAAAAATTGTTTGAACAAAAATATTTTTCAATTTTTATTATCTTTTGGGCTGCAATAGTATCCTACAGTCGCATATATTTAGGTGTTCATTATCCGCTTGATGTAATTGGGGGAGCTGTTTTAGGTATTTTAATCGGAATGCTGGTTTTTTATCTTTATCGATATACTTCAAAAAAATTGTCAAACAAATTTAGTCGCTGATTGTTATTCTTCTTAATTCTTCTATTTATAAACGAATAATAGTTATGCTTTGTATAAAAAATCCTGAAACCAATCCATATTTTAATCTGGCAGCAGAAGAATATGTACTTAAAAATTTTAAAGAAAACTGTTTTATGCTATGGCGTAACAGGCCTTCAATAATTGTAGGCAAGCACCAAAATACATTAGCAGAAATTAATATAGATTATGTAAAAGAAAATAATATTGACGTAGTACGAAGACTTTCGGGCGGAGGAGCTGTTTTTCATGATTTAGGAAACCTGAATTTTACCTTTATTAAAAATGTTAATAAAGAAGGAAACCTGGTTGATTTTAAAAAATATACACAACCTGTAATTGCTGTGTTAAATCATCTGGGTGTGGATGCTAAATTCGAAGGGCGTAATGATATTATGATTAATGGAAGGAAAGTATCAGGAAATGCAGAGCATGTTTTTAAGCGACGAGTGTTGCACCATGGAACGTTATTGTTTTCATCAGTAATGGCCGATTTGTCCCAAGCGTTAAAAGTGAATCCTTTAAAATATCAGGACAAAGGTGTAAAGTCGGTACGAAGCCGTGTAACCAATATTAGCGAACATTTACCTCATAAAATGTCTGTTATTGAGTTTCATGACAAGATTTTTAATTTTATGGTAGATTCTGAAGAAGATGCTGTTTTGTACGAATATACTCCGGAAGATATCAAAAACATTAATCAGTTAGTCGAAAAAAAATATAAAACCTGGGAATGGAATTTTGGATATTCGCCAAAATATAATTTCGAAAAACTGATTCGGACCAATGGAGGTAATTTAGAAATACATCTAAATGTGGAGAAGGGAATTATTGTTGATCTAAAAATTTTCGGTGATTTCTTTGGCGAAAAAGATATCGTTGAAATTGAGAAATTGCTTATCAATAAAAAGCATCATGAAAAAGAGATAAGACAGATTCTTGAAAAAATTGATTTTAAAAAATATTTTCATAATATATCCATTACTGAATTTATTTCTTCAATATTTTAATTTTTTCGGACTTCCGGGCTAACGTTTTTAAATACAAATCTTGGATTAAGGTAAATATAATTGACTTCGGTTAATATTATTTGTATTTTTAATTGAAGATTTCTTTTATTCTCTTAAATATACTTATTTTAATATATTATTAACCTAAAAACCTGGGATTATGTATAAAAAAATTATTGTTTTATGCTTGTTATCTTTCCCCCTGTTATTTATTTCATGTAAAAATAGAACCGAGAAACAGCAGCCCCAAAAACAAACAAAAATTGACAAGCTATTGGCTAATTATGCCGAAGTAAAACTAAAAACCGACCTTAGTGGTTTAACCGAAAATCAAAAGTCAATGCTTCCATTGCTTTTTGAAGCAGCTAAAATTATTGATGAGCTATACTGGATTCAAACTTGTGGTAATAAAGAAAAGTTTTTGAATTCAATTGACAATGAAAAAGTCCGAAAGTATTTTTATATCAATTATGGCCCCTGGGACAGACTGAATGGAATGCAGCCTTTTATAGATGGTGTAGGTGCTAAACCAGACGGTGCTAATTTTTATCCGGCTGATATGACCTATCAGGAATTTGATGATTTTGATGATTTGAAAAAGTATGATTCATACACCCTTTTGCGCAGAAATGAAGTGGGTGGCTTAAAAACGGTTCCTTATCATGAAGCCTATAGAAATAAGTTGGTAAAAATAGCCGGGTTAATGGAGCAAGCAGCATCCCTGGCTGAAGATGGGAATTTTAAAAATTATCTTTTAGAAAGAGCTGAAGCATTATTATCAGATGATTATTACCAAAGTAATATTGCCTGGATGATGATGAAAGATAATATTGTTGATTTTATTGTTGGCCCTATTGAAGATAATGATGATCGGCTTTATTA
>Ga0102925_1002171_pt1 | contig 10805 bp, 10 predicted proteins | sample SalPonR1_A_D1_MG_FD_78216 | JGI IMG/M metagenome (GOLD analysis project Ga0102925, IMG submission 78216) | Salt pond soil microbial communities from South San Francisco under conditions of wetland restoration - Salt Pond MetaG R1_A_D1_MG | ecosystem: Environmental > Aquatic > Marine > Intertidal... | reverse complement strand
TGGCCTACCCGACGCTGATTCTCTCGGGGATGGCCGCCGCGTTCGACTGGGACGTGACGGTCTTCGCCACGTTCTGGGCGCTGGACATGCTCCACGAGGAGAAATCGAAGAACCTGAAAATGAGTTCCGCCGGCAACCCGCACATGCCGGTGCCGAACCTCCTGGCGGTCATGCCGGGCATGGATCGGGCGACCACCTGGATGATGCGCCGCCAGATCGACGACCTCGGGACCGAGACCGTCGAGCAACTCATCGACCGCGCGCTCGACAACGGCGTCGAGTTCCTGGCCTGCCAGATGACCGCCGACCTGATGGGCTACGAGGAAGCGGACTTCATCGACGGCGTCACCACCGGCGTCGGCGCGGGCAAGGCCCTGTTCGAGATGGAGGAGTCGGACGTCCAGCTCGTGATCTGAATCCGGTTCAGCGCCCACCCCCGTTAGCCCCGCACGTCGTCGAGGGTGTCCCGCACCGTCCCGGCGCGGGCGAGCCCCGCGTGACGCCACTGTACCGTCCCCTCCCGATCGAGGACGACGGTCGTCGGCAATCCTTCCACCCCGATTGCCCGGGTAACGTCTACGTCCGGGTCGAGCAATACCGGCCAGGGTCCACCGTGGTTTCGCCAGAACGACGCGACCGCGTCTCGATCGGTCTCGCTGGTGATCGACCGGATGGCGATGGTCCCGCCGACCTCGTCTGCGACCCGGGCGAGTTCGTCGAGTTGGGGCTTGCACGGCGCACACCAGGTGGCGAAGAAATCGAGTACGGTCACCGTGTCCGGCGGTGCCACCTGGACCTGGCCGCCGGGTGACGCCCCGACGTCAAGCGACTCGAGTGCCAGGGTCTGGAGCGTGGTGGTCCCGTCCGCCCCGTCCTCGCTGCCGATTCCGCCGATCGCCCCGTCCAGACAGCCTGCGAGGGCACCGCTCCCCAGGGCGCCCGCCGAGGCGAGAAAGCGACGCCGCTGCATGCTCGTGTGGTGGCAATCGACGGGTTTCACCGTGTCGGTCGTGGCGAAAATACGCACGACCGCGACATCGACCTCACCGGTCGTCGTCGTTCACGCGACGCTCCACCCGCTTTTGCACTTCCTCGGAGGGGCCTTTCGGACCGATCTCCCGTCGAACCCACCAGACGAACCCGGCGGCGACGAACCCGATCGTGAGGAGGAGTCCGACGAAGAGCACGAGAATCACTCGTCCGCCCGGGGTGAGCGAGAGGGCAAACGCCGCGAGGAGACCGCCGAGAATCACCAGCGTCAGGAACCCACCGACGAAGAGGTTGCGACGAAGACCCATGGTTTCCCTGTCGGCACTCCGTTCCGAAAACGTTCCGGATCGACGGATCCGGCCCTCGCCGTGTCGCTGGACGTTTGGATCGGCGGATCGGCGACCGGTCGGCCGACCTGCCACTGCTACGACTCGCTCGTTTCGACGAAAACGATACAACTGTATCACAACGGTACATTCGGATATCACTGGAACGTTGGAAAACAAACGTGCCGGATGTATCCCGGCTATACCTGTCAGGGTCGGCTGGCTCCGGGACTATGCGACGACAGACCACGGGAATCTGTCACTCTGAACCCCTCGTGGTGTGCCGTTTCGGCCCACGGGAACGAATTACATCAAATATCTGTTTGTCCGTACACCATCACTAATTCCCCGGGGGGAGATGGATCGCACATGGATCGACGAAAATTCATTGCCCTCCTGTCATCCTCGATCCCGCTCTCGATGGCAGGCTGTATGAGTGGCGATGGTGGTAACGGCTCAGGAACGACCGACGCGCCAACGACCGCGGCGCCGACGACGGACGCCCCGGACGAGACGACGACGAAACCGACGACTACCACGACGCCCGAGGACGACGGTCCACTCGCCATCGGCGAGGCCGCCGACCTCTCCGACAGCAAGGCGATCTCGGTCGACGGGATGGACTCCTCGATATTCGTGCTCACGCAGGGTGACGGCGGTGCTGACGTCGAAGCGGAGACGGGGACGTACTACGTGCTCGTCACCTTCGGCGGCCAGGGCGTCAGCGACTACGAGTCGTTCGTCACCGAGAACGCGACCCTGGTGATCAACGAACGGGAGTACGGCGACCCGGTGTTCACCTACACCAGCGGGTTCACCACCTTCACTGCCGCCTACCAGGTCCCGGCCGATCTCACCCCCTACACCGGGCGGGTCAAACTGGAGACCGGCGACGTCTCTGCGGCCTGGGAGTTCGACGCCGGCGTCATCGAATCCATTACCCAGAGCGTGAGTTACGCCGTCTCGTCGGTCTCGGTTCCCGACGCGGTCGCTCCCGGAGCGCCCTTCGGCATCGACGTCACCGTCGAGAACGGTGGCGATCCCATGACCTTCCTCGGGCAGGTGTTCGGGACCAGGGCGGCCCCCGTCCGGGTCCGCCAGGACGTGCCGGGGAGCGACGCGAAAACCTTCACGGTCGCTGCGAAGGCCCCGGCGGCCGGCGACGAGAGCGAGTTCGACGTGACCCTCGACTGGGGTGCCGACTCCATCAGCAAGACGATCCCCTTCGAGTAACGACCCTCGAAAACGTCGTTTTCCGCGATTTCTGTCGTGCCGTCAGTCGTACCGGGAGCCGTGCTCTCTCCCGACTCCAGTCAGTCGTGACGGAAGGCGCGCTGCCCGGTGAAGACCATCGCCATGTCGCGTTCGTCGGCGGCGGCGATCACGTCCTCGTCGTTGACCGACCCGCCGGGCTGGATCACGGCCTCGATGCCCGCGTCGGCAGCGGCCTCGATCCCGTCGGGGAACGGGAAGAACGCGTCGGAGGCCATCACGGCGCCCTCGGCGCTCTTGCCCTCGGCGTCGTTCTCGGCTTTCATCCTCGCGATCTCGACGGCGTCGATTCGCGACACCTGGCCGGCACCGACGCCGACCGTCTCGGTACCGTCGGCGAACAGGATGGCGTTGGACTTGACGTGCTTGATCGTTTGCCAGGCGAACAGCAGGGATTCGAACTGGGCGTCGGTCGGTTCGCGCTCGGTGACGACCTCGAGGTCCTCGCGGGTCGGCGCGGCCAGGTCGCGCTCCTGGACGAGTCGGCCGCCGACGAGTTTCTTCTCGGTCGTCGTTTCGGTGGGGTCCCCGAGGGGGCCGACCGCCAGCACGCGCAGGTTCTCCTTCTCGGCCAGCGTCTCGAGGGCGGCGTCGGTGTACCCGGGCGCGACGACGACCTCCTTGTAGGACTCGATGATTTGCGCCGCCGTCGCCGCGTCGCACTCGCGGTTGCAGGCGACGATGCCGCCGAACGCGCTCTTGGCGTCGGTCGAGAGCGCCCGAGCGTAGGCCTCGGCGAGATCATCGGCGGTGGCACAGCCGGCGGGGTTCGTGTGCTTGATCACCGCGGCGGCCGGGCGGTCGAACTCCCGGACCAGGTCCAGGGCGGCGTCGGCGTCGTTGTAGTTGTTGTAGGACATCGCCTTCGCACCCTCGTTCAACTGGGGGGCACCGACGACCGACGCCTCCTCGACCGCGACGTCGCGGTAGAGCGCGGCGTCCTGGTGGGGATTCTCGCCGTAGCGGAGATCGGCCTCGCGGTCCTCGCCCCAGGTTCGACGGGCCGGCAGCGCGTCGGCCTCGTCGCCCTTGACCGTGACCTTGCCCGTGTCCTCGTTTACCGTCACGCGGTCCTCGGCGAACCACCGGATCGCCCGGGGATAGGCCCTGAACTCGCCCTGGTGGAGCACTCGGTCCTTCAGCGCGTCCGCGTCGTCGTCCTCGTAGACGGGCACCGGTTCCTGGGTGACGATCGGCCCCTGGTCGACCCGTTCGAGGTCGACGTCGCCCGCCTCGTCGGTCGCGCCGGTCACGACGTGGACGGTGCAGCCGGTCGTCCGAACCCCCGCGTCGAGCACCTGCTCGTGGGCGTTCTGTCCCGGGAAGGCCGGGAGCAGGGACGGGTGGACGTTCAGCGTGGTCGGCGCTTCGTCCAGGAAGGTGTCCGTCAGGACGCGCATGTACCCGTCGAGGGTGACCAGGTCGACGTCGTACTCGGCAAGTCTGTCCAGCAGGCGTCGTTCGTGGGCCTGTCGCGACTCGTCCTCGTCCCGTTCGACGACCTCGGTCGGAATCCCTCGTTTCTCGGCTCCCGCCAGGACGGGGGCGTCGGCGTCGTTCGTGAGCACCACTGCCAGTTCGGCGTCAACCGGCGCGACGTCCGCGACGTGGAGCAGGTTTCGGCCGCGGTTACCGGCCAGCCCCGCGATTCGTGTCATGGTCGTTTGCATCCGGTCGCGGCCCAAAGGCGTTGTGGTCGTCGATAGGATATGTATGCATGAACGTGGTTATATTTGTGCCATCTCGGGCGTATCGGCGTTCGTTCTGTGCACGAAGCAGCATCACTCGACCCATCGGCTCGTCGTCAGTCGGGGATCGGCCCCCCACCGGCCGGGTCTCGGTCGCCTGGCGTCCGACACCCTTTTCGCACCCGGCGGCGCACGCCCGACCATGCCCGAACCACTCTACGCCGTCTCGCCGCTGGACGGTCGCTACGCCGGCCGGACCGCGCCCCTGCGCGAGCACGTCAGCGAGGCCGCGCTGATGCGCGCGCGGGTCGAGGTCGAGGTCGAGTACCTGATCGCCCTGGCCGACGTCGACGCCATCGACCTGACGCTCGACGCCGACGAACGCGAGACGCTCCGGGACCTGTACGGGACGTTCGACCGGGATGACGCGGACCTGATCAAGCGACTCGAAACCGACGGCTACGGCGAGTACCCGGCGACGAACCACGACGTCAAGGCCGTCGAGTACTTCATCCGCCTCCGGCTTCCCGACGGGTTCGAGGCGGTGGGCCCCTGGATCCACTTCGGCCTGACCAGCGAGGACGTCAACAACCTCGCGTACCGCCTGCTACTGGACGGGGCCCTCCGGGAGGTCCTGTTGCCGGAACTCCTTTCGGTTCGGAACGCCCTCGCGGAGATGGCCCGCGAACACCGCGACCTGCCGATGCTCGCCCGGACGCACGGCCAGCCGGCCACGCCGACGACGTTCGGCAAGGAGATGGCCGTCTTCGCGGCCCGCCTCGCGAACGCCATCGCGGAGGTCCGTGAGGCGACGAACGCCCTGTCGGGCAAACTCGGCGGGGCCTCCGGCACGTACGCCGCCCACGTCGCGGCCTTCCCGGACGTGGACTGGCGGGCGTTCGCCCGCGAGTTCGTCGCGGGGCTGGACCTGGAGTTCACGCCCCTGACGACCCAGGTCAACCCCTGCGACGACCTCGCCGACCTGTTCGACGCCCTCCGGGGTGCGAACGACGTCCTGCTCGACCTCGATGTGGACATGTGGCTGTACGTCTCGGATCGCTACCTCGGTCAGGAGGCGACCGCGGGCGAAACCGGTTCCTCGACGATGCCCCACAAGGTCAACCCGATCGACTTCGAGAACGGCGAGGGCAACCTCTCGAAGGCCAATTCCGATCTCACCTTCCTCGGGGACTACGTCACGAAATCCCGCCTCCAGCGGGACCTCTCGGACTCGACGGTCAAGCGCAACGTCGGCGTGGCTCTCTCGCACTGTCTCATCGGCTACACCAAAACCGGCGACGGCCTCGCCACCGTGGTGCCCAACGAGCAGGTCATGCGCGAGGACCTGGACGCGAATCCCGAAGTGATCGGCGAGGCAGTCCAGACGATCCTCCGGCGCGAGGGCCTGGACGACGCCTACGAGCGCGTCAAGGACCTCACCCGCGGCCAGCGAACCTCGCTTTCGGACTTCCGGGCGCTGTTCGACGACCTCGACGTCGACGAGTCCGTGAAAGACGAGTTGCGGGCGCTCACGCCCGCCGGCTACACCGGCGTCGCGAGCGATCTGGTGGACGAACTCGGGGACTGAGATCCTCGCCCGGCCGGCATTCCTGTTCCCCGATTCGCGTCGCCGATATTCTTCGGGGTCGCGTCGTCGCTACTTCTCGGCGTCGTCGCTCCCGTTCCGCCTGAGGAGGCCCCACCCGCCGAGACCGAGCGCCACGAGCGTGCCGAAGACGCCGAACCCGGGGGTCGGCAGCAGTCCGCCACCACCCTCGCCGCCGGTCGTGGTGGGGGTGGTGCGCCCCGTCACCGCGTAGACGTTCCCGTCCTCGCTGCCGACGTAGACGGTCCCGTTTGCGACTGCCGGCGAGGAGTACACCTTGCCTGCGGTGTCGAAGTGCCAGCTTTCGTCGCCGTCGTCGGCCGAGAGGGCATAGAGGCGGCCGTCGACGCTCCCGACGTAGAGCTGCCCCGGTTCGGCGGAGTCCCCGTCTACGGCGCCGGTCACCGCCGGCGAGGAGTTGACGACGCCGTTGGTTTCCGTCCGCCACTGCCGGTCGCCGTCGTCGGCGTCGAGCGCGTGGACGTATCCGTCGAGACTGCCCACGTAGACCGTCCCGTCGGCCACGGTCGGCGAGGCGTCCACCTGGTCCTGGAGCCGATGGCGCCACCGCTCCGAGCCGTCGCCGGCCGCGAGCGCGTAGACGAACCCGTCGAGACTGCCGACGAAGACGGTCGCCTCGTCGTCGCCCTCGATTTCCGCCACGGTCGGGGCCGATTCCACGTTGTCGGCGGTTTCCTTGCGCCACTTCCTGCTTCCGTCCTCGGTCGACAGAGCGTAGACGTGTTGTCGTTGCTCCCGACGTAGACGGTGCCGTCCACGACTGCCGGCGAGGACCACACCGCCCCGTCGGTCGAGTGAGTCCAGGTTTCGCTGCCGTCGTCGGTCGCGATAGCGTAGACGGTCTCGTCGTCGCTCCCGACGTAGACGGTGCCGTCGACGACGGTCGGGGCGGAGAGCACCGCGCCGTCGGTTTCGAACCGCCAGCGCTCAGTGCCGTCGGCGGTTGCGATGGCGTAGACGTTGCCGTCGTTGCTGCCCACGTAGACCGTCCCGTCGAGGACGGCCGGCGACGAACTCACCTTGCCGTCGGTTTCGAACCGCCAGCGTTCCGTCCCGTCCCCGGCATCGATGGCGTAGACGTTGCCGTCGTTGCTGCCCACGTAGACGGTCGCCCCGTCCTCACCGTCCTGACCGTCGGGGGCGACGACTGCGGGCGACGAGAGGACGTTCTCCGCCGTCTCGAACCGCCAGTCCTCCTCCTTCGAGTCGATCGGTCCGGTGTTGGTCGGCGCGAACCCGGTGTTCGCCGGGTCGGCGGCGAACTCGGCCCACGATTCCGTCGTTGGTGATCCGTTCTGGGCCGAAACCCCTGACGCGGCCGTCCCGGCGACGGTCGCGGTCCCGAGCGCCCGCAAGAGTGTCCGTCGAGAGGGCCTCCAGTCGCTCATACCTCGGCACTCGTACTCGTGCCCTATACCCTTCACCATCTCCAGCGATCGAAATATCCGGTTGCCCATCGTTCGCCTTGTTCCCGGTGGACGGTCAGTCCCCGTCCGGTCCGGCCAGTCCCGCGGCGACGGCGTCGATTACCAGGTCCATCGTCGCCTCGTACCGCTCTTCCCCGATGTCCTCGCGGTGGAGCGCCAGCAACGAGATAGCACGGACGGCACTGGCGACCGTTTCGGGGTCCGGCCCACGGAGTCGCCCGTCGTCGTACCAGGCCTCCACGTACGGAAGGATGTACGCCATCGATTCCCGACGGCTTTCCGCCTGCCCGTCCTCGCCGACGGCATTCCTGAGGCGGTCGAGTTCGTCGGGGTTCACCAGCAGTCGTCGAACGAGTCGGTTCGACTCCATTTCGTCTACGAGTGTGTTTAGAAACGCCGAGATTGCGCGTTCCGGGTCGTCGTACCGTTCGAAGGAGGCGGCGAGCACCCGGGCGACCATTTTCGTCCCCTCGCGCTCGAGGACCTCCACGTAGAGATCCCCCTTGGAATCGAAGAACTGGTAGAACGTGCTCGGCGCGATGCCGACCTCGTCGGTAAGGTCAGCGATCGTCGTCTTCTGGAGGCCGTGACGCGAGAACAGTTCGTGGCCGGCCGCCAGCAACTCCTCGCGGATGCGCTCGCGGTCGGCGTCGGTGAAGCCCTCGGGCATGGTTTCACTCCAGGCTCTTCCGGGAGAACCACCACTGGCTCGCCAGCACGATGACGACGGTCGCCCCGAGGAGAATCCCGGCCCCGGCGAGGTCGTACGTCCCGTCGACGAGGATCGCGCTGGGGTCGAAGTACCGTGTCGGGGAGAGCCCGCCGACGGGTTCGGCGTCCGTCCCGGCGACGACGGACTCGATCATGAACAGCCCGAAAATCGCGCCCAGGGCGGCCCGCTGGGCCCGTCCTTCACGGTCGAGGGCGACCGAGATGGCGAGGCCGATGGCGGCACAGGCCAGCAGGTACGGGATCGAGAACGCGTGGACCGCGACGAGGTCGGCGGCCGACATCGATTCCCCGATGAGCAGGACGCCGCCGTAGACGGCCATCGGCGTCAGGAGGTTTACGATCAGGACCGGCACGAGCAGCGAGAGGAACTTCTCGCCGACGATCCGCCGTCGGGAGACGGGCAACGAGAGACGCAGGTCCATCCGGCCGTCTTCGACCTCGCCGGCGACGGTCGAGGCGGCGCTGTAGGCCAGGTACATCCCGAGCAAGAGCACCCACACGAAGGAGTACAACTCGGCCGAGAGGAACCCCTCGATGCTGGTGATGTTCCTGACGCCGAACGCCTCCATGAACGCGGGCGGGAACGACTCGATGTACGCCTCCCAGTCGATCCCCGACGCCTTGAACGACGGGAAGAGCCAGACGTACAGCGCGATCAGCGCCGCGATTCCGGCGGTCAGGACGAGCGAGCCACGGACGCGGTGGCGACCCTCGTAGCGGGCGAATTCAAGCATTCCCGTCACCTCCCGTCGCGGTGTCGAATGCCGTACCCGACGTCCCTGCGTCGGCGGTCGTAGCGGAATCGTTCCCGTAGAAGCGCATGAACACGTCCTCCAGGGGTGCTTCCTCAAGATCCAGGTCCAGGAGGCGTTCCCGACCGAAGCGACCCAGCAGGTCGTTGATGTCGCCCGTGAAGGTGAACGTCACCTCCGTGATGGTCTCGTCGTCGGGCACCGACGACAGTTCCGGACCGGCCTCGATGGCGGTCACCGTCGGATCGTGGACGCCGTCGAAGTCGAGGTCCTCGGCCCCGAGTTCACCGACGACGCGGGCCCGAACGAACTTCCCGCTCCGGTCGAGCAGGGACTCGACGCGCTCGACGGTGACGAGGCGGCCGTCCCGGAGGATTCCCACCCGGTCGCAGACCCGGCGGACCTCGCTCAGCACGTGCGAGGAGAGGAAGAACGTCTTGCCCGCCCGTTTCTCCGCCCGGACGAACTCGTTGAACCGACTCTGCATGAGCGGGTCCAGTCCACTCGTGGGTTCGTCCATGACGAGCAGGTCGGGGTCGTGCATGAACGCCTGCACGAGACCGAGTTTCTGCACGTTCCCGCTCGAGAACTCCCGGACCGTCCGATCGAGTGGGGGATCGAACAGTTCCAGGATTTCATCGCGACGGTCGTCGCCCTTGATCGAGGCGTGCAGGTCCAGGATTTCCCGCCCCGTTGCGTCACGGTCGAAGGAGGGGTTGGACGGGAGGTAACCGACCGAGCGTTTGGCGGCGATCAGTTCCCCCTCGTCGCGAACGTCGTGGCCCATGATCGTGGCCGTCCCTGCAGTCGGGGACTGCAGGCCCATCAGGGTCCGGATGGTCGTCGTCTTGCCCGCCCCGTTCGGCCCGAGATAGCCGAACACTTCCCCGTCTTCGACCTCGAACGTGAGGTCGTCGTTGGCGAGGATGGGCCCGTAATCCTTCGAGAGACCGTGTATTTCGATGGCGCTCATTCGGGAGTCACGACCTCATCTAAGAACTCATGAACGATCTATTTTTGCATTTTCAAAGTGTCGGCGGGACAACGGTCATGGTCCTGCCCGTCGTGAGTAGGACCACACCATGACGGAGACGCAATCAGAACCGGAACCCGAGGCCGAGTTCGAAACGGTCACGGAAATCGGGGCCGAGACGCCCACGCTCATCGAGGGACTCCCGGGCCACGGCCTCGTCGCCTCGATCGCCGTCGAACAGATCCGCCAGCAACTCGAGTTGACCCACCACGGCAACATCGTGTCCGACGAATTCCCCAGCGTCGTCACCTTCGAGGACGGCCTGGTCCGTGATCCGGTCCGCGTCTACGCCGGGACGGACCCCGCCGTAATGACGCTACAGAGCGACCTCGCCCTTCCCCAGTCGTCGTTCGACGCACTGAGCGAGTGCGTCCTCGAAGATCTCGCGTCGGAGTTCGATCGTGCCATTTTCCTGGCCGGGGCCCAGGCCGAAGAGGAGAAGGACATCGGGAAGGTCGTGGGCGTCGCGACGACTGACGCGCTCAAGCAGGAACTGGCCGATGCCGGCATCACGGTCGCGGAGGATCCGGGCGTCGTGGGGGGTGTGACGGGCGCGCTGATGCAGGCGTGCTATCACGCCGACGTTCCCGCCGTCGTCCTGATCGTCCAGGCCCACCCGTACCTCCCCGACCCGGCCGCAGCCCGGTCGGTCATCGAGAACGCCCTCGAACCGCTCGTGGAGTTCGACATCGACACGACGGAACTCAAAGAGCAGGCCGACGAGATCCAGCGTCGCCTGCGCCAGATCGCCCAGCAGTACGAGCAGATGTCCCAGGAGCAACAGCCAAAGGAGTCACAGCCGCCGGGCATGTTCCAGTGATCGACCGCGCATCGACCACAGCGGCGTGACAGCCCGAAGGAAACGGCGGCTGAACGTCCCGGCCGATCGACGTGGGAAATCGTCCTCTTGGTGGTAAACACACGCAACGACGTTTTCCACACTTCCCAGTTGAATAGA
>Ga0102925_1002166_pt1 | contig 10817 bp, 7 predicted proteins | sample SalPonR1_A_D1_MG_FD_78216 | JGI IMG/M metagenome (GOLD analysis project Ga0102925, IMG submission 78216) | Salt pond soil microbial communities from South San Francisco under conditions of wetland restoration - Salt Pond MetaG R1_A_D1_MG | ecosystem: Environmental > Aquatic > Marine > Intertidal... | reverse complement strand
GCCAGTATTCTGAAGGCAGCGCCTTCTGTACGCGGTTATGTGGGCTGCAACCCGGCGGCTCAGGCACGAGATATCAACCTGCTTAGCGAGCTCTACCCGGTGGAAGGGGTGCAGCCGGTTGAGATGTTTCCACATACATACCATGTGGAGAATGTGGTTCTGCTTAAAAAAAGACCGGGTATGACAGGCTTGTAACTTCCTGAGCTACCCTTTTGGAAAGGGTTTTATAAACAGAGGCTTTTATCGGGATTGGGAATACGGCGCGAAAATGTTTATCTTTAACTTTTTTCATGGATTCTAGTCTTTGACCCAAACTATAACGAAGAGCCATATGAAAAAAAGCACGCTGGCAGTTATTTTGTTCTTTTTTTTCTTGCTGCCCCTTTTTTCCACGGCCCAGTCCCAGTCGAAGCGTGATTCCGTCAGGTACCTGATACGCCATGCCTCTGATGATTCTTTGAGGGCGGTGTATTACCTGGAACTGGGTGATTTATATTTAGATCATCAGGAAGATTCCTCCGTTTATTATTCCCAAAAAGCTTTTGATATTGCCCGGAAGGCGGGTTATATGGCTCTTGCCGGGAAATGTCTGAATTATATCGCCATAGCCTACATCTATCAGTCGGAATATGATAGTACAGTAGCCTACCTGAAGCGTTCCATTGAGTATAAAAAGCAGGCCGGTGATTCCGGAGGGCTCGCCAATGCTTATAATAACCTGGGAATTATTTACAAGAACCGGGGAGATTACGGGGAAGCGATGGAATATTTGAGTAAAACCGCCCGGTTGCGTAAGTCGTTGACAAGTCTGGCCGATTCCCTTGGGCACCGCAATAACATCGAAAAGCTCGGTCATGTATACAACAACCAGGGCAATATTTATTATCAGTTCGGGGATTTTTCCCGGGCTATTGCCTTGTATAAGCGTTCTCTTGAGCATTACGAGCAGGTAGGGTACAACCGTGGCATTTCTGCCTGCTACAACAACATTGGCAACGTTTTTGAAGAGCAGAAGCGTTACAACAAAGCTCTGGATTATTACACCAGGGCCCTGGAGTTGAACCGGCAACTGGGAGTGGTTCGAAATATTGGGACATGCCTGAATAATATAGGGGAGGTACATTTGAAGAGCAACCGGCTGAAAGAGGCACGCAGGTATTTTGAAGAGTCCCTGGAGTACCGCAAAAAAGCAACGGATAAAAGAGGCATCTCGGCTGTTTACTCCAACCTGGCTATGGTTAATATGAAAATCGGCCGATATGAGCGATCCCTTGATCAGTTATACAATGCTTTCAAGCTGGATAATGAGATGGGCGATAAGAAAGCGATGGCCCAGGATCTGGTTTATCTGGCCAGGGTATACCGGCGACAGGGGAATATAAACCAGGCCGTCAGTTATGCACAGAAAGGTCGTACACTGGCCGATTCCATTGATGCTCCTTTGCAGGAAAAGGCCTCCCTGGAATTGCTGGCCCGATGCTATGAGCAGCAGGGCCATTACAGGCAGGCCCTTGAGCTTACCCGGCAATATGAGGCCATTGAAGACTTTTTGTTCAATCAGGAAAAGACGAAGCTGATTGAAGAAATGGAAACCAGGTATCAGCTTGAGAAGAAGCAACAAGAGATTCAGGAACAAAATCAGCTGCTTGAAGAAAAAGATCACCTCATTCAAAAACAGAAAGTTATCAACTACGCTTATGGCGGGGGTATTCTTTTTGTAATGGCGGTTTCCCTTCTCCTTTATTATAATTATCGTCAGAAGCGCAGGGCGAATCTGATATTGCAGGAGCAGAAGGATGAAATTGAAAGCCAGAATGAAGAGTTGCTTCAGCAAAACGAGGAGATTAAAAATCAGCGGGATGAGCTCGAGCGCCATCGCAACCTGACCCTCGAGCAACGCAATCAGATTGCCCTAAAAAATACAGAGCTGACATCCAGCATTCAATATGCTCAAAACATTCAATCTGGGATGCTTATCTCGGAGCGTAGCGTTCGCGAAATTTTTCCCAATCATTTTATCCTCTATAAGCCCAAAGATATCGTCAGCGGTGATTTTTACTGGGTGCAAAGGCAGGACGAGCGGGTTTTCTTTGCCACGGTTGATTGTACAGGCCATGGAGTGCCCGGAGCTTTTATGAGCGTATTGGGTCTCTCCCTGCTCAATGATCTGGTCCGTGAAACAAAACATCACGAGGCCGGAGATTTGCTGAACAGGCTTCGGGTGAAAGTCATTCAGGCCCTAAGGAAGGATATGCCCCAGCAGGATTATGGCGATAGAATGGATATTTCTCTTTGTATATGGGAGAGGAATCAGAAAACCCTTCAGTATGCCGGAGCTTATCAGCCCCTCTACCTGTTAAAGAACGGAGATCTTATTGAATATAAGGCGAACAGGATCCCTGTCGGTATAGAAAGGAAGCTTGAGCAGTCTTTTGATACGCATCATATTCCTGTTGAAGAGGGCGATATGGTATATCTTTTCACCGACGGTTACCCTGATCAAATTAGTTACGACCAGATGGAGAAGATGAAGATTGCCCGATTCAAGAAATTAATAGGGGAAATCGCATCCCTTAATTCCCTGGAGCAGAAGATTCGGTTGGAGGAATACTTTGACCGTTGGAAAGGACCCCATCCCCAAACGGATGATGTGTTGGTGATGGGTGTAAAATTCTGAAGGATTTTTTTTATCCTCCGGCTTGGGTGGATAAAATTATTGTTTTAGTTTTGCAACCGGAGGAATGGCAGAGTGGTCGAACGCGGCGGTCTTGAAAACCGTTGTCCCGCTCCGCGGGACCGGGGGTTCGAATCCCTCTTCCTCCGCAGACAAAAAGGCGCTTCATACTGAGGCGCCTTTTTTATGGATCACTTTTTTACCAACCGGTGCCACTCATTTTTAGACCCCTCCTGTGTGCCAGGGGCCTGGCCAATAGCAAGGGTAAACCAAAACCCGGGAAACAAAACTCATTTACTCACTCCTTATTCCCTCCTTGTTACTTCTTATCACTCCCTACTTCTTCCCTGACTTCCCGCAACGAAGCCTGGTTGCGGATCATTTGTTTCATTCCTTCTGCCAGGTGGGTTAGGTTCTCGCGTGTCTCCTCATCAAAATCATCCAGCGTCAGGTTCTCATTTTGAACCGTGGCCAGAAAATTGGAGGCAAGGATTGGCCGGGCCACGTTGTTGTGTTCTATGTAGCTGGAATTGGACTCGGTGATGCCCACCCGCTTATTCAGGATGTATTTCTTAAAATCGAGGGTAGAGAAAAGGTCCTCTGCCTGTTTCATTCCCTGCTCCAACACAAGGATGTGGCGGCGGGTTTTTTCATCGTCATTTTGATACAGGTTATAGCGGAAATAGTCATAGATTTGGTGACCTTCTTCATGATTGCCGAGAATAATGCTGAAGCCCAGTTTCCATCCCAACAGCAGGTTGGCCAGGGTTGTGATATTGGATATGTTGGAAGCCGGAAGAAAATGCATCTCCTCCTTCAGGCCCATAAGTTTGTGGATGGAGTCGAAGAAGTAATAGGAAGCAATGTCTTCTACGATGATGTTGTTTTGTTTCTGGATAAATTTTTGATCGTTCAGCCGGGCTCCCATCAGCACATAGATGGGGGAGAGGGTATCGGAGGAGGCTACTTTCAGGGATGCGGGATCAAAGATCACCGTCTCGCTGTACTCTCTTTCATCGGCCCTCTGCAAAGCCAGTATCCTGTAGAGCTTATGCACATTGATCAGGTGGGGCGAATGGGTGGTGTACATGATTTGCAGGTCATCTTTGATGTCTTCGAACACTTTGAGTACATCTTCCTGAGCCCTGGCATGCAGGCTGAGGGCCGGCTCATCGATCAGCAGGACCCGGTGGCGGTTGTTGCGTTTGGCAAAGGCTTTCAGCTCGAGGTAAAAGGAAAGAAACCAGCGTACCCCCCGGCTCCTTTGTTTGGGATAAAGCCGCTCATCCTTATCCTTGATCCAGAATTCTATATACGGTTTGCCCGCTTTTTCCGGGTTGTTCTGGTCGTAGTGCTCCAGGTCGAAGGTTATGTTAATCTTATTGTTGGTACCGACCTGCTGTCTCCAATATTCATGAAAATCAACGGTGATCTCATTGTTGAGATTCTCAATCTTTTGTTTGAGAATGCGGCTGTTTGGCTGATTGAAAAAGTCCGGCCGAAGATTGGCAATCCGCAGATAGTTCTCGACTGCCTTATAACCCTCTACATTGCTTTTTTCGTAGATGATGTCTTCCAGATCGATGCGTGTGGGTAACAGGCTGCTGAAATCATGAAAAAATTCAAACACCGGGGTGCTTGTAAAGAAGGTTTGACCCAGGGTGTCCAGGTCGTAATAACTTTCTTCACGCCGCCGTTGTTTCCTTACTTCCACTTCCGCTGCAGTGCTGTCTTCTCCCTGGAGGACCCTGGAGCTCACCTGCAGCCAAAATTCTTTTTCCTTTCTTTTTTCTTCGAAATTTTGAAGGAGGTTTTTGTAATGACTCTGAAGCTGATCAATCTTATGTTGGGCCATTCTTTTATCTTTTTCATTGACCAACAGGTTGAATTCTGCCTGGTAATCTTTCAGTTCGGATTTTTTTTCTTCCACTTCCTCCGATATGGCATTAAACTGGTTTTCGGTCTCTTCCACCTGTTTGGCGATGGCATAGATCGCTTCATCGATCTGGCCCAGTTCCTTTTGCAGCTGTTCGTCTTGCTTTTGTAACTCCTGGTATTTTTTTTGGGCATTCTCTAACTTTTTTTCAAGCCCTTTGAGTTGTTCTCTGAGTTGATCGGTGTTCTTCTTTTTACGCCCCCGGTTAAGGGCTTTTTTCCTGGAATGGATGGTTGAGTTTAGCTCTCCCATCTGTTGGCTTACCTGTTTGATTTCTTTCTGTATCTCCTCTCTTTCCTGACTAATGCGGCTATATTCACCCAATGTTTCGTTCAGCTTTTTGTGGCTTTGCTTCAGAATCTTCTCCTTTTCCTTCTCCCGCGAGTGGTATACCTTTCGCAGGGCTTCCTCCTCAATGGTGATTGTGCTGTTGTTCACATGGCTCCATGCTCTGGATATGCTGATGGATTTTAGGTTGTTGATGGTTTTGAGCACCTCTTCGGGAACCCTCTCAAAGTCGATGATATCCTCCATGTTTTGATTATTGACTTCGAACGTGCAATATACTTTGGGCATAGACAGATCGCTCCGAAGGATGTCTTCCGAAATTATACCATCGTGGAAGCTTTGCAGGGCTTCCAGAACGGTTGTTTTGCCCGATTCATTCTGACCGATCAGAACGGTGATATTGTCATTGGGCGTATAACACCATCCGGTGTCAATAATGGATCGATAATCCCTGATCCGAAATGCTTTAAGTCGCATAATATATAGGTTTAAAGTCTTTTAAAATCCTATCCCCATCACCAGGATATCGTCGATCTGTTCGAATTTGCCTCGCCATGTCTTGAGGGTTTCATGAAGGATGGCTTCTTGTTTGTCAAAAGGTTCGTCCTGGATGTCGTTCATCAGCTTGCGGAAACGGTTGAATTTGAATTTCTTGAATTTCGGTCCTCCAAATTGATCTACGTAGCCGTCGGTAAAAAGATATATCCGGTCGCCGGATTCTATGATTCGTTGGTGGTTGGTAAAGGCGGCTTCGAAATCACCGTATATGCCGATGGGCATCCTGTCGCCTTTGATCTCATTCATTTCCCCCTGGTGGAAATGAAATACAGAGGTATTGGCCCCCGCACATTGAAGCACCTGTTCTTTCTGATCATAAGCGAGCAGGGTCAGGTCCATTCCATCCTTTTGATCGGTGGCTTTGCCCGTCTGATTGAGAGTTTTCATCACCCTCTCCCTGAGCATGTTGAGTATCCGGTTGGGAGACTGCAATGGATCGTAGGTAGTGATCTCGTTCAAGAAGGTGATGCCCAGCAGGCTCATGAAGGCTCCTGGCACTCCATGGCCGGTGCAATCTCCTACGGCCACCAGGATGTGGTGTGAGATTTTTCTCATCCAGTAGAAATCGCCGCTTACAATATCGCGGGGCAGGAAAAGGACGAAGCTTTCGGGAAAGAGCCTTTTGAATTCATCCGGGGAAGGGAAGATGGCATTCTGAATGTTCTGAGCATAGCGGATGCTCCTGGTAAGCTCCTTTTTCTGCTTTTCAATAACCTCTCTCAGATAGCTTTTATCCGAAAGCCGGGTTGGATGATTCAACATGGAACTGGACTTTTGGGCTCATTCAAAAGTGAAATATACTAAAAGCACTTGATATAAACAAGAATATACCCTAAAACGGGATTCTGTAAATGGGATTGAAGAAAAGGGGCATCTTCGTTCTAATCAAGCCTGAGGCCGGTGTAGTTCCATGGAGTAATCTTTTTGAGGTCCTCTTTGACTTTTCCGTCGATGTCGAGCTGATCGATGAAAGCTATAAATACATCCCGGGTGATTCGGGTATTGTTGCGGGTCAACTCTTTCAGCACCTCATAGGGATTTTGGTAGCCTTCTCTTCTCAATACGGTTTGAAGAGCCTCGGCTATAACGCTCCAGTTTTCTTCCAGATCCTGATCGATGGCTTTCTGGTTGAGGGTGATCTTATTCAATCCTTTCTCGAGCGATTTCAGCGCAATCAGCGTGTGAGCGAAAGGAACGCCCAGGTTCCTCAATACGGTAGAGTCGCTCAGGTCTCTTTGTAACCGGGATACCGGTAACTTGGCTGCCAGATGCTCCAGCAGGGCATTGGCCACGCCCAGGTTGCCTTCCGCATTTTCAAAGTCTATTGGGTTGACTTTATGAGGCATCACAGAGGAACCCACTTCTCCTTTCTTGATCTTCTGTTTGAAATAGTTCATGGAGATGTAACTCCACATATCCTGCGAGAGATCCAGCAGGATGGTGTTGATCCTGATCATGGCATGGAAGAAGGAGGCCAGGTTGTCGTAATGTTCAATTTGAGTGGTGATACGGGAGCGCTTGAGGCCAAGAATCCTGTTCACAAAATCTTCCGCAAATTCCACCCAGTTAATTTCGGGATACGCTATATGATGGGCGTTGAAGTTACCAGTGGCACCACCGAACTTGGCAGGGATCGGAATCTCCTTGATTTGGCGGATCTGCTCGCCCAACCGGTCGGTAAAGACCCTCAGCTCCTTGCCCAGGCGGGTAGGAGAGGCAGGTTGTCCATGGGTGTGGGCAAGCATTGATACATCTCGCCACTCCAGGGCCTTTGCATCCAACAGATCGACCACCGATTGCAGCATGGGCAAATATTGTTCCCCAACTGCATCCTTCATGGATAAAGGAGTGGCAGTGTTGTTGATATCCTGAGATGTTAGTGCAAAGTGAATAAATTCCCTGTACCGGTCAAGACCCAACTGATGGAACTGTTCCTTCAGGAAATATTCCACGGCCTTTACATCGTGGTTGGTTTCCTTTTCGATTTCCTTGATACGGGCTGCATCCTCGAGGGTGAAATTTTTGTAGACGGCTCTAAGTGATTTGAAATGACCGGAATTCAAATCTTTCAGCTCCGGCAGGGGTGTCTCGCAAAGGCGGATGAAATATTCGACTTCTACACGGACCCTGTAGCGTATCAACCCCCATTCGGAAAAATAGGGTGCCAGCTCTTCTGCTTTGTTTCGATATCTTCCGTCAATCGGACTGATAGCTGTTAATGCATTTAGCTCCATGATTCAACCTCTTTTTATTTAGAACAAAAGTAGGAAAAAAAATATCCATAAGTGCCTTGATTCCTAAATATTCATTAAATTGGCACATGATTGATCTATCTGGAAGAAGACACATCCTTTATTTTTTGAATTTATATATCATGCAAGCATTTAAATTTCTGACCCCTGGTATCCTCCTCCTGTTCTTGTCCTTAGGGGTGATGGCAGGTAAAGCCAGTGATTCCCTTATGGAAAGGGGCGACCGGGACAGCGTTCGTATTTTTCAGTATACCATTGATCAAAACATTGAGCCTTCTGCCTGGAGGTTGACCAAGCGTGCCTTTGAGAAGGCAAAAGAACGGGATGCCGATTATATGTTATTGACGCTGAATACGTATGGTGGGTTGGTGAATATTGCCGATTCCATTCGTACTAAATTATTAAACAGCCCCATACCGGTGCTCGTATATATCACCAACAATGCGGCATCGGCGGGAGCCCTTATCTCCATCGCCGCTGACAGCATTTATATGAACACCGGTGCACGCATTGGTGCGGCCTCTGTTGTCAACCAGCAAGGTCAGGTTATGCCGGAGAAATATCAGTCATACATGCGATCTACCATGCGAGCCACTGCAGAGGCTCAAGGCAGGGATACGCTGTTTCGTGGCCGCGACACGATTGTAAGGTGGCACAGGGATCCCAGGATGGCTGAGGCCATGGTGGATCAACGGATCGTGATTGAGGGTGTGGTCGACAGTACGGAGATATTGACCTTTACAACCGGGGCAGCCATCGACAACGGATATTGTGAAGGGGAGGCCAAAAGCGTTCCGGAAGTGTTAAAAATGGCCAACCTGGAGCCTTATACCTTATACAGCTATCAGGCCACGGGGCTTGAGAAGTTCACCGCCCTGTTGATGAGCCCTGCTCTGCAGGGTATCCTGATCATGCTTATTGTAGCCGGCCTCTATTTCGAATTACAATCCCCGGGCATAGGCTTCCCTCTGATTATCGCCGTGGCTGCAGCGGCCCTTTACTTTGCCCCCCTATACATGGAAGGCATTGCCGAGAACTGGGAGCTGGGATTATTTATTCTGGGCCTGATATTGATTGTTGTTGAGCTTTTTGTTATTCCGGGCTTTGGGGTTGCCGGTTTCGCAGGCATTTTGCTTTCAATCACCGGCCTTGTTCTAAGCATGGTAGATAACATTGTCTTTGATTATCAGTTTCAATGGCAGGAAGCTGTCAGGGCAGTTCTTCAGTCTTTTCTGGTGGTATCCGTTTCAATTTTCTTATCCCTGGTACTTTCCCTTTACCTGAGCAAAAAGGTGCTCACATCCAGTCGGTTTTCGCAGTTTGTGCTGGACTCTACCCAAAACAAGGACGAAGGGTATATTGGTGTGGAGACAAGGCAGCGCGATCTTGTGGGTAAAACCGGCATGGCCCATACAGTGCTGCGACCCGGTGGAAAAGTACTGGTCGAAGGGGAAATTTACGATGCCCGCTCCGAGATTGGGTTTGTCGATAAAGGAGAAAAGGTGCGGGTTATTCAGTACGGTACAAGCCAGCTGGTGGTAATAAAGGAAGAGGAAGGCGGTGAGTAGTAAACCTTCGCTGAAGCTGCGGTGTGCAAAGTAAACAGTAAAGCAGTAAGCAGTAAGAAAGTATTGAGTGATGAATGGAGATTGAGTGGTCGATGAGTTGCGAGTCCTGAGTTTATGTTGCTGCAAATCTTGCTTTAATTCTCCATGACCCTGAAAGGGTCGAATGTGAATAACCCCGGGTGAAAACCCGGTGGACCCAAAGGGTAGAAGCCCACAGCCCCAGATCCAGGGTGACAACCCGGAGGGCCCGGATGACACACGGAGGCACGAATAGCTGCCCGATAAAACAGGAACCAACAGGTAGGACGATAAAGGATCAAAAGGTATGAGCACACGTAATCTGGAACATATTCGCATCAGAGATTACCAGAGCAATGATTACTCCCGGATTATGGAGATTTGGAATGCTACCGGCCTGGGAGGAAGAGGCAGGGGAGATGATCAGAAGATCATTGAGGACAGCCTGGCGATAGGTGGCAAACTCCTTGTGGCGGAAGATGTTCAAACCCAGCAGGTGGTAGGTACCTCCTGGATGACCTTCGATGGCCGCCGTATCCATCTGCATCATATCGGGGTGCTGGATGAATACACCAACCAGGGGCTCGGAGAGTTACTAACCCGCGAATCCCTGCTTTTTGCCCGGGAGAAAGGCTATCAGATCAAGCTGGAAGTTCGGGACGACAACGCCCGCGCCATCCATCTTTATAAAAAGCTGGGCTTTAAACGCCTGGGTGACTATGATGTCTATATTGTCCGTGATGTGTCGGGTATAGACATTTAAATGGCTTTATACCGCCTGCCTCTGGTGGATGATCTTATGAAATCTTTCTTCGAACTCCGGGCTGCAGTTAATTAACCGATAATTGGGACTTTCAGGATAAGTCAGGTCTACTTCAATGCTGGCATCGGGGTTGATCTCAACCTTTTCGATGGATCTTACAAAATCCCTGATCACATCGATATGAATATAGTCCAGATCGTAAGCATCTCGTTGAATGGTTGATCCGTTGATGGTACCGTATACTTCCATAGATAATATCTTTTGATTTATAACTGCTTCATTGTTAGCAAACACCATGCCGCAGTTCCTTGCCGGATAGCAGCATGCTAATTCTTCTCTAAGACGGTGAAAAAGGTAAGAGGGTTGCGTAGGATTAGGAGAATAGTTTCAAACTGGCCGGATTACCTTACTTGTCAGAGCCGGGAAAAGACTCGTCATCTAGTTTTTTAAGGATTTCATTGCTGATGGAATGCAACAGATGGATGTCATCCTGTGTGACATGCATCAGCCGCTCGAGAATCCGCCGATAAATATTGGTGGAAGGCGGCAGGTTGAGAAGGGGCAGAATTTGTTCTACCTTGTTTTTTAAGGCTCTGAGTTCACCAGGTTGCTGCTCAGGGGATGACTGGCGCGTCAAATTCCTGCTGTTGCTAAACAGGTAGGCATATATCATTACTGCCTGTCCCAGATTCAGCGAGGGATAGGGTTTTTGCATCGGCAGCCGGGAGATGATGTCGCATTGTTTTAATTCATCGTTTTT
>Ga0102925_1002165_pt1 | contig 10818 bp, 7 predicted proteins | sample SalPonR1_A_D1_MG_FD_78216 | JGI IMG/M metagenome (GOLD analysis project Ga0102925, IMG submission 78216) | Salt pond soil microbial communities from South San Francisco under conditions of wetland restoration - Salt Pond MetaG R1_A_D1_MG | ecosystem: Environmental > Aquatic > Marine > Intertidal... | reverse complement strand
TTATTGCTTATACTTTCTTAGGTGGTTTTATGGCAGTTTCTTTTACAGACTTTATACAAGGTATGTTGATGTTCTTCGCACTAATAGCAGTACCATTTGTTATGGTAGCTGAGCTAGGCGGTTTTGGAACTGCATTTGAAGGTTTAAGACAGGTAGATCCAAACTTTTTACACCTTACTAAATCTACCGGTGGTAGAGTAATATCAGTTATAGCAATATCTTCTAACTTAGCATGGGGTCTTGGATATTTTGGTCAACCTCACATATTAGCAAGATTTATGGCTATTGGAAGCACTCAACAGGTTAAAAAAGCAAGATTAATAGCGATGGTATGGGTTACATTATCATTAGCTGCTGCTGTATTTGTTGGTGTATTTGGTAGACTTTATATTACAGGTATCGACGATCCTGAAAAAATATTTATGATGTCAGTTGATACTCTATTCTTCCCAGTATTAGCAGGAGTATTATTAGCAGCTATTCTTGCAGCAAGTATGAGTACTGCGGATTCACAATTGTTAGTTACAGCTTCTTCAATTTCAGAAGATATTTTTAAGAAGTATCTAAAGAAAGATGCTACTGATGCTCAAATGCTTAACGTTAGTCGTTTTTCAGTTATAGGTATCGCGGTTATAGCTTTGGTTATAGCTTTCGATCCTAACAGTTCAGTATTTGGATTAGTTTCATATGCATGGGCTGGATTAGGAGCCGCATTTGGACCTCTTATTATAGCTTCATTGTTCTGGAGAAGAACAAATAAGTGGGGAGCAATTGCCGGTATGATATCAGGTGCTGTTACAGTAATAGCCTGGGTTCAAATAGGAAATGTTTCATCTGCAACTATTTTTGGACTTTATGAAATAATACCAGGATTCATCATATCATCAGTTCTAATATATGCAGTTTCATTAGCTACAGAAGAACCAAATCAAGAAATTATTGATGAATTTGATGATGCAGTAAGTAAAGCTATTAAATAGAATAAAATAAAATATATATAAACCATAAAGAGTTGGAGAAAATTCTCCAACTCTTTTATATTTTTTTAATAAATTCTTTACCCTTTTTAATCTGTCTCTCAACCTCATTTTCTGCTGTCCCGCCATAAGATTTTCTTCTTCCAATACACGCTTCAGGAGATAAGTCCGGTATCATATCTTTTTTTATTTTATCACTAATTTTTGGATAGTCTTCTTCCCTTAAATCTTCTAGTCCTATTTCCCTAGACTCACAGTACTTTACCATATTCCCAACTATTTCATGAGCTTCTCTAAATGGTATTTTTAATTTTACCATATGCTCTGCTATATCAGTCGCTGCTAAAAATCCTTTTTTTGTATTTTCTTTAATTATTTCAGTATTGAATCTAATATTTAAAAGCATTTTTGAAAATATCCTTAAGCTAGTGGATAAGGTATCTAAACTATCGAATAAAACTCTTTTATCTTCCTGGAAATCCTTATTATAAGCCAGTGGTGTTCCTTTCATAGTTGTTAGCAATGACATAAGGTTACCATAAATTCTACCCGTTTTACCTCTAACTAATTCTGCTATATCAGGGTTTTTTTTCTGAGGCATGATACTACTTCCTGTACAAAAGGAATCATCTATATCTATATATCTAAATTCTTGAGAGTTCCATATTATAATTTCTTCGGAAAATCTACTTAAATGCATCATTGAAATTGAGCAGTTGTTTAAAAATTCTAAAATAAAATCTTTGTCGGAAACACTATCCATAGCATTTTCTGTGATATTATTAAACCCTAATAATCTGGTAGTGTGTTCTCTGTCTATATTTATAGTTGTTCCCGCTAGAGCTCCTGATCCTAAAGGATTGTAGTCGATTCTTTTCTGTAAATCAATAAACCTTTCAATATCTCTTTTAAACATTTGAAAGTAGGCCATAAGATAGAATCCTATTGTTACAGGCTGGGCATGCTGTAAGTGAGTATATCCTATCATAATATCGTCTCTATACTCTTCAGATTTTTTCAAAATAACTTCTTCCAAAAGTGCAAGTTCATTTATTAAATTATCCGTTTCTTTTTTCATAAATAATCTAGTGTCTAAAGCGATCTGATCGTTCCTGCTTCGAGCTGTATGAAGTTTTTTGCCAACATCTCCTATTTTTTCAATCAATAATTTTTCAATAGTCATATGAATATCTTCGTTTTTATAAGAAAAATCTACCTTCCCATTCTCAATATCTTCTCTTACTTCTTCTAAACCTTTTATTATATCGTTCTTTTCATCTTCTTCTATTATTTCTTGTTTAGAAAGCATTTTGACATGGGCTATACTTCCCTGAATATCAACGTCATAAAACCTTTTATCTAAATCTATTGAAGCATTATACTCTTCAACAGTTTCATCCATATCCTTTTCAAATCTTCCGCTCCATAAGTTTCCCATTTATATACCTCTCTTTTTGTTATTTAAATTTTACAGTTGTTATATAGTTATAATCTTCCTTATCTTTATTTTTATCTTTATTAAAATGTATCATTTCACCAATCCTATTGCTCTGAAGTAAAATATGAGCTAACCCTATACCTGCATCTATTCTAGCTAAGCTATTTCTTTTATCACTTAGAACACCGCTAAACTCTTCAATGTAATACTCCCATGAGTCTTTTTCAGGAAATATACTCCAGGGTTGTTTATTGGTTGCTGATGGAGCTGCTTGAAGTGCTTTAGCTGCATCAAAGTGTTCCTTATAACTTTCGTTGCTAAAAATTTCTTCTAAATCCTTTCTTTTCCTATATTCAACCTCACTTAAATCTTCTATAGGATATCCGAAAGCTATACAAATAACATAATCTACATTGTATTCTGTATTATAGTTTTTAGCGAATTTTTTATCACTTATATTCCCACCTATCCAACAAGTTCCTATTCCTCCTCCTGCAAGTTTAAGAACTATCTGCTCACCTATAAATCCTATATTCTCTAAAAATCCTTCTTTTTCTTCAGACATTAAAATCAAGTAGTAAGGTGCCTTAATAAAAAATAAATTTTTGGAAATAGCACCGGCTGTATTATAAAATTTGTTTCCATCTTCTTCTAAAATAACCTTATATTTTATATTACCGTAAAGTGATTTTGCTTCATTTATAGATTCTTTTACAAATTTTAAATCCTCTTCACTCAATTTTTTATTTTGATATTTTCTTACAGATTTTCTTAGTTTAATTTCTCTTATCATTTACTACAACTCCTTTTTCATATATTTATTCAAGACTATTAAAAACCATGTCACAATAATTATACCCTTTAAAACTGATGTTATACTTATACTCCACCAAACTCCATTCAAACCAAGCAAGCTACTCCTAGATAATATTAATGCGAGAGGTATTCTTAACCCATTAAACAGTACGCTAACTATAGAAGGAGGAATAGTTTTACCAAAACCTGCAAAGGCACCCTGAGTCATTATTTCTATACTCATAAATATTTGAGATAAACCTAATATTTTTAAATACTCAGTACCTATTAAAAGGGATTGTCTTTCCGGTATGAAAATAGAAAAAATTTCTTCCGCAAAAAATATAAGCAAGAATGTAGTGAACGCTCCAAATATTCCCATTATTTTAAGGGAAGAGATATATCCTTTTTTTACTCTTTCTTTTTTTCCAGCTCCGTAGTTCTGTCCTGTAAAAGAGCTTAATGCAGCAGAAAATCCTTCTGAAGTTCTCCATGTTATAGACTCTATTTGTCCTCCAACTCTCTGAACTGCAACAGGAATTGGACCCCATACAGCTATTATTCTTGCTATATTCATAGAAAAAAAAGTAAATAACAAACTGTGTATACTTACTGGGAGACCAATTTTAGCATTTTCTATTATCTCTTTTTTATAAAACCCTCTAAAGATATTAAACTCGAAGAATGGATAATTAGCTTTGTACAAGTGTACAATAAAAATTAATGTTACGAGAAATTGTGAGAAAGCTGTAGCAAATGCAGCACCTCTAACTCCTAATGCCGGAAGTCCAAAAAGTCCAAAAATTAAAATCGGATCGATTAAAATATTTACTGTTAATCCAATTGCATTAAATTTAAAAGGTACTCTACTTTCTCCAGCTCCAATAATAATTCCAGAAAAAACTTCATTAACGAAATTAAATACTAATCCAAAAACAATTATACTAAGATATTGAACTGCCAATGAATTTACATAATCATCTCCAATATTGAAGTATCCTATCAAACTTTCTCTAAAAACAAGAGCAGTGGTAGCAAATAAAATCCCTATTATGATTACAGCCTGTATTCCAGCTGTTGCATATCTCCCTGCTTTTTCATACTGATTTCTTCCAACATTTTGTGCTACATTAACCTGGGTACCTATTTTTGCTAATATCATAAACCCAAAAGAAAGCCAAGCATAGAATCCAGCTGTACCAACAGCCGCTACCTCAAGACCTCCCAATCTTCCAATCCATGCCATATCGGCCATATTATATGCCATTTGAATAAAAGAAGTACCCATTACAGGTACTGCTAATTTTATAAGTTTTCCTGTTATTTCACCACTTGTTAGATCTGTTCTAGCTCTCATTGTCTACTCCGAGTTTAGTTCTATTTCATTATATCTCGATGGGTCACAATAGTCCTGTAATTGTCCTTCTCTATATATTCTCCTAATAAGTTAGCTATAGTAACGGATCTATGCTTGCCACCTGTACACCCAACTCCAATTACAAGTTGACTTTTACCTTCTTTTATATAATGAGGTATTAAAAAATCTATCATATCGGTCAATTTTTCAAAGAATACGTTACTCTCAGGAAATTTCATTACATAATTTTGCACTTCAATATCATTACCTGTTTGGTCTTTAAGATCCTCTATATAATGAGGATTTGGTAGAAATCTTACATCAAAAACTAAGTCGCAGTCTAAAGGTATTCCTAATTTAAAGCCAAAAGATATTATAGATATTGCAATCTTTTTGTGTTCTTTTCCTTCTAAAAAGATTTTATGAATTTCTTCTTTAAGCATAGCTGTAGTTAAATTTGATGTATCAATTATATGATCAGCCCTCGACTTCACTTCTTTTAACTTTAATCTTTCAGTTTCTATTCCGTCTAATACTCTACCATCTGGGGTAAGTGGATGTGGTCGTCTAAGTTCTTTAAATCTTTTTGTGAGAACTTCATCTGTAGCATCTAAAAAAAGTATTTTATGTTTAAATCCTTCTGATTCTAAAAAATCTAAGCTTTTAAACAAGTCGTTAAAAAAAATACCCCCTCTAATATCTACAACTATAGCCACTTTATCGATTGTCTTTTTCGATTCTCTACATAAACTTGCAAATTCTGGAAGTAGTGATGGAGGAACATTATCCATGCAGTAGTAGTTAATATCCTCCAGTGCTTTTACAGCCTGACTTTTTCCTGCACCAGACATACCTGTTATTATCAAAAACTCCATATCTAAACCTCCAAATTAATTACCTTTTCTAAAGGAAATTCTGAATCTTTAATTCTCTTCAAAGCATTTTCATAATTTCCAATATTATTTTTATGATGGGCATCGCTTCCTATAATGACTTTTATATTAAAATCCTTTATACACTTTAAATCTTCTGTAGATAAGTGTTTATGAGATGCATTTATTTCTAAATAAATTTCTTCCTCTTCTGCTGTTTTTGCTATTTCTCTAATATCAACAGGTATCTTTTCCCCTGGATGAGTAAGTATTTTAATATCATTTTTTTTCATGAAATTTACTACAGCTTCAGTATTAAGTTGTGTAATATATTCGTTTACTCTAAGTGAAAATCTTCCTATAAAATTTAGTACATAAAATCTATAAAAGCTTTTTAAATTCTTGAAAAGTACACCAAAGTGAAATCCTCCCATTATCATATCACAGTTTTCTTTTACAGTTTCATCTATATCAGAATCTCCTTCGTAGCTAAGAATGTTACACTCTATCCCTTGGAGAATATTTATATTTTCATATTTTGTATTAAGTTCTTTTATTTCTCGATTTAATTTTTTTATATTTTTTTGAGTTATACCGTATAAATAATGCCTTGGTCCATGGTCTGATATAGCTATTTCCTCTAATTTTACATCCAGAGCCTTTTTAACATTTTCCTCAGGAGTAGATTTTCCGTGATTGTTCCTTGAGTAAATAGAGTGTATATGATAATCTTTTACTACTTTCATAAGCACCTCAGAATTCTTCACCAATTATTTTTACTTCTGGTTCAAGTTCAACATTATATGTTTCATAAACTTTTTCTCTTACAAGCTTCATTAATGTCAGTATTTCAGCTGTAGTTGAATTGCCGCAGTTAACTATAAAGCCACTATGTTTATCTGATACCATTGCATCTCCATATTTTAGACCTTTCAATCCTGCATCTTCTATAAGTTTCGCTGCAAATCCTTCTCCTGGTCTTTTAAAAGTACTTCCAGCACTTGGCATTTCAACAGGTTGTTTTTCTGTTCTTAATCTTGTTAGCAGTTCTATTCTTTCTTTTATTTCTTTTTTATCGCCTTTTTCTAATTCAAGTCCAATTTCCAGAACTATTAAATTTTCATCTTTTACTCTACTTTTCCTATATCTAAAGTTCATCTCATCATTATTATATTTTATTATATTATTGTCTTTATCTAAGCACACTACATAATCAATTATATCTTTCATCTCTCCATGATATGCACCTGCATTCATTGCTACGGCTCCACCAACAAATCCCGGTATCCCACTTGCAAATTCTAATCCTGATAGTCCTTCATTGCATGTTTCTTTTGCTAATGTAGAAAGAAGAGTTCCAGCACCGGTTTTAACCTTAGTTCCATTAATTGTAATAGAATTTAATTTATTTCCAATTTTGACTATTGCTCCTCTATATCCTCTATCTGATACTAGCAGATTTGTACCATTTCCTACTATATAATAATCAAATTTCTTCTGTCTTAGAATTTTCAAAGTGTTTATTAAACTTTCTGTATTTTCAGGTTCAACAAATAAATCTGCAGGCCCACCAGTTTTAAAATACGTGTGTTTATTCATTTTTTCATCTATATAAATGTTTCCTCTAATTTCCTTTTCTAATTGTTCTTTCAACTTATATTTCAATGTTATCTCCTTCAATCGACTTCTTAATCTTTATTTTAACATATAATTATTATTCATACTATTAATTTATTGAATAATAGGTGTTTTGACCATTATTTATAATATACGTGTTTAGTTATTTTTTCAAGCTATTCTAATTTTATAATGGTTTTTAATGTATTAAATTTATGATAAAATTAATATATTATTATTCATATTTCGCTTAATAGAGGGGGAACCGTTATGAGCAAAAAATACATATTATCTTTAGATCAAGGAACTACAAGTTCTAGAGCTGTTTTATTTGATAAAGAGGGTAAAATTATACAAATATCTCAGAAAGAATTTACTCAAATATATCCACAATCCGGCTGGGTAGAACACGATCCTATGGAAATATTAACTACTCAATTAGATACTGCTAAGGATGTGGTTAGAAAAGCCCAAATATATCCTGAAGAAATAGCTTCTATAGGTATTACGAATCAAAGAGAAACAACTGTAGTATGGGATAAAAATACGGGAGAACCTATATACAATGCTATTGTATGGCAGTGTAGAAGAACCGCTTCTATTTGCAATTCTTTAAAGGAAAAAAATCTTGAGCCATATGTTAAAGAAAATACCGGATTAGTAATCGATGCATATTTTTCAGGCACTAAAATAAAATGGATTTTAGATAATGTAGAAGGTGCAAGAAAAAAAGCTCTAAATGGGGATTTGCTTTTTGGAACGATTGATACTTGGCTTATATGGAATTTAACTAAAAATAATGTTCATGTTACTGATTATTCTAATGCCTCCAGAACTATGGTCTTTAATATAAAGACTCTTGATTGGGATGAAAAGCTACTTAAGGAATTAGATATACCGAAAAGTTTACTTCCTCAAGTTAAAAGTTCTTCAGAGGTTTATGGAGAAACCTCTGATAAACTATTTAAAAACACTTCTATTCCTATTTCAGGTATTGCCGGAGATCAACAGGCTGCATTATTCGGTCAGTGCTGCTACAAAAAAGGAATGGCAAAAAATACCTACGGTACTGGATGTTTCATGCTTATGAATACAGGAGAAGATATTATTCATTCACAAAATGGTCTTTTAACAACAATAGCCTGGGGTATTGATGGTAAAATAACATATGCCATAGAAGGCTCAATTTTTATAGCTGGAGCTGCAGTACAGTGGTTAAGAGATGAATTAAGAGTAATTGATAAATCGGAAGATAGTGAATATTTTGCAAAAAAAGTTGATAACAATGAAGGTGTATATTTTGTTCCAGCTTTCTCAGGGCTTGGTGCTCCTCACTGGGATATGTATGCAAGAGGTACCATTATAGGTTTAACAAGAAGCACAGGTAAAAATCACATTATAAGAGCAGCCTTAGAATCTATTGCATACCAAACAAAGGATATTCTAAATACTATGGTGGAAGATTCGGGCATTGAATTGAAAACCTTAAAAGTTGATGGCGGTGCCACAAATAATAAATTTCTCATGCAGTTTCAGTCGGACATATTGGATAAAAAAGTAGAACGTTCTGAAGCATTTGAAACTACAGCTTTAGGGGCGGCTTATTTAGCTGGGCTTTCTGTTGGATTTTGGAAATCACTAGATGAAGTAAGTAGTATAAATTCTTCTAATTTTGAATTTAGACCAAAAATGAGTACTAAAGAATCAGAGAAATATTATTCTAAATGGAAAAGAGCTTTAGAAAAATCTAAGAAATGGGAAGAATTATAAAAAAAGTTCAGCTTTTCAGCTGAACTTTTTTAGTTTATTTTTAGTACTCCATTTCTGCCATTCTCTTGTAACCTTCATATCTTTCCTTAGCATCTTTTTCTGCTTCTTCAAATAACTCTTCAGCTATTTCAGGGAAAGTTCTCTGAAGTGATGTATATCTTACTTCACTTTCAAGAAATTCTTTAAATGAAGCTGACGGTTCTTTTGAATCTAAGATAAATGGATTTTTACCTTCTTCTTTTAGAAGTGGGTTATATCTGTATAAATGCCAGTATCCAGCTTCAACAGCTTTCTTTTCCTGTTCTATTGATTTACCCATTCCTGCTTTAATTCCATGATTTATACATGGAGAATATGCAATTATTATAGAAGGTCCTTTGTAGCTTTCAGCTTCTTTTAGAGCCTTCATAAATTGATTCTGATTTGCTCCAATTGCTACTTGAGCTACATAAATGTATCCATATGTTGTTGAAATCATACCTAAATCTTTTTTCTTAACTTTTTTACCTGATGCAGCGAATTTAGCTACTGCTGCAGTTGGTGTAGCTTTAGATGACTGTCCTCCTGTATTGGAGTAAACTTCTGTATCAAATACCATTACATTAATATCTTCACCGGAAGCTAATACGTGATCTAATCCTCCGTATCCAATATCGTACGCCCATCCGTCTCCACCAAAGATCCAAACAGATTTTTTAATTAGGTAATCTTTATTATCGATAATATTATTGTATTCTTTTTCGCATTCATCACATGGTTTAAAGTTATCTAATGCTTCAAGAACCATAGCCGTAGCTTCCTCAGATGCTTCTGCATTTTCTTTTCCTTTAATCCAAGCTTCTAATGATTCTTTAACTTTTTCATCTACATCTTTTTCAAGAATTGATTTCATTGAATCTTCTATACTATCTCTTATAACATTAACAGCTAGTGCCATACCATATCCGTACTCTGCATTATCTTCGAATAATGAGTTAGCCCAAGCAGGTCCTTTACCCTGTGAATTTTTACAGTAAGGTGTAGATGGTGCTGATCCACCCCATATAGAAGAGCAACCAGTTGCATTTGCTATTATCATTCTATCTCCGTATAGTTGAGTAACTGCTTTAGCATATGGTGTTTCACCACACCCAGCACATGCTCCTGAGAATTCTAATAATGGCTGTGCAAATTGACTACCTTTAACAGTTCCTTTATTCATAAGAGTATCTTTTATTTTAACGTTATCCATTGCATACTCCCAATTTGGTGATTGTGTTTCAACCTGAGTTTCTATAGGTTTCATAACAAGTGCTTTTTCTTTAGCAGGACATACATCTGCACAGTTTCCACAACCTGTACAATCTAAAGGACTTATTTGAATTCTATATTCTAACCCTTCTAATGCTTTACCCATAGCTTTCTTAGTTTCGAAAGTGTCCGGAGCATTTTTCTTCTCGTCTTCATCAAGTAAAAACGGTCTAATTACAGCATGTGGACAAACAAATGCACATTGATTACATTGAATACAGTTGTCTATTTGCCACTCAGGTACGTTTACAGCTATTCCTCTTTTTTCGTATGCTGCTGTTCCCTGAGGGAAAGTTCCATCTTCTCTTCCTACAAAGGTGCTTACCGGAAGGTCATCTCCTTCCTGTCTGTTAACAGGTTCAAGTACATTCTTTATGAAATCTGGTTTTTCCTTTCCAGTTTCAACATCTGCACATTCTTCTTCAGAACCTTTCCATGATTTAGACACGTCAATCTTAACCAATTCTGTTATTCCTTTATCTACTGCTTCTTCATTCATTTTTACTATTTTATCGCCTTTTTTACCGTAGGATTTTTTAATAGCCTCGTTTAGATACTTAACCGCATCCTTTTTCGGAACTACTTTTGTTAACTCAAAGAATGCTGATTGCATAACCATATTTGTTCTATGTCCTAATCCTATTTCTTCTGCTATTTTAGTAGCATTTATTGTATAAAACTTAATATCATTATCAGCTATAT
>Ga0102925_1002164_pt1 | contig 10818 bp, 8 predicted proteins | sample SalPonR1_A_D1_MG_FD_78216 | JGI IMG/M metagenome (GOLD analysis project Ga0102925, IMG submission 78216) | Salt pond soil microbial communities from South San Francisco under conditions of wetland restoration - Salt Pond MetaG R1_A_D1_MG | ecosystem: Environmental > Aquatic > Marine > Intertidal... | reverse complement strand
GGATTGATTCGGTACTCATTATAATTTTCAATGATGTGGGCTTCCTGTATGCCGAAACAGTCCAGCGAACGCAACACGGCACTGGCATTGTGCGGTTGATAAATATCTTCCAGCACCACCGTAATATAACGCGTCCTCTCTTCCAGTATCCTCCTGAAAAGATCCATGCGCTGAGGGGTGACATATCCGCCGAGGAATTCAACCAGCTTTTGTTTATCCGTATCCTTCATAGCCATTAAAAAAAGGGAGCACTAGTGTACTCCCTTTTTTCTGTAATTGAATATTCTTTACTGAACTGAATCAGAAAGATCAGATCCAGGCTTGAATTTAACTACGTTTTTCGCTTTGATGGTAATGGGCTTACCAGTTTGAGGATTTCTACCAGTTCTCTGGCTTCTTCTTGCTACTGAGAAGGAACCAAATCCAACCAATGCTACTCTTTCACCCTTCTTAAGGGACTTAGTAGTTGCTTTTACAAAAGCGTCAAGCGCTTTCTTTGCGTCTGCCTTAGTTAAATTGGCATCTTTTGCGATGGAATCAATTAATTCTGCTTTGTTCATAATTAACTGTTTTTGGGGTTAGAAATAAAACTTATTTTCGAATTTAGCATGATACTTGATTTCCAATAACACTATCTTCAAAAATCTCGATCTGTTCACGAATTTATGAATTTATAAAGTAAAAATGCAAATTTTTTCCATAAAATTCAAAAGAAATTTTCAAAAAAAATTCTCATTGTTAGCGTTTTAAGTCAAAACACCCTTTTATATCGACTGTATTTCAGTTAGTTAGAGCAAATACTGATTGGGCCAACCTTTAATAATTTTTTTTCAACAAGTTGCCCAAATTTTGTTGAAAAAGGAGAGTTTTCTCCTCCAGAACCCCTATTATCAGGTTAAGCTTCCAAAATTCGGGAGACATAAAAGAAAAATAATCCATAACCTTCGGCTGTAGGCCAACACAAAAAAAGAACCATAAAAAAGCAAACCATTGAACGGACTTGTCAAAAGGGCAAGGGGGTAGTGCTATTGATCTGAAGAGACCACTTGCTGAACGAAAAATTGCCAGAGGGTGTCATGGGGAGGATCGGCAACAATGGTAAGGGGTTGTTTTTGAACCGGGTGAACGAATCGGATCTGACGGGCATGAAGGCTTATTCCTCCGTCTTTGTTGCTTCTGTCAAAACCATATTTCAGGTCGCCCTTAATCGGTGAACCGATCCTGGACAGCTGGCTTCGGATCTGATGGTGTCTTCCTGTCTCGAGGGACACCTCCAGCAGGTAGTACCGGTGGGAGGAAGCGATCAGCTGATAGGACAAAACTGCTTCTTTGGAATCCTTACGGGGCTGATCGTAGGAGAAAGACTTATTTTTTCTCGGGTTGCGCACCATCTGATGCCGGAGGGAACCCTCGGTTGGGTCAGGACAATTCTTTACAATAGCCCAGTACGTTTTTTCCACCTGCTTTTCCTTGAAAATTTTATTCATCCGCGAGAGGGCCTTGCTGGTTTTGGCAAAGAGCACTACACCACTGACAGGCCGATCAAGCCGGTGTATCACTCCAAGATAAACATCTCCGGGTTTGTTGTATTTTTCCTTAAGCCATTGCTTGATCTGCTGGTCGAGCGAAACATCGCCGGTGCGGTCTCCCTGAACCAGGTCGCTGTTGGATTTATTGACGGCAATAAGATGATTGTCCTCATAAAGGACTTCCATGGGCAGATAATTTAGTATTGTTCGTTTTTATTGGGGAAGTTCACCTCCTTCACGTCCTGGATATAGGTCTGCACCGATCCGAGTATTTCGGCAAACAGGTTATGGTATCTGCGCAGAAAACGTGGCGAGAAATCCTGGTTGATCCCCAGCATATCGTGAAGCACAAGCACCTGGCCGTCCACTTCACTCCCGGCTCCAATGCCAATGACGGGAATGGTCAGCTCCTTTGCCACTCTGGCAGCCAGGTGTGCCGGCACCTTTTCCAGGACCAGGGCAAAGCAGCCTGCATCTTCCAATACATGAGCGTCTTCGACCAGCTTCTGGGCTTCATCCTCCTCGGTAGCCCGCACCACATAGGTTCCAAACTTATGGATCGATTGCGGGGTTAATCCCAGGTGACCCATCACGGGAATGCCTGCCGAGAGTATCCGCCGTACCGACTCCTCAATTTCACTGCCCCCCTCAATTTTGACAGCATGGCCGCCTGTTTCCTTCATCATGCGAATGGCCGACATCAAAGCCTCCTTTGAATTGCCCTGATAAGAACCAAAAGGCAGATCGATGACTACGAAAGCCCTTTCCACGGCCCTCACCACCGACTTGGCATGATAAATCATCTCGTCCATGGTGATGGGCAGGGTGGTTTCATTGCCAGCCATCACATTAGATGCCGAATCGCCAACCAAAATGACATCAATCTCAGCATTGTCCAGTATACGAGCCATAGAATAATCATAGGCCGTTAACATGGCAATTTTTTCTTTCTTATGCTTCATCTCAGCCAATACATGGGTGGTGACCTTCTTAATTTTTTTTCCTCCTGTAGACATATCGGTATGCATTTATTAAACCTAATACAATGAACAAAACTAACAATAAAAGCGATTTGTTGAAATTTTTTCCATGCTTCCATCCTGACAGTTTGTCACTGGCCCGGCAAAGCCACAAAAAAACGCTAAGAGACAGACATATACAGGACTGTGTTTTCTGCATGGGAATGTGGCACAATCATTGATTAAAGATAAAGCAGAAAATAATTCTAACGTTGAATCAAAAATAAATTGAGAAAATGGGTAAAATTATAGGTATAGACTTAGGAACAACGAATTCATGCGTTTCGGTAATGGAGGGCAATGAGCCCACCGTAATACCCAACAGTGAGGGAAAAAGGACAACCCCCTCCATGGTTGCCTTTGTTGAAAATGGAGAACGAAAAATTGGAGATCCCGCTAAGCGGCAAGCCATAACAAACTCTCAAAAGACCATTTCTTCCATCAAGCGATTTATGGGAGAAGGATGGGATGCAGTTCAACAAGAGGTGAACCGTGTCTCTTACGAGGTGGTTAAAGGTGACAACAACATGCCCAGGATCAAGGTAGATGACAGGAAATACACACCGCAAGAGATCTCTGCCATGGTTCTGCAAAAGATGAAAAAGACGGCAGAAGATTACCTGGGTCAGGAAGTAACAGAGGCTGTAGTTACTGTTCCGGCTTATTTCAGCGACTCACAGCGTCAGGCCACCAAGGAAGCCGGTGAGATTGCCGGTCTTGAAGTAAAAAGGATCATCAACGAGCCGACAGCCGCTTCCCTGGCATACGGCCTGGACAAACAGGACAAGGATCAGCGCGTAGCTGTTTTTGACCTGGGTGGCGGTACCTTCGACATCTCCATTTTGGAACTGGGTGATGGTGTCTTTGAAGTCAAGTCGACCCGCGGTGACACACACCTGGGTGGCGACGACTTCGACCAGGTGTTAATCGACTGGCTGGCCGATGAATTCAAAAATGAACAGGGAGTTGACCTCAAGCAGGATCCCATGGCTGTTCAGCGACTTAAAGAAGCTGCTGAAAAGGCCAAGATTGAGCTCTAAAGTGCCACCAGCACCGAGATCAACCTTCCTTATATCATGCCTGTTGAAGGCGTGCCCAAGCACCTGGTTAAGAAGCTGACGCGTGCCAAGTTTGAACAATTGGTGGATCACCTGGTCCAAAAAACCGTTGAGCCCTGTAAAACTGCACTCAGTGATGCAGGATACCAAGCCAACGATATTGACGAGGTAATCCTGGTTGGTGGCTCAACCCGTATACCTGCTATTCAGCAAACCGTTGAAAATATATTTGGTAAAAAGCCCTCGAAGGGTGTGAATCCGGACGAGGTAGTAGCCGTTGGTGCTGCCATTCAGGGTGGTGTATTAGGCGGAGACGTGAAAGACGTTCTGTTACTCGACGTAACACCCCTTTCCCTGGGTATTGAAACCATGGGCGGTGTCTTCACCAAGTTGATCGAAGCCAACACTACTATACCGACCCGGAAGTCGGAAGTCTTCACTACGGCTGCCGATAACCAGCCTTCGGTGGAAATACACGTTCTGCAGGGTGAACGCCCCATGGCCAAGGACAACAAGTCGATCGGCCGCTTCCACCTCGACGGCATTCCGCCGGCACCCAGAGGCGTACCTCAAATTGAGGTTACATTCGACATCGATGCCAACGGCATCCTGAACGTCTCGGCCAAAGATAAGTCGACCGGCAAAGAGCAAAGCATTCGCATCGAGGCATCTTCCGGTTTGAGCGAAGAAGAAATCGAAAAGATGAAAGAGGAAGCCAAGCAGCACGAAGAAGAAGACCAACAGCGAAAAGAACGCGTTGAAAAGCTCAATAAAGCCGACAGCTTGATTTTCCAGACTGAAAAACAGCTGAAAGAATTTGGCGACAAGATTTCCGAGGAAAAGAAAAAGCCGATACAAGATGCATTGGAGGCTCTGAAAGAAGCCCACAAAAACGAAAATGTGGATGAGATTGACCAGAAAATGGAAGACCTCAACAATGCATGGCAGGCTGCCTCACAGGAAATCTACAACGCTCAGCAACAGGCTGGCGGACAGCAATCAACAGAAGGACAGAGTACCTCAGGACAGCAAGCAGGTTCTTCATCCAACAAAGGAGACAACGATGATGGTGAAGTAACCGACGTAGATTTTGAAGAGGTTAAATAACAACAACTTCTTCTCATACCTTTCCCAAAAGTCCCGCCCTTCGGCGGGGCTTTTTTTTTCGCAAATGTTTTATATTTTTGTATTCATACACGCAAGATAGCAACCTATGAATAAACTATATACAACCATCCTGCTGATGTTGATGGCCGTTTCGGGGGCGGTAGCTCAAACCAATGAAAACCCGAATCAAACAGACCAAAAGGGCCGCAAACACGGAGAATGGATCAAGAAATATCCCAACGGCCAGGTTCAATACAAAGGGCAGTTCGAACATGGACAGCCCGTGGGTACCTTCTACCGCTTTTTCCCCAACGGCAAAAAAATGGCGGTAATGAATTACCGCTCTGGCAAAAAGGTATATGCCGAACTATTTAATGAAAGCGGAGAAAAGCGAGCTGAAGGCCTTTATATGGGAAAGCAAAAAGACAGTACCTGGCTCTTTTTCAACAGCCACGGGCAGGTGATCATGCGCCAGCATTATGCAATGGGACAGCGTGAGGGCCAGTCGGTAAAATTCTTCCCCAACGGGGATACCTCGCACGTGACAACCTGGCAAGAAGGAAAAAAACACGGAATTCACAAAAAATATTTCCCCAATGGTCAGATCAAGCTGAAAGCACGATACCATGAGGGTGAACTGGATGGTCCTTTCACCATCTTTTTTCCGGAAGGTTACAAGGAGATAGAAGGGAGCTACCGGGACAATCTGCGTCATGGGAAATGGGTTTATCTCGAAAACCGAACCGACACGGCCCGGGTAGTCGAATACAAGGACGGGGATCCCTTGAATGAAGAAGCCCTGGAACTGCAGGAATCGAAAGAAATCATTGAACTGGAACAAATGGAAGGCAAGTTTGGCAGGCCGGAAGAGATCGTGATGCCCGGCAGGCGAAGAAGAAGATATTAAAAACATCTATATGAAAAAACAATCCTTTCTCTTTCTTTGCCTGTTTCTTCTGGCTGCTCCCCTGATTAAGGCACAAGAATCCCGCTTCGCCGTTCATTTATCCGACAAAGATACCGCGCATAATCCCCACTCACTGGAGGAACCTTCCGAATATCTTTCCCGCCGCGCTTTAGATAGGCGGAATAATTTGGGCATTGCCCCAGACCTCTCCGACCTTCCCGTCTCTCCCCGCTACATTGACAGCATCAGGCCATGGGTTCACCGCATTCAAAATCGCTCGAGATGGATGAATCTGTTGGTGGTAGAAGCAGCCGACAGCCTGACACCGATACTGGAGGCCATGGCTTTTGTCGATTCGGTGAAACGCATTGGCCCAGGGGCATCCAAAGAAGAAGGTTCCTCTCTTCGGTCAGTGCAAAGCAGCGATACATCCCGCTCCAGTGTAGGCACGACCTCTGCCGACTCCAGTTATTATGGATATGCCTGGGAACAGATCAAGATGCTTAACGGTCATTTGCTTCATCAAGGCGGCTTTCAAGGGGAGGGCCTGCTAATAGCAGTCATGGATGCCGGGTTTAAAGGAGTAGATCGCATGATGGCCTTTGACAGTCTTTGGGCCAACAATCAAGTCAGGGACATACGGGATCTTGAGGACCATGATGGTCAGATCTTTGATTCCCATACCCATGGCACCATGGTGTTATCGGTGATTGCTTCCAACATGCCGGGTACATATAGAGGTACTGCTCCCGGAGCTGATTTCCTGCTCCTGCGCACGGAAGTAAGTGGCTCGGAGTATATATCCGAAGAATACAACTGGATTGCAGCCGCCGAATTCGCCGACAGTGCCGGTGCTGACATTATCAACAGTTCGCTGGGTTATTCCACCTTCGATGACAGCACCCAGAACCACACCTACCAGGATATGGACGGGGCCACCACGCCCATCACCCGGGCTGCCGACATGGCTGCCTCCAAAGGCATCCTGGTGGTATCGAGCGCAGGAAACCAGGGGAATGATCCCTGGAATTATATCGGGGCCCCCGCCGACGCCAGGAACATCATCACCGTGGGGGCCGTGGACCCAAACGGCAACTATGCCAGCTTCAGCTCCAAAGGTCCTTCCTTCGATGGCCGGATCAAACCGGAAGTGGCAGCCCAGGGGGTGGCCACGGTGGTGCAAAGCCCGGAGGCCATGCCCTCCTATGCCAACGGTACCTCCTTTTCAGCTCCCATCATATCCGGGCTGATGGCCTGCCTCTGGCAAAAATATCCGCAACACAGCCCCATAGAACTCCGGGAAAGGCTGATCACCCACGCCAACCAGTCCGACAATCCCGATACACTAACAGGCTACGGCATACCTAACTTCTCCAGGGCAGCCGAACTGGGCCTTGATGCAATCAACAGCCAGGCCATCGAAATCTACCCCAACCCCTTCCGCTCAAGATTCCAAATCAGCTTCCCCGATGTCTCTACCCGCGGAAAAACCATAATGGTCGATATATATGATATTATGGGCAAAAAAGTATATGCACAAACCCTTCAGGATACCACAGCAGACAGAACACTCACCATTAACGCCCTCGCCGGTTACTCCCCGGGTTTATACCTGGTTAAGATCACCCTGGGACAAAAGCTGATCCGTCAGGAAAAAATTGTTAAAGAATAATTTTCACCACTATGAGCCAGGAACTCACATTACTGGAACTCAACCGAAAGGTTAAAGACACCATTGCCCTGGGATTCCCTGAAAACTACTGGGTTGTAGCAGAGATAAGCGAGATGAAGGTGAACCGGAAAGGCCATTGCTACCTCGACCTGGTTGAGAAAGATGAAACAGAAGACCGCATCATTGCCAAAGCCAGGGGCATGATCTGGGCCTACACCTTCAGAATGCTTAAGCCTTACTTTGAAAGTGCTACAGGCCAGGAATTCGGAGCAGGCCTCAAGATCATGGTCAGTGTCTCGGTCGAATTTCATGAGCTCTATGGCTACAGCCTCCATATTAGCGACATTGAGCCGAGCTATACACTGGGCGATATGGCCCGTAAAAGGATGGAGACCATCAAAAAGCTGGAGGAAGAGGGGATCATCAAAATGAACCAGCAGCTGCACCTGGCGAAAGTACCTCAAAAAATTGCGGTGATCTCATCCCAGACTGCAGCCGGTTACAAGGATTTCACGGAACAACTCCACCACAACCCTTACGGCTACGTCTTTTACCCTAAACTCTTTCCTGCCTATATGCAGGGCGATGAGGCCGAAAGTTCCATCATTGCAGCTCTTGAAAAAATATACCAATACGAAAATTTCTTCGATGCCGTAGCTATTATCCGGGGAGGAGGTGCCCAGGCCGACCTGAGCTGTTTCGATCAGTATACCCTGGCTGCCAATGTGGCCCAGTTCCCCCTGCCGGTAATCAGCGGAATAGGCCACGAAAAAGATGAATCCGTAGTTGACCTGGTCGTCCATACCAAGCTGAAAACCCCCACCGCCGTGGCCGACTTCCTGGTTACAAAAGCATACGAATTTGAACAAGCCCTCCTCGCTTTGAGAGACGAAATTGTCGATCATACCAACCGCTTCATACAACAAGAACACCAGCGGCAGCAAAATTACTCCAGCCGCCTGACTCCCAATATTAACGCCATGATCGACAAAAACAAAACCCGCCTCGAAAGAAAAGCAGAAAAACTAAACCACCTCAATCAAGTCCTCATTCAACGGCAACATCAAAAACTTAAAAACTACTCCTCCCATATACGAAACGCAACAAGGAGAATGATTGAAAAATCATCTTATGAGATGAGTCATTTGGAACGAAATTTACCCTCTTCCGTAGAAAAATATATCAGCTCGAAGAAAAAGCATATGAACCAGCTGGATAGGGAAAACCATCACCTGGATCCTAAAAATATACTGAAACGCGGTTTTTCAATCACTCAAAAAAACAACCAAACATTAAAATCGCTCAAGGAAACAGAAACGGGAGATACCATTGTCACATACCTATACGAAGGACATATCATCAGCACCGTAACCAATAAGGAAGATCATAAGTAAATGTTTTCAACCAATCAGGCAGAATTTTATAAATATTTTGCTATATTCACCTCAAAATTAACCCCGATCCGCCTTTCTCCATAATGAACAAGGGTTTCAAAATATGGTTTTCCCTGCTGTTCATCAGCATAACGCTCCTTTCAGGCACCCTGCTTCGTGCTCAGAACCCCTCCATTGACAGCCTGAAGAACCTGATCCAAAAACATGAAGGGATCCGGAAGATACAGCTGCTCAACAACCTTTCCCGCCAATACTGGCAGATTGCCCCCGACACAAGCTTGAAATATGCACAGCAGGCCCTGGGGGTTGCAGAAAAATTGAAACATGAAGAAAGCATCTCCGACGCCTTAAATCGCATCGGTAATGCCTACTACTTTCTGAATGACAACGAACAAGCCCTCCATTACTATCAACGCTCCCTTCAGATCAGAGAAAAACTGGGGGATCCTGAGCGCCTCAACCAAATATACAATAACCTGGGGGTATACTACATCCGCTCATCCCGGCAGGACAAAGCCCTGGAATATTACAACAAGGCCCTGGAAGTCAGCAAAAAAGCCGGAGCCGAGCAAGACGTAGCCAGCAGCATCCGGGCCCTGGCTGGTTATTACCAACAAATGAACAATCCTCAAAAAGCCATTGAGTATTACCTGCAGGCGGTTGATCATTTCCAGAAGATGGAAGACACAGCCCAGACAGGACAGACCTATACCCGCCTCGGGCGCCTTTACAGGAACATTAGCAGCTACGACAAAGCCCTCAAATATCACCTGGATGCCATCAAGTGCCTGAAGCATGCCAATGATCAGGATAACCTGGCGGATGCCTATAATGAGACCGGCATCATCCACATGACCCTCGATGATTACCAGAAAGCACTGGAATATTACAACAAGGCGATCGACCTTTTTGAAAAACAGGGAAAAGAGGATCAGATCGCCATGATTTACAACAACATAGGCATTATTTATGACGATAAAAATCAAAACGAGAAAGCCCTGGAATATTACCAAAAATCGTTGGAGACCGATAAAAAATCCAACGACTACAGGGGGATGGCCAGTTCTCTCAACAACATCGGACTGATCTATTTCGAGCTGGAACAATATCCCAAAGCATTGGAATATCTCAATCAGTCACTGGAACATGCCCGGGAGCTCAAGGATAAACACAAAATTGCCAACACCCACAACAACATCGGGGAAGTGTTGATCCAAACAGGGGATTATGATAAAGCCTATGATGCCATTCACACCGGGTTAGCACTGGCCGATGAGATTCATGCCAATCGTTATAAAAACGAGAGCTACGAACTCTTATCCAAGCTTTACGAAGCACAGGGGAATCATAAAAAGGCCCTGCAATACTACAAAAAACACCACAACCTAAACGATACCATCTTTTCAAAGGAAAAACAGAACCGCATCAGCGAGATGCAGATTAAGTACGAAACCGAAAAGAAGGAGAAGGAAATTGAGCTGCTTACCAAGGATAATCAGATCAATAAACTGGCTATCAAACGTCAGAAAAACTTCAAAAACTACATTTCCATCTTTGCCCTGCTGTTAATGGCCCTGGCCATACTGGCCTACAGTCGGTTCAACCTGAAAAAGAAAAACACCCGCATTCTTCAAAAAAAGAACAGGCAGCTAAGCGAGGCCAACCTCAAGTTAAGAAATTCCGAGAATAACCTTCGCGAGCTCAACGCCACTAAAGATAAGTTCTTTTCCATCATCGCCCACGATTTGAAAAACCCCTTTCACGCCCTGTTTGGTTTCTCGGAAGAGATGTATAAGAACATCAACAACCTCAACAAAAGGGAGATCCGGGAATATGGGAAAGCCATCCATGAAGCTTCGCAAAATCTATACAACCTCCTTCAAAACCTGCTGAAATGGTCGAGGACCCAACTGGGAAGCATTGTCATCAAACCACAGAAACTGGCTTTGCAGCCGGCTACTGATGAGATTATATCGTTAATGAAGATCAATGCCGAAGAAAAGGACATTCAGGTGGAAAATGCAATCGATCCAAACATAAGGGCCTACGTCGACCAAAACGTCTACGAAACGGTTGTCAGGAACCTGCTGAGCAATGCCATTAAATTCACCAACAAGGGAGGCCGGGTAAAG
>Ga0102925_1002161_pt1 | contig 10825 bp, 12 predicted proteins | sample SalPonR1_A_D1_MG_FD_78216 | JGI IMG/M metagenome (GOLD analysis project Ga0102925, IMG submission 78216) | Salt pond soil microbial communities from South San Francisco under conditions of wetland restoration - Salt Pond MetaG R1_A_D1_MG | ecosystem: Environmental > Aquatic > Marine > Intertidal... | reverse complement strand
GCAGTTTTCCAGCTGCCAGAAAAAGCCACGATTTGAAAAGTCCGTGGGATATTGCATAAAGATGTCCTGCAGCAGGTACTATAAGAATAAAGCCAGCCTGAGAAATCGTATGATAGGCCAGCATCCTCTTCACATCCTTGTCAAACATCGCATAGGTCACACCGTAGAGAGCACTCGCAAGTGCAAGAAGGGGGACTACCCGTGCAGCAACCGGAGACAGTTCTGCAATTCTCAGGAGAGGAGCAATACCGCATTTCACAATTACTCCTGAAAGGAGAGCTGATACAGCACTTTCAGCCTCCCCATGGGCCTCTGGAAGCCAGAGACCCGCCAGGAATACCCCGCCCTTGACACTAAGGCCAATCACCAGCAAATATATGGCAATAGCCGGAATGGCAGGAAGAGTCTCCATTGAAAAGGATCCCGTAGCCTTGTATCCATAGAGACATCCCACCAGGTAGAGTATCATTCCCACATTTCCAACTATCAGGTACTGAACTGCCGACCAGATCTGCCTTGGTCTCTTACCCAGCCTTATAAAAAGAAATGCGAGAATTCCTATCAGGTCTATGCAGATAAAGATATTGAAAAGATCATAACTTATAAAGACTGCATTCGCTGTACCATGCAGCATAGCCATAAGCGGACATGACAGAAGAGGCAATCTCTCTTTAATAACCGATAATGTAACACCGATAAAGACAAGACCGTTCATCAGGACGAAGGTCCACGAAGAAGGATCGAACATCAGCTCAACACCGTAACTGCCTCCAAGAACAGCATGCACCGAATCTCCCTTTATCAGCATAATTGCTGCAAGAACCGATGTGGCTACCCAAAGGGGCAATAGAACCCTGCTGCTTCTGCCTTTTACCGCCAGTAGTATTACACCGCAAAAGAAAGGCAGCAATACAAGAATACTGACCGAGAGGTTTACCATTACCGCTTCCACCTGTTCTGTATCCTGTCGGTGTCAAGGGTATGAAAATATCTGGAAAGGTCCATGACGTAGACTACCAGAAGTGCAAGAACTGAAAAACCGACCACAATTGCGGTAAGTATCACAGCCTGTGGAACCGGATCAGAAGCAGGAATGCTGGATCCTTTTTCGGCAATAACAGGTGCTTTGGATCTGTACCATGATGAGAGCACAAAGAGGCTTATAGCTCCTGTATTCATTATATCCATGGCTATGATCTTCATGATAAGGTTTTTCTTGAAGAGCACACCCCAGAGTCCAATAAGAATTACAGAAAGCAAAAGCAGTCTTGCAAGAAAAACTACATCCAAAGGGACACCCCCCCGCACTGTTGAAAATTAAGCTTAAATTATTCTTTCCGGAATAGTTTAAACTTCCCCTTTCCATTTTGCAATTTTAACTCAAAAAAAGGGAGACAGAACTGTATCCTGCCTCCCAAATTTTCGTTGCTGGCTTTCTGTAACCGGAATATTGTTATTTGGTCAGCACAACAGGCTTGATCAGATCCTTCGGTTTATCCTTCATGAGCATGAGTGCTTCTTCAATGTGTTCAAATCCCTCAAAAACATGAGTGACAAGTTTTGCAGGATCTATCCTTCCATACTCATAAAGGCTTACAAGTTTTTCCATTCTCAGTCTCCCACCTGGAGTAAGTCCGCCTCTTATTGTCTTGTGAGACATACCGGATCCCCATTCAAGACGCGGCAATGGCAGGGTCTCTCCCTCTCCAAAGTAGTTTATGTTACCAATATTACCACCAGGTTTAACCATTTTTACTGCAGAAACAAGAATGTCCGAATTACCTCCGGCAATGATCACAGCGTCAACACCCTGTCCTCCGGTGAGTTCGAGGATCTGGTCCTCTACAGGGGCCACTTTGTAATTGACAACATCAGTAGCTCCATATGCTTTAGCAACTTCCACACAGTTGGGACGTGTCCCCACGACTATCAGCCTGGAAGCTCCTCTAAGTCTTGCCCCAGTCACAGCCATTAATCCTACCGGCCCGATACCAAGTACAGCCACAGTATCGCCCAGACCGATCTCCGCGAGCTCTGCCCCATGCAGGCCTGTTGTAACCATGTCGGGAAACATCGCAGCAGCCTCGAGAGGAATATTTTCGGGCAGAATTGCGAGGTTCATGTCAGCTTCGTTAACGTGAAAATATTCTCCAAATACTCCATCTTTTATATTAGAAAATTTCCATCCAGCTAAAAGTCCACCGGAATGCTGGTGGAAGCCTCTCTGTATATCAAGTGTTTTCCAGTCCGGAGTTATCGCGGGTACGACGACCCTGTCTCCAGGCTTGAAATCCCTTACCTCACTACCAACTTCCACAACTTCTCCTACGGCCTCATGGCCGAGGATGATGTCGCTTTTCTCTCCGAGCGCTCCTTCAAATACAGTGTGGATATCCGAAGTACATGGAGCAACAGCAAGGGGACGTACAACGGCATCCCCCGGCCCGGCCTTGGGCTTATCCTTCTCTAACCATCCGACCTTTCCTATACCGAGCATCGCAAAACCTTTCATTACTCTCAACCTCCTTCTCAGATAAGCATAAATGTTTATCACGCTAACCTGTTACCATGTATGTTAACAAAACTAAACTTGTTAGTCAATTCACAAAATCCGATCTATGTGAGTAGTAAATATCTATCTTTTATTTTCAAGCTACTCCTTGAGTTTTTCCATTCTTTTCCTGTTTACTCCAAAGTCATAATATCCAGGCCAGGAAGCTGAGCGGAAACTTATAATTTCCTTATCTATATCATGGAATAGTTCAACATCATCAATAAATTTAAAAAATGCAGTCTTGCATTCCAGGCGAAGATATTATCAGTACTCTCCACCACTTGACATTTTTTAAGAGCCTCTGCTGAATCTCGAAATATTTAGTGCTTTGAGTCCTCAAGAGGAATGGAGTCCATGTAATTACCCTCACCATGATCTGTACATACGCAGTTAGAAGTTTCTCTGCAGGGTGCAGGAAGACCATCTTCAATACCAAAGAAATGATCCGTTGGTAGAGAATCAATATCAGGTCCTTTCAGGGAATATACCTTTCCTCCAAAAACCGCTATTAAGATAAAAAGATGTAACACAATTCCAATATTTCTAATAAACAAATTACACCCCCCCTTATAGATTTATTTATTTATAGAAAAGATATATTGCCATGATAAAATTATATCAATACCAAAGAGAGAACTTTTCCTGAAACATAATTTGAATCATAATTTAAAGTGTAAATAAAGACTTGCCTGTTTCAGGATAAAGCCAGAAATATTCTGTTAAATATAATTTCAGGAGGTGTTTTTAATGAACCTGACAGTTTTTTTTATAATTACTATTTTCTTCTATATGTCGGTTTTCTTCGTTATTGCAGTTATTCGGAAGGATAACTCACTTGCTGATATCGCCTGGGGAGGAGGATTTGTTCTTGTTGCTTTTCTTTCCTTTTTTCTTGCACATGGTTATGCTGAAGCAAGACAGGTTCTGGTAACCGGACTGGTTACACTTTGGGGGGCAAGACTGGCAATATATATATTTTTCAGGAACAAAGGAAGAGGAGAAGATTACAGGTACGCAAAATGGAGAAAGGAATGGGGAAGGTTTTTCCTCTTAAGAAGTTATTTCCAGGTTTTTATGCTTCAGGGTGCACTCTTGCTCCTCATCGCATTTTCTGCAATATATATTAATCTCCATCCTTCCAGAGGCCTGACAATATTCGATGGCTTTGGCCTTTTGATCTGGATCACAGGTTTTTTCTTCGAAACAACAGGAGATTTTCAGCTCTTTCAGTTCAAGAAAGATACTGAGAACCGAGGAAAGGTAATGAAATATGGACTCTGGAAATACACAAGACATCCAAACTACTTCGGAGAAGCCACAATGTGGTGGGGTATCTTTATCATGGCAATATCGGTAAAAGGAGGACTGTTTACGATAATCAGTCCTATTGCAATAACCTTTCTTCTTCTAAAAGTGTCAGGAATACCTATGTTAGAAAAAAAACTGGCAGAAAGCCAGCCCGGTTATGCAAAATACCAGGAAACTACAAACGCTTTCTTCCCATGGTTTCCCAGGAAGGCATAAAGCTGATGAACACCTTAGAGATGGCAGAAAAAGGCCTTATGCCTGATTTTCTTATACGAAAAGAAATACGTAAACGACTGAATAACATACTCCGGGAAATTCCTTTAGAAAACTCAGAAAATTTCAAGATACGGAAGAAAAAATTCATCTCCGATCTTGAACAAAGTCCTGCAGCACTGAAACAGTCCAGACCCAATGATCAGCATTATGAGATCCCGGAGGATTTTTTCCGGATCTTCCTGGGCCCCTACATGAAATACAGCTGCTGTTACTGGCCTGAAAACACTCGAAACCTTGCAGCTGCAGAAATGAATATGCTTGAACTCGTAGCTTTCAGGGGGGATATAAGAAACGGCCATACTATTCTGGACCTGGGATGTGGATGGGGAGCCTTCTCTATCTGGGCAGCAGAGAAATTTCCACTCTCACAAGTTCATGCTTTGTCTAATTCCAGTTCTCAGGTATCATTTATCAACGAAATGGCACATAAATACGTTCTGCATAATCTCCATGCAAAAAAAGCAGACGTATCAACATTCGATACTTCTAAAAAATATGACAGAATAGTTTCGGTTGAAATGTTCGAACACATGAGAAACTGGAAGCTTCTTTTTAGAAAGATCTCCGAATGGTTAAAGTTTGATGGCAAATTCTTTCTGCATTTTTTCTGTCACAGGAATTGGCCCTATCTTTTTGGTGATTCATCTCCTTCGGACTGGATGGGATATTATTTTTTTACAGCTGGAATGATGCCAGGCTTTGACTTGCCACTTTTCTTTCAACAGGACCTTTACGTCAAGAATTCTTGGGAGGTAAATGGGAAGCATTATGTAAAGACCCTTGAATCATGGCTTAAAAAAATGGATGCCAATAACAATGAGATAAGGATGATCCTGCAAAGGATCTATAATAATGATCACAGGTCATGGATGGGTCGCTGGAGAATATTCCTTATGACATGCAGCGAACTATTCGGCATGAATAATGGCAGTGAATGGCTGGTTGCGCATTATCTTCTTCAAAAAAAACAAAAGGAGTCTTAAATGAAAGGACCGGGAATTAAAATAGCTTTTCTCGACGGCATAAGGCTACATAACGCAATAACAGCAGGAACAAGAGAACTTGAAAGAAGAAAAGAAGAACTGAATCAGATAAATGTTTTTCCTGTACCTGATGGCGACACAGGAGATAACATGGCTTCCACTCTCGGATATATAGCCGCTAAAACAAAGGTTTCCAAATCCCTCTCAATTACCTGTGAATCAATGGCAGAAGCAGCTCTTATGGGTTCGCGCGGTAATTCCGGACTCATAATGGCCCAGTATCTTTACGGTTTTTCTTTTGCAATCAGGGGTAAAAAAACTATCAATACTGTGGACTTTTCAGAAAGCCTGGTGAAGGCAATTCCCTTTGCCGAAGAAACTCTCATTACACCTGTTGAGGGAACTATTATTACAGTTCTGAGAGAATGGGCTGAAAAGATGTTCTTGCTGAGCGTGAAAATAAAGGATTTTGGGATTCTGCTACCAGAATCCCTTGTTACAGCTAAAGATTCTCTTTTAAGAACCCAGTTTCAACTTGATATACTTTCACAGCAGGGAGTAGTTGATGCAGGAGCCCAGGGATTAGTGGACTTCCTGCAGGGTATAGCAGATTTCATTGATAGTGGAGATCTAAGGGATCTTGGAACCATAAAACCTGTAACAGCAATTCAGCATCCGGATCATGGTCCTGTCGAAGAGATCCCAGAATTTAGATATTGCTCTGAAGCTATAGTTGAAGGCCCGGATCTCTCGAGAAATGAACTTAAAAATGAGCTTTCATCATGGGGAGATTCTGTAATAATCGGGGGACACGACAAAAAATTCAGGATCCATATCCATACAAATACTCCTGAAAAAGTATTCGAAAGAATTTCACAAAAAGCTACCCTGAACGAACAAAAAGCAGATGATATGTTAAGACAGGTTCAGGTCAAAAACAAAAGGGCATCATCAATTGCACTTGTCACAGATTCGGCCTGCGACATTCCGGAACACATCATGGACAAATACCAGATACACATGATCCCACTGAAGATAACCCTTGATAAAAGTACCTACCTCGACAAGATAACCATTAAACCCGACAGGATCTATCGTTTGATTGGCGAAAATAAAATATCAGTTATAACATCCCAGCCTGGACCTGTTGAATTTACCGAACTCTACAGATTTCTTTTAAATCACTATGACTCTGTAATATCTCTTCACCTCTCAAGTCAACTCAGCGGCACCTGGAATTCTGCCTTTAAGGCTGCTTCCTCTTTCAATGATAGAACTATTCACGTTATTGACAGTAAAAATTTATGCTCGGGACTTGGTCTTCTTGTTCTGAAAGCAGCGGAAGCAATTGCCTCTGGAAAGAACTGCGAAGAAACTTTAAAGATCATTGAGGAAAGCACTTCAAGAACAAAGATCTTTGTCAGTCTTGAAACACTTGAATACATGATCAGAGGAGGCAGAATAAGCCCACTTAAAGGCAAAATGGCAAAGCTTTTGAACCTTAAACCCCTCATCTCACTTGACCCTGAGGGAAAGGGAATTCATTACGGAAATGCTTGTGGAAAAAGAGGAAATCTCAAAAAGATCCTTAATACTTCCAGAAGTTTGCTATCAGAAAAAGGCATAGAAAAATATGCAGTGGTACATGCACATGCCCGGGAAGGCGCAGAAGACCTTGCAGAAAGGCTTAAAGAAATTATAAAACAGGACCCCGAATATATTATGGACATATCCACTGTCATAGGGATCAATTCAGGACCCGGTTCTATTGCTGTATCTATGATACTGCAGGAATGAAGATAAATTAGATCTTCCTGAAAAAATTCCTCCTATAGATAATTTTCTCAATAGCAAAAAGAGTAAAAAACTAAGTTTTTGTAATGATGATCTGTGAACATCACCATTAATCCTCAGATCTGCATTGTTAAACTTTGACCAGTTATGTGAAAATGTAACAAGACCAACCTGAAATAAATTAAAATCGCTTATTATAAAGGAGAAATTAATTACAAAAAATATGCAGACCTTTTTACCCTATGCGGACTTTTACCGATCGGCTACATGCCTGGACAACAAAAGACTGGGAAAACAGCGTGTAGAAGTATTGCAGATAATCAATACCCTTTTCAATCCGGAACCGAAAGGGTGGCGAAATCATCCGGCAGTACTTATGTGGAAGGAGAACATACCTGCCCTCTCCCTCTACGGTATCATCTGTGTCAACGTATGGCTCAGCAAAAGCTACAAGGATACATGCAGGGAAAAGATACTCCTCGCTCTGAACAGGAATCTTAGTGGAACCTGGACTGAGGAAACTTTGCTGGAAATGTCAGAAGAAAGGGAATTTTATCCCTTCTGGTTCGGATGGGAAAAATTTCACAGCTCCCATCGATCGAACCTCCTGAGGAAAAACTACGACTTTTACAAACAGTATGGATGGAAGGAAGACACTACAATACCCTACTACTGGCCCGTGCAATAAAAGCCGTGATCACAAAACAACTGCAAGTCTGTCAGTCAATAGAATCCCTTACTACACCCAGTCGCCTTTCAATAAGACCTTCAAGTTCGGTCCAGGACGGCACTCCCCTTGCAAGAAGCTTTCCGTCCATGATCCACACAACTTCAGTAGGTTTTATGTTGAACCTCACAAGGTCGAAAAACCAGATATAACATTTTGGATCACAGATATTGAGATCAAAGAAATCCCTGTATTTGTTCTTTATTCTGCCGAGCATATCCCCAACCAGCACACGGCTGTCCTTCATTGGAAAGGACTTCATCTCTTCCTCCCCAAAATTGAAGTTGCTTCAGCAGACAGACCCAATGGGCTTTTCGATATAAACCTTGATCTTATGTTTTCTTTTCATGGTCTCCTCCCTACAAGGCATTTCTTTCAGAAATATTAAAAAAACTAAGGACTCACCCATTCAAAGTCAAGTCAAAGAAACCTTCAGGCTCAATGGCCTTTAGCCTTATACAATTATTCCTGTTTCAGTAGTTGATTGTGTTATCCAGCCTTTTATGCGTTATGAAGTTGCATTGCTACTGGTTTATCCCTTTTGTGCTATAATACAACACAGTTAAATAAACTCAGGTTAAAGGAAGTGTTCGCAATGTTTAACAGAAAGACATGGTTTATTGCATTTGCAGCAATCTTAATATTCAGTTTCGCATCTTTTGCTGCTGTCGAAGGCGATCTAGCAGGGAAATATCAGGGGGTATTTACGGGAGCAGGAAATTACGGCGTATTTCATATCACAGTTAATCCAGACGGATCAATCAACGGTACCGGTCAATCTCAGATATATTCACGTGACCTTGTTTTCCAGGGCAGAGTAAGTTCTGATGGCACGACCGAATTTTACACCGTTGAAGGAGCAGATATTCCAATGTACTTCAATGGCAGGATCGATTTTATGAAGAGGCTTCTGGGCAGATGGGAATACCAGGACAACAGTTCCTGGGGATCATTCAACGGGTTGATCCAGTAGAACTTTGATCTTTAAACTGAGAGAAATCTTTGTGAAATAAAGCAAATCAGCTTTTGAATAATTGAAAATCTGGTTCATTTTTGACAGCTTGAACAGAAAAAAATCAGACCCGGATCATCTGTAAGCAAATATATATGATCCGGGTTATTATTTTAGGCGTTTCCCAAAGTTAAATATAATTTTGGTAAATAATTTTATTTCCCGCCGTTTCCGTTGTTACCATTGCCACCATTTCCATTGTTGCCATTACCACCATTTCCATTGTTACCATTGCCTCCATTTCCATTGTTGCCATTACCGCCGTTTCCGTTGTTACCATTGTCGCTATTTCCATTCCCGTTATTACCATTAGCATGCCCATTTGCTTTACCATTATTTTCATTAAGCGAATTGGCATTCATTTTCTTTTCCCTCGAATTTGCCCGAGAATTCACACTACTGGCATACTCCTCCTCGATTTCCTGTCTCAAAGCTTTCATTTTCTGACCTTTGCTCAGTTCAGAAAATCCCTCAGGTAGCGAGGAAGGATCTCCATACAGGTTTTCTATCGAAAAGGCCTCAGAGGTCATGAGTTCATATATATCCAATCCAGTAGTTTCTGTTTCCTCTGTTTCTTCTGTAACTTCTGTTTCCGTAACAGAAGTTACATTGTTAACCCATGCATCATGAAACAGATCTTCCTGTAATTTTCTGCTGCATGGAAGACCGTTGAGCTGGGCCCATCCAATAAAAGCATGCCTTTCTGCCAGTTCCATTGCAGTCTGTTCTTCCTCAGGGTCTTCCTCTTCCTCACTCTCATCTGTCCCGTCCTCTTCATCTACATCATCGTTTTCAAGAGACAATGCTATTTGAGCAATATCAAACTGATTGATCACATTACGAGGCAAAGAAACTGTTTCATCATTTTCCTCCACCGCACAGGCAAAACTGACTGTAAATATAACAAAAAGCACTGAAAGCATTATACATATTATCTTCTTCATCATAAGAAAGTCTCCTCCTTACATATTTTTTAACTCATAAAAAAATAGCCCCTGAAACTCAAGGGCTACCAACAATATAAATACATTTCTGGCAACCCGGCTATCATACCATCTGGCTTCAGACCCGTGGCTTTGTGTCACCACCTTTCGGTGGTTTTACCCTTTATTTAATTAAGTAGAATCTTACCATAAAGATATCCAATTAGTAAAGAGATCTTTAATTCAAAAGATATCCTCCCAACCCACTGCAAATACGAGCCTGTACTGGCAGATATTTTCGTCTCTTAACACGATCTTTATCTTCAGGCAGGTCCGTTCATTTGACCCTCTTGTAGCTCATACAAATATTGTCTTTACTCACTATTTCGTACTGCAAAAGTTGAGTTACTTACAAACATATATCTTCCTTGTTGCAATTTAAAGTTCTCACCTTAACCATATCAATGAGACCAGAAATAGTGTCTCAAGGATTACCTTTGTAGAAAATCGAGGAAATTAATAATTCTGAACCTCTACTGTATTCAATAAAGCACGGTAATCGTCAGGAAGCCCCCAATAAGCCGCTCCACTTATAATTAAATCAAGATATTCTCTATTCGGCAAAGGAGGGTTTTCTTCTTTACGAGCAATATATGTTTTCACCTGAATAGTTGAAGAATCTTCTTTCATGGTGACAATAATGTCAGTTTTGTCATAAGAGTTGTTCTCTCCTTCACCATGATAGCCTTCTTTGCAGTCTAATTGTTTGATTTCCTCTTCAAGGCGAATCTCATATACAACACCCCATACTATTGAACCTGCTTTCTCTTCAATACTTGCAACTCCACATCCTCAACATATGCTATCCCGTGAAACGAAGCGGTAGGACAATACTCTTGCATTTCAATCCTATCAAGATTCGATCCATAAGCAAAATAAAGCACCATAACACCTCCAACTTTATATAGGAACTATAATCTCGAAAAGTTTATCAATGTATGTATACCTATCATCCGTCATAAACAATACATGCTCCTCTTGTAATTTGTCTTTGCTTAGACCCCAGGTTAAGTTTGAATATCTTGACCATGCCAGGATAAAGCTGTTAAGAATCACTTCCTCATTATTCAAACGCTTCTCCACATCCTTGATCCTCTGATAGAACAAAATCTTTTCACTTGCCGGTCCTTCATGTTGCAAACCATGGGGTTCTATGAAATTGACATACTGCTTATTGTCTTTCAAGAT
>Ga0102925_1002157_pt1 | contig 10837 bp, 10 predicted proteins | sample SalPonR1_A_D1_MG_FD_78216 | JGI IMG/M metagenome (GOLD analysis project Ga0102925, IMG submission 78216) | Salt pond soil microbial communities from South San Francisco under conditions of wetland restoration - Salt Pond MetaG R1_A_D1_MG | ecosystem: Environmental > Aquatic > Marine > Intertidal... | reverse complement strand
TCTCGGGCGAGGCCCTGATGGGGGACCGCTCCTTCGGGGTGGATCCCGCCGTCATCCAGCGCATCGCCGCCGAGATCCAGGAGGTTTCGGCCTCCGGCGTGGAGGTCGGTCTGGTCATCGGTGGGGGTAACATCTTCCGTGGTGTCTCCCTGGCGGCTTCGGGCATGCACCGGGCCACCGCCGACAAGATGGGCATGATGGCCACGGTGATGAATGCGCTCTCCATGCAGGATGCCCTGGAGCAGCAGGGCCTCAAGGCCCGGGTGATGTCGGCCCTGCAGATGCACGAGGTCTGCGAGGACTATATCCGGCGTCGCGCCATCCGCCACCTGGAGAAGGGGCGGGTGGTGATCTTCGCGGCCGGCACCGGCAATCCTTTCTTCACCACGGATTCCGCGGCCAGTCTTCGCGCCATCGAGATCGATGCCGACATCGTTATCAAGGCGACCAAGGTCGACGGAGTCTACTCCGATGACCCGGTCTCCAACCCCGCGGCGGAGCGCTACACTCGCCTGACCTACGACGAGGTCCTGGCACGCCGACTCAATGTCATGGATGCCACGGCCATCGTCCTCTGCCGAGACCACAACCTCCCGCTCCGGGTCTTCAATATCAACAAGGCCGGCGCGTTGATGCGCGTGGTGCAGGGCGAGGACGAGGGAACCCTGGTGGAACGAGGGGAAGCCGCATGATCGACGATATCGAGCTGGATGCCGAGCAACGCATGGAGAAGTCGGTGGAGGCGCTGCGGGGTGAACTGCGCAAGCTCCGCACGGGTCGTGCCCACTCCAGCCTGCTCGACCACATCACGGTGGAGTACTACGGGTCCGAGATGCCGCTGAACCAGGCGGCCAACATCGGCGTCGAGGATGCCCGGACCCTCACCGTCAAGCCGTGGGAGAAGTCCATGGTGCCGGTGGTGGAGAAGGCCATCATGAACTCCGACCTGGGCCTCAACCCGGCGACCAACGGGGACCTCATCCGCGTCCCCCTGCCGCCGCTCACCGAGGATCGGCGCAAGGACATGGTCAAGCTGGTCCGCCAGGAGGCGGAGAAGGCGCGGGTGGCCATCCGGAACATCCGTCGGGACGCCAACTCGGACCTCAAGGGTCTGCTCAAGGAGAAGGAGATCTCCGAGGACGACGAGCGGGCGGCCGAGGAGGCGATCCAGAAGCTGACCGACAAGTATACCGGTCAGGTGGATCAGGTCGCCGAGGAGAAGGAACAGGACCTGATGTCCCTGTAGGCTCCCGGAGGGTGGCGTTGACGATGGAAGCTCAGGGCGACTCGACGGGCTCCGAGGACGGCCCCGTCCCCAGGCACGTTGCGGTCATCATGGACGGTTCCGGCCGCTGGGCACGGAAGCGTCTGATGCCGCGGGTGGCCGGCCACCGTTCGGGGGTCGGCAACGTCCGCTCCCTGGTCGAGGCGTGCGGGGAGAAGGGGGTCGAGGCACTGACCCTCTTCGCCTTCTCCACGGAGAACTGGCGCCGGCCGGCCACCGAGGTGGGGGCGCTCATGGAACTCTTCATGGAGGCCCTGCAGCGGGAGGTGGATCGGCTGGATGCCAACAATGTCCGCCTGCGCATCATCGGGGACCGCTCCGGCCTCTCGGAGGCCCTGGCCAAGCGGATTGCCGCTGGCGAGGAGCAGACGCAAGGCAATACCGGCCTGAACCTCAATATCGCCGCCAATTACGGGGGGCGCTGGGATATCGCCACCGCCGCCCGGCGGCTGGCGGAACAGGCCAGTGCCGGTGAGCTGGGTCCCGCGGAGATCACGCCGGAACGGCTGGGCTCGGAGCTGGCCCTGGCCGATCTCCCGGAGCCCGATCTCTTTATCCGTACCGGGGGTGAGCAGCGGATCAGCAACTTCGTGCTGTGGCAGCTCGCCTACACGGAACTCTACTTCACCGATACCCTGTGGCCCGATTTCGACCGGGACGCCTTTGACGCGGCCCTGGAATCCTTCCGTGGTCGTCAGCGTCGTTTCGGGAAGACCGGCGAGCAGGTGGAAGGCTGATCGTGCTCGCAAAACGGGTCCTTACTGCATCCATTCTGGCCGCCGGCCTCATTGCGGCCATCCTGCTGCTCCCCACCGGGGCCTTCGCGGGGCTGGTCGCCTTCTTCGTCCTCCTGGGGGCGCGGGAATGGGCCGACCTCAGCGGGTGCTCCACGGCCGGCACGGTCGGCTACGTGGCCCTGGTGGCGGCGCTGGCGGCCGGCGTGGTCCTGGCCGAGCCGGCGCCCGCCGCCGTGGCCGCGGTGGGCGTGGTCTGGTGGCTGGCCACCCTGGGGCTGGTGATCGCTCACCCCCGCGGGGCCGGGCTGTGGCGACACCCCGCCGGTCGTGCGGCCGGCCTGCTGGCCCTGGTGCCGGCGTGGTTCTCTCTGGTCCATCTCCACGGGGGCAGCGATGGCCCCTGGTGGGTGCTGACGCTGATGTTCCTTATCTGGGGCGCGGATACCGGCGCCTACTTCGCCGGTCGCGCCCTGGGCCGTCACCGCCTGGCGCCCTCCGTGAGCCCGGGCAAGACGTGGGAGGGGGCCATCGGGGGACTGGCGCTGGCGCTGCTGGCGGGCAGTGCAGTCGCGATGGCGGCCGGTCTGGCCATTCCCGCCGGCTTCTCGCTGATTGCCGCCGTGACAGTAGGGGCATCGGTGGTGGGCGATCTCGGCGAGTCCCTGCTCAAGCGCGCTGCCGATCGCAAGGATAGCGGGACCCTGTTCCCCGGCCACGGCGGTGTCCTGGACCGCGTGGACAGCCTGCTTGCCGCCACGCCGGTCTTCTTCCTCGGCCTGGAGCTGGCGGCATGAGCCGGAATATCGCCGTCTTCGGCAGTACCGGCAGCGTCGGTACCAGTACGCTGGACGTCATTGCCCGCCACCCCGACCGCTTCCGGGTCCTGGCCCTGGCGGCGGGTAGCCGGGAGGAGCCGCTGGTGGAGCAGTGCCGGCAGTTCCGTCCGGCCGTGGTGGTCATGGCCGATGGGGCCGCCGCCGATCGGTTGCGCGGGCGGCTGGCCGACGAGGGGATCGACGGGATCCAGGTGCAGGCCGGGATCGAGGCCATGGAGGCGGTGGCCGGCGACCCGGCCGTGGATCAGGTCATGGCGGCGGTGGTCGGCGCGGCCGGCCTGCGGCCCGCCCTGGCGGCCGCGCGGGCCGGCAAGCGGGTGCTCCTGGCCAACAAGGAGTCCCTGGTCATGGCCGGGGCGCTCTTCATGGAGGCCGTGCGGGAGGGGGGCGCCGAGCTGCTACCCATCGACAGCGAGCACAATGCCATCTTCCAGTGCCTCCCCGATGGCCGGCCCGACCTCGATGCCGCCGGGGTGGAACGCATCCTCCTCACCGCCTCCGGCGGGCCCTTCCGGGACCGGGACCCGGCCGAACTGGCCTCGGTCACACCGGATGAGGCCTGCGCCCACCCCAACTGGGACATGGGCCGCAAGATCTCGGTGGATTCCGCGACCATGATGAACAAGGGGCTCGAGGTCATCGAGGCCTGCTGGCTCTTCGGCGCCGACCCCGATCGGGTCGAGGTAGTCATCCATCCGGACAGCATCGTCCACTCCATGGTGAGCTACCGGGACGGGGCGGTGATGGCGGAGCTGGGCAATCCCGACATGCGGACCCCCATCGCCCACGCCCTGGCCTGGCCGGACCGGGTCTCCGCCGGGGTGGACCCGCTGGACCTGGTGGCCTGCGGGACGCTGCACTTCCAGGCTCCGGATGCCGAGCGCTTTCCCTGCCTGCCCCTGGCCTACCGTGCCATTCGCGAGGGGGGGACGGCCCCCGCCATCCTCAATGCTGCCAATGAGGTGGCGGTGGCCGCCTTCCTGGACGGCACCCTCGACTTCCTCGGTATCGCCCGGGTCATCGCCGCCACGCTGGACCAGGTGGCCGCCGAACCGGCCGCGGACCTGGCGACCATCCTCGCCGCCGACGAGCGGGCGCGCGAGGTTGCCATGCAACTCCTGCCCGGATCCGAGAGTCCCTAGTACATGGGCGATCTACTCTTCACTCTCGCCGCCTTTGCGGTGGCCATCGGTATCCTGGTCACGGTCCACGAGTACGGCCACTTCCGAGTGGCGCGCTGGGCCGGTGTCCGCGTACTGCGCTTCTCCGTGGGCATGGGCCGCCCCCTGCTGCGGCGGACCGGGAAGGATGGTACGGAATACGTCCTGGCAGTGCTGCCCATTGGCGGCTACGTCAGGATGCTCGACGAGCGCGAGGGCGAGGTGGACCCCGCGGAGCGCCATCGTGCCTTCAACAACCGGCCGCTGGGCTGGCGCACCGCCGTGGTGATCGCCGGTCCCGTGGCCAACTTCCTCTTCGCCATCGTCGCCTACTGGCTGATGCTGGTCCTGGGCGTACCCGGTCTCCAGGCCACGGTGGACGGGGTGGAGCCCGACTCCGCCGCCGCCCGCGCCGGGTTCGCCCCCGGGGACGCCATCGTTGCCGTCGAGGGGCGGCCGGCCTCGACCTGGGGCGCCGCCATGCAGGCCCTGCTCCCCGCGGCCCTGGACGGGGAGTCGGTCGCGGTCACCCTGCGGCGCGACGGCCGTGAGGAGACAGTGACCCTGGAGGTTCCCCGGATGCCGGAGGTGGCGCGCGGGGGCAATCTCGGCGGCCGCCTGGGGCTGACCCCGGCGCGGCCGGCCATCCCCCCGGTCCTCGGCGAGATCGAGCCCGGCAGTCCGGCGGACCGGGCCGGTCTGCAGCCCGGGGATCGCATCGTCGCCGCGGCGGGGGAGCCGGTGGCCGGGTGGCGCGAGCTGGTGGAGCGGGTCCGGGCCAGCCCCGGCGAGCCGCTGTCGCTGACGGTGGAGGATGACCTCGGCCAGCGCCGGGTAACCGTGACCCCGGAGGCCGTTGCGCGGTCGGAGGGGGAGCCCTACGGGCGGATCGGGGCCGGTGTGGAGCCGCCGGGGCAGATGCCGGCGGAGTACCGCGCTGTCCAGCGCTTCGGCCCCGTGGCAGCGCTGGGGGAGGGGGTGACCCGGACCTGGGAGACGGCGACCATGACCCTCAAGGTCCTGGGGCGGATGGTCATCGGACAGGCCTCGCTGGAGAACCTCAGCGGCCCCATCACCATCGCCCAGTTCGCCGGCTATACCGCCGATGCCGGCTTTGTGCAGTTCATCGCCTTCCTGGCGGTGGTCAGCATCAGCCTGGGGGTGATCAACCTCCTGCCGGTGCCGCTACTGGATGGCGGCCATCTGCTGTATTACGGTATCGAGCTTTTCAAGGGCAGCCCCGTCTCCGAGCAGACCGAGGCCCTGGGCCAGCGCATCGGCCTGGCAGCCATTCTCGCCCTCATGGGGCTGGCCTTCTATAACGACCTGTCGCGGCTCTTCTCCTGATGCGGGGGGATGGGCCCAACGGCTCCCTAACGGGCGGGATGATGTTCAGATGGATTCTCGGGGTCGCCCTCGGCGGCCTCCTGGCAAGCACGGCCCACGCCTTCGACCCCTTCCGGGTGGAGGCCATCGAGCTCCAGGGGCTGCAGCGGATCTCCGCCGGCAGCGTCCTCGACGACCTCCCGGTCTCCGAGGGGGAGGAGCTGGACCCCGGCCTGGCCGCGACCGCGGTCCGCGAGCTCTTCGCCACCGGCTATTTCCACGATGTCCGCCTGGAGCGAGAGGGCGGCACGCTCATCGTCCAGGTCAGCGAGCGCCCCTCCATCGCCAGCCTCTCCATCGAGGGCAACGAGGACATCCGCAGCGAGGACCTGGAGAAGAACCTGGAGATGATCGGCCTGGTGGAGGGCCGGATCTTCGACCGCTCCGTGCTGGACCGCATGGAGCAGGAGCTGCGGCGGCAGTATTACGCCAACGGCAAGTACGGCGTCGCCATCGATACTACCGTGAAGCCGCTGGCGCGGAACCGGGTCGGGATCAGCATCGATATCCGGGAGGGGGATGTCGCCCGGATCCGGGGCCTCAACGTGACCGGCAACCGTGCCTACGAGGAGGCCGAGCTACTGGAGGATTTCCAGCTGGGTCCGCGCGGGCCGCTGCAGTTCTTCTCCGGGAATGATCGCTACTCCCAGCAGCGCCTCACCGGCGATCTGGAATCCCTGCGCTCTCACTATCTCGACCACGGCTATGTCGACTTCAGCATCACCTCCAGCCAGGTCTCACTGACGCCGGACCTGGAGGATGTCTACATCGACATCAACGTCGAGGAGGGCGAGCAATTCACCGTCGCCGAGACCCGGCTGACGGGGCGCTTCCCCATCCCGAGAGAGGAGCTGGAAGAGCTGGTCGCCATCGAGCCCGGCGAGGTCTTCTCCCGCAGCCGGGTGACGCGGACCAACGAGCGGATTACCGAGCGGCTGGCGGAGGAGGGCTTCGCCTTCGCCAACGTCACGCCCCAGCCGAGTTTCAATCGGGATGAGCGGGAAGTGGCGGTCACCTTCCAGGTGGACCCGGGCAAGCGGGTCTACGTCCGCCGGATCGAGATCACCGGTAACACCAAGACCAAGGACCGGGTGATCCGGCGGGAGATCCGGCAGCTGGAGCGGGCGCTGCTGCTCCCCTCGCGGGTGGACCTCTCCCGCCGACGTCTCAACCGCCTGGGCTTCTTCGAGCAGGTGAACATCGAGACCCAGCGCGTGGCCGGTACCGATAACCAGGTGGATCTGAAGGTCTCCGTGACCGAACGGCCGTCGGGGTCGCTCTCCGCCGGTGTGGGCTACTCCGAGTCCCAGGGGGCCCTGGTCAACGCCAGCGTCAGCCAGCGCAACTTCCTCGGGACCGGCACCCATAACAGCCTCACCATCAACAACTCCGATGTGAGCACGGTCTACGACTTCAGCTACACCAACCCCTACTACACGGAGAACGGGGTGAGCCGGAGCTTCAACGGCTTCTACCGCTCCACGGATGCCGGCGAGGCCTATATCGCCAGCTACATCACCGACTCCTGGGGCGGCGGCGTGAGCTACGGCTTCCCCCAGGGGGAGACCAGCAGCCTGCGGCTGGGACTGGACTACCAGGAGACCCTGCTCAAGGCGACCTCGAACTCCCCCGATGAGATCCTCGGCTTCCTGGACGAGTACGGCGACCGCTACGGCAACACCCTGGTTACCACCGGCTGGAACTACGACAGTCGCAACAAGGGCGTCTTCCCCACCGACGGCGCGAAGCTGCAGACCTCGCTGAAGACGGCCCTGCCCGGTAGTGAGCTGGAGTACTTCAAGGCGGCCCTGCGGCCGCAGTACTGGATCCCGCTGTTCGACGATTCGACGCTCTCCGTGGACATGGAAGTGAACTACGGCGACGGCTACGGCACCACCGAGGACCTGCCCATCTTCGAGAACTACTACGGCGGCGGGACCGGATCGGTCCGGGGCTTCCGCTCCAACTCCCTGGGTCCGCAGGCCACCGGCGAGGGTATCGATCGCTCCATCGGCGGCGCCTTCGAGGCCAACGCCACCCTGGAATACCTCTTCCCGCCGGGAGGGAGCGAGTCTCTGCGCCTGGGTCTGTTCGTGGATGCCGGCAATGTCTGGGAAGATATCGACACCTTTGCGCCGGAAGACTTCCGCGCCTCCTATGGTGCCGGCATCGTTTGGCTGACTCCGGTGGGCGTATTAAAATTGAGCTACGCCAAGCCGCTGGCCTACGAGTCCGGGGACGAGCTTGATGCCATCCAGTTCAACATCGGCACGCCGTACTAGGGTGCCTCAAGGAGGAGTCGTGTCTCTCAGTAAGTCCATTCGGGGAATCCTGGCCGCGCTGGCGGTGGTGTTCCTGGCCGCGGCCGGTCCGGTGGCTGCGCAGGAGTCCGACCCCCGCATCGGGGTGGTGAACATCGCCAAGCTCTTCCAGGAGGCGCCCCAGGCCCAGTCGGCCAATCAGCGCCTGCAGGAGGAGTTCGGCTCGCGTCGGCAGGAGCTCGGCCGCCAGCAGGAGGAGCTGCAGCAGAAGCAGCAGCGCCTGCAGAGCGAGGGCGACCTCATGAGCGCCAGCCAGCGTGACGCCCTGGAGAGCGAACTGCGCCAGGGGCAGCAGGAGCTGGCGCGGGCCCAGCAATCCTTCGAACAGGACGTGAACGCCCGCCGGAACGAGGAGCTGGGCCAGGTCCAGCGCCGGATCTTCGAGGTCATCGAGGAGCTGGCCCAGAACGAGGGCTACGACGTCGTCCTGGGCGACAACGTGATCTACGCCTCGGACAGCGTGGACATCACCCCGCGGGTCCTGGAACAGCTCAAGTCCCTGGCCGGGGATTCCTGAGTCCATGGTCTGGACCCTGGGCGCCCTCGCCGAGCGCGTGGGCGGGCGGATTCATGGTGACCCGGAGCGCACCATCGAAGGTCTTGCCTCGCTGGAGGCGGCTGGCCCGAAGGATCTGAGCTTCGCCACCGACCGGGCCGCTTCGGCGCTGGCCACTACCAGCGCCGGGGCCGTGCTCGTGGGCGACGGGGTCGTTGACCAGAGTCCCGTGGATGTCGTCGAGGTGGCGAATCCCCACGCGGCCTTTGCCCGGCTCGCGACCCTCTTCGACCCGGCCCCCCGGCCGGCTCCCGGTATCCACCCCACCGCCGTGATCGCTCCCGATGCCCGGGTGGCGGACGATGCCGCCATCGGGCCCCACACCGTGATCGAGAGCGGGGCCACCATCGGCGCCGGTGTCATTATCGGGGCGGGCTGCCATGTGGGGGCCGGTAGCCGGATCGGGGCGGGGAGCCACCTGGTGGCGCGGGTCACGGTGCTTCACGGCGTCACGCTGGGCGAGCGGGTCATCCTGCATCCCGGCGTGGTGGTGGGGAGCGACGGCTTCGGCCTTGCCCGGGAGGGCGATCAGTGGCTCAAGGTGCCGCAGATCGGGGGCGTGGTCATCGGCGACGACGTCGAGATCGGGGCCAATACCACCGTGGACCGCGGCGCCCTGGAAGACACGGTCATCGAGGAGGGGGCCAAGCTGGATAACCAGATCCAGGTGGCCCACAACGTCCGCATCGGTGCGCATACCGCCATCGCCGGCTGCGTCGGCATCGCCGGCAGTTCCGATATCGGCCGCCACTGCGCGCTGGGCGGCGGGGTTGGCGTGGCCGGTCATCTCACCATCGCCGACGGGGTCACGGTAACCGGCATGTCCCTGGTCAGCCGCTCCATCCGCGAGCCGGGGGTCTACTCCTCCGGCATGCCGGTGGAGCCCAACGACCAGTGGAACCGCCACTCCGCGCGCTTCCGTCAGCTCGACGACATGGCCCGCCGGCTGCGCGCCCTGGAGCGCGAGCAGGGCCAGGAAAATCCGTAACCGAGGAAGAAGCCTTTGGAAACCATGGATATCCATCAGGTGCTGGAGCACCTGCCCCACCGCTACCCGTTCCTGCTCATCGACCGGGTGCTGGAGCTCGAGCCGGGGCAGCGCCTGTTGGGCCTGAAGAACGTGACCTACAACGAGCCCTTCTTCACCGGCCATTTCCCCCAGCGGCCGGTGATGCCCGGTGTCCTGATCCTGGAGGCGCTGGCCCAGGCCACCGGCGTGCTGGCCTTCCGCAGCACCGAGCGGCGCCCCAGTGATGGCTCTCTCTACTTCCTGGTCGGCATCGACAATGCCCGCTTCAAGCAGCAGGTCGTGCCCGGTGATCAGGTCCATCTGGCGGTGGACGTGGTGCGCTCCTCCCGCGCCGTCTGGAAGTTCTCCGGCGAGGCGCGCGTGGACGGCCAGGTGGCCGCCTCGGCCGACCTCATGTGCGCCGAACGGGGTGTCGAATGACCATCGATTCCCGCGCGGTGGTAGACCCCGCGGCGGAGATCGGCGAGGGGGTGACCATCTCCCCCTTCGCCATCATCGGCCCCGACGTCACCATCGGCGCCGATACCTGGATCGGGCCCCACGCCGTGATCCAGGGGCCCACCACCATCGGCCGGGAGAACCAGATCTTCCAGTTCGCCTCGGTGGGCGAGATGCCCCAGGACAAGAAGTACGCCGGCGAGCCCACACGCCTGGAAATGGGTGATCGCAACGTCGTGCGCGAGTCGGTCACCATCAACCGGGGGACGGTCCAGGATGTCGGCGTGACCCGGGTGGGTGACGACAACTGGATCATGGCCTACGTCCACATCGCCCACGACTGCCAGGTGGGCAACGGGACCATCTTCGCCAACGGCGCCTCCCTCGCCGGCCACGTCGAGGTGGCGGATCACGCCATCCTCGGCGGCTTCAGCCTGATCCACCAGTTCTGCCGGCTGGGGGAGTACGCCTTCACCGGCATGGGATCGGTGGTGGGCAAGGATATCCCCCCCTTCGTCCGTGTCGCCGGCCATCCGGCGGAGCCGCGGGGCCTCAACAACGAGGGGCTCAACCGCCACGGCTTCGACAAGGATGATGTCCGCGCGCTGCGCGAAGCCTACCGTACCCTCTACCGCAACGGCCTCACGACCACCGACGCCCTCGACCGCCTGCAGGGCTCCCCCAACGCCGCCGTCCGCCGGCTGGCCGACTTCGTCGCCGGCAGCGAGCGCGGGATCCTGCGCTAGCCGCTGCGCGCGTCCACCAGCTCCAGGGCCCAGTCGGCCACGCCGGCGGCGGCGTCGCCCTCGCCCAGGCGGGCACGGAGGCCGGCGAGGTCCTGGCGGATCCCCTCGGCGTAGTCGGTCTCATCCAGTAGCCGCTCCAGCTCGCCGGCCAGGTTGGCGCCGGTGGCCTCGCCCTGGATGAACTCCTTGACCACCCCGCGCTCGGCCACGATGTTCACCAGGCTGACGTGGTCGAGCTTCACCAGTCGCCGCAGGATGGCGTAGGTCAGCGGCGCCACCTTGTAGGTGACCACCAGCGGCGTCTCCATGAGTGCCACCTCCAGGGTGGCGGTGCCGGAGGCG
>Ga0102925_1002155_pt1 | contig 10838 bp, 17 predicted proteins | sample SalPonR1_A_D1_MG_FD_78216 | JGI IMG/M metagenome (GOLD analysis project Ga0102925, IMG submission 78216) | Salt pond soil microbial communities from South San Francisco under conditions of wetland restoration - Salt Pond MetaG R1_A_D1_MG | ecosystem: Environmental > Aquatic > Marine > Intertidal... | reverse complement strand
TTCTTTTCTTCGCTCATGTTAATCTCCTCATGTTTTGTTTCTGCGAATTGTTGATTGTCTGAAGTCTTCTCATGTGAACGTCCTACACCGACACCTTCGTCGGCTGGAATGCTTACTAGAGACACTTCAATGGGACGCCACTGTGTAGCGCGAACAATCTTGCGACCGTCTTTTTTCCCTTCTTCCCGCTGTTGTAGAACGTAGTAACCAACAGAAACGTTCTGTCGAATACCGTCTACAATGTCTTGCCAGATTTCCTGCGCTGCTGCGGACCGACTAACCTTTACATAGGCTCGTGCGCGACCATCAGCGACCTCGACAGTTTGGACAACTCCAATCTGGTTCTTCGGTTCGTGGTCAAGTAATAGCGGGGCTCGACCCGAACCGATGAATGTTGTATCTATTTCGCCTTCGTTATGTCCGAGGACTTCAAAGTATTCTCCGTTCCTAATGTCATAACGGGCAACTTGTGCGTCTTCGGATGAAAAACTAAGTCCGATAGTTCTATCTTCTTCATTTACCGCAGCCCTATCGAACGCTAAAGTGCGGTAGACAATTTTCTTTTCTTCACTCATTGGCGTACCTCATAGAAAACGTCTGGCGTTAGTGGTGGACCGTCTTCTGGAGAAGAAGTACCTGTAATAAATTCTAATCCTGCGCTAATTGCTTGAGTGTTAAAATCTGTTTCTGACTCAATGCGGAATGTCCAATCCGAACCGTCACCAAAGCGATCAAAAGTTCTAGCAATGTCTGCTCCTGCGGCTGCATTAAGCGTTTGTACCCACTGATTTGCAATGTGAAAACGTGCATCACCGATTGTGTCATGCGCTGCATCTTCCCAAGCTGTTGCTCGACGCCATTCACCATTCCAGAACACGTCAAATTCAAGTGGTCCAGTATAGTTATAAGTAACTGGATCGCCTGAACCAGTAATGCCGTTATACTGACTTAAGTCTACTTGCCAAGTGTAAATTGTAGTTGTGCCACCTGCGCCAGATAAGCTAAATCTAATTACGGTACCAATCGGGAAATGTAGGAACTTGTCTGTTGGACTTGTATAATCTTCACCGGCAATTGGTCGCCAAATTTTCTGGACATTGTTATTCCTCGGTGTTACTGAAAAGCCGGTTCCGTTTCCTGTTGTAGTTAATTGTTCGTAAGCACGACCAACAAGAACGTCTCGATCAAGTCCTGAGCTAACTACCGTAAATTCAGCTACTTCGCCCATTGTGTCACTTTGCGCTACGCTACGATCAGTGTAGATAATGTCTTGTACTCCAACCCATGCTGTTGCGTCTGCGCTGTTAGTAAATCCAATGTATGAACCAAATACACCAAGTTCGCTGCCGTCGTTAAAGTTAATTACTTCGTTGCCGTCTGCAAATACATTTACTTGCGGTCCGTTAATTTCAAAGCGGATGGTCTGTGGAATGACACGAGCTACAGTAATTGTGTCAACTACCACATCGCTGTTCCGGAACAAACGATAAGATGTGCTACCTGGCTCAATAAGCATTTCAAAGCGCCAGCCGCTACTGTTAGAAGGGCTAGTATCGTTTGCCATTAAATGGGCTACGAATCGCTGCGTGCCTGTATCTGAAGCATACCGAGCGTTATACTCAAGAACAGCATTATTGCTTACGCTTGGGAAGCCGATAGCTGTAACGTCAATCATCATCACGCCGTCTGGTTGTATAACGGCTAAGTAACCATCTGTTGTTCCCATAATTGCCGGAACGTTAGCGTGTACCCACGGCGCTGTAAGGGTGCCGCCGTTATACTGGTCTAAGTTTGCGTTCCAGGGAGCGTATGTAATTGCGTCTACAGTAATGTCTGAACCGTCATTTAGTGTTATAGAATCGCCCGGTGCGTACCCTTGTCCGGCTGTAAATGATTCCGAATAGTTAGTTTCATCTTGTCCAGTGATGATTTCAAAGCTACCTGCATCATTTAAGTATTCAAGTTGCGCTGTACCGTTAGCAAATTCACCTTCGAGGTGAAGATGTACGTCGCCGCTAACTGCTCGCGACTTTGATACTATGTTGTCTTTTAGTTTGCCCTTCATTATTGTTTGTCCTCGCGTCTTGTATTTATCGTTAGATTGTTATTTTCTTCGTCTAACAGCTAATTATTCGTTATCTTCGTCTTCTTGCGGCTGTTCCGGCTGCTCTTCCGGTGGCGCCTCTGGATTTAATTGCACACCTACGTTTTCTGCGTTCGCATTTTCTGCTGCAATTTCGTTTAAGACGTCCATGTAATCCATGCCTAATGCCCTTGCTACGTCGGTGCGGCTGCGCAACTTGTAATCAAGCTGTGCTTTGATAGCGTTTGTTTCTTTCTGTGGGTCAATCCACTGCCATGTTCTCGGACGCCAATGCGGTGTGTTGAATTTGTCGTATAGCTCTAACGGCAACCTAATGTTGTCTAACCTAAAAGCAAGTACCAAGTTCAACCATTCTTCAAATACAGGTGTTAAGAATCGTTCGATTAGTAGCATCTGTAGTTCTTTAAATGTTTCACGTTCGTCTAATGCACCTTGGCGCAAGCTGCTATAGCTCGTGCTTTCAAGATCGTTTGCTAATGTGTGATAAGAAACACCAACAGATGCTGCAACGCTTCGCAAAATTATCTTCACGAAGTTGCCAAAGTTAGCTGTTGGGTTCTGTGGGTCAAAAGTTTGTAAGCTGTAGCCACTTGGCAGAATGTCAAATACGCCAGCTTCTACTTCTTGTCTTAGAGCATTTTCGTCGTTTGGGTCTTCTTCATCGCCAAGTTCGTTCTCGCCGGGCGGGCGTGTAAAAAAGCCCATCTTTGCTGAAGCAATACGCGCTGCAATTAGCTCCGACTTTTGGTATTCCTTTAGGTGCGTTAATGCTATTAGACCAGCCGACAACCACGGATAACCTCTGCCTTGCATTACTCGCTCTCGGCTGTAACCGTGAATCACGTCCTTTGCAGGAATACGGATTCGTTCTGCGTTGTATTGTCCATGTGATTGTGGGTGGTGTTTGAAAAAGTAATAAGCAACCGGCTTGCTGTACTCATCCCTCTCAATTCCTGCAACAATCCTGTTGCCGTTTTTTGCTCTTCCGTCGTATTTGACATCAACATACTCTGATTCAAAGAACTGTAACTGCATCATGTACGGACCGAATTGCTCACCTCTGCGAATAACAACGAACACTTCTCCATCTCTTGCTACTGTTTCTAAAAATAGCTTCAATGCTTCGCGCATGTTCTGTCCGTCTGTTGTTACGTTGCGTGAAAACCTTTCCCAACGCTCTTCGATGAGTATGTTTGCTAATGTGTCTGGCTTTCCTGTTCCGTTCCTTACTGCCATTTTTAGACGAATACCGTCAGGACCAATGACATTAGTTGTAATTGACTTGAAGTAACGACGTGCGTATGGGTCGTTTATTGATGCATCGCGCGAACGCGCTCTTAATGTTGGCAGGTCATTCTTTAGCTCTGTGTCGAAAGTATCCATTTGACTCTGGATCCAATCAGCGAGCGTTCTTTGAAATTTGGCAGCCTCAAAACGGCGTATTGTTGGTTTAGCCATTAGCTACCCCTCATTGTGATGTATAGCTTGTTGCGGACTTTTCCTTCTTCTTTCAACACCATGTTCTTGTATACCGAACGCAAACGAAGTAACTCGTCAATTGGAATACGACTTAAGCTACGACCAGCTATAGTGTAAGAAGACACGTCCGAAGTTGCTCTGTTCTCAAGAACTGCTTCAATAGCGTCGAGAACCTTTCTGGCGTGTGATCTTAATTCTGAGTTGAAATTTAAATCGGCTCTTACTTCGACTTCGAAGGAGCCATGTTCGATTGTGTATTCGTCTGTTCCGTCAGTTGCAACAAGAGCGTATGTGTAGAAGCCCTCTTGTAATGCTGCTGTATCCGTTGGCGTAAGATAGATCGAATACTCACCGTTGCTTTCAGTAGCGTTAAATGTATAAGGAATCGGTGCACCGGATGGTCCTGCCATGTTTAGTCTGAAATTAAATCCAGCTAAGTCGGTGTTTGTAATTGTGAGATCTATCTTTAGTGTATCGCCAGCGAGTATTGTTTTTGGTATCTGCCTTGCCATTCGTGGATTCTCACTTTTGCTCTCGTCTTTTATTTATCTATCGCAGCAAAAAAAGCGTTTATTAGTATTGTTTTTACGGTATTTTTAGTAGTTTAGATAAATAAATACTATAAATGGAGAACAACAATGAAGAAAAGAACTTTCACTTATGAAGAAATAAAAGCTATGCCTGCAACGAGACAAGAAGCGCGTGATGCTAATTCAGATTGGTACTACACAGGAGTGCCTTGTAAGAACGGACATCTAACGCCGCGTCCTACTCGCACTTGTCATTGCTTAGATTGTGTTGCTCTTTATGGGACGAACAGTAATCTGTCCGAAAGCGCAAGAGCGCACCAGCGTACTCTTATGCGCAAATGGCGCCGTGAGCATCCTGATTACCATTTACGCTATAACGCATCGCCTGAAAATGCGTGGCGTGTTTACCTTGCCAATTTTAAATGGCGCAATAAAGACAGACTTGACCACTGGACCGAAAAGGACTTTGCTTATCTCAAGGAACTGCATACTGAAATGCAACGTCTTGTGAAAGAAACCGGAATAAAGCATCGTATTGCTTATTCAGAGAAAGCAAAGCCGGGACAACCGCAAGTAACGCTGTACTCTGAGAAGTACCGAGTAATTCCTACAGGGAGTCGTGCTTAAAACAGATTAGAGACGTAGCCAGTTTTCGGCACACGTCTTGCTTTCGGAGCAGTAGTAACCGGAGTCGGCTTTATGTCGTCGTCCGGTTTTTCTTCAGTTGTGCCTAACTTTTCTAATTTCTTCTTTAATGCTTCGCGTCGTCTTGTTAAATCTAACGTGTTAAATGACATTCGCGCTGCTGTTGCATAGACTCGGCAGTCTAACGGTTCGTTGCGGACTGCGTTCTTTTTCTCCCATACTTTGTATGGATGACCTTTTTTATACTTAATTTGGTATCGCTCGCTTGTTAGTCCTTCAAAGTACACTTCGTTGTAGCCACTTGGGAAGTGACAATAACCCGGTCCAGGTTCCTTAATTTGTAGATGTGTATAAATGCGTTCTTTTGCTGTATCTACACCTACTGCATAGAAGCGCCCACCTTTGCGATAATGTCCGTACTTCTTTGGGAAGATTGCTTTGCCTGCACCTGCAAAGCCCTTTATTGGTAATACATTGCGTTTCTGCTTTGCTACCCAGTTATTCACATCTTGTGTTGCGCTGCCACCTGTATCAATTGCAGCAGCATTGATAATCATCGGCAATCCATCTTCTCTTTTGTATTTCTTATCTAATACTTGTTCTAACTGCGTCCACGGTGCTGGTGATGTTGGGTTGCCCATAATGGTTATGTATTCTAGCGACCAGCTCTCGTCACCAATACCCCAACCTACTATTTCCATTTCTAATCTGTTGTCCTGCACGTCAATGCCAGCTGTAATAAGTAAGACGCCGTCAGGTATGCTTTCTGTTGTGTAGTTCTCTAATCGGTTTAGGAACGGAATGTCACCAATAGTTACCGATGCATTTTTCCATGTTTGTGCAAGTCGTGTGTTCACGAAGGTTTTTAATTGTTCTGGATCTGTTTTTGCTTCGAGAAACTCTTTAGCTAAATCCGGTATTGTCTTAAATGAGCTATAAAGCGCCGACACCCAAAAGCCAGCAGTAGTTTTTGTCGGGTTACTTGCAACCCAGCGCCCTTTAGCAATGTTTAAATTGCGCTGTTGGTCGCTCCATGCTGTCTCACAATTAGCACAATGGTAAGCTGCGGTCTCAGGTTTGTCTTTCTCCCACTTGACTTGTTTCCATTCGAGCACTTGTTCCTCGCCACACTCATGACACGGAACATAATACACACGCTTGTCGCTGTTTTCGTACTCTGCGTTAATGCGAGAAATGTCTTCGTCGCCTGGACTCGATACCAAAACGTGTTTATGGTTCCAGAATGTAGTTGTTCTTGCTGAAGCAATGTTAATTGGATCACCTTCTGTTGTTGGTCCGTATCTGTCTGTCTCATCGAAAAACAGATACCGAATCGGACGAGCAGCGAGGTCCGACGGTGAACCAGCTGTTGCAATAGTTAGAGCACCACCAACGAACGTCTTATGCAATGCGGTGTTACCACCGTCACGCTTGCGTTTATCTGCAATACGTCCTCGAAGCTGCGGTACGTCGCGTAGCATTGTGTCTACACGGTCCTTTGAGAACGTATTAGCCATCTTGTTATTGGGCTGCACGACGAGAATCGGACCGGGGTCTAAATGGATGATGTACCCAAGATAAGCGAGTACCGCTTGTGTCTTTAGTGTTTGCGATGCAGCCATAATGACTACTTTGCGCACGTCATTATCAGACATCGCTTTGAATACTTCCCTTTGAAATGGGGCTCTATCAAAACGGAAGCGTCCCGGTAAGGCAGATGCTTCGGGTGAAAGGTACAGATACTCCTCCGACCATTCTTCTAAGGTAAGCCGTGGTGGTGGCGCAAGCGTTCTTATAATCGCCTGTTGCAATCTATCGCGTAGGGCTTGTTCTTGAAACTCGACTATCTGTTTTATTCGCATTCGTCTTCGTCCTTATCCTCTTCTTCCTTTGGTTCCTCAGAAACCACTTCGGGTTCTATGAAGTACGGCTTTTTACCGTCGTAACCGATTTCATGTTCTGTAGTTTGCATAGTTCTCGTGTCTGTAATCTTTAGAACTGCTCTGTTGTCTAGTACCGTTGCGAACGGCTTAAAATGTTTATCAAATGTCGTCATTGTCGTCTTCCTCCGTTAATGTTGCCTCTTCCTTCAATTCGGATAGAGTTTCGTGAATGTAGCTGGATAGTAGTTCGTTAATCTCTTGCACGTTTTCCTTTCCCGCTAATAGTGGTGCCAGTTTGTGAGGCAGCGAGAGGAGCTGTTGGCGTACTGAAGTAAACTGCTGCTCAACAATTCTGGCGATGCTATCGATTGGTACGACTTCACCTTGCTCTCTGCGTAGGCGTAGCTCTAGCCTCGCTGTTTCTACTTTCAATTTTTCTAATCGTGCTGCCCTAAGTGCATCATCATCTTCTTCGTTAGCTAGTCGCTCTTCCTCGATACGAAGTTTTTCATCTTGAAACTGCTCGTACCAATCGAGACATTCTGTCTTGGAGAATTCCCATTCGACACCAGCCTTGCGATTAGCTTCTGTAATGACAGGAAGCCCTTTAGCTATGTAATTCCTTACCGTGGGTGCTGATACCCCAAGTATTCGGCAGAGTTGCGTTAAATTTAACGTGTCATTCATCAGTGTATAAAAACCTCAGTTCTCAAAATTCCTGCTTGTAAATAAAAGAAGGGCTTGCGCATAACCCCATCGCTTTATTTATCAAAAATACTTTTTCTTTCAATGACTTGCGCTGCCGCCGTGAGTACGGTAGCCCTTCCGCAGTTTGTCCTTGAAGGCGCCCTCGAATACTTCTTTCGTCATTACTGTCACGACGAGGTCTGTATCAGTCAGCGCCCACACGTAGCCATGCTCGACGATCTCATCTTCTGTGCCTTCTCCGATGTTCGAATGAACTTCGTTGATTGCTTGATAGATTTGTTTGTGATTCATTCCGTCTTATCCTTTTGTTTCTTACCGAAGATGCGTTCGTAGTTATCGTCGAACTTCTTCTTATCCTTTGTTCTGTCTCGACTACCTTTGCTCATAGCTTTTCCTTTGGAATCATAAATCGGTCCATCATTCGCTTTGTGTGAAACCATTCTGATCCACGCACAACGCCATCTGATGTTGTAACAATGTAGTCTCTTTCGTTGAAGTAGTTGACAATGTCTTGTGTTGTCTTTCCGAATAGACGTTGTTGTACTTCAACTGTTTCGATCTGCACAATTGGTCTATTTCGCTCTATTGTTTCGCTTGCTCCTTCAAGAACGAATAGTTCATAACCTTCCACGTCGATCTTAATAACGTCAACATCGTTGAACCTATAGCTGTCCAATGTGCGTTGCTCGCTCTCAACCCGCTTGTCACTGGTATTCTTTTTTCTTGGTCTACCTGTAACGGTTGCATAGTCTTCATTGGCAACGTGGTTGAAACCATCACACGTTTTGATCTGCATCTCTACTGTACTTGCTTCGGTTCCCAGTGCGATGTTGTGTGTGTAGATCTTTCCTGTAGGTAATAGACTTGCGTATGTGCCGTCCTCTTGTAGCCACCAACCCTTGTCGTTGTCGTGGGCGCTGTTGAGTTTGATGTTCTCAACAGCCAGTGCGTATGTTGTCGGAACTGGTTCGAAACCGTGTACTTCTTTTGCCCATGTGGCGTATTCGATTGTGTTCATACCAATGTTCATACCAATGTCCAGTATTGTGTGTGCGTTCGGACATAGCTTTCTCAAGCACAATAGGTTCTGCTTTTGGTATGGACCGCTCTGTAGCCTTTGCATGTAGAAGCTGTCGCTTTCCCATGTCCAGTATTGCCTTCCTAGCCTGTTAGTAATTAGTGTTTTCTTTGACTGTGCTTTGCTCATTCATCTTCCCCCTTGTAACTATTGTTGTAGTCGTCTGTTCTCATTTCGTTGTTCTTTGCTTTCGGCTTCCTTGTTGGTATTGGTTTCCATCCTTGTACTTTGCAAATCTCTTTCGCTGCTGCATCGTTAATTGCTTCGAAGCGTTGAAGGAAGCCTTTGTTATTCACTACTGAATAGTGTTTACGCTTTGGCATTAGAGTTTAGTTTTGTTAAGTACCTTACTGTATGAAATCAAATCCCAGTTCTCATAGCGTGCGTCGTAGACAATGCAATGCTTTACGATGCTACTGCATACGACATCCTTACGCTCAATCTCTGCATGTGATGTTGTCGCAAGTAGTAATGCTACTGCGAGTATTGTTTGTACTATTGTGTTTCTTTTGTTACTCATTATTCGTCCCCTTTAATTCTGTGTAGAACAATTCCTTCTTTGTTGCTAGCTCTATTGTGTAGCCTGTATCTGTGTCGTATGGTGTATCTGCTACTACTGTTGTAACGAATAGCTCTAAATCTTTATTGAATACTTTTTCGTTTAGGTACATTGATAACGCTTCTTTTACTATTACTGGAGCTATTGTTATCTTTGCAATTGGCTTCTCATTACTCATTGTTCTCCTTGTAGCTATTTTGTAGCTCTTTTATTGCACGTTTATCTAAATTACCAATGTGCCCACAGAAGTATGCTTGGGCAAATGCATCCGATAGTTCGGCTTCTGTTGTTGGCTTTGCGGGCAAAATGCACTCTGTGAGATAGCCTTCTGGCACAGGAATGTAGATTGTTCTTCCAGTTGTTGCGCATCCGCTTAGGATTAGCAGCCCTGCAATTGCGGCAAGTATTTGCATAAGCGTTCTACTTCGGCTGGTGGTAATAGTTGTTTGCCCCATTCTCTTCCTTCCTCATCTTGTTCTCTTTCTTTGCGTAGACTGTCTAATGCTGCTTGCGCTTCTTGCTGTTGTTTAGCTTGCTGTTCTGCTGCTTTTCTTTCTCTTTCTAATGCAGTTTGTAGATCACTACGCTGTTGCTGTAGCTGTAGGACTTGTGTTGCGAGTTCTGCTCGCTCGGAAATGACGTGGCGGTAGTGAAAGCCGATACCTAGTAAGGAGGTAACTGCTATGGCATAGACAATGTATTTCGGCTTCACTACCATGACGTATAAACACCTTTCAATTTCCTTTGCTTTTATTTATCTAATGCATCAGAAAATTAGCTGCTTTTCGTCTTTTTTTTATAAATAGTTGTATGAGCAAGGTATTCACTTACGATCCATACGACAACTACTACCCTTATGTAATGACTAAGCTTGGGTATGTGTTGTTGGGTGCATCACGCGCAAAGCGTTTACGCGCACCTGTCTACGCCAGCGGTATACGCTGTAAGAAGTGCGATAATGTCATAGTAATGTTTAGGAATCTGGATTTGCGCTTTTGCAGCTTAGAGTGTTTATCTCTTAGCTGTTCTGACGGCATCCCAGAAGTTTTTCTTGAAGCGATTGCGGAAGGAGTGTCTCGCAGTCGTGTCGACAGTCTTGTGGAACGTTATAGTGCCTCTGTCGTATCTGACCCTTGGCTCTAAGTCATACATCAACCTAACACCAGTTTTCCCGCCCTTCTTAAAGGATTGCCAAATACCTTTATTGCCGTTAATAGTGGCAACGAACGTGTTCGGTAACTGCAATAGTCGATCAGGACGTTTAGCTTTAGTTACTCTGCCTCTTGCCGACTTTGCAGCGTGAGGAATAGCAATGTTTTTAGAGCTTCTTGGCACACGGGTTCCGCCTTCTTCTAACAGCTCTACTAGGTGTGCTCTTTCGAGAAAGCCAACAATTGCCTGTTTATTTTTTGGTGTGGCTTTAGTTACTACTACTGATCTTGGTAAAAACTGCCGCTTGATGCTGAGCTTGTGTCGAAGCATTGCTTGTACTTTGCGCCGTGAGTCAAAAGCTACTTGTGTAAGCGTCTTTGCTGTTGCGAAGTTGACTTGTTTTTCTAGCCCTTTTGGTGAGAGGGTGGATAGTAACTTCTTATCGTCAATTGATAAGTTCGCAGTAATCACTTTGTTTCTTTTCCGTCTGTGTAACCTTGACTTGCTGAATAGACTGAAAAGATAGTACCCAATGTACCGGCGAAAATCGGAAACGTTTCCATTGGTCCGACAAAGAAGCCAATTGTCATTAATGTTGTTGTGATTAGTAGCGCAGTCATTCGCTTGTTTAGATCAGGCATACTGCTATTTATCGCAAATTTACGAAATTAAGCTACTTCGTCGAATAAATCGCCCTCTT
>Ga0102925_1002148_pt1 | contig 10862 bp, 9 predicted proteins | sample SalPonR1_A_D1_MG_FD_78216 | JGI IMG/M metagenome (GOLD analysis project Ga0102925, IMG submission 78216) | Salt pond soil microbial communities from South San Francisco under conditions of wetland restoration - Salt Pond MetaG R1_A_D1_MG | ecosystem: Environmental > Aquatic > Marine > Intertidal... | reverse complement strand
CTCACCGGCCTGGAGCAGGACAAGATCACCGGCGAGTACGAGGAGATCCTCACCACCATCGCCGACCTGCTGGCCATCCTGGAGCAGCCCGGCCGCCTCATGGAGGTGATCCGGGGCGAGCTCACCGAGCTGCGCGACCGCTACGCCGACGCGCGCCGGACCCGGATCCAGGAGGCCTACGAGGACCTCTCCCTGGAGGACCTCATCACCCCCGAGGAGATGGTGGTGACCCTCTCCCACGAGGGCTACGCCAAGGCCCAGCCGCTCTCCGGCTACCGCGCCCAGCGCCGCGGCGGCAAGGGCAAGTCGGCGACCTCCTTCAAGGAGGAGGACTTCATCGACCAGCTCTTCGTGGCCAATACCCACGACACGCTGTTGTGTTTCTCCAGCCGTGGCAAGGCCTACTGGATGCGGGTCTACGAGCTGCCCCAGGCCGGCCGCGGCGCCCGCGGCAAGCCCATCGTCAACCTCCTGCCCCTGGAGGAGGACGAGTACATCCAGACGGTACTGCCCATCCGCGAATTCTCCGAGGGGTGGTACCTCTTCTTCGCCACCGCCAAGGGGACGGTGAAGAAGACACCGCTGGCCGATTACTCCCGCCCGCGCTCCACGGGCATCATCGCCCTCGACCTGCGCGACGGCGACTCCCTGGTAGGGGTCGGCCTCACCGACGGCGCCCGGGACATCCTGCTGTTCAACAGCGCCGGCAAGGCCATCCGCTTCCCCGAGGACGAGGTCCGCGCCATGGGCCGGACCGCCGCCGGGGTGCGCGGCATGCGCCTGGCCGACGAACAGCGCATCATCGCGCTGCAGATCGGGGACGATGATCGCTGCCTGCTCACGGTTACCGAGCACGGCTTCGGCAAGCGCACGCCCCTGGCGGAGTTCCCCCGCCGCGGTCGCGGAGGCCAGGGCGTCATCGCCCAGCAGGTCACCGAGCGCACCGGGCCGCTGGTCGGCGCCGAGAGCGCGGGCGAGGAAGACGAACTCATGCTCATCAGCGATCGCGGCACCCTGGTGCGCACGGCGGTGGCGGAGATCAGCACGCTGTCGCGCAACACCCAGGGGGTCAAGCTCATCAGCCTCGGGGCCGGAGAGCGCCTGGTCGGCATCGAACGCGTCGAGGAAGCCGATGCGGACGAGGATGCCGATGGTGAGGCCGCCGAGGACGACGAAACCTAAGAACCTTCAGGAGCCCTAACCATGGCACGAGTCTACAATTTCAGCGCCGGCCCGGCGGTCCTGCCGGAGCCCGTCCTGCAGCGCGCCCAGAAGGAGCTGGTCGAGTACGGTGATGCCGGCATGTCGGTGATGGAGATGAGCCACCGCGGCAAGGCCTTCATGGCCATCGCCGAGAAGGCCGAGGCCGACCTCCGTGAACTCATGGGGATCCCGAGCAACTACAAGGTGCTCTTCCTCCAGGGCGGCGCCAGCCAGCAGTTCTCCGCGGTGCCGCTGAACCTGGCGGCCCCCGGCCAGAAGGTGGACTACGTCAACACCGGCTCCTGGTCCAAGAAGGCCGTGGCCGAGGCCAAGCGCTACACCAGCGTCCGCGATGCCGGCACCACCGATGGCACCGATGTGCCGACTCAGGCGGCGCTGGACCTGGACCCGGAGGCCGCCTACGTCCACTACACCCCCAACGAGACCATCCAGGGGCTGGCCTTCGACTACATCCCCGACACCGGTGATGTCCCGCTGGTGGCGGACCTGTCTTCCACCATCCTGTCCCAGCCCATCGACGTGAGCCGCTATGGCGTCATCTACGCCGGGGCGCAGAAGAATATCGGCCCCGCCGGCCTCACCGTGGTCATCGTGCGTGAGGACCTGGTGGGCAAGGCCCGCGAGGAGACGCCGATCCTGCTGGACTGGAAGACCCAGGTGGACGCCGACTCCATGTACAACACCCCGCCGACCTATGCCTGGTACCTGGCGGGGCTGGTCTTCGAGTGGCTCAAGGAGCAGGGCGGCCTGGAGGGCATGGCCGCGATCAACCGGCGCAAGGCGGAGAAGCTCTACGCCGCCATCGATGACTCCGGGATCTACTCCAACCCGGTGGCCCCCCATGCCCGCTCCTGGATGAATGTCCCCTTCCTGCTGAACAACCCGGATCTGGATAACCTCTTCCTGGAGGAGGCGGGCAAGCAGGGCCTCTCCACCCTCAAGGGCCACCGGTCCGTGGGCGGGATGCGCGCGAGCATCTACAATGCCATGCCGGAGGAGGGCGTCGACGCCCTCATCGACTTCATGGCCGACTTTGAACGGCGGCGCGGCTAGTACCCGCGCCCGGGAGCGCATCCAATGTTCCAGATCCGCACCCTCAACAACATCTCCGCCCGGGGCCTGGAGCGCCTGCCCCGGGACCAGTACGAGGTGGCCTCGGAGATCAACCGGCCGGATGCCGTCCTGGTCCGGTCGGCCAGCATGCACGAGATGGAGCTGCCGGAGACGCTCAAGGCCATCGGCCGGGCCGGCGCCGGGGTGAACAACATCCCGGTGGATGCCATGAGCCAGCGCGGCGTCCCGGTCTTCAACGCCCCTGGCGCCAACGCCAACGCGGTCAAGGAGCTGGTCCTGGCGGCCATGCTCATGGGGGCGCGGAATATCCCCCAGGCCTGGGAGTACACCCGCAATCTCCAGGAGAGCGGGGAGGCCCTGACCAAGGCGGTGGAGGACGGCAAGAAGCAGTTCGCCGGCTTCGAACTCCCCGGCCGCACCCTGGGTGTGGTGGGTCTGGGGGCCATCGGTCGGTCCATCGCCGATGCCGCCCTGGCCCTGGGCATGCGGGTCATCGGCTACGACCCGGGCATCACCGTGGAGGGGGCGTGGCAGCTCTCCGCCGAGGTGGAGCGGGCGCCCAACGTGGATGCGCTCTTTGCCAAGTCGGAGTTCGTCACCTTCCACGTGCCGCTGGTGGATGCGACCCGCCACATCCTCAACGCCGAGCGGGTGAAGACCCTGCCCAAGGGGGCGGTGATCCTGAACTTCGCCCGTCACGGAATCGTGGATGACCACGCCGTCATGCAGGGGCTGGATAGCGGCCATCTGGGCGCCTATCTCTGTGATTTCCCCAGCGAGACCAACCGGCACCACCCCAAGGTAGTAGCGCTGCCCCACCTGGGGGCCTCCACCGGGGAGGCGGAGGACAACTCCGCGATGATGGTGGCCGATCAGGTCCGGGATTACCTGGAGGACGGCAACGTCCGCAATTCGGTGAACTTCCCGGAGACCGTGATGGAGCGGGTGGAGGGGGCCTACCGGGTGGCGGTGGTGAACAGCAATGTGCCCAATATCCTGGGCCAGGTCTCCACCGACTTCGCCGACGCCGGGCTCAACATCATCGACATGATCAACAAGTCCCGGGGCGATGTCGCCTATACCCTGGTGGATGTGGACCAACCGGTGCCGGAGTCGGCCCTGGAGGCCATCCGCGAAACCCCCGGCGTCCTCTCGGTGCGCATCCTCTAGGACATGGCCGACGACAACGGCAATCTCGAGGGGCGACGCCAGCGTATCGACGCCATCGACGCCGAGCTCCAGGCACTGCTCAACGAGCGGGCCCGGCTGGCCGGCGAGATCGCGGAGATCAAGCGGGCTGATGGTGTCAACGAGGCCGGGTTCTACCGCCCCGAGCGGGAGGCCCAGGTGCTGCGTGCCGTGCGCGAGCGCAACGAGGGTCCGCTCCCGGATGACGAGGTCGTCCGGCTCTTCCGCGAGATCATGTCCGCCTGCCTGGCCCTGGAACGACCGCTTACCGTGGCCTTCCTGGGGCCGGAGGGGACCTTCACCGAGGCCGCCCTGGACCGCCACTTCGGTCAATCGGTGGCGCGCGCGCCCATGGGGGCCATCGGTGAGGTCTTCCGGGAGGTGGAGGCGGGGACCGCCCACTACGGCGTGGTCCCCGTGGAGAACTCCACCGAGGGCGTGGTCACCCACACCCTGGACCGCTTCGTCCGCTCGCCCCTGGCCATCTGCGGGGAGGTGGTGCTGCGCATCCATCAGCAGCTCCTGGCCACGCCGGGGGCCACCCTCGAGGGCATCCAGCGGGTCTACAGCCACCAGCAGTCTCTGGCCCAGTGCCGGGAGTGGCTGGATACGCACCTTCCGGAGGCCGAGCGGGTGCCCGTGGCCAGCAATGCCGAGGCAGCCCGCCTGGCGGCCGGAGAGGACGGCGTGGCGGCCATCGCGGCGGCGGCCGCCGCCGATCACTACGACCTGGCCGTGCTGGCTGCCAACATCGAGGACGAGCCGGACAATACCACCCGCTTCCTGGTGATCGGTCCGGAAGAGGCCGGCCCCAGTGGTTCCGACAAGACCACGCTGGTGGTCTCCGGGAGGAATCGCTCCGGCACCCTGCAGGCCCTGCTGGCCCCGGTGGCGGCCCACGGCCTCAATCTCACCCGGGTGGAGTCGCGGCCCTCGCGCCAGGCGGTCTGGGAGTATCTCTTCTTCCTGGATATCGAGGGCCATCGACAGGATTCGAAGGTGGCGGCCGCCCTGGCCGAGCTGGAGGCGGAGGCCTCCTTCTACCGGATCCTGGGCTCCTATCCCCAAGCGGCAACCTGAGAACACCATGAGCGACATTTGCGATTATGCCGCCGCCGGCGTGCGCGGCCTGGCCCCCTACAAGCCGGGGAAGCCGGTCGCGGAACTCCAGCGCGAGTACGGGGTGAGCGACGCCATCAAACTGGCCTCCAACGAGAACCCTCTGGGTGCGAGCCCGCGGGCGCGGGAGGCGGCGGCGGCCACTCTCGAAGAGGCGGCCATCTACCCGGACGGGGGCGGCTTCGCCCTGCGCCGGCGCATCGCCGACCACCACGGCCTGGCTCCGGAGCAGGTGACCCTGGGCAACGGATCCAGCGATCCCCTGGCCTTCGCCGTGGATGTCTTCGTGACTCCCGGGGATGAGGTGGTCTACTCCGCCCATGCCTTTGCGCTCTATCCGCTGCTCACCCGGGCGGCCGGGGCCCGCGGGGTGGAGGTCCCGGCCACCGCCGACTACGGCCATGACCTGGAGGCCATGGCGGCGGCCATCACCGACCGCACCCGGGTGGTCTTCGTCGCCAATCCCAACAATCCCACCGGGACGCGGGTCGGTACCTCGGCGCTGCGCGCCTTCCTGGAGCGGGTGCCGGCCCATACGCTGGCCGTGGTGGATGAGGCCTATTTCGAATACGCGCAGGACCTCGATCCCGACTACCCCGATGCCAGTGCCTGGCTGGCGGACTTCCCCAACCTCCTGGTAACGCGGACCTTTTCCAAGCTCCACGGCCTGGCCGGTCTGCGCGTGGGGTACGGGCTCTCCTCACCGGCGGTGGCCGATCTGCTCAACCGCGTCCGGCCCCCCTTCAACGTCAATGCCCCGGCCCAGGCCGCGGCCCTGGCCGCCATGGACGACCCGGACCACCTGGCGGCGAGTCTCGCGGTGAACCGGGATGGCATGGCGCAGCTGGAGGCCGGCCTGCGTGAGCGCGGTCTGGACCGGATCCCGTCGGTGGGCAATTTCCTCACCTTCGATACCGGCGGCGATGCCGGCGAGGTTCACGAGGCGCTCCTGCGTCAGGGGATCATCCTCCGCCCCATGGGCGAGTACGGGCTGCCCCGGTACCTGCGCGCGACCATCGGTCGGGCCGAAGACAACGAGCGCCTGCTGGCCGCCCTGGATCGGGCCCTGGCGGAGACGGGGCGGCGCTGATGCATCTGGGACGTCTGGTGCTGGTGGGAGTCGGCCTCATGGGCGGCTCCCTGGCGGCCGCGCTCAAGCGTGCCGGTGCCGTGGGGGAGATCGTCGGACTGGCGCGGGAGCCTGGCGAGCTGGCCGAGGCGCGCGAACTGGGGCTCGTGGACCGGGAAGAGATCGAGCCGGCCGCGGCCCTGGCTGGCGCCGATGCGGTGGTGGTGGCCACACCCGTGGGGGCCGCAGAGGCGGTCTTCACTCGGATCTCGCCCCATTTGCCGAAGGGGATCCTGCTCACCGACATGGGGAGCACCAAGGGCAGCGTCATTGCCGCCGCCCGGGCCGCCTTCGGGGCATTGCCGCCGGGGTTCGTCCCGGCCCATCCCATCGCGGGTACCGAGGCCAGCGGGCCGGCAGCCGCCGATCCCGATCTCTTCTGCGGGCGCCGGGTGATCCTGACGCCGGCCCCGGAGAGCGAGAGCGGGGCCGTGGCGGCCGCCCGGGCCCTCTGGGAGGCGGTGGGGGCCGAGGTCGTCGAGATGGCGGCGGAGCATCACGACGAGGTCCTGGCCGCCACCAGCCATCTGCCGCATCTGCTCGCCTACGCCCTGGTGGACTCCCTGGCCCGGCGCGATGACAATGGCGAGATCTTCGACTTCGCCGCCGGCGGCTTCCGGGATTTCACCCGGATCGCCTCCAGCGACCCGGTCATGTGGCACGACATCTGCCGGGCCAATCGGGACGCCCTGCTGCCGGCACTGGCGGGCTTCCGGGCCGAACTCCAGCGGCTGGAGACGGCGGTGGCGGAGGGTGACAGCGATTATCTACTGACGGTCTTCCGCCGCGCCAAGGCCGCGCGGGACCGCTTTGCCGAGGGGAACGGAACATGAGCACCGGCGGACGCACCCTGGTGGCCGAGCCGGGCGGGGCGCTGAGTGGGCGTCTGCGGGTGCCCGGGGACAAATCCATCTCCCACCGGGCGGTGATGCTCGGCGCCATCGCCGATGGCACCACGGTGGTCGACGGCTTCCTGGGTGGCGCGGACAATCGCGCCACTATCGCCGCCTTTCGCGCCCTGGGCGTGACGGTGAACGGGCCGGACGAGAACCACCGGGTGGTCGTCCACGGCGTCGGCCGCGACGGTCTGCGGGCCGCCGGCGAGCCCCTGGACGTGGGCAACTCGGGCACCTCCATGCGGCTGCTCGCCGGCCTCCTGGCGGCCCAGCCCTTCGATACCACCCTGACCGGGGATGAATCCCTGACCCGCCGCCCCATGCGCCGGGTCACCGAGCCGCTGGCGACCATGGGCGCAGTCATCGAGACCGGCGCCGAGGGGACGCCGCCGCTGACCATCCGGGGTGGGCGAGCGCTCACCGGCATCGACTACGACCTGCCGGTGGCCTCCGCCCAGGTGAAATCGGCGCTGCTGCTGGCCGGCCTCTACGCCGAGGGGCGGACCCGCGTCGCCGAGCCGGCCCCCACCCGGGACCACACCGAGCGCATGCTCGCCGGCTTCGGTTATCCCGTGGAGCGGGGCGAGGGCTGGGCGGCCGTGACCGGCGGCGGGCGGTTGCGCGCGGCCGAGGTGGACGTCCCCGCCGATATCTCGTCGGCGGCCTTCTTTCTGGTGGCCGCCAGCATCATCCCCGGCTCCGAGCTGGTCCTGGAACACGTGGGCGTGAACCCCACCCGTACCGGCGTCATCGAGATCCTGCGGCTCATGGGGGCCGATATCTGCGAGGAGAATCCGCGCGAGGTGGGCGGCGAGCCGGTGGCCGACCTGCGTGTGCGCGCCGCCGACCTCCACGGGATCGATATTCCGGAGGCGCTGGTGCCGCTCGCCATCGACGAGTTCCCGGTGCTGTTCATCGCCGCCGCGGCCGCCAGCGGGACCACACGGCTCACCGGTGCCCGGGAGCTGCGGGTCAAGGAGAGCGACCGGATCCAGGTCATGGCGGACGGCCTTGCCACCCTGGGCGTGGCGGCCGAGCCGGCCGAGGACGGCATCACCATCACTGGCGGCCCGCTGGGCGGCGGGCGCGTGGCCAGCCACGGCGACCATCGCATCGCCATGGCCTTTACCGTGGCGGGCGCCGTGGCCGGTACGCCCGTGACCATTACCGATTGCGACAACGTCGAGACCTCCTTCCCCGACTTTGCCGCCGCCGCACGCACGGTCGGCCTGGCTGTGCGGGAAGCGCAGGCCGACGAGCACTGAAGACGAGGAGTCCCGGATGCCCCGCACCGAACCCATCCCCGTGATCACCGTCGACGGCCCCGGCGGCGCCGGCAAGGGGACCATCAGCCAGGCGCTGGCCCATCGGCTGGGCTGGCACTTCCTGGACAGTGGTGCCCTCTATCGCCTGGTGGCCCTGGCGGCCGACTGGCACGGCATCGATCTGGACAACGAATCGGCTCTGGTGCCGCTGGCCGGCCACCTGGATGTGCGTTTCGTCGCCCCGGACGATGGCGAGGACGAGGCGCGGATCTACCTGGAGGGGGAGGAGGTCACCGGTGCCATCCGGACCGAGGCCGTGGGGGCCGGCGCCTCCCGCGTGGCGGCGCTGCCGGCGGTGCGCGAGGCGCTGCTGGAGCGCCAGCGCGACTTCCGTCAGGCGCCGGGCCTGGTTGCGGATGGCCGGGACATGGGGACGGCCATCTTCCCGGATGCCCCCCTCAAGCTCTTCCTCACCGCCTCCGCCGAGGAGCGGGCGCGACGGCGGTATAACCAGTTGAGCGACAAGGGGTTGGATGTTACCCTTGCCGGCCTTGCTGAGGAGATCCGCGAACGGGATCGGCGCGATTCCGAGCGCAGCACCTCCCCGCTGAGGCCCGCCGACGATGCCGAGGTGGTGGATACCACCGAGATGGACATCCCGGCGGTCCTCGCCCGGGTCGACGACCTCTGCCAGCAGTATCTCGGGCTCGCACCCGGGGCGGTGGCAGGGGACGGCGATTAGCTATTTTCAGGTGGCTCCGCCCGCGGGCGGAGCCGGGTCCACCAACCCGTGCCCGGTACGCCGGTCGCGGTCGCAACGACAAGGCCGGCGCCGCCGGCGGAGAGACCAGACAACATGAGCGAAAGCTTTGCCGAACTCTTCGAGGAGAGCCTGCAGAATACCCAGATGCGCCCCGGCGCCATCATTGAGGCGGAAGTCCTCGAAGTCCGCCCCGACTACGTCGTCGTCAATGCCGGCCTGAAGTCCGAGGGCATCATCCCCGTCGAGCAGTTCAAGAACGAGGACGGGGAGATCCAGGTCCAGGAAGGCGACACCGTCGACGTGGCGCTGGATGCCGTCGAAGACGGCAGCGGCGAGACCCGGCTCTCCCGCGAGAAGGCGAAGCGCGCCGCCGCCTGGACCCGCCTGGAGAAGGCCTCCGAGGCCGACGAGACCGTGACCGGCCAGATCGTGGACAAGGTCAAGGGCGGCTTCACCGTCGACGTGGGCGAGCTCCGCGCCTTCCTGCCGGGCTCCCTGGTGGACGTGCGCCCCGTGCGCGACGCCACCTACCTCGAGGGCAAGGACCTGGAGTTCAAGGTCATCAAGCTCGACCGTCGTCGCAACAACGTCGTGGTCTCCCGCCGCGCCGTGGTCGAGGAGGAGCACTCCGAGGAGCGCGAGGCGCTGCTGGAGAACCTCCAGGAGGGCGCGCAGCTCAAGGGCATCGTCAAGAACCTCACCGAGTACGGCGCCTTCGTCGACCTCGGTGGCGTGGACGGCCTGCTGCACATCACCGACATGGCCTGGAAGCGGGTCAAGCACCCCTCCGAGGTGGTCAACGTCGGCGACGAGATCGAGGTCAAGGTCCTCAAGTTCGACCGCGAGCGCCAGCGCGTCTCCCTGGGCCTCAAGCAGCTGGGGGCCGATCCGTGGGAGAACATCGCCCGCCGCTACCCCGTGGGCACTCGCCTCTTCGGCAAGGTGACCAACCTGGCCGACTACGGCGCCTTCGTGGAGATCGAAGAGGGCGTCGAGGGTCTGGTCCACGTCTCCGAGATGGACTGGACCAACAAGAACATCCACCCCTCCAAGGTCGTCCAGGTGGGCGACGAGGTGGAGGTGATGGTCCTCGATATCGACGAGGAGCGTCGCCGGATCTCCCTGGGTATCAAGCAGTGCATCAACAACCCCTGGGAAGAGTTCGCTGCCACGCACAACCGCGGTGACCGCGTCACCGGCCGGATCAAGTCCATTACCGACTTCGGCATCTTCGTCGGCCTGGACGGCGGTATCGACGGCCTGGTCCACCTCTCCGACATCTCCTGGAACGAGGAGGGCGAGGAGGCCATCCGCAACTTCAAGAAGGGCGACGAGGTCGAGGCAGTGGTCCAGTCCGTGGATACCGAGCGCGAGCGGATCTCCCTGTCCATCAAGGCGATGGAGCAGGACCCCGTCTCCGGCTTTGTCTCCGCCCACAGCAAGGGCCAGCCGGTTGCCGGTATCATCACCGAGGTGGATGCCAAGGGTGCCACCGTGGACCTGGGTGACGAGGTTACCGGCTATCTCCGCGCCTCCGAGCTCTCCATGGACCGGGTGGAAGACGCCCGGACCGTGCTCTCCGAGGGGCAGAATGTCGAGGCCGCCTACGTCGGCGTGGACCGCAAGAACGGCACCGTGAACCTGTCCGTGAAGGCGCTGGAGTCCAAGGACCACGACCAGGCGGTGAAGGACTACGGCGCCACCGGCGAGGCCACCACCAACCTCGGCGATCTGCTCAAGCAGCAGATGGAAGAGGGCAAGGAAGAGGACTAGTCCGGGAAACCGGAACCGGGAGGTCGCCCCTCGGGGCGGCCGGCTTTGTAACGCGGCAGGGAACGAGTCATGACCAAGTCGGAACTCATCGAGCGTCTGGCCCGCAGTCAGAATCAGCTGCCCTACAAGGATGTGGAGCTGGCGGTGAAGACCCTGCTCGACCAGATGGCCGGGAGCCTGGCCAATGGCGAGCGCATCGAGATTCGCGGCTTTGGCAGTTTCTCCCTCCACTACCGGCCACCCCGCACGGGGCGCAACCCCAAGACGGGGGAGCCGGTGGCGCTGGGGGCGAAGTACGTTCCCCACTTCAAGCCGGGCAAGCAGCTCCGCGAGCGCGTGGACCACGCAGCCTCCCGGGACGACTAGGCGGACTCCAACGGGTCCCCGACGAGAGGGGCGGATGGCCGAGAGGCCATCCGCCCCTTTTTATT
>Ga0102925_1002144_pt1 | contig 10868 bp, 5 predicted proteins | sample SalPonR1_A_D1_MG_FD_78216 | JGI IMG/M metagenome (GOLD analysis project Ga0102925, IMG submission 78216) | Salt pond soil microbial communities from South San Francisco under conditions of wetland restoration - Salt Pond MetaG R1_A_D1_MG | ecosystem: Environmental > Aquatic > Marine > Intertidal... | reverse complement strand
TCTCGACGAAGAGGCAATGCGGCAGCGTCTGGATGATCTCGAATCGATGATCCGAGAAGATCAGGTGGCGCTTGAAGCGGCGCGGGAACGCGAGTCGCTGATCAAGGAAGGCGAGCGCCTGAAAAACGAGATCGCAGTCATCCGTGAGCGACTGGCGGCTTTCGAGTCACTGCGGCGAATGCGGAAAAGGGCCGAGGATGAGGAATGGGTCGCCCGTAAGGATGGTCTGGAGGCCGAGCGGGAACGGTTGGAGAAAAACCGCGCGGAGCTGGAAGAAAGACGTCGCCGCCATGGCGCTCGTCAGCGGGCAAACCACGATGAAACGAAGCGTTTGACCGATGAGCGGGAGCAGATCGAGAGGCGCCACCGCGAGCTATTCGAACGAGTCAATGAATATCCCGAGCGCTTCGATCAGGAAGGCACGGTCTCTGACAGCCTGCCCGACTCCGTGGAGGAGAGTGCCCGGGAGATCGAGCAGTTGCTCGATCAAGAGGATGAGTGCAGCGGCAGAATCCAGGACGCGCTCCGCCGAATCAGTAACCAACCCCATGCCTCTCGACTGATGGGCGATGGTTCCGAAGCCGAGCGCCTGATTCAACTTCGGGAGCGGTTGGAAGCGGCAGAGGAAGAGCGGCGAGCCCTACAAAAACGCTGGGCAGGACTGCTCAAGGGCCTTTCACAGGCCGCGGCGCAGTTGATCGATGGATTGGACGTGCTCGATCGCCAGTGTCATGGACTTAATCGAAAGATCGCCCGGCTGGCCATTTCCAACCTTCAGGGGTTGTCCATACGAATCGAGCGGGTCCGCGCAATCCGGGATCAACTCCTGGCGCTCAAGGAGCAGGGCAGTACACAGCCGGAGCTGGGGCTGGGAGAGGCGAGCGACGTGGACATGGAGGCGGCCCTTTCCCATGTCGACAAGGCGTTGCGGGAGCGCCCGGTAATCCGCTTGAGTGATGCCTTCGAGCTGGCTTTCGACGTTATCCAACCGGACGGCAAGAAACGAAGCTACGGTCAGTTGAATCAAATCCAGTCGGATGGCACGACCGTCACCATAAAGGTAGTCATGAACTTGCTGCTGATGCGCGGTCTGCTGGATTCTCGGCAGGCAGTGAGCATACCGTTCTACCTGGATGAGGTGGGCAAGTTGTCACCCAACAACGTGCAGTCGGTTGTTGCACTGGCGCTTAGCCAGGATTTTGTTCCGATTCTCGCTAGTCCTAGCGAATTGGAGGTGGCCGAGGTGCTGTATTTACTCCGTCCCACGTCCCGAAATCGATTGGTCTTGACGGCCGATCATCGGGTCGAGGTGGAGCGCTCAGTCGAGCAAGCCAATGGCTGATTACGTTGATTCCTTGGCACGAACCCTCGACCGGCTTCTTCAAGAGGGCAGCCTACCCTTGAGCGGGCTAGGAGCGGAGGCACGACGGATACTTCAGGGGTTGATCGAGGCCGATGCCTTGCAGCGACGGCGAGCGGGGCGGGGCGAGAGATTACATTTGGTCCAGCGTGCGGTACTCGAGCAATTCATTGAACGGCGGTATCCACGGGGATTGCGCCAAACCGGACCTGCCGACCGTGCTGGTGCCGTCCGTCAACTGCGTTCGGCCAAGCGGGGCGGCCACGGTAGTCGTGTGAGCTCGGTGATTTGCCGAGTGTTGCAGCAGCGCGGATTGGCCGTGTCGGGCAACCCGGAATTGGATTTTTCCCGCTTGACGAAACAATTGGGCGTTGTCGCCTTTACTTTGGGGGCGGACCGATCGCCGATAGCTAGTGGCCGCGTGATTACGGTGGAGAACGAAGATGTCTTTCACCGTGTTGAGACCCTCTGTCCGGAAGCTGATCTGGTGATTTATACCGCCGGCCGGATGTCAGAGCGTCTTATCGACTGGTTGTCGGAGCAATCTGGCCTGACTGAGGTCACTCATGCCGGCGATTATGATCCGGTTGGCGTGGCGGAGTATCTTCGGCTCAAGAATCGGCTGGTGCAGCCGGTGCTCCTGTATGTTCCTGCGGATATCGAGTTGCTGTTCGAGCGTTACAGCGATCCAGCGATTCTTAGTCGACCAGGAAACCAACTGGCCTTGGCGCGCTTGCATCGGACGACGGACTCGACGGCTCGCCGTATGATCGAATTGATTGAGCGATTTGGTGCCGGCTTGGAACAGGAGGCTCTCATCGCCGCCGAATAAATGGGGACAATATCAAGCTGGGACTCGAATCCGGTCAGTACGTTGATGCCACGTGCTCGCATGATCGAGGGCTTGTGAATGAATCGGACCGAGCGTGTGCGCGTAGGTCAACATGAGTGTCCGGATATTGGCGTGGCCAAGGAACTTGGCGAGGAAGATGAGTATCTTTTCCTGCGCGTTGGATGCCTTCGGTTCGAATGCACTGAACATCTCGTCGAGCGTTTTGTTCTCTGCTGGATCAAGTAGGGGGTGAGTCCCCTGCGCGAGCCTTGGGCCAAGCTCCGGCTCGATCAACAGGTAGGCGCGAAGCAGTAGCCAGGACGCCGCGCTGTGTCGAAGTCCGTGGAAATCGATGTCGGTTTGCAGGACTCTACGCATGTACTGCATTGGGCCCTGTATCACCTCGTTCCAAACTGGCCGCCGGCCTTCTTCCAAAGGGCCGAAGAGTGGAACGAGTCTGCGGTTACGATCGGCACCAGTGGCGATCGCGCTGGCTTGTCGCTCGTTACACCAGGCATGCAAGGTGCGCCGAGCTTCTTCGGGCAAGAGTCGATGGAGTGGGATTGTCCTCCTCCCGGCTGGGGTTTTCGTGCGCAGCACGTGGCTGTAAAACTCGCCGGTCACAGCATGGGTGGTCGGCTTTGAAATGACCAGATCTCCCAAGGTCAGGTTGAGCACCTCGGATGCCCTTAGCCCGCCATAAAAGCCAAGTGTAAGGACGGCCTTGTACGATTCTCGTTCCTGGGCACTGAGGGTTGCGTCGAAGTGGATATGGTGGATCAGGTGATCGAACTGCCAAGGGGTGATGATTGTGCGGCGGCCTGGCTGTCCGGCGATGCTTTCGTCCAACGTAAGGCTGGGCAGATCTCCCCTATCCAAGATGCCAACGTCGTGGCAGAAACGCAGGAACTGCATCCAACTGACGATGAAATCATTCTGAGTTTTGATCGACCAGCTTGGGCGAGTCATGAGCTCCGTCGTCAACTCATCGACGGTCTCCATGTCCCACGTGGCAATGTCCCTGCTTTCTGGGTGATCGAAAATCAGCTCGGGAAACAGTTGCCCGACGTATTTGCGTGCTGAACTGACCTTGATGCCATCGGCATGCAATTTCCGACGAAGCCAGTGCAGTGCCAAGTGAAGCACGCTGCGTGTGGATGGTTCTCGGGCGTTGGCCTGGCCGAGGGAGCGGCTCAGGATGCTGTCGAGAGTCTTTCCGCTGGATGGCCGGACGGTCCCTTTGCGACTGACACATCGCTTCTCGATCTGGGCGAGAAAATCGGCCAGTGCGATGCGTGCGAAAGCCGACCAATCATCATCGCGCGGGCTCACCGGGGTTGGATTGGTGCCCGTCGGTTCCCGAACCTTGTCGGCCTGTTGGAGCGAGAGGTGGATGGATGAATTTGTGTCCGGAATTAACGGATTGCCTATCTCCTTGGTGGCTCCGTTGAACAGTTCGATCCCCACGGGGCTTTTCGGCAACGGGTAGGTTTGCAGTATCGCGACGATCGCTGGAGGCACACCATGCTGCCAAGCCAGGTAACGCCCGGCCTGCGCCAACCGGGTCCAATTTGTGGGTAGCGTTATGCCGTGTTCTTCGACTTCGGGTGTCTTTTTCAGCTCTCGAAGGTATCGGCTCAGCGATCGACGAATCCTCGCATCGTCGCCTTGAGCATGGCCCGCAGCTCCACCGAACGCGTCCCTGAAGAGCGGGGTCTCGGCTCCATGGCGTCGCATTCGTCGTGTTTGTTGGCAGAGTAGGTCTCGCAAGGGACGGGGCGTGATGAACTCGTAGTAGACGCCATGGGACGCCGCCCCGTGAATCGGGGTGCGAATGCGGCCCTTGATGCCCGGAAGGTCATCAACGTCACATACGCGCAATCTCGCCAAAATCCCGCAAGCGACCTGGTCACTTGCGCCGCAACGAGTGACCAGCAGGAGGGCAGCCATGAAGAGCGCACTGTCCGGGTCACGGGTATGCACAGACCATTGCCGACGGACGAGGTGTTCGAGGCGATTGACCTGATGGCAACGCTCCGCCACGGCGGCGGATGGCGGTATCAACAAGTCACGTCGAGGCTTGACGGCCTCGGGTGGGATATCGCATTGCCATCCAAGCCGTTGCAGGCGGCTGAGTAGCCTGCTGATTTGCCGCTTGCGGCTCGGGCGTTCGAGCTTGGGATGGGTTTTCAGCAGGGACTGGTAGTTCGCCGAGGAGAACCGCTTCCGACCCTTGGCGTGATCAAGCACCCAGCCGAGTATCTCGCGATATTGAAGCCAGATCCTCTCTCCAACTTCGCTGGCAAACCCAAGCTCGCTGAGCCACTGGTCGAGCTCGTGTTCACGCTCAGATGACATAGGTCCCCCGGGGATCCAGCAGGGAAAACCCCGCATCATCGATCAGGCGTTCCAATGCATCGATTGTCACCCGAGAGAAGGGCTGGGATGCCATCGACATCGTGGCACTTCGTTGCCACCCGCCCCCTGAGTGGCCGAGAAGGGCATCCAGCTCTGAGGCAGGCAACGTGGGGCGTAGCTGAGTGGCCACGGTGTGACGGGTGGCCCGTCGGTCCCAGGCGTAGGCCTCAGCTATCGGCATGAAATCTTTCTGCAGTACCCGCCGGGCAATCGCTCCGGTAGCACGCTGCTCAATAAATCGTGGGAGTGCGCTTGCCGCCGGCTCGCGGTCTTTTATCACGATCCCACGCCTCGTCATGGCGAGCCGCACATCGTTGGTCACGCTTTGGTGTATGTCCAACTGCTCCTTGACCGAGGGCAGGGATGGCACGAGGCGCCGCTCGAAAAACTCCACGGAGTCCTTGTCTTCCACGTACCAAAGTGCTGATCCAAACGCGTGGAAGACGGTCCTTGGTCCGACGGGTCGGATGCCCGTGCTGAGTAGGAGGCCAAGATAGGTATAAAGGCTCGATGTGTTTTGCAGGTCGATCAAAGTCGAGATGCGGATGCCTGATTGTTTCTGCTCTTCCCTCGTGCATCGGCAAAGTCCGTGGAGTCTCTCTGCGAGAGTCTCGAAAACCTTGGCGATGGCCGAGGTCGTCAGTGTCTTCGAGGATCCCATTTCGGATCCCAGCCCGGCCGGATGGTTTCTGGGTGGAATGGGCAGGGCCTCGTCGGGAGTGATGGAAGCGTGGCGACCGTGCAGGGCGAGCTGCCATGCCACGGCCACGAACAGGGCTTGTATCTCGTCGCGATCAATGACCCGATAAGCGGCCGGGCCTCGGGCAGAGTGACCATACGACCCGGTCAAGGTAAGACCGGCTGTGATATCCCGGCTCAGGCCGATGGCCATTCCCTCGGCCGCGGCTCGTATCCGCTGGCAGGTGGCTGTCAGCCCGCCCGCCGTGAGGAAATGTCGACGAAGCGTCACGTTAGCTCGGCTCTGCGCATCCGTGAAAGGATGTTCTGGGTCGAAGGAACAATGGTGATGATCGATTTGACCGAGGGCGTGGAGTATCTGCCGCGGAAGCGTGAGCGCAACCCGTCGGTGAGCCGCACCGGATGGCCCGCTGGGACCATCCAGAAGTCGATACTCCAGGGTCTCGCGAGACAAGTCGACGCGGCAGTGTGTTTTTTCGGTCAGGGGAGTGTCATCCGATTGAGTCACTTTTAGTTGGCGCAATCGGTTGGGGGGCAGGCCGGTTGTAGCGAGTAGCCACGCGAAGGCCCATTCGATCATGTCGTCTCGACGATACAGGCTGCCAATGGCTCCGACGACCTGGCTCAGGGGTAGCCGGTGGAGGTCAAATTCTGTGGGCGTGCCGGAAAGGCCTTCGAGCCAGGGAAGTTTTGCCAGGTTGCGCCGATCGTCGCGTGGGGATCTGAGGTCGGAGCGTGGTCGGCGGTAGGTAACCGGAGAGTCGGGATCTGACGGTTCCTCGCCAACAGGGCCCGCCTGTTTATTCCCTTCGCGGCTCTCACGACGGTAGCTGGGTAATGGGCTGCCATCTTCTTTTTCTTGATCAAGTCGCTTGTCTTTGGGCGGTGGTTGGAACTGATGAGGATCCCGATCGACCGTCGCGGGTGGAGGCCGCTCGATCTGGGATAAATGATCCGGGCTATATTTGACACGCCGAGTGCTACGGGGCACTCCCGCTATTCGCACTCTGTTAAGCAAGTTGAGAACGGTGGTGGCCCTCGAGTCCTTGTCTTCGTCGTCGATACGCGCGACTTTAAGCCAATTGCGGAAACCTTCCTCGAAATTATGAGGTGGCTCGACCGCTGAAAGCCAAGCCACCAGTAGTTTTCGAAGCGCTAGGCAGTCGCGATAGTAAGCGTCAGGAGTCGCATTTTCGGGGCGTTGGCCTCCGAGGATACGGCTAGCCAAGCGGCGAGCCTGGTCGCCGGCTGGAAGCCGGTCGACCGTTTCCAACGTGGTAAAAAGCGCATAATCCATTTTCGGATAGCGATCATTCTCGCCGAGCTGACTCAGATAATCCTCCCACCGGCCGTCGTCAGTCCAGCGGATCATGAGACGAACTGCCCCGGCTCTCATGGGCGCGCCGTGAGCCAGAATTTGGGAACGAAGCGGGTCGGGTAGACGTACGCCCTCTGCGTCCCAGATAGCCAGCACGTCTTGCGGCAACAGAGGCGTCATTCCAGGTCCTCATGCCCTCCGTCTGCTTGTTCGTTTAGCGATCGCCATTTTTTAAGCACCTTCATCCCAATTTTTCGTGCGGCTTCGGGATTTTTCACGGCGTCTTTCTTGCTCAAGAGATACTTGACGGTTTCTAACAGAACCTCTTGGTCTCGCCCCTCCCGCTCGTATCGTTGCCGGATGCCCTCGAACAGCTCCCGAGCTTCCGGCAGAGCTGGTATGGCTTCTTTCAGTCTTGCTAAGACCGATCCGGCCGCTGAAAAATGGGGATCTTCGTCCCGGGCGGTTGAGAGAATGTCGTCGTTCGTGGCTTTTGCTTCCTCGTCGTCGACATTGGTTTCCATGACGTGGTCGAATCCGGTGGCCCCGGTGCCGGTGCTGGGTTGAGCGGAATCGACGGTGGCCAGTTCCCCTGTTTGGATGTCACTGGCATCGCCCTCTGTCTTCTCTCGAGCCTGTGTGCGGCGAACCGCTCTAAGGTCACGCTGGATGGTGGAACGAGAGACGCGCTCTCGGAACAAGACCCTGAGTTGGGCGGGTTGGAGTACTTTGTTTGCTTCGATGCCGGTAAAGACTTTCTGAGCGATCGAATCCGCAAGCGCGCGGTCTCCGTGGAGCCGTTGGATTGCTGCTTGGCGAAAAGTCTTGTTGTTGGGGGAAACGAGCACGGGTTCGACTATGTGGAGCAGGTATTCGAGCATGGCGATTTCGAGTGGGTCGAGGTCTTCGGCCTGAATCAGGTCGGCCTCGATGGCATCGGATGGGGCGACTTGGCCTGCGAACGGCTTGCTAGGTAAGCATCGGATCTGGCTCTTCGCGCCGTTTGGATAGCAAAGGATGACGGGGCGGGGCTGGACGGGCACGGCATCCACGGAAGGGTGGATGTCATGCACGGCCCAGGTCAGGGGGATGCCTGGCATCGTGACCGGACAGGTAGTGTGGGTCGCTGGGACACTCCAGCTGCCAGCGATTGGCAGTTGTTTTTTTATCATGGCCTTGTTCCGTGGCGTACGCAAAGGTTTCAGCTCCTGACTTCTTGTCAAGGCTGGAGGCGGTCCTCTTCTCTCGGACGCGAGTTTGCGCAACTCATCCGACGGATCAAGGGGCTGAAAGGCAACTTTTTTCCCTCTTCCGGGAAGCACGGCAACTTGTTTCCCTTTTTCCCGAAAGAGGGAAACTTATTTCCTTTTGGGATTTGTAATTCAGGTGGGATTGGTGTAATCGCCGAGGCCTTTGTCCTATTGATGGGGGGGATCTTTGGTGCAGCGCACCACTTGATCTGAATCGCCTCCCGGTTGTATTCGGTCCCGACAAAAGGAGTCACGTGGTTCCCGTACTTGCGGGAGTGCACGCAGATTAATCGTTGAGAGCGATCAGACGTCGTTCGTGGGCAGTTTTTCCTTGACGCTCAAACGCGTTCTCGACTAAAGCAAGGTCTACTTGGACAGGAAAGAGGTCCGGCCCGATCACGTCGAACTGCACTAAACCGCTCGATGTCGTTTTGTGCCCATCGGCGATGAGATCATCCCCCATGGATCAAGTGCAGTGATTTCAATGCTCTAGCTCCTGCCTATCCGATTAACAGCTCGAGACTCGGTATGAGGACCCTTGAGCGCCACCAAAATGGCTACAATTCCCCTCGCCTGTTCCTCATCGGACCAGGAAAAAGAGTTCCGCGTGTGCTCGGTGGGCGTGGGTGCGAATTCTGAACAGACATATACCGGCCGCTGTAACCCAAACGCCACGATGAGGTATCGCAGCGCGCCGTGGTAAAAGCCTTCGTCCGGGTGCATCCCCATGAGTCAATCAGAGATAGCGCCAGCGATCGCTGCGGTTGTTGCAACGAAAGACAGGTCAAAACTGCTCTCAGAGCGCTCGCTGCCTTCAATCGCCTGGCAGACCCGGCCTCCCGAGTATCTGATTGTCGTTGACGATTCGTCCGCTGAGTTCCGGCCTGTCAATCGGAAGATTATCGAAGAGCTCCATCTCCCAGACTGTCACGTTCGGTACGTCGAGAACGGGCGGACACCTGGTGCGAGCGGTAGCTGGAATACGGCCTTCGACGTCCTCGCAGATATCGCTATGGAGAGGGATCTCTTCGTCGCGATCCTTGACGATGATGATGGCTGGCACCCGACCTATATGGAACGGTGCTATTCCGAAGCCTGTGCTCGCGGGCTTGACATGGTTGCTGCGGATTTCCGACGGCTCGAGTCTCCCTTTCATGATCCGGTGATCAATGGCGCTCCCGAGTCGCTATGTGTTGAAGCATTCCTTGTCGGCAACCCGGGCATACAAGGCTCAAACATCTTTGCGCGGCTCGCCGTGCTCCTTGCCGCTGGCGGGTTCGACGAGGCCCTCAGCAGTACAACTGACCGTGACCTTTGTGTTCGAATCACCGACCTGGGTTGGGTCCGCTACGGTCGTCTGCCGGAGCCTCTCGTTGATCATTTCGCTGATCCACATCGTCTGCGTCTAAGTTCCCGGGGATCGGCAGCGAAGCTCGACGGTTTATCCGCGTTCTGGAGAAAGCATGCAGGGCGCATGCAAGCTCATCAACGCGAGGCGTTCGCAGAACGTGCTGCCGAGCTCTTTGACTGGACGACACCGAGTCATTCCCCTTTCACGGCAAGTCGGACTGAGAAGCCGGCTCGGCGCTTCGCCATCGTTCTCGGGATGATAGCTAGACATGACATGCCGGAGGCGTTGCAGGAGCGCATCAGGCGGTTGGCGAAGTGTAGAGACGAATCATTGGTCGGGCTGGACGTGGTGCTGTTCGAGCAAGGTGAGCCAAGGAGCTCGGCGCCCGATTTTCTTGCCAATGCCGTCGAGGCGATTCGTGATGCCGGGGCTGGATGCTTCTGCTTTACGAGGGAGCTGCAGCATGAGAACAGTGCAACACTCGCACTGTGCTGTGAGGCGGTGGCTCGATCCCGTCCTGGTACCGAGGTGTGGTTGGCGGATCAGGCACCGCGTGTCCAGCCATCGCGAGGCACCGACATTTTGGTGATCCTTAGAGATCTGGGAGCCGAGAAGCTGGCTTCTTCACTGTCTGTACTCGAGGGGAGGGTAGACACGGGTGCGCTTCATCAGTGGGTGGCGAAGGAGCGCGCCGTGACGGCCGAGCACAGGGTTCGTCGTCGTTATGCCTTAGGCGAACTCCGTATGCTCGGTTCAGGATCCGAGGCAGTCGTGTTCACCGATGGCAGTGCGGTCTACAAGTGCATCGACTACTGGAAGACCCGCATTCCGCGTTCTCGAATCGATTTCCTCAAGAACCAGGTTGGGAAATGGGTCGATGTGCCGGGGCTCTACCCGTTGCACGATGTCGTGGAAGATGGCCCTTGGGTGGTTATCTCATACGAGTTCGAGGAGAGTCGCCCGTACCTGGGCGGCCATGAGCACGAAATTATCGAACTGATGAATGGCTGCAGCGCGGCGGGGATCGTTTGCAACAATGTTCATCCGAAGAATCTCGTCGTGGCGCCGTCAGGCGTGAAACTGATTGACTACGGCTCCGACATTCGACCGTGGAGTCCGCTTGGCTTCGAGCACATGGCTCGCAGAGCCTTTCTCGCTTGCCATTATGCCGATCAACCCGATTTGAAAGGGCTGATGCGGCGATCGTTGAGCGACATTGAGACTCCCGAATTCACTGGATATGCAGCGTTTCGTTCCCGCCTCGCGGTTCCCTTCTTCGGCAAGAGCGGCCAAACAGAAGCGGCTAGGTCGCTTGTGCCCGGCACGCACCAATCGATTTCCCTGTACGTGGGTGTCATTACCTCCGATCCGCTCATGATGCTCCCGCTCTTGCGCGGTCTTGGCGCCCTGGCGAAGGATCATGGCGTGGCTCGCCTCGTGACTGTTGTCCTGGATAATTCGAGTCCTTCCGAGGACCTTGGCTGGGCAGTCAACGTGGCGCGTGAGGAGGGGCTTGGGGTGGCTGTCGTGGGCGTCGGCCGACAACGCATGGATGCAGAGGCGGGTGCGTTCGGCAGTTCGCTTCGTGAACGCCCGGTTGGGCCGGTGGGTATTGCCGCGGCGCGCACGATGCTTCAGCG
>Ga0102925_1002140_pt1 | contig 10882 bp, 10 predicted proteins | sample SalPonR1_A_D1_MG_FD_78216 | JGI IMG/M metagenome (GOLD analysis project Ga0102925, IMG submission 78216) | Salt pond soil microbial communities from South San Francisco under conditions of wetland restoration - Salt Pond MetaG R1_A_D1_MG | ecosystem: Environmental > Aquatic > Marine > Intertidal... | reverse complement strand
TGAAGAACCCGAGTCCGATCCCCGAGAGCTGCATGAAGATCACGAAGGCGTTCATCACCGTCGATCCCCAGGGCGAATCCGCGCCGTAGCCGGTGGTGGTCATCGTCTCGACGACGATCCCGAACGAGTGGATGAGCGACTGATCGTCGCCCTCGAACGTCGCCATCCCGACGTTGTAGAGGACCGCATACAGCGTCACGAGGGCCGCGATCCCGACCACGTAGTAGACGATGAGGCGGTTTCGCCGCGAGAGGTCCACGGTCGACGGCAACCAGCGATCGGGGGACATCGAACCCTCCGGAATTGCGCGGGCGCGGGAAAAAAGGGTTGTGTCGGATCGCTCGCGACGATCCCCGTCAGGTCAGTGCACTTTCGGCGGACTGTCCCCACACGGATCGTCGACGGAATGCAGGAACGTCTGGAACTCCATGGTCCGTCCGTCGGGGTCGTCGGCGAAGAACTGGTAGATGTCGTACGCCTCGTTCTCGACCGGTTCGTCGCGCGCCCGGTCCGCGAGGTGCTCGTACATCTGGTCCACCTGGTCCCTGGTTTCGTAGTAGAAGGTGACGACGCCGCAGTCCTCGGTGTCCTCGTTCTCGCAGAACCCGAACAGGAAGTTCCCGTGCTGGAGGATCGTACAGCCGGTCTGCTCGAGCCACACTTCCGCGCCGACGGCGTCGATGTAGAACTCGACGATTTCCTCGCGCTGCTCCGTGCCGAAGAAGACGATGCCGGCCATGGTGGCGACACGCAGGGTGGCGTGAAAACGCTTCCCAAAGCGGCAGCGTCGAACCCGGTTTCCTCAGTCCCCCTCCGGGACGACCGACGCGGTCAGTTCGTTGATCGCCGCGTCCGGGCCGGCGACCACGAGTTCGTCACCCGACCGGACGACGAAGTCGCCGTCCACGTCGGTGATCACGTCGCCGTCTCGCTCGACGGCGATGACGGTACAGCCCGTCCGGGTCCGGAGATCGACCTCGCTGAGACTCTGCCCGGCGATGGGTTCGGCCGGGGTCCGGACGATCTCGACCTGGGTGCCGAAGGTGACGACTTCCTCGTCGAGGACCGAGGCCGCGAGCATGCGACCGCTGACGTGCGCGAGCGCGAGGACGTAGTCGGCCCCGGCGCGGTAGAGCTTCCGGACGCTCTCGGTGTCGTTGGCCCGGGCGACGATCTCGACGTCCGCGTTGAGTTCCCGGACGACCAGCGTCGAGAAGATCGCCCGCACGTCGCTATCCAGGGCGAGAACGATCGTCCGGGCGGACTCGATGCCCGCCTCGGTCAGGGTCCACTCGTCGGACGCGTCGCCAATGACGTCCACGCCCGGGGCCTCCTCGCGGTCGATCACGGTCGTCTGGACGTCCGAGGCGGCCAGGACGTCGGTGAGTCGCGACCCGACCCCGCCGTGTCCCGCCACGAGGACCGGTCCGCGGCGATGACGGCGTCCCTCGGAGTGGGTCAACTCCTGCAAGTTCGAGAGCTGTTCGTCCGTGCCGGCCACCAGCAGGACGCTCCGCTCGTCGAGTCGAAGGTCCGGCGGTGGCGGTGCGACGAACTCGCCCTGGTCCCAGACGCCGATGACGTTCGCGCCGGTCGCCTCCCGGATGCGGCTGTCGGCCAGCCGGCGATAGCAGACCGCGCTCCCGGGCTGGACGGTCATCTCGACGATCTCGAAGTCGCCGCCGATCTCGACGCTGTCGCCCAGCGCCGTCGTCACCCTGGTCGTCACCTTGTTCGCCAGCGCCTCGCCCAGCGCCTCCTCCGGCGAGATGACCTGGTCCGCCCCGGCGTAGCGGTGGTACTGGGCGTTGTCGGGCTCCTCGACCAGGCTGACGATCCGCGCCTCGGTCGCCATCTCGCGGGCCGCGAGGACGATGCTGGCGTTGCGCTCGTCGTCGGAGTCGGCCACGATTGCCCTCGCGTCCCCGGCGTTGGCCCGTTCGAGGGTTTCGGTCGTTTCTGGCTCGCCGTGGATCACGGAGACGCCGGTCTCGTACAGGGTGGTCGCCTCCTCGAGGTCGGAAACGATCACGGTGTAATCCACGTCGCGGGTTTCCAGTTCCTCGACGAGCGACGCCCCGTGCGAGGTGTACTCACAGATCACGACGTGATCCGAGCGGTCGTCATCGACCGCGATCGGCGGGCGCGTGCGGAACGCCTCTTCGAAGAGGGGGACGACGAACAGCGGGAGGGCCGCGAAGATCAACACGAGCCCGGAGAACTGCATCGCGATCACCAGCAAGTCGAGTTGCCAGGTCGTCCAGTTAGGCGAGTCGGCACCGAACCCGGTGGTCGTAAACGCCGTTACGACGATCCTGAACGAGTGAAACAGCGATTGCGACTGCCCTTCCAAGACGCCCATCGCGACGTTGTAGATCACGGTGTAGAGCGCGAACACTCCCACCAGCGTCCCGAGGTAGTAGGCCAGGCGGCGCTGCTGTGAGGCCATCGTCGGTACTCCGTCGGGCTCTTTGATAACGGTTCGGGCGTGACGCGCCCGTCACTCGGAATTTGACAGCCTGGTGACGGTCACGCCGCGGGCGTCGGTGATCCCCGGTGCCGGTTCGTATTCCCACTTTCGGCGGCCCTCGCCGCCCTTCACGGCCGGGACTTGCTTGAACCCGCGCTTGATGCAGTTCCACCAGCCGGTGTCGCTGTCGTACCCGGCGGGGTAGTTGTCGTACAGCGCGTCCACGATGTCCGATCGGGTGGCTTCACCGTCGTCCCTGAGGTGCGCCAGCGCCGCGCCGACGGCCTCGCGACGGCGTTCGACGAGGTCGTCGTCGTACCCCGGGACCTCGATTGAATCGAGGTCGGCCACGTCTTCACCCGGCCTGACGTCGTCGCTCATCGCGGCCGTCGACCGGTACCTGAGGCCGGTGCCGACCTCGCGACCCAGTCGCTTTCTCGTCCTGGCGACCGCCCGGCGGGCCATCTCGTCGATCCGGGAGGTCGCGACGCCGTTGAGTTCGTCCACGTTCCGCGACAGGTCGTCGTCGGCGATCCGCTTGACCCGCTCCGGCGTGAGTCCCCCGTCGAAATCGCCCGAATCCTCGTCGGTTTCCTCGACCTGGCGCTCGAGGTCCTCGACGCGCTCGGCGTAGGCCGACAGGAGTTCGTCGCGGTCGCCGTCGGCGGCGATGTCCGTCCGGTTGTCCACGATCCATTCCAGATAGGATTCGAGGCCCTCGAAACCGAGCAGTTCCCGTTCGGTCGAGAGGCGCTCGACCGTCCCCTCGTCGAGTTCGAGCCGGAGCGTCCGCATCGGCCGAGCGTTCGACGGCCTGGCATTTAATCGTTCGTTCCCCGGCCGATCGCCGGCGTCGGGTCGAAGGCCGGAATTCCGCTGTTTGCAGCGGGTTCACCCGCCGAGCATGCCAGAAACCCACAACAAGCCTTAAATCGCCTCCGTAGCCTTACTTCAACCATGCACAAGGACGAATTGCTCGAGCTCCACGAGCAGATGGTCATCATCATGGAGCACTTCAAGGAGCGCGAGGAGGTCGACGAGGACCTGTTCGACGCCTACTACCAGCTCGACGTGGACCCGTCGCACGTCCACAAGTCCAAGAGCGAGCACAAACACGCCGTGTTCGTCCTCGGCAACGCGCTCGCGTCGGCCATGAGCGAGGACGAGTTCTCCAGCGCCGGCCGGATCGGCAAGCGGATGCAGGAACTGGCCGAGGACGCCGAGAACAAGATCTGATCTCCGAAGACTGCCGATATCTGTTGTCGATCCTGGGTTTCGTCCCCGAGCGCGAAAGCTATTAGTTTCGCTTGGGGCTTGGTGCCTGTATGGACTCTCGCACGCGGGAACGCGTGGAAGACTGGGCCGAGGTTCCCTGCGCGGCCGGACTCGACGGTCTCCGTGACCTCGCCGATCAGGAGTTTTCGGGCGTGGTCACTGGCACTGGAACGTGGGCGTACGTACTCAACGGACGGATCGTCGGTCTCTCCGGGGGGACGCTCGACGACCTGGAGGGGTTGCCCCTGACCGCGTACGAGGCACCGGACCCCGCCCTGCCACTCCTGTTCGCGATGCAGGAGGCGGGCGGCGAGACGCAGGCGCAATACTACACGAACGACACACCGATCGCGGAGGCGAAAAAGACGCTGTCGGACGGCTCGTTCACCGGGTACGTCGAGTTGAGCGAGAACGTTCTCAGCGGCGACTACTACGTCTGTTTCTACGGCGGTCGCGCCCTGCCGGTCGCGTTCATCGGCAGCAGCGAACGGCTCCTGACCGGCGACGAGGCTTTCGAACGCGCGAACGACGAGGTCGGTATCTACGAGGTCAAGGCGGTCGACATCGAGGTCATCGAGATCCCGGAACCCGAAGACGACGCGGGTGCGTCGGGCGTTTCGGGCGCCGCGGGAACCGGAATTTCTGACGATTCGGACGACGAGGCGGCGGAAGACGAGTCGGGTCCCGCGGCGGACGACGAGGAGGAGCCGGCACCGGAGACGGCCGACCCCGACGCCGGGACCCCAGCGGCGGCCGAGACGACGGCTGACGCCGAGGAGACCGATGACGAGGCGGTCGAGTCCCCGGCGGAGAGCGGGACGGGCGAGGCCGAATTAGGGTCCGAATCGACGTCCACGGCCGAGCGGCCGGCCGGGGAGGATTCGACTGGACCGGCGAACGAGCCACGGACCGAGCCATCCGACGAAGACGATGGTGGTTCCGAAGGTGCTCGGCCGACAGAGACGCCGTCGCGCGATACTCGCGATGACGCCACTCCGTCCCGGGAATCGACGGAGTCCACCCCTCGCAAATCGCCGGAGACCGATCGGGATTCTCGAACGACCACGGAGCAAGCGGACGAACCGAGACGGTCCGCTGCCCGCCAGAACGAGGGGCGGCCACGCGAGACGGCCACGCCGAGAACCCCGCGAGAGATGCCGGGGGACCCGACGGCGGGCGGGCCGGAAGGGGCCCGTTCCGAATCCGGGAGCACCGACGATCCGCGATTCGAGCGCGAGGCCGAATGGCGCGAGACCCGTCGGATCCCGTCGATCGACCCGGACCAGAGCGAGGAAGCGGACGAACCGAGGAAAGCCACGGGTGGGCGTGAACGCCCGTCGCCCGCTCGATCGAACCCGAAACGACAGTCCGACGCCCAGGGATCCCCCCGTCGCGATCGACGACCGGCGGAATCGAAACGGAGTGACGCCAGAAGCCCCGCCGAGTCGACGGGAAGCCGTTCCGACCGATCGACCGCGAAATCGGGGGCGTCCGACTCCAAGCGGGCCGCCTCGCCACCCGACGGCTCCATCGAGAAGCCGCTCGAACAGGACATGCTCGAACGCGAGGACGAGATCGATCGTCTCCAGCAACGCGTTTCGGACCTGGAGTCGAAACGGGAGACGCTCCAGGCCGAGCGCGACACGCTCGAGCGGGAGAAGGAGACGCTGGCGGAAGAAAACGAGCGACTGCAGACCCGCGTCGACGAACTCGAAGACGAGGTCGCCGCACTCGAGTCCCAGATCGAGGAACTCGAGGCCACGCTGGAGTCGGGTGGCGCTGCCGGGACCACGGGTGACGCCACCGGAGGCTCGGGAACGAGTCGAGGGATGTCGCCACAGCAGGCGCTCTCGGCCACGAACCTCTTCTTGCGATACGACTCGAAGGGCCAGGCGACACTGGAGGACGTTCACGCCGGGGACGCCGACGCCGAGGCGCTGAACGCGAACCTCCGGCTGGAACACCACACGAGTTTCGACGCGACGAACGTCGAGGTCGAGGGCACGCCCTACGAACGGTTCCTCGAGACGTCGATCCACTACGAGTTCGTCGACTGGTTGCTCCGGGACCTCCCCTTCGAGATCAGGGAGACGGGCAACGCCAAGACGATGGACGAACTCTACGACGTGATCCCGGAGATCGATCGCGTCGAATGCATGGGCACCGTCGACATCCCGACCGACGACGAGGACGGAGGGGACCTCGAACGGCAGTTCGACGTCGTCGCGAGGGACCGGATGGGCAACCCGCTCATCATCGCGAACGTCAACGACTCGCTGGACGCGGCCACCGAGAACATGATGGTCTCGCTCCAGGAGTCCGCCACGGCCGTCAAGGAGGCCCACGACGACCTCGGGGCGGCGTTCATGGTGACGACGAGCTTCTTCGATCCGGGCGCACTCGAAGTCGCCTCCGAGGCAACGAGCGGGAGCCTCCTGAGTCGGGACTCCAGAAAGAGTTTCGTGAAGCTATCGAGGAAGCGTGGCTACCACCTCTGTCTGGTCGAGACCAGGGAGGGGAACTTCCACGTCAACGTGCCGGAACTCTAGCTTTCGGCTTCCGGGGACTCTTCGATTTTCATCCCCTCGAGCTTGTCGACGAGTTCGTCGAGCTTGCCGTCCAGTTCGTCGACGAACTCGGCGGTCCGATCGGTGGTGATCGCACCCTGGCTCGAGGGCTCGATGAGGTTCTCCTCTTCGAGAACCCGCAGCGAGTACCGGACCTTGTGGTGGGGATAGCCAGTCTCGTTCGACATCTTCACGATGCCGATGGGCTCGCTATCGATGACCATCCGCAACACCTGCAGATGACGTTCCAGCATGTCGACTTCCTTCTCAAGTCGGTCTATCATGGCATTTGTTAACTTGTCTTTAGGGGGCTTTAAAGGTTATTGTATGATCCCACCGACAAAACGATGACGTGCTAACGATTTGCATGCGACCTTGATATGCTTTGTGTTTTCACCTGTTCGTTTCCCGACCCCTCGATTCCTGGGACGGTCGCGGCCTGAACCCGGGTCGGAAATACCGAAATCGGTTTAGTACGAGCGGGATAATCGGTCCCTGTCATGACTGTAACCGTCGTCGGCTCCCAACTGGGTGACGAGGGGAAAGGACGGGTCGTCGACCTGTTCAGCGACGAGGCCGACGTCGTCGCACGATACCAGGGCGGAGACAACGCCGGCCACACCGTCGTCGAAGGTGACGAGGAGTACAAACTCTCGCTGGTTCCCAGCGGGGCCGTTCGCGGCAAAGTCGGCGTCCTCGGGAACGGCTGTGTCGTCAACCCCGAGACGCTCTTCGAGGAGATCGACAAACTGCGGGACCGCGGTCTCGACCCGGACGTCCGGGTCGCCAGGCGCGCGCACGTGATCCTCCCCTATCACCGTCGTCTCGACGGGATCGAGGAGGAGGCCAAAAGCGAGGGCGACCTCGACGCCGGCACCACCGGCCGGGGCATCGGCCCGACCTACGAGGACAAGGCCGGCCGCCGCGGGATCCGGATCGGCGACCTCCTGGACCCGGACGTGCTCCGGCAGCGCCTCGAGTACGTCGTCCCCCAGAAGCGCGCGCTCGTCGAGGACGTCTTCGGCCTCGACGCCGACGAGGCGTTCGACGTCGACGCACTCTACGAGCAGTACCGCGAGTACGGCGAGCGCCTGGCCGAGGAGGACATGACCGTCAATGCCGGGCACTTCCTCGCCAGCAGGCTGGACGCCGGCGAGAAGGTCATGTTCGAGGGCGCACAGGGCACCTCGATCGACATCGATCACGGCATCTATCCCTACGTGACCTCCTCCAACTCGACCGCCGGCGGCGCCTGCACCGGCACCGGTCTCGGGCCGACGACGATCGGCCAGGGCGAGGTCGTCGGCGTCGTCAAGGCGTACCTCTCCCGCGTGGGAACCGGTCCGCTCCCGACCGAACTCGAGGGCGAGACGGCCGAGTACATCCGCGACGAGGGCGGCGAGTACGGGACGGTCACCGGTCGCCCCCGCCGGGTCGGCTGGCTCGACGTGCCGATGCTTCGTCACGCGGCCCGCGTCAACGCGTTCACCGGGATCGTCGTCAACCACGTCGACGTCCTCGGCGGCCTCGACGAGGTGAAGGTCGGCCACTCCTACGACCTCGACGGCGAGGAGATCTTCACGATGCCCGCGACCACGGAGCGCTGGGGCGAGTGCGAACCCAACTTCCGCACGTTCGACGGGTGGGAGGACGTCGACTGGTCGGCGGTGGCCGAGGAAGGCTACGACGCGCTCCCCGAGAACGCGAAGATCTACCTCGAGTACGTCAGCGACGAGGTCGGCGCGCCGCTGTACGCGGTCGGCATGGGACCGAACCGATCGGACACCGTCGTGCTGGAACGGCCGTCCTGAGGGCGCATTCAGGCTCGCCGCCCGCTGCCGACCGGGAACCCGTCACGCTTTTGCATGGCGCGGTCTCAGTGATCGACATGACCAGCCAGCGGGGTGACGCCCGATGAAGGAGGAACTGATGGACATCATCTGCTGTCCGATGGACAAACACGACCTCGAACTGGAGGTCGAGGAGCGCGACGGCGAGGAGATCATCGAGGGAACGCTGACCTGCACGGAATGTGGCGAGGTGTACCCGATCGAGGACGGCATCCCGAACCTCCTGCCGCCGGACATGCGCGACGAGGCGGCGGCATAGCTTTTTCTCCCCGGCCGCCCTCGATACGCCCGTGCCGGACACGCTGTCCGTCCACCTCAGCCGGACCGAACTCCACGCCATCGAGAGCCCGTCGTCCTTCGAGACGACGGAGTCGTTCGACGTCGAGTTCCGCAACCACGGTCGCTCGTCCAGGGTCCACTGTACCGTCGACGACGCGCTCGCGGGGATCGTCGAAATCCCGGAAACGAACCGGATGATCGACTCGGACGGGGCACTCCGGATGACCTTCGACGTGAAACCGGTCGACCGTCCGGTGGCCGGTGAACTCGAGATCGTGACCGGGTACGGCGCGGCGTCGGCCACCGTCACCCTGACCGTGACGCCGCCCGAGGAGCGCTCGTCGGTCGAGTCGTTCGACGACGCTTACGGATCGGACGCGGAGGCGGAGGGGATCGGCGGGATCTCGCTGGATCGGGACGATCGTCTCGTCCTCGGGCTTGCCGTCGGCGCGGTGTTGCTCGCCCTGATCGTGGCCGTGCTCGTGTCCGACCCGGTGGTCATGCTCGGGACGGTCGCGGTCCTCGCCGCGATCGTGGTCGCCGGGTTCCTGCTGTGGCAGGAGTGACCGCCCGGACGCCGGGGTGCCCGATGCGGTTTAGTCGCTGGCGGGCGGAGTCGGTCGCATGTCGCTCGCCGAGCGCACCAGGGAGGCCGCACGGGCCCATCCATTTCTGCTCCACGGGCTCCAGGCAGGGGTCGTAAACTACACCGCCGCGGCGCGCTTTCTCGACGTGGACGGGGAGATCGACGCCGTCGCGACAGCGCTCCGTCGATACGCCGACGATCTGGAATCGGCCGACGAACGCGAGTGCGACGCCCGAGTAACCATGCACCGCGGCGTCGGGCCGGTCGGGGACGGGACCGGTGAGGACGAACCGCTCCTCGCCGTCGACGGCACCCCGGTCGTCGAGGACGACGGCTCCGACACGGCGATTCTGGCCACGGGCGTGGTGCCCCCGACGGCGCTCGCGCACGTCCTGGATCGGTTGCTGGTCGAGGGGATCGATCCCGTCGCTGCCGGCGTCGCGGGCGACGCGCTCGTCGTGGTGGTCGAGGGGCGGGACGGCGTTGACGCCCTCCGCGTCGTGGAGGACGGTCTGGCGTCCGTTCCGGACCGGTGACCGGCCGGGTGCGCACACTCGGTCCGCGACCGTCGGGACTTCCGACGCCTTGAAATGGGCTAGCCGGGTAACTCACGGCCATGACGCTGCACGTGACGAATACGCTCACGGGCGAGCGGGAACCGTTCGAGCCGGTGAACGAGGACGAAGTCCTCCTCTATCTCTGCGGCCTGACGACCTCGGACCCGGCCCATCTCGGTCACGCCCGGACGTGGGTCCACACCGACGTCATCCACCGCTGGCTGGAGCAGTCGGGCTACGACGTCCGCCACGTCGAGAACTTCACCGACGTGAACGAGAAGATCGTGGCCCGAGTCGGCGAGGACGGCGACTCCGAGGCCGAGGTCGCCCGGGGCTATATCGAGGAGTTCATCGGGGAGATGCGGGCGCTCAACCTCCTCCGGGCCGAGGTCTATCCCCGCGTGACCGAACACCTCGACGAGATCGTCGACCTCGTGGAGACGCTGATCGAGGAGGGCTACGCCTACGAGTCCAACGGGTCGGTCTACTTCGACGTGACGACCTTCGAGGACTACGGCACGCTCTCGAACCAGGACCTCGACGAGATCGAGGCCCAGGGCGACCCCGACGAGCAAGCCGAGAAGCGCCATCCCGCCGATTTCGCGCTCTGGAAGGCCGACGGCGTCACGCCCGACGAGATCGAGGAGCACCGCCACGAGGCGGCTGCCCCGCCCGAGGCGGCCTGCGAGACGGCCATGACCTGGGACTCGCCGTGGGGCGAGGGGCGTCCGGGCTGGCACATCGAGTGCTCCGCGATGTCGATGACCCACCTGGACCGGACCTTCGACATCCACGTCGCCGGGCGGGACCTCGTGTTCCCGCACAACGAAAACGAGATCGCCCAAGCCGAGGCGGCGACGGGCCAGCGGTTCGCCCGCTACTGGCTGCACACCGGCCTGCTGGAGACCGAGGGCGACAAGATGAGCTCTAGCCTGCGGAACTTCTTCACGGTGAGCGACGCCCTCGACGCGTTCGGATCGAACGTCATCCGCACGTTCTTCGTCTCGACCGTCTACAACGCGAAGCAGACCTACTCGGAGGACGCGCTCGCCGAGGCCGAGGAGCGCTGGGAGCGCCTGGAGCGCGCCTACGACGCCGCGGTCGCGGCCTGCGACAGTCCCGACGCCTACGCGAAAGTCGAGGACGACGACCTCCGGGCGGCCGTCGAGGACACCCGCGAGGACTTCCGGACCGCGATGAACGACGACTTCAACTCCCGGGAGGCGTTGTCGGCCCTGCTGGAACTGTCCACGGCGGTCAACCGCCACGTCGACGAACGCGAGGAGTACGACTACCGC
>Ga0102925_1002133_pt1 | contig 10893 bp, 14 predicted proteins | sample SalPonR1_A_D1_MG_FD_78216 | JGI IMG/M metagenome (GOLD analysis project Ga0102925, IMG submission 78216) | Salt pond soil microbial communities from South San Francisco under conditions of wetland restoration - Salt Pond MetaG R1_A_D1_MG | ecosystem: Environmental > Aquatic > Marine > Intertidal... | reverse complement strand
CACCGGCCTCTCCGGCGGCAGTGTGCCGGTGGAAGGGGGGATGGTCGTCTGCCTGACGCGGATGAACCGCATTCTGGAGATCGACGAAGAGAACCTCACCGCTACCTGCGAAGCGGGTGTCGTCACCCTCGATCTGTTCAATGCCGCAGCCGAAAAGGGACTGTTCTATCCGCCGGATCCCGGCTCCCAGAAGATATCGACCCTCGGTGGCAACATCGCCGAGAATGCCGGCGGCCTGCGGGGTCTCAAGTACGGCGTGACCCGGGATTACGTCATGGCTCTCAAGGGGGTCCTCCCTGACGGCAGTCTGATTTCCACTGGTGGGAAGGCTGTCAAGGACGTTGCAGGCTACTCCTTTCGCGAACTGATGGTCGGCAGCGAGGGAACGCTCGGCCTGATTACCGAGGTGACGGTTAAACTGATTCCGCCGCCTCAGGCGAAGCGCACTTTCCTGGCCTATTTCGAGGACATCCGTACGGCAGGAGCAGCAGTTTCGAAAATCATAGCCGCCAAGATCATCCCGGCGACCCTGGAAATCATGGACCGCATGACGATCAACTGCGTGGAGGACTATGCAGGAATCGGTCTGCCTCGCGAGATGGCAGCGCTGCTTCTGATCGAGGTCGACGGGCATCCGGCGGTGGTCTCCGAAGAGGCAGAAGCGGTTGAGAAGGTTTTAAGGGAGGTAAAGGCTGCCGAAGTGCATGTGGCCCGCAACGAGGCCGAGGCAGCGGAATTGGCCGCGGCGCGTCGTACCGCTTTGTCGGCCCTGGCCCGGGTGTCGCCGACCACCATTCTCGAAGATGCTACTGTCGCCCGTTCCGACCTGGCCGAGACCTTCGCCGAGATCGAAAGGCTGACCGAAAAGTATCAGCTGAAGGTCGGAACTTTCGGCCACGCCGGCGACGGGAACCTGCACCCGACTGCATTGGCAGACGAACGTGACGAAGAGGAGATGGGGCGGGTCCATGCCTTTTTCGACGAACTTTACGAATTCGTCCTGGCGCGCGGCGGCACTGTTTCGGGCGAACACGGTATCGGCCTTGCCAAGAAAGAATATCTTGTCCGCCAGATCGGCTCAGGCGGCGTTGCGGTGATGAAACGTATCAAGCAGGCGTTCGATCCGGAGGGAATCCTCAATCCGGGAAAGATATTCGACGACGGAGATCCATGCACCAAACCTTCGGTCGAGGAGGGTTTCCGTGTCTCCCATTGAGAAAAAAGCACCGACAGGAAATTTCAAGCAGCAGGACGCCCCTCCTTACGCCGATGTGTTGCAGTGCATGCGGTGCGGCTTCTGCCTGCCGACCTGCCCGACTTACGCCCTGACCGGCCGCGAACGCTCGAGTCCCCGCGGCCGTGTCGCTCTGGCGCGGGCGGTGTCCGAGGAGCAGCTGGAGTTCACCCCTGCCGTCAGGGAGGAGGCCAACTTCTGCCTCGACTGTCGAGCCTGCACCACGGCCTGCCCCTCCGGCGTGCGTGCCGGCGAGGTGATGGAGATTTGCCGCAGCCAGGGCCATGCCTTCTATCCTCTGGGAAAAGCGGGGCAAGCGTTCCGCTCTTTTATTCTTGAAAAGATGCTGCCTTCTCCAGATCTCCTGGAGACATCCATGCTCCCGACCCGGCTCTATCAGCGATTGGGGCTTCAATGGCTGGTGCGTCATCTGAAAATCCTGAAGATCGGCCCCGACTGGGTGGAGAAGGCCGAGGGGATGCTGCCCCGGCTGGAGAGCCCACTGAGGATGCAATTGCCGGAAACGATTCCGGCAAAGGGCGAGCAGCGCGGACGGGTCGGTTTTTTTCTTGGCTGCGTCATGACCCTGATGTATCCCGGAGTTTCCCGACAGACGGTAAAAGTCCTGTCCCACCAGGGTTTCGAGGTCGTGACTCCCAAACAGACAAAGTGCTGCGGCGCTCCGCATCTCTCCGAAGGGGACCGGGAGACCGCACGAGAGCTCGCCTTGTTCAATCTGGATCTTTTCCTGGGTCAGGATGTCGATTTCATCGTCACCGATTGCGCCGGATGCGGCGCCGCCCTCAAGGAATATGAGGAACTGCTGGACGGGCGGGCCGAGCACGAAAAACTGGCCAGTTTTCGAAGCAAAATTCGGGACATCTCTGAATTCCTGAGCGAGGTCGGGTTTCGCACCGAAGGCCTTAAACCTGTGGAGGCGTCGGTCACCTATCATGAGCCTTGCCACCTTTGCCATGCCCAGGGCATTTCGAAGCAGCCCCGGGAGTTGATCCGAAAAATACCGGGTATTGAATTGAGGGAGATGGAAGAATCGAGTTGGTGCTGCGGTTCGGCGGCTCTGTGGGGTCTGAAGTTTTCGGAGGATAGCCAGAAGGTTCTCGATCGCAAATTGGAAAATGTCAAGCAGACCGGCGCTGATTTCCTGGTCACCGGCAACCCCGGCTGTCATCTGCAGCTCGACTGGGGGGTGCGCGAAGGTGACATGAATCAGCAGGTACTGCATATTATGGAACTGTTGGGGCGAGCCACCCCGGATTGAGTGGCCTCTCCAGGATGATCAGACGTTAAAAAGGCCAGCGTTTTAAGCTGGCCTTTTTAGCAAGGGGCGATTCGTCAGATAAAAGTTGCCACCGTTCAAGAAGTTATCCCCGGCAAGTCGGGCTTCTTCAGTAGGATCTGCGGAAGACCGTTTTGTGGCATTTCGGGCAAGGCGGGATGCGGCCGGTTGTCTTGATTCGTATTTCAGCACCGCATGACTTGCATGTCAGCGTGCCGAAGCTGGTGACTTCCCCTGTCTTGAGTTCCAGGTTCTTTTCAGTTTTTTCCGCCCACTCGCCAAGTAAACCCGAGGCGCTTCCCAGAATGCGGGAGAATGCGCTTTGGGCGCCGTAAGCGACCCTTTTCGGATCGACGACTTTCCGAAACGACTCTGTTGTTTTTCCGGCATGTTGACTCATCGAAGCGATATCCCGACGCACGAATCCACTGATCTTTTCGATCTTCTCCCTTGAATAGTCCCCTGCCGCCGTTAACTCTTCGCGGGATTTTTTCAAGGCTTCATCCATGGTCTGCCTGCCGCTTTCGACGAGTTCGGCTGTCCTCGAGGCGAGCCGTTCGTACAATCCGACTTCGTGTTCTTCCTGGTTGTCGTTGTTGTCTTGCATGAGATCCTCCTGTATCCTCAAAAATTGCGGAGCAAATAGAAGTTTTCCTGATACTTCATTAAGGTTACCACAAAAGATCTCTTTTGTGTGACGCTTCCGGGCTGAGGGGAGAAGTCAAATGGCCAAACGCAAAGATGAAAATACCAGACTTGTTTATTCCAGTGACCAGGGACGCATGTGCCCGGAGTGCAGCAAGCCGCTCAGACAGTGCACATGTCGGAAACCGACCGCAGCGCCGGCCGGTGACGGAGTGATTCGCCTCAGCCGACAGACCAGGGGACGCAAGGGAAAGGGAGTGACGCTGATCACAGGTGTGCCGCTGGCCGGAGAGCAACTCAAGTATCTTGCGAAAAAACTCAAACAGAAGTGCGGTAGCGGCGGGACTGTAAAAGAGGATGTGATCGAGATCCAGGGCGATCATCGGGATACGCTGATGGTGGAGTTGAAAAAAGAGGGATGGAACGTAAAAAAGGCCGGCGGATAGGACTCTGGTGTATGTATGATTCGGCTGGCTTTGGGATCGATTCAGTTCCCTTTCGGGCGTGATCCAATGCCTGCATAAAGTCGGCTGACCAGAGCAATGAGTTCATCATGGACCGAGGGCAGGCCGCAGATGATCAACCGGTCGTTGAACATGTCGTAGGGTTTGCCTTTGGAATTGGTGATCGTGCAGCCCTGTTCTTCGAGAAAAAGCAGGGCGGCAGCTACGTCGTAGGGTTGCAAATCGCTCTCCCAGAAGGCCTGGAGGAATCCGGCAGCTACGTAGGACAGGTCGAGAGCGGCGGCTCCAAAGCGACGCAGCGCCCGGCTTTCACAAAGAACCTCCTCGGCGCAGGCGAAAAAGGGCTTGACCAGATCGTGGCTGCGATAAGGAAAACCGGTTCCGATCACGGAATCAGCCAAAGACATGTTTTTCGGAAGGGGTTGGACTTTTTCACCATTGTGAAACAGTCCTTCGCCGCGGATGGCGCTGAAAACTTCATTCGATGCCGGCCGATAAACGACGCCCAGTTCCGTTCCGCTTTGTCCCGTCAGAGCAATGGAAATGCAGAACTGGTCGAGACCGGAGAGGTAGTTGGTTGTGCCGTCCAGAGGATCGACGATCCATACCATGTCCTGGCGTCCGCTGCGACCGGTTTCCTCCCCGAAAAAACCGGCCTCGGGGAGAAGGGAATTCAGGGAATCGTGAAGCATTTGTTCAGAGGAGAAATCGACATCGGAAACAAGGTCGCGTTTCTGCTTTTTCTCGCCGCCGCCCGGCGGCAGGCTGCGGAAGTGCGACAACTGAAATTCACCGACCCTTCGAGCAAGGGCGATGACCGATTCGAGCAGATGTGCATAGTTCATATGACAATGCTCCTTTCGCATACAGAGATAATCGAAGGACAATCAAAAGCGGTGTTTCAGCGTCAAGGCAAGTATAGGGGCCGGTTTGTAGCCGACTTCGTATAATTCCTGTCCGTCCTCATTCTCCAGGGTCAATTTTCCGTCCCAGACGAAGCCGGCGTAGAGGTCGATAGCCGTAGCGGGCGTTATGTTGCCGGACAGGCGCAGGTAGGATAGGAAATCGGTCGATTCGCCGATGCCGTCAGCCGCCGTTCCCCTTTCATCGAGACGGAAGCGCTGGGAGCGATAAGTGGTTCCCACACCGGCTTCCAACTTTTTGCTGAAATAGTGCGACAGTTCGAGACCCGCCGGGCTGGTCGGGCCGGGACGGAAAGGATTCGCCAGGCGCCAGTTCTCCGAAATCTGCCAGAAAATGATCAGCATCGGGATCACCTTCTCTTCCTCCAGTCCGCTGGTGGCGGCAAAGCCGAACCCCAGGGAGAATTTTCGGCTGAACTGCTTTGAAAGAGCGGCTCCGAGACCGACGGAGACTGTATCTTCCAAAACAGCGCCCTCTTCTCCGGAGAATTCGAGAGACGAAAGGGCCTTCAGTGACCAGGTCTTTTCAATCTGCCAGTCGAATAACGCACCGATCCCAGCTTCGTGGATAGTCCCCCACGGCTCGGTTCCGCCAAAGGGGGTCGTATGATCGAAATGAAAACGGCTGTGACGATATTGGAGGGACAAGGCGCTTTTTAAGGAGGAGGCCAGGCGCTTATTCAAGTCGAACTTTACAAGGCTCCGAAGGGCGCGGACCTCGCCATCTCCGTCCAGGTCGGAACTCGTCTGTAATGCTGATGACAGGGCGAGACTTGTGCGCAGCTCATCTCCCGAATCGGCCGGTGCCTCCTGTTGCGGTCCGGCCTGGCAGAGCCCGGCCGCGAGAAGCAGCATGGAGAAAGTCGCTGTCGCGAAACGGCCAAAAACAGCAATGCCCGGGATTCTGAAAACCATGGGGCTTGTTCCTTTTCGAAGGCTCAATCGAATAATCGGGCGAGCGGCTTCGGAAAAAGGAGCAAAAACATTCCGGATCAGGCCGCGGCAGAAAAACCCGGACTAGATCATCTGGCTGATCAGTGCTCCCTCGATGACGCCGGCGAGAACGAGCAGCGGCAGGATGAGCCTGATGTAGGCGAGGGAGCAGGTTTTGAGCCGGTATCGCAGTCCATCGGCCTTGCTTTTTGTGAAAGGCCACATGCCGAGCCAGATTCCGTAGGCTGCTGCAAAAAGAATAGCCGGGACCTCGAAGATCCCGTGCGGGAAAAGCTGCCACCATGACATGGGAGAGTGGAGCAGGGCTGCTCCAAGGATCAGGCCGTTGACAAACAAGGCCAGCACCGGAAAAAACCCCAGGATCATGCCTATGAAAATTATCAGAAACAAGGCGACAGCGTTGTGACTGACAAGGAAGAACACAAGTGAAAAAAAGGATCTCCCGATGATCTGCGGCCGGACCGATTCGCCGAAAAAATGCAGAAGGGTCTCTGCAAGGTCCCTGGCGACGAGACTGTTTGCTGCGCTTCCGATAAAAATGAGAACGGCAAGAAAAATATATATTTTTTTGTCTCGCAGGTCGGCTAGAATACTCCTGAAAAGGCCACGCATCTCAGCAATGCCCTCCTGCTGCTTCCCCATCCATTTTGTCTTCCTCTTTTTCCAGACTAAAACTGCGTCTTCCTTTTCCCTCGGTGAAAAGGCTGAGCGGTCCGGCCCACCTTACAGACTCTACCACGACCCGGAAGGGGTCTCCTGGGCCGTTAAGGGCGTTTTGTACCAGGTAGGGATCGCGGGCGAGCCGAGATGTCACCTCTTCTTCAGCTTTTTCGGGGGTGGCCGCCCTGAGGTAGAATGTCTGGGAAAACCCGAGCTTCTGCGGTTCGCCATCGCAGGGTAATAGAAAGTTCTGCCCGCGGACTGTGATTTTGTACTTGCGCAAGTCGCTTCTCCCGGTCGAGGTCAACGGCCGCGTATCAACATGAGCAGCCCGAGAACGGCCGATATGCCACCGGCAATCAGGTACATCATCGTCTCATTGGAATAACGGCCGGTGAGAGCTTCGCCAATTTCCTCCATCGGTGCGGTAGCCGCATTATAGCCGAAATAAAGAAGTATGCCGCCCAGAACAAGCAAAACAAGCCCGACAGTTTTCACCTTATTCATTCCTGCCTCCGTGGTGGACTACAGTTTATATTCGTAGTTATCGTGTGATTTCTTTGTCTTATTGTAACAGAATTGGATGAAGCCGCGACAAGTCGGCTTCCTCAGGACTGGTCTGCGACCGCCCGGCCTTCACCGGCCTTCGCGAACTGGCGGTCGGCCTGATAGCTGGAGCGCACCAGCGGGCCGGCCTCGACGTGATCGAAGCCGAGAGCTTTGCCCCTGGCTGCAAACTCGTCGAACTCCTCGGGGGGAACGTAACGGGCAACCGGCAGATGCTTGCGGCTCGGCTGCAGATACTGTCCGAGGGTGAGAATCCGGCATCCGACTTCCAGCAGGTCTGTCATCGTCGCAAGCACTTCGTCCTCGTTCTCTTCGAGCCCCAGCATGAGGCCGCTTTTGGTCGGGATGTGCGGGGCAAGAGCACGAGCATTATCGAGCAGCTTTAACGAACGACGGTAATCTGCGCCCTGGCGGGCCAGGGAGTACAACCGCGGGACTGTTTCGAGATTGTGGCCGATCACATCCGGAGAACTGGCCAGAATCGTCTCGAGGGCGGAGCGACTGCCTTGAAGGTCGGGGATGAGCAGCTCTATGCGGCACTCCGGGGCGGCAGAACGAATGGCTTCGACCTGCGCTGCAAAGTGAGCGGCGCCACCGTCGAGCAGATCATCTCGCGTTACCGAAGTAATGACAGCGTACTGGAGGCCGAGTTCGCGAACGGCTTCGGCGATCCGGTCAGGTTCCCCGGCGTCGGGCGGAATCGGGCTGCCGTCAGAGACGTTGCAGAATCGGCAGGAGCGAGTGCAGATGTTGCCGAGGATCATGAAAGTAGCGGTACCGCGGTTCCAGCACTCTCCCTGGTTGGGGCAGGCGGCGCTGCGGCAGACCGAATGCAGACCCTGCTGCCTGTGGTAGCGCTCGATGCGGGCATAAGATGGGCCGGCGGGAAATCGGACTTTAAGCCAGTCCGGTTTGCGTAGCGGATTCGAACTCATAATATCCTGCGCACGTCAGGGTTAATGTTTCGGCGAAGGCCTCGATGAGGATATCCTCCACGGCGTTGACTGAAATCGGCTGGCCGAGCAGGCGTGAGATCGATGTCATTTGCACACCGGGCATGCCGCAAGGGTTGATCGTCTCGAAGCCGGAAAGGTCGTTGCTGACGTTGAGCGCCCAGCCGTGCCAACTGATCCAGTGTCTCACACCGATGCCCAGGGAGGCAATTTTTTTGCCGCCGACCCACACTCCCGTCTTGCCCTCCACCCGTTCGCCGTCAATGCCCATGCGGCCCAAGGCCAGAATCAGAGTGGCTTCGAGCAAGCGCAGAAAGCGGTGTACATCTCCCTCGACATGATCCAGATGAACGATCGGATAGCCGACGGCCTGCCCCGGCCCGTGAAAGGTCACGTCGCCCCCGCGGCTTACGCGAACGCAGTCGACCCCCTGCTTCGCCAGGGTTTCCGGCGGACACAAAAGGCTGGTGTCCTTCGCACCCCGGCCGAGTGTGACAACAGGAGTGTGCTGCAAAAGGACCAGGACGTTTTCGCCGCCGTGCCGCCGTCTTTCGACCAGCTCCTCCTGAAGCTCCAGCGCCCCGGCGTAGGGAATCACGCCGGGGCGCAGAGTGCGGAAAGAGGTCATGGCAGGATAACTACTCCTGCCAGTGGATGCAGGCGACCGGGCAGGCATCGATCGCTTCCTGGATTTTGTCTTCGGGAGCGCCAGCCGGGTCGTGGACTTCGGCCACACTGTCCTCGTTCATGCGGAAAACTTCCGGAACCATATCAACGCAGAGATTGCAGCTGATACAGGTATCCTGGTCGACATAGGGTGTTTTGTCCATGGCACTGTCCTTTATTTCCTAAAAAGGGGTTCAGGCCGCGGGAGTCCTCTTTGCTGGATGAAGTATCCCCCTCCGTTTCCAGGCTATGGCAGTCGGCCTCAGATTTTCTCGAAGTTGCTTTTGTCGGCGCCGCACAAGGGGCATACCCAGTCTTCGGGAAGATCTTCAAAGGCCGTACCGGGACTGACGCCACTGCCCGGATCTCCTTCAGCGGGGTCGTAGATATAATCACAAATTACGCAGCGATACTTTTCCATGAGTCCTCCTCCTTTTTTACGAGAATGATTTGCACATTTGAGACAATTCTAGACCATTTCCCGCCCAGGGCAAGCAGGCGGAGGTTTTTCCGAAAGGGGTACTAGATCATTTCCAGCAAAGCTTCCACGGTCCGCTCGATCCCATCGGCTGCTTCAGCCACGTTTCCGGCCAGCATGTAGGCCGGAGAAGAAATCAGCAGGTTTTCTTCGTCCACAACGAATTCCCGGACCGGGCACACGAGGTGATTGCTGCCCATGTCCTCAAGAGCCTTGGCCGTATCCTCGTCGCTGCCGATGGTCAACTTGTGGGGAATCTTCTCGTCGCCGAGTATGCTGGAAACCAGGACCGGAGCGATGCACACCGCGGCAATTGGCTTTTTTGCACCGTGCATGCTGCGGATCAGCCGGGCCACATCCTCGTTGACGTCACAGTCCGCCCCTTTGACGGCATAGTCGGAGAGGTTCTTGGCTGCACCGAAACCGCCCGGCATGATCAGGGCGTCGAGCTCGTCGGCCTGGACTTTTTTTATGTCGTGAATGTCTCCGCGTGCGATACGGGCCGCTTCGATCAGCACGTTGCGTTTTTCACCGGACATTTCCTCGCCCGTCAGGTGATTGACGACGTGCATTTGCTCCATGTCAGGAGCCATGCATACGGGCAGGGCCCCTGCCCGCTCAAGGGCGAGAAGGGTGATGACCGCTTCGTGGATTTCGCTACCATCATAGACGCCGCAACCGGAGAGGATGACGCCGACTTTTGCTGCCATGATTTCCTCCTTCCTGAACATTTTCGATTTGGTTTGCCAAGATCGTCGGATTTTAAACAATAGGAGAGCTGAGGCGGATGTCAAGAGGGCAGGCGTCAGTCCTTGGAATAAACGACGGCAACCGCCCGGGAACGCCCCTCGCCGCTTGCGACGAAACCGTGGGGTTCGTTCGATTCGTAATAGACCGAATCTCCGGGGCCGAGGGTGACGACGGTATCGCCGTAGTGCAGTTCGAGCTGCCCTTCGAGAATGAACAGAAACTCTTCGCCTTCATGACTGACCTGCATGTCGTCGCGCCACTGCTGGACATCGAATTCGACCAGAAGCGGCTCGATGTTTTTCTGTTTTTGTCCGTAAGCCAGAGAATGGTAGACATAGGGAGGTTTGTTTTCGCCGGTACTGATTCGCCGCTGGAGCTTTTTGCGTTCATCGGCACGCACAACGATGCAGTTCTCCTCCCCTTCCTCTTCCTGGAAGAAAGTGCTGATCTCTACTTTGAGGGCATGGGAGATGCGCAACAAGGTGGCGATGGGGGGGATGACCTGGTCGTTTTCTATCTGGGACAACAACGGCTTTGACAGGCCGCTGCGGTCGGAAAGAGCCTGGAGAGTCAGCCTTTTGTCCTGGCGCAGGCGCCGGACCTTGACCCCGATCTGCAGTTCCTTGACCTCTTCGCGGATGTTTTCCATGTGTTTCCCGAGTCCTTTGTGGGCAATTCCGATGTCTAGCTTTTTAACCTGCAAAATCAGTCAAGTCAAGACCTTTCTCCTCGCTTCCTCCCTCCTCGAGATGATTGCCCGGTAAGGGAGTTTGTGCTATCTTGAGCCGAAACGGAGTGATTTAATGAACAAACCGGACATCAACGCTATCCGCGCCGTACTCTTCGATCTCGATGGCACCCTGGTCCAGGTCGAGATGACCCGTTTCATTCCCGCCTACGTGACGGGCCTCGGCCGGCATTTTCTCGACCGCGTGCCCCTGCCGAAGTTCGCGCAGGTCGCTCTGCAGGCCGTCTATTCTCTGGTCCACTTCGAAGATGGAAGCCGCAGCAATGAGGAGCGTTTTCTCGGTGCTCTCGAGCGGAATCTGGACATCCCTCCCGATCTGTATCGCGAGCGTCTCGCCGATTTCTGCAAGGACGGCCTCGGAGAACTGGCTCCGCTGGTCGGTACGGTTCCCGAAGCCCGCTCCCTTGTCGATATCTGCCTGGAGCGAGACCTTCCGGTTGTCATCGCCACGAACCCGGTCTTTTCCAGATCCGTGATCAATGCCCGCCTGGGCTGGGGTGGTCTCAATGATTACGAGTTCGCCGGCGTTACCACCCTGGAAAACAGCCGCTTCT
>Ga0102925_1002124_pt1 | contig 10906 bp, 7 predicted proteins | sample SalPonR1_A_D1_MG_FD_78216 | JGI IMG/M metagenome (GOLD analysis project Ga0102925, IMG submission 78216) | Salt pond soil microbial communities from South San Francisco under conditions of wetland restoration - Salt Pond MetaG R1_A_D1_MG | ecosystem: Environmental > Aquatic > Marine > Intertidal... | reverse complement strand
TGATGATGCCTTCGCCATAGCATTTGGTGCATTTGTTCTCAATGATCTTGCCTTCTCCACCGCAGGTGGGGCAGCTGGATGTTGTTTGCATCTGGCCGAGGAAGGTGTTGGTCACCTTGGTCACCTGGCCGCTGCCTTTACAGGTGGAGCAGGTATTAAATGCGGACTGGCTGCCCTTTTCGGCACCTGTTCCGCTACAGGCATCGCACGGGATATACTTAGTGACCTTGAGCTTTTTATTGGCACCTTTGGCAATTTCTTCGAGGGTAAGGGTTACCTTAACTCTGAGATTGGAACCTTTGCTGGTACGGCGTGTGCGGCGTCTGCCACCTCCGCCGAAATCGCTGAAACCACCGAATCCGCCGAAGCTGTTTCCAAATCCACCGCCAAAGATGTCGCCAAACTGTTCAAATATATCTTCGATGGTCATACCACCCCCACCGAAGCCGCCTCCTCCGGCTCCGGAGTATGCGCCGCCTTTGACACCGGCATGACCAAACTGATCGTATTTCTTCCTTTTCTCAGCATTGCCCAATATCTCATAGGCCTCAGCTGCTTCCTTGAACTTTTTTTCTGCCTCCTTGTCACCCGGGTTCTTGTCGGGGTGATATTTGATGGCCATCTTCCGGTAAGCCTTCTTTATTTCTTCCTGTGAAGCATCTCTCGATACACCCAGTATTTCGTAATAATCTCTTTGGGATGCCATAAAAAGTTTCCTTTTTCAATTTTTTGTCCAGTCAATTTTTCTTATTCACCAACCACTACCTTGGCGAACCTGAGAACTTTATCGTTCAGATAGTAGCCTGTCTGCACCACGTCTACCACCTTTCCTTTCATATCTTCACTAGGAGCGGGTATTTTTGAGATGGCTTCATGTTTGTCGGTATCAAATTCCTGATCCTGCGACTCCATCGCTTTGACGCCTTGCTGGCGGAGAAATTCCTGAAATTTACCATAGATCAGGTGGACTCCGTCTTTCAGTGCTTCGGCATTTTCGGCCTCATCGATCGATTGGAGGCCCCGTTCAAAATCATCCATCACCGGGAGCAACCCTTTCAGGATGTCCTCGCCGGCCGACCGGGTCAACTCCATTTTTTCCCGTAAGGTACGTTTTCTGTAATTGTCGTATTCAGCCTGAAGACGGAGGTACCGGTCCTGAAGCTCGGCCAGTTTTTCTTTGTCCGTCTTTTCCTTTTTCTTTTCTTTCTTTTCTTTTTTCTTCTCTTTAGCCTTTTGTTTGTCCTGACCTTCAGAAGCTTCAGGCTGCTGTTCTTCAGCCCCTTCGTTTTCCTGAGTTTCTTCCTGCGCAGTTTCCTCCTGTTGCTTTTGTTGTTCCTGCTGCTCCTGCTGATTATTATCCGACTCTTTCTTGCTTTCCTCTTGCTGTGTTGTATCGATGTTTTTGTTATTCTTCTTATCTTCTGACTTCATGTTTTTTCTCCTTTATTTATATCCAACCGATTTATAAACATATCAAAAATCCTTTCTTCGGGATCAAATAATTTGCCAAAAACTATTTTTGCGACAAATTGACACCAGGGGAAAGGATTAAGGGTGCAAGAATGGCAACCTGGCTGGCTCAGTCGACTCTTTGGATGTCAGCGCCAATGTTGGCCAGCCTCTGGTCGATATTCTGATAGCCCCTGTCAATCTGTTCGATGTTATGGATGGTGCTGGTGCCGTCAGCATAGAGGGCTGCAATGAGCAGCGCAACCCCGGCCCGGATATCCGGCGATGTCATCTTGGTAGGGCGCAGACGGATCTGATGGTCCTGTCCGATGACCGTGGCCCGGTGGGGATCGCAAAGGATGATATGCGCACCCATATCGATCAGCTTATCGACGAAGAAGAGCCTGCTTTCAAACATTTTCTGATGGATCAATACGCTGCCTCTGGCCTGGGTGGCCACAACCAGCATCACGCTGAGCAAATCGGGAGTAAGACCCGGCCAAGGGGCATCGGCGATGGTCATGATTGAGCCGTCGATGAAAGTTTCTATTTCGTAATGTTCGTGTTTGGGAATGAAGATGTCATCGCCTTTCTTTTGCACATCGATTCCCAGACGCCTGAAAGCGACGGGGATGATCCCCAGGTTATCGTACGATACTTTTTTGATGGTCACTTCCGACTGGTTCATAGCGGCCAGTCCGATAAAGCTTCCCACCTCAATCATATCGGGGAGGATTTCATGCTGACATCCCCCCAGCTCCTTCACCCCTTTTATGGTAAGCAGGTTGGAGCCAACACCCGAGATGTCGGCTCCCATGCTGTTCAGCATTCGGCAAAGCTGCTGCACATAGGGCTCGCAGGCCGCATTGTAAAGGCGGGTGGTGCCTTCGGCCAGTACCGATGCCATAATGATGTTGGCGGTACCGGTGACCGATGCCTCTTCCAGCAGCATATAGGCGCCCTTCAACCGGGCTCCTTCCACCCGGTAGTAGTTGTCTTTGTGATCAAAGACAAACCGGGCGCCCAGTTTTTCAAATCCCTGGAAGTGGATGTCGAGCCGGCGCCTTCCGATCTTGTCCCCCCCCGGCCGGGGAATGTAACCTCTGCCGTAGCGGGCCAGCAGAGGGCCCATGATCATGATCGACCCCCTCAGCCCTTCGGCTTTCTCAATATATTCCCGGGAATGCAGGTAATCAAAATTGATGTGTTGCGCCTGAAAACTATAGGTGGAAGTCGATTCCCGGGTTACTGTTACCCCCAGGCATTTGATAAGGTCCAGCAGCTTATTGACATCCCGGATGTCAGGGATGTTGCTGATGGTCACTTTTTCCGGTGTCAGGAGTGTAGCACAGATCACCTGAAGGGCTTCGTTTTTGGCCCCCTGGGGTGTCAACGATCCCTTAAGAGGCTTGCCTCCTTTGATCAAGAATGAACCCATAGATTAATGGGAGTTTTTGGGATTGTTGCCGTTGTTCTTTCCTTTTTTGGGTGTGCGCTTCTTCTTAAGCTTGTTGAAGATATCTTTGGAATCGGTCAGTTGAACTTTCTCGCGGTTGACTTTGATCTTATCATTTGAAAGCTTCTCGAGGTCGGAGATGATCTGTTCGTCGGAAACCGAATCTTTGTTCCAGGTGATGTAATTTTTCTTCATGTGATTAGCAATCACCTCGATAAGAATATCCTTCACCTCCCCTTCTTCATATTCGGTCGCTTTTTGAATGAGAAATTCAATGGTTTTTCCGTAATGCTTAAATTTGATGGGATAGTTGCTATAAGGCACCGGCTCGGGGTTGCTGCGCAGCGATTCCTTGGGTGGAGCTTCGTAGGGAGAGTCAATATCCAGTTCGTAGCTGGAGATGATCTGCAGATGATCCCATAGCTTGTGCTTGTAATCGGCCATATCCCTGAAATGGGGATTGATTGTGCCCATGATGTTGATGATGGTCTGAGCCATACGGTTCCTCTCATCCCTGTCCTCAATTCTCTTGCAGTACTCTACCAGCTTTTGGACATTTCTTCCATATTCAGGTAAGACTAATCTCTTTTGTGTTGTGTTATACTCCATTACAATATATGCGTTAAATTTTTACAAAAATAGTGGATTTTGACTTGATAGCAAATTATCAGGAAATTATTTTCAGTTTGGCAAATTTGAGCAACAGTTGCTTTTTGCCGTAATTGTTAAATTCAATGGTAGCCTTGGTGTTGCTGGGGGCATTGGTTTCTATATCAATGACTTTTCCTTCGCCGAAGCGGTCGTGGTTTACGCGCATACCCACCTGCAGCTGACCGTCGTAAGCTTGTTCCTTCCCGGAAAGGTTTTGGGAGGATTTGGGGCGTTCACCTATCCGGGTCAATTTACGATTTTTTTCCTTACCAGGCAATTCTGACTGGAAAGAAGCTTCTGGCGTTGCGGCTGGGCGGGAGCTTTTGCTGCCGGATGATTCGGGCTCCATCCCTTCGTAATCGGGCTGTATCAGATAACGGGGATCAATATCCTGGATGAACCGGCTGGGCTGGCTACTGCTGGATACTCCCCATTTATACCGGTTGCTGGCATAGGACAGGATGGCTTTTTCTTCGGCCCGGGTAAGAGCTACATAAAACAAGCGCCGTTCTTCTTCCAGTTCTTTGTCCGTGCTTATTGACATTTTGGAAGGAAACAACCCTTCCTCCATTCCGGCCAGGTAGACGTTTTTAAACTCCAGTCCTTTGGCTGAATGCATGGTCATGATGGTCACTTTGTTGAGATCTTCCTCGTCTTCCAGGTCGGCATTGGTCAGAAGCGAGACGTTTTCGATGTACTCGCGCAGAGAGGGTGTACCTTCGCCTTCATACCGCTCGGTAAAGTCTTTAATGCCATTGAGTATCTCCTGAATATTTTCAAACTTGTTTTGTTCCTGGATGGTTTTGGGGTTTTTGAATTCGTTGATGATGCCTGATTTCTCGGCGATGGTGAGGGCTGTCTGGTAGGCATCCTTTTCTTCGGCCATTTTAGCAAATTCCTGAATCATGGAGGCAAAGGACTTCACCTTGGAGGCCGCGCTCTTGCTGATATCGATGGGGTACTGCTCCGGGGCTTCGATGGGCTGCCAGAGGGTTAGTCCTTTTTCTCCGGCATACGTCTGTATTTTTGCCAGTGTGGTCTTGCCAACACCCCGGGCCGGGAAATTGATGATGCGCAGCAGAGCTTCCTCGTCGCTGAAATTCAGGGCCAGCCTTAAGTAGGCCATCATGTCCTTGATCTCTTTTCGCTGGTAGAAGGAGATGCCACCGTAAATCTTATACGGCAGGTTGTAGCGCCGGAAGGCCTCTTCAAAATTTCTGGACTGGGCGTTTGTACGGTACAGAATAGCAAAATCCTTATAATCGAGGCCTTCGTTGTTGATCTTCTCGGAAATGGAACGGGCAATGTTGTAAGCCTCTTCGTTGTCGGTATAGGAAGCCATCACCTCAATCTTGTCTCCTATCTCTTCCTTGGAATAGACTTCCTTGGGGATCTGGTTTTCGTTCTTCCGGATCATGCTGTTGGCTGCATCCACGATGGTCTGGGTAGAGCGGTAGTTGCGCTCCAGCTTGAAGACCCGGGCCTCTGGATAATCCTTTTGAAAATTCAGGATGTTCTCGATTTTAGCTCCGCGGAATGAATAGATGCTTTGCGCATCATCTCCCACCACACAGACATGCCGGTACTTCTGTGATAGCTTTTTAACTATCAGGTACTGTGAAAAGTTGGTGTCCTGATACTCGTCCACAAAGATGTAACGGAATTTTTCCTGATACTTTTCGAGGATGCCGGGATGATCCCGGAATAAAATGTTGATGTTCAGCAGCAGGTCATCGAAGTCCATGGCATCAGCCTTCATCAGGCGGCTTGAATAGATCCGGAAGATGTCGGATATGCGGGGCCTCCTTGATTTTTCGTCCTGCTGAATCAGCTGGCCGTTGTTGCAGTATGACTGACAGGTTATCAGGTTGTTCTTGGCCGATGAAATTCTGCCCAGCACCTGGTTGGGCTTGTAAACCTTCTCATCCAAGCTCAGTTCCTTGATGATCTTGCGGATCAGGTTTTTGGAGTCGACACTGTCGTATATGGTATAATTGCCGGAATAGCCGGTTGCCTTATGCTCAAATCGCAGAATCCTTGCAAAAATGGAATGGAACGTGCCCATCCATAGCTTACGAGCCTTATCGCTCCCTACCATCGCGGCAATTCTCTCTTTCATTTCCGAGGCCGCTTTATTGGTGAAGGTAAGAGCCAGCACATTTTGGGGTTTGATGCCCTGGTCAAGGATATAGGCTATCCGGTAAGTTAACACCCGGGTCTTGCCGGATCCTGCACCGGCAATGACCAGTGATGGACCTTCGTATTGAGTGACGGCTTCTTTTTGGGCCTTATTGAGGTTGTTTAAGTAATCTTCCACCTGATATCGAGTTTTTGATCCTTTTCAAAGGATGCGTAAAATTAATGGCATTCTTCTTTCCGGCAAAGAGCAGGCAGAGATATTTTTTCACATTTTCTGAATGCTCCGTCAAAAAATTACCTGATCCCTTATCATTAGGACAGGATCGTAAAAATAAAAACTGATGCCATCAGTTTTATATTATTAGCAGCTCCATTTTGCATATTAATTTATAATATTGTGATGTGATCCGATTCCAGCCAACATGATAAACCATTTTATGCCCCCGTTCCGTTTGTTGATCGTTGTTCTCCTGACTCTGGGAGGCTTTTCTTCCCATGCTCAGTTGTACGATTACCAGGGCCAGGCCGATCAAGCAGAGACAGCGGCCTATGGGGAGGATGGTCTGTTTGTTTTTCATTCCACCAACCCGGACAAAGTTATGGCTGCAACCCATAGCAGTTCAGAGACTTCAAGCTTTGAATGGAAGCGTTTCAATACCACCACCTTACAATATGATTCGCTTTTCACCCATACCGGTACTGCCGTATCCCGGGTGCGTCTTGATTCTCTTTATGAAAGCGGTCGGCTGAATATGGCCGTTGAGGGGCTGCGGGTGGAGGTTGAAACCAACCAGGGAGACCAGGAAGTATATACGGCCTGGGTTGTCATCGATACACTGAATGGCTTCAGTATTGATGAATACCGGAACACCTGCAACCAGATCAAGTTGGAGGTCAAAGGTTTCAGCCTCCGGGATTACCAGTATTATAATCTGGCTGCCCTCCCTGGCGACACCAGCCTGATCACCCTGGAGAATGATATGTCGCGTTTTGAATGGAGGTCCAGTGAGAACGTTGATATATACTGGCCCGATGCCCCGCTTTATGAAGGTGACCGGCTTCTGGGATATATTGGATCGCCCTTTCAGATGCCCTATCAGACTTCCGACTACTATCTTACCATAGAAAATGCTTTTGGCAATACCGTTTCTGATACCATCCATGATGTGGAAGCCAAAGCGGTGCTGGCTGATTTCGCTGTCAAAAAGCTTACTCCGGAAGGAGCTGTGGTGAACTACAATGAGGATGCCATCAATGAAGCTCTTTTGCAGATCCTGGTGGAGAATCAGTCGGAGAATGCGTCTGTTTATCAGTGGGTTGGCTTTAATGACTCGCTCAATATTCTCCGGGGCAGGGATAGCATCTTGTGGAACTACGAAGGGGAGACCCCAACGGAAGGGGACATTCCTTCGTATAAACCCGGGAGATATCCTGTTCGACTGAAGGCCGGGAATGATTATGGTTGTCAGGACAGTTCCACTTTTTATCATGTCCGGGTGGATTCCTCTCAAATCGATTCAGCTTTGATACCCAATGTTTTTACTCCCGACGGCAATGGCCTGAATGATTTGTTCGTGCTGCCCAAGGCTGGTAATCTCAGTGGTGGTGGTCAGCGAGGCATTGTGTCCATGAAATGGATTGAGGTATCGGTGTTCAATCGTTCCGGAGAGCTTGTTTACCGGTATAATGGTGATCCCCAGGAATGGGAAGGATGGAGAGGCAAGGTCAGAAACAGCAACCGGGATGCCGCCGAGGGTGTTTACCTATATGTCATCAAGGGGAGGGGATACGACGGGGTGATGCATGAAAACAAGCAGTATTCGGGCTTTTTATACCTGTTTCGTCAATAAAAAACGGTCCCGCTGAGGCGGGACCGTTTTTTCTGGCGCATCTATTCTTCTTCTTCTTTCTGTGCTTCAAATTCTTTTATCAGCTTCTCCTGAATGTCGGGAGGTACCTGCTGGTATTCAGAGAAGGTCATGGTATAGGTAGCCCTTCCGCCGGTAAGGGAGCCCAGGGAGGTAGAATACTTATGCATTTCTGCCAGGGGCACCTTGGCGCGAATCTTTTCAAAGCCTTTTTCACTGTCCATGCCTTCTACCATGGCCCTTCTTCCCTGCATGTCGCTCATTACGTCACCCATTCTGTCGCTTGGTACCAGCACTTCCACATAATAGACCGGTTCCATGATCTTTGGGGCGGCATCCTTGAACGCCATGTCGAAGGCGTTTCGTCCGGCCAGCTTAAAGGAAACCTCGTTGGAGTCGACCGGGTGCATTTTGCCGTCATAAACGGCTACCCGGATATCCCGTGCGTAGGAACCGGTGAGGGGGCCGTTCTCCATTTTTTCCATCACCCCTTTCAGGATAGCAGGCATAAATTTGGCATCGATGGCGCCACCGACGATGCAGTTATAGAAGACCAGTTTGCCGCCCCACTGCAGTTCGTGTTCCTGCTTGTCACGAACGCTCAGAGATATTTCTCCGCCACTCACCTTGTATGAGGTCGGATCGGGTGCTCCTTCCTTGTGAGGCTCAATGACCAGGTGGACCTCACCAAACTGACCGGCGCCACCAGACTGCTTCTTATGCCTGTAGCTGGCCTGGGCTACCTTGGTGATGGTTTCTCTGAACTGAATCTTGGGTTTGATGAATTCGGTCTCGATTTTGGCAATGTTGTCCAGGTGCCATCTAAGAATGTTCAGTTGATGCTCTCCCTGTCCATGAATCAGAATCTGCTTAAGTTCCTTGGAATATTCTACCTGGATGGTGGGGTCGATCTGTTGCATCCGGCTGAGTTCCTCGCCCAGCTTCTCTTCATCCGATTCATTCAGTACCCGGATGGCTGTACGGTATTTGGGTTCGGGAAATTCGATGGTGGGGAACTGATAGTTGCACTTGGGTTCGTTGAGGGTATGGTTGATCTTGGTCTCTTTCAGCTTCACGGCTGCTCCCAGGTCACCGGCTACCATTTCTGTTACCCTGGTACGTTTTTTACCTGCTGCAGCATAGAGTTGTGACAGTCTTTCTTTGCCCTGATTGTTCACGTTTACCAGGTCCATGCCTTCCTTTACACTGCCCGACATCACTTTGAAATAGTTGATGTCGCCAATATGGGGTTCATTGAATGTTTTGAAGAAGAAAAGGGATGTGGGGCCGTTGGGATCGAAGGGGATCTCTTCGCCATCTTTGGTTTTGGGGGTTGGTCTGTCGACAGGCGAGGGAGCTGAACCGTTGATGAACTCCATCAGGCGGGTTGTGCCAATGCCTTTTTCACCAGCGGTGCAAAAGATGGGAAACATACCCCGGGCCGCCAAACCCTCCCGGATGCCTTTCAGCATTTCTTCCTCATCCAGGCTCTCTTTCTCAAAGAACAGCTCCATCAGGCTCTCGTCATTCTCGGCAGCCGACTCCACCAGTGCATTGTGGTACTCATTAGCCTGGTCCTTCTGGTCGTCCGGGATGTCCTGTTCTTCCATCTTGCCGGTGTCTTTGTTGTACTTGTACATCTTCATCTTGATCACATCGATGATGGAGTCGAGCTCTGTTCCACTGTTAACCGGATACTGCGCTACCACGGCCTTGGTGCCGAAATTTTGCCGGATGTTTTCAAGGGTCTTTTCAAAATTGGCCTTCTCATGATCCAACTGATTGATCACGAAAATGAAGGGCATGTCATGGTCTTCGCAATAGCGGCTATGAATCTCGGTACCTACTTCTACACCATTCTGGGCATTGATAACCATCAGGGCGGAATCGGCAGCGTTGAAACCGGCTACCACCTGGCCAATGAATTCATCGGCGCCCGGGCAGTCGATGATGTTGATCTTGTGGTCCTGGAATTCTGTATAGAGGAGTGAAGAATAAATGGAGTTCAGGTTTTCATGTTCTACTTCGTTGTAGTCGGAAACCGTGTTTTGGCTCTCCACAGAACCTTTCCTTTCTATAACACCGCCCTGGTAAAGCATATCCTCACTAAGCATTGTCTTACCGCTTCCGGCATTGCCCAGCAAAACGATATTTCTGATTTGTTTTGTTTGGTAAGTTTTCATAGTAGCTTATTGCGTTTTATTACACATAAATTAGAATGCATTAATCTGTTGTAATCCATACGGTTAAAGGATTGCGTCCCAAAATTAGTAAATTTTTCTTAACAATCAAGCCGAATGGGCGGGGGGGAAGCCACAATTTTTTTTAAAAATTATTGGTATCCTTGAAAAGAAAATCTTATTTTTGCTCACCGTTCATAAAAATGGTGGATGTAGCTCAGTTGGTTAGAGCGCTGGATTGTGGTTCCAGAGGGCGTGGGTTCAAATCCCATCTTCCACCCAACCTCCCGCCGACCGCAACCGGCGGGTTTTTTTATCCCCCTCAGCCCGCTTGCAGGCTTTCCCGAAGAGGTTTCACCCCGGGCCCGGACGGTCCATTTCTTTTGATTTCCCCCGACTTGAATAATTTTCCAAAATGTCATTCTTCTTATTGACTTCCAGGAGGTTCTTTCGTAACTTGTCTGTCAGACTCAATCTGTTAAATCATGAAAAGGTATGGTAAATGGATTCTTACAGGGTGCGTTTTCTTACTGTCCACTCCTCTTTATGCCCAGGATTTTGAGGATTTTGTAAAGAAATACACCGGGGCCAATGGATCGTCCTACATGCAGCCATTGGCGGATGCCTTCGGGGCTAATTTAAACAGTGGATTATACCACAATGCCTACATCAGGAAGCAGGGTTTTCAGCTTTATTTGGGGGTGGCAGCCATGAATGCTGTGATCCCGGATAAGAGCCAAACTTTTCAGGGGACAACCGGGGGTTCTTTCACTCCTCAGCAAACGGTCACGGTACCTACCATCTTCGGCAAATCGGAGTTGGTTTCTGTAGAGGGGGAGGGTGGTACCACCTACATTTTTCCCGGCGGGCTTGATATGAACAGCTTGCCCCTGGCCGTTCCCCAACTTACCCTCGGCTCCCTTTTCGGCACCGATGCCACATTGCGCTGGGCTGCTTACGACATTGGCGAGGATGTGGGCAAGGTGGAGTTGTTAGGCTGGGGGATCCGTCACAACCTCGACCCTTATGTGCCATTGGGTCCGTTGCATATGGCTGCCGGCGTTTACGTGCAACAGTTTGCTGTGGGAGATATCCTCGCGCGCCGCTGGTTGCTCGCTTCCGTGCGCGGCAGTTCCCAATGGCACCTGTTGACTTTTTACGGG
>Ga0102925_1002119_pt1 | contig 10925 bp, 8 predicted proteins | sample SalPonR1_A_D1_MG_FD_78216 | JGI IMG/M metagenome (GOLD analysis project Ga0102925, IMG submission 78216) | Salt pond soil microbial communities from South San Francisco under conditions of wetland restoration - Salt Pond MetaG R1_A_D1_MG | ecosystem: Environmental > Aquatic > Marine > Intertidal... | reverse complement strand
GGAACTCGACGAAACGATAACCGCCACCGAGGTCATCGGCGATGGGGTCAACCTGGTCCTCTGGATTTCGACCGAAGACGGTGGGGAACCGTACGTCCTGCGGTGCCCCAACAAACTGCGACATACCGAGTTGTTCAACGACCTGGACCGGGAGTACCACCTGATGGAACGGCTCCAGTCCACGTCGATCGCGACGCCGGAGCCCGTGCTGTTCTGCGAGGACGAGTCGATCCTCGGGGACGCGTTTTTCCTGACGACCCACCTCGACGGCGACCCGTTCCCGTGGAGCGAGGACCTGCCCGAGCGGTATCGTAACCCCGACGCCCGCGAACGGATCGGCGTCCGACTGATCGAGACGCTCGCCGAGATCCACTCGCTTCCCGTCGAACCGTTCGAGGACGTTTGCGACCACGACACGCCGCTGGACATGGTCGAGCAGGCGAGCGCTCGACTCGACGTGGCGACGAGCGTGACGGGCCAGGAAGTGCCTGGACTCCGGTCGGTCGAGGAATGGCTCCGGGACAACGCCCCGTCGGCGTCCGAAACGAGGCTCGTCCACGGGGATTACCGGCCCGGGAACGTCCTGTTCGACGGCCAGGATCGCCCCGAGGTCACGGGCGTCCTCGACTGGGAGGCTGCGCTTGTGGGCGACCCGCTGACCGAACTCGGGTACTTCCTGCTCGACTGGCGGGACGAGGGCGATCCGGTTCTACCCCTCGACGACCTCGAAGCGCGATATTCGGACGAGTCGATGGAACACGTCCGGGCGATGAACGAGAAGGGCCACAGCCCCTTCACCGCGAAACCGGGGAGTCCGACCCGACAGGAACTGGTCGCTCGGTACGAGGAACTGACCGGCATCCCGTTCGAGCGCGACCGGTTCTACAGGGCCCACGCCGCGTTCATGCTCGCGACTGTCTGGGCGGACCTCCACCGCCACCGGGTCGAAGCCGGCAGTGCGACTGGCTGGGATCCGTCGATCGACTACATGGGGCTGGTCGCGCAGGCGATCATCGACGGGAAATATCCGCTCTAGCAAAAAGGCACTCAGCGGTCAGTACGTCTTCGCGAAGTACGCGACGTGTTCGGCCGGTTCGTCACAGATCGCGCAGGTGTCGGCCTCGGGTTGCTCGACGTCCTCGCGCGCGGCCTCGGGGTCGTCGGCGTCCTCGTCGAGGGGCAGCATGATTATTTCGGCGGCGATCTCCTCCTTGATCACGGTCTCGCAGGCCTCGTCGCCGCACCAGGGCGCCTTGACGTAGCCGCCGTGCTGGCCGATGGTGCCGAGGATTTCCGAGGTTTCCTCGGCCTCGCGGACGTTCTCCGCCAGGTTCTCCTCGGCCGCGTCGTAGAGTTTGTCGTAGATCGTGTCGAGGTGGTCCTCGACGGTCTCGACGACGCCGGAGCGGTCCTCCTCGATCGACTCGCCGTCGGGGCGGTGGACGAGCGTGAGGGTCTCGTCGGCGACCTCGTTGCCGCCGATCTCGATCCGGAGCGGGACGCCGTTGAGTTCGTGTTCGTTGAACTTGAAGCCGGGATTGCGCTCCTCGCGGTCGTCGAGTTCCACGTCGATTCCGGCCGCCTCGAGTTCGGCGGCGACCTCGGTGGCGTACTGGAGGACGTCGTCGCGGTCGTCCTCGCTCCAGATGGGGACGATGGCGACCTGGGTGGGTGCGATGGTCGGCGGGAGCACGAGGCCCTGGTCGTCGCTGTGGGTCATGATCAACGCGCCCAGGGCGCGCCAGGAGAGGCCCCAGGAGGTGGTGTGGGCGACCGTCTCTTCCTCGTCCTCGTCGGTGTAGGTGAGGTCGTAGGCCTCGGCGAAGGAGGTGCCCAGGTAGTGGGAGGTGGCGCTCTGGACGGACTTGCCGTCGGGCATCAGTGCCTCGACGGTGGTCGTCGTGTCGGCACCGGGGAACTTGTCGTGGGACGGCTTGCGGCCCGTCAGGACCGGGATGGCGAGCACCTCCTCGAAGACGCGCTCGTACTGGTCGAGGCGGATCATCGTCTCGTCCCAGGCCTCGTCCTTCGTCTCGTGGGCGGTGTGGCCCTCCTGCCAGAGGAACTCCTTGGTGCGGAAGAAGGGCTTGGTCTCGGTCGCCTCCCAGCGCACCACCGAGCACCACTGGTTCAGGCGCATCGGGAGGTCGCGGTGGCTCCGGGTCCACTTCGCCATGAACGGCGTGATGATGCTCTCGGAGGTGGGCCGGACGGCGAGGCGCTCCTCGAGTTCGTCGTACCCGCCCTGGGTCACCCAGGCCACCTCGGGGTCGAACCCCTCGACGATGTCCTTCTCCTTCTCCAGGTAGGATTCGGGGATGAACATCGGGAAGTAGGCGTTGGTGACGCCGGTCTCTTTGAACCACCCGTCGAGGTTCTCCTGGAGGCCCTCCCAGAGGGCGTACCCGCGGGGCCGGGTGACGATGAACCCGCCCATCGGGGCGTAGTCCGCCAGGCCGGCCTTCTGGACGACCTCGGCGTACCACTCGCCGGTGTTGTATTCCTTCGACTCCGTGATTCCGAGTTCCTGCTCGTCGCTCATTGATGGGTCAGTGTAGGAGCGCCGTACTAAACGCTTCGAAGGGCCGAGACCACGATAGGCGGCCGCCGACCGGCGACGAACCCCTCAGAACGAGACGTCCCGATCCACGAACGCGCCGCGCATCTCGTCACCCTCCGCGTCGAAGCGGAAGTACCCGACGAAGGGCTCGCCGTCGAGTGCGAGGGGGAGCCACAGGCGGTCGTCCTCCCACATCTGGTCGTACGGGACCTCCTCGCGGTGGAACCACTCGGGGTCGGCCTCGGGCGTCTCTTTCGGGGTCCCCGAAAACGACTCCGTCCGGAAGACGTGGACGTGCATGAACGGGTCGTCGCCGAAGACGAACTCCAGTTCCCCGGTCTTCTCGAGGTCCTCGACTGCCAGGTGGACCTCCTCGCGAACTTCCCGGCGGGCGGCCTCCCTGGGCGTCTCGCCGTCCTCGAGTTTCCCGCCGGGGCCGTTGTAGTTCCCGCTGCCGACACCGCGCTTCTTGTGGATCAGGAGGACGCGGTCGCCATCGACGGGGTAGCAAATGGTTGCCTCTTTCATGCCGAGTGAGTGACGAGAGGGACCTCAAAACCGCTTCGCTTCGTCATGATGTTCGTCGTCAGGTCGTTTCGGTGCCTTTTACGCCGTACCGCCCGGAGATTCGGCAAAGGGCGTTACGCGCCCGGGACCTCCAACCATGACCGTCACCCTCGCCGACGTCGAACGCGCACGGGAGCGCCAGGACGACCTGTCGGTCGTCAAGCGAACGCCACTGGAGCACAGCCGGTCGTTCAGCGACTTCGCCGACGCGGACGTCCACCTGAAGATGGAGCACCTCCAGCGCACGGGGTCGTTCAAGACCCGGGGTGCGTACAACAAGATCGCCGCGCTCGCCGACGAGGGCGAAATCGAGCAGATCGTCGCGGCCAGCGCCGGCAACCACGCCCAGGGCGTGGCGATCGCGGCCACGAAACTCGGCATGGACGCGACGATCGTGATGCCGAAGTCGGCACCCCAGGCCAAGGTAGACGCGACGCGTGGCTACGGGGCCGAGGTCGTCCTCCACGGCCGGAACTTCCCGGCGGCCCTTGAACGCGCCAAGGAGATGGCCGAGGACCCGGCCGTCGAGTTCATTCCGCCCTATGACGACCCGCTGGTCATCGCCGGCCAGGGCACCATCGGGATGGAGATCCACGAGGACCTGCCGGCGGTCGATACGGTCGTCGCCCCGATCGGCGGCGGCGGGCTGATCAGCGGCGTGTCGGCCGCCCTCGCGGAACTCGCCCCGGACGTCCGGGTCGTGGGTGTGCAGGCAGAGGAGGCGGCGACGGTCCCGGAGAGCCTCGACAAGGGCATCCCGACGACCATCGACGACGTCGACACCGTCGCCGACGGCATCGCGACCGGCGGGGTCTCGGACCTGACGTTCGACCTCATCGAGGAGCACGTGGACGACGTCGTGGTCGTCTCGGACCAGGAGATCGCCACCGCGATCCTCCTGTTGCTCCAGCGGACCAAGCAACTCGTCGAAGGGGCCGGCGCGGCCTCGGTCGCCGCGATCATGTCCGAGGACCTCGACGTGTCCGGCGAAACGGTCGTCCCGATCCTCAGCGGCGGCAACCTCGACATGACGACCCTCCAGCGCCTCCTCTCGCACGCGCTGGCCTCGAACGACCAGCTCGTCCAGCTACAGGTGCGGGTGAACGAGCGACCGGGCGTTCTCCAGGAAATCGCCACCACAATCGCCGAGTACGACGGGAACATCCGGGAGGTCACCCACGAGCGCGCGGTCGGCGACCTCGACGTCGGCGAGGCCGACATCATCTTCACGGTGGAGACCGGCGGGTCCCAGCAGTCCACCCGGATCAAGGAAGCTATCGAGGCCCTGGGCCACGAGGTCAAGCGCCAGAACTGAACGGAAATCGGAGGCGTTCGTCGTTTTTCTTGTAGCGGATCGGTGGCCAGACGGGAGAGCGTGATCGGTGCAGTGACATGAGAATCCACCCGATTGACCAGCTACCGGGGATTCGTCAGACCCCGACTGATGGATTTCGAGGACGTCTTTTGCAAGACTGGATGGACGAAATGTAGCCCACCTTTGCGAGGTGGTATTTTATGTTTCCTGAACAGCGTATTCGTCATTATGTCACCCTCCGATAGACTCAGTGAAGAAAACGTTCGTGCAATCGTCCATGACGAGCTTATCGGTACAAGTCGCTCGCTGATCGGAACCATATTTTGGACGATCCTCTCCGTTGTTGCCGTTCTTGTCGGTCTCCAACTGTTCCAGCTTGCACTTTCTACCTCGTCGACACTCGCGATAGCTGGAGCTGTTCTGGCAGGGACACTCGTTCTCGCATCCAGTCTCTACCTCCTCTATCTGCTTCACTGGGAGTAGCACGGTTCGTTTGAGACTGTCCCTCCGATTGAAGCACTCCGCCGATGCAATACGATCGACTCGCGGGAAATACCTATCCGTAAAATTGTATTTGCAATCGATTCTGGTAGACACTCGGGACAAACCTTTGTGGCGAATTCCAGCAACTTGGCAGTCACCCGTCAGTCATGGCAAACGGACTCTCCTGTTCGGTCCACTCCCACCCCGGCAACCGCGTCTGGAACCCGGCGGCGAGGGCGGCGTCGAGGTCGTCCGCGCCGGCGGGGTTGTCCTTCTCGTCCGGCGGGGCGCACGCCACGTCCGCGTAGTGGAAGGTGGCCTCGCCGAGGGTGCGGAGCGGTTCGGATCCGGCGATGGTGCCGGCGAGGGCGCGACCCAACTGTTCGTCGACGACGAATCCCGGATAGTCGTGATCGACGTCGAGGTCGCGAAGGATGGCCACGTACGCGGCGACGTTGACGGCGAGGTCGCCGTCGGCGAACACGGCGTCGAGTTCCTCGCGATACTGGGCTTCGCTCACGGGGGCGACCGGGACGTCGAAGGCCTCGGCGAGTTTCTCCCGGGTCTCGTTGATCAGGGCGACGATGGTCGGCGCACGCTCGGTCAGCCAGGCGTGCTCGTCGGCCACCGTTTCGGGGGTCAGGTGCATGCGTTCTGGCAGGGGCCAGGGAGGCCTGAATTTTGCGAAGACTTTTATAACAACGGGATAGTAGGATGGGACAAGCGGGTTTTCACTCCGTTTCCCCGCACAGCAGAGCCCCCGGAATGGGGTGCGATCGTTTCCGAAGAATCACATGAATTTCCGTTCACGAACCGTGTTTCCTGCGGCCACGCGAACGGGGGTCCCGTCTCGGCAACTCGCGCTCGGACGGCGACCGACCCCGCGGGCCGCACGGCGAACACCCGACAACGTTTTCCCACTATGAGTTCCGTAGACCAGCAACTCGACGATCTGAAGGCAGAGATCAAAAGCGAGCTTCCGCCGGACGTCTCGGTGTCGGAGGTCAAATACGAGGGCCCCGAGCTGGTGCTGTACACCCAGGACCCGAAGAAATTCGCCAGGAACGGCGACCTGGTCCGGACGCTTGCCAGCAAACTCCGCAAGCGCATCACCGTCCGCCCGGACCCGGGCGTCCTCTCGCGACCCGAGAACGCCCGGGAACAGATCCTCTCGGTCATTCCCGAGGAGGCGGGCGTGACCGACCTCGATTTCCACGCCGACACCGGCGAGGTGGTCATCGAGGCCGAGAAGCCAGGGATGGTCATCGGCCGCCACGGCTCGACCCTCCGCGAGATCACGAAACAGGTTGGCTGGACGCCCGAGGTGGTGCGCACCCCGCCCATCGAGTCTTCGACGGTCTCGAACGTCCGGAACTTCCTGAAACAGGAGCGCGAGGACCGCCGCGAGATCCTCGAGAAGGTGGGTCGCCAGATCCACCGCGAGGAGATGTCCGACGAGGAGTGGGTCCGGATCACGACCCTCGGGTGCTGTCGCGAGGTCGGACGGGCGAGTTTCATCCTCTCGACGCCCGAGACCCGCATCCTGATCGACTGCGGCGACAAACCCGGTGCCGAGGGCGAGGTGCCCTACCTCCAGGTGCCCGAAGCGACGCCGCTGAACTCGCTGGACGCCGTCGTGCTGACTCACGCTCACCTCGACCACTCGGCGTTCATCCCGCTACTGTTCAAGTACGGCTACGACGGCCCGATCTACACCACCGAGCCCACCCGCGACCTGATGGGGCTGCTCACGCTGGATTACCTCGACGTTGCGGCCAAGGAAGGGCGCACGCCCCCGTACGACTCCGAGATGGTCCGCGAGACGATCAAGCACACCATCCCCCTGGAGTACGGCGACGTGACCGACATCGCGCCGGACGTGAAGCTCACCTTCCACAACGCCGGTCACATCCTCGGGTCGGCGGTCTCGCACTTCCACATCGGCGAAGGGCTGTACAACGTTGCGTTCTCCGGTGACATTCACTACGAGGACACCCGCCTGTTCAACGGCGCGGTCAACGACTTCCCGCGGGTCGAGACGCTCGTGCTGGAATCGACCTACGGGGGGCGCAACGACTACCAGACCGACCAGGAGGATTCCGAGCGCAAACTCGAACACGTCATCCGGAACACCTACGACCGCGGCGGGAAAGTCGTCGTCCCGTCGTTCGCGGTCGGCCGGTCCCAGGAACTCATGCTCGTCCTGGAGGAGGCGATGCGCAACGGCGACATCCCCGAGATGCCGGTCCACCTCGACGGGATGATCTGGGAGGCGACGGCCATCCACACGACCTATCCCGAGTACCTCCGGGACGACCTCCGGGATCGGATCTTCCACGAGGACGAGAACCCCTTCCTCGCCGACCAGTTCAACCACATCGACGCCGGCGAGGAGGAACGCGAGGAAGTCGCCCAGGGCGAACCGGCGATCATCCTCTCGACCTCCGGGATGGTCACCGGCGGCCCGATCATGTCCTGGCTCCAGCACCTCGGCCCCGATCCGGACTCGACGCTCGTGTTCGTCGGGTACCAGGCCCAGGGGACCCTCGGCCGGCGCATCCAGAACGGCTGGGACGAAATCCCGATCAACGACAACAACGGCGCGGGCCGGTCGAACACGCTCACGCTGGAGATGGACGTCGAGACCGTCGACGGCTTCTCCGGCCACGCCGACCGCCAGGGCCTGGAGAACTTCGTGAAGACGATGAACCCCCGCCCGGAGAAGGTGCTCTGTGTCCACGGCGACGAATCCTCGGTGCAGGACCTCTCCTCGGCGCTGTATCACAACTACAACATGCGAACGTTCGCGCCGAAGAACCTGGAGACCTTCCGGTTCAAGTAGGGACTGGGTGGGCCGTCCCGGTCGCCACGGTCGCCGTCGCTGGTTTCGGAACCGCTTTCATGCGGGCTGTTCTCGGCTTTTCTATGATCACTTCCCCGCTCGCGTGGGCGCTGGTCGCGATGCTGGCCTGGGGCGTCTGGGCCGTCGTCGCCAACGTGGCCACGCGGTCGCTCTCGCCCGAGTTCGCCATGGTCATCTCGTACGCGACGGGGGCCCTGCTGGCCGCCGGCTACATCGGCGTCCAGCCGATTTCGATCACGCTGGACCGGGAGGGAATCCTCTTCGCGATCCTCGCAGGCGTCTTCGCCGGTGCAGGCACAATCGCGTTCTACGTCGGACTGTCCCGGGGTCGAACGGGCATCGTCACGACCGTCTCGGCGCTGTACTTCGTGGTCGCGGCCGTCATCGGCGTCGTGTTCCTCGAGGAGACGATGACGCTCAGGCACGTCGCGGGGCTGGGTTTTGCGGTGGCGGCGGTCGTGTTGCTGTCGCAGTGAGGCTCACTCTGCCTCGCTCGGATCCACGACCTCGCCGGAATCTGGATAGACGCCAACCCGGTCGCACAGGTCGGCCATCGGGCAGGCCTCGGGGTCGTCGAGGCAGGCCGGATCGCGGGCGGTACAGTGCTCGCGGCCGAACTGGATCATCGCGGTGTGGCCGAACCCGCATTTTGCCGGCGGCACGTCGCGTTCGAGGTGCTCGCGGACGGTCTCGTGGTCGGCGTCGGCGGGTGCCAGCCCGATCCGGCGGGCGATCCGGTGGACGTGAGTGTCCACGGGGAAGACGCCCTCGCGCCCGCCGGCGAACAGGAGCACGCAGTCGGCGGTCTTCGGGCCGACGCCCTTGATCGACAGGAGGGTATCGCGCACCGCGTCGGGGTCGCCGGTCCTGACGTACTCGTCGAAGGCGTCGGCGGAGCCGTATGCCTCGATCACCCACTCCGCGGCCGACTGGATGACCTCGGACTTCTGGTTGTAGAGCCCGGCCGAACTGATCGTCTCGGCGAGTCTCGATCGGTCGGCGGCGGCCAGCGATTCCGCGAGTCTCGTCGCGTCGTCGGGCGATTCTCCGCCTCCATACAGATCCATCAGCGCGTCGTGGGCCGGTTGGCTCGCCTGGTCGCTCGTGTTCTGGCTGAGTATCGTGCGCACCAGGGACTCGAAGGCGTCGGTGCCGCCGTAGGCCGTGCGCCAGTACAGGTCGCCCAGGCGGTCCACGACCGCTTCGGCGCGGGTTTCGGGGTCGCCGTCGTCCGTGCCGACGACCCTGGTGGTGTCGGTCTCGCCGCCAGCGATGTTCGTCGCGGGTTCGACCTGGCCGGGGCCGTCGCGGTCGGCCTCTGCGTCGTCGCTCATGGACGGTGCCTGGGATCGGAGGACGAAAAGGGCGATGGACCCGGCGATGCCGGCAGGGGTTCCGCGGGGGTCAGTCCTCGACCAGGAGGTATCGGTCGAGGAGGTCGTCCACTTCTTCCTTGATCGCCTGGACGTCCATCCCCTCGGACGTGACGCCCCGTGCGATGGTGCCGACGAACAGCGACAGCAACACGTCGGCGGCGCGGTCGGGATCCACGTCCTCTCGAACGACGCCGTCGGCCTGCCCGCGTCGCAGGATGTTCGCGAGGCGGTCGCGGATGGCGTCGTCGACCCGGGTGTACCGGTCTCGGTAGTCCGGATCGTGGACCGCGTGGGCCCTGAGTTCGACGAACGGGGCCTTCGTCGACTCGTTCGAGAGAGGGTGGCCAGGTGGCAACTCGTCGTCCCCGCCAGCAGGTCCCGACTCCGCGGTCCCGGCGATCGGATCGCCGGTGATGGCGACGGTCACGGCCCGACGGAGGTCCGCGACCGGGTCGTCGGTCTCCTCGAACGCGAACGCCGACTCGAACCGGTCGAGCATGAACTCCAGAAACGCGAGTAGCAGGTCGTCCTTGCCGTCGAAGTGGTTGTAGAACGACGATTTGCTGAGTCCCGCCTCGTCGGCGATGTGCGCGATCGACAGGTCGGCGTAGCCGTGCCGACGGAGCGCCCGGTAGGTCGCCCGCATGATGGCTTCCCGGGTGTCCGCCGGTTCGCCCCCGAAGGGATCGGCGCGTTCCATGCGAACGAATATTCGTTCACTATTGATAAAGGCCGCCGCCCCGGAACGCAACGGACGCTCCCACAAGGTTGAAGTGAGAACGAACGTTCATTCGAAAATATGAACGAACGTTCGTTCACCACGGTCGCGGTGTGGAGGGTCGTCGGATGAGCGACGGGAGTCGAATCGTCCGCGCGATCACCGAGCACAGTCGCGTCACCATCGCGCTCATGCTGCTCCTGACGGGCGTCTTCGTCGCCGGATTGCCGATGATGGAACGGTCCACGTCCCTCGACCAGTTCCAGGCCGACACCGACGAGGCCGACGCCCTCGACTATGCCGAGACGAACTTCACGTCAAGCAGGGGGAACGCCACGGTCGCCCAGATCGTCGTTCGCGACGACAACGTCCTCGACCGGGAGTCCCTGCTTTCCCTGCTGGAGTACGAGCAGGCGTTGCGCGCGAACGAGACGATTACCGAGACGCTGGTCGAGGAGGACGCGATCCGGAGCGTGGCCGACGTCGTCGCGAAAGCGTCGATCCGGCAGGATCGGGCCATTGCACTGCAGAACCGGAGTCGAGAATTGAACGAGACCCGGGTCGCCCTCCGCGAGGGCCTCGATACGCTCGCCCAGAACCCGAACGCGAGTACCCGGGCCGTCTTCGACGCCGCGAACGCCAACACGTCGGTAACCCTCACGGGAGAGGACTTCCAGACCTTCGATGCGGCGACGATCCGCCTTCGCGAGGCCAGGGCGACGGGCAACCGGTCCGCGGTCGAGGCCGCATATCGTCGGGGTACCCGGGGGGTCCTGGCGGACGAATACGACGCGCTGGCGGCCAACCGGAGCGACCTCCAGGACGGCATCGAACCCTCCCTCGACGCCCGGATCGACGCGATCGAATCGGCGAACGAGTCCCGGATCGACGACCTCGTCGGGACCGTGCTTTCGGACGGCGGAAACCGGACGAACCGGGCCCTCAGGTTCGTGCCTGACCATTACGAACCCGGTTCGACCGAGACGAACGCGACGCTCGTGCTCGTCACCCAGCACGTCGAGGAGACGTCCTTCGCGGCCGGC
>Ga0102925_1002114_pt1 | contig 10934 bp, 10 predicted proteins | sample SalPonR1_A_D1_MG_FD_78216 | JGI IMG/M metagenome (GOLD analysis project Ga0102925, IMG submission 78216) | Salt pond soil microbial communities from South San Francisco under conditions of wetland restoration - Salt Pond MetaG R1_A_D1_MG | ecosystem: Environmental > Aquatic > Marine > Intertidal... | reverse complement strand
TGATGTCGAACAGTTCCGGCGTGCCGTAGGGCGTGCCCACGATCACCATCCCCAGGTGGGCCAGTGTGTGCCAGGTGGAGGTGATGGTGGTCTCGTTGCCCGCTCCGGTGCCGGTGGAGGTGAACACGCTGCCGACCTTGCCGATCAGCTTGCCCCCGGCCCAGAGGCCGCCGGTCTGGTCGAGGAAGTTGCGCATCTGCGCGGCCATGTTGCCGAAGCGCGTCGGCGTGCCGAGGATGATCGCGTCGTAGTCGGCCAGCTCCTTGGGGTTGGCGATGGGTGCGGCCTGGTCGAGTTTGGCGCCGGCGTTTTTCGCGGTTTCCTCGTCCATCAGTTCCGGCACGCGCTTGACGGTCACCTCGGCGCCGTCGATCTCGCGGGCACCCTCGGCGACGGCGTCCGCCATCGTCTCGATGTGGCCGTACATGGAGTAGTAGAGAACCAGAATCTTGCTCATGCGGGGGCTCCGTGGTTGCCTGTTGCTCATCGGGGTAGCGAAAGGGTAGACGATCAATCCGGGATTGCCGGGCAAGCACAACGACCGAGTCGCGTTCATACAGGAAGGAAGCGGGCATGGAAGAAGGGACAGTCGACCCGACGGTGACAGAGCCAGGGCTGGAGGCGCTGATCGCCAGCACCGTTCGCGCGCCGTCCAGCCACAATACCCAGCCGTGGCGCTTTGGCCGGGAAGCGGGCGGGGTGTCCCTGCACGCCGATCGGGAGAGGCGCTTGCCCATCAACGATCCCTCGGATCGGGAGCTCACCATCAGCTGCGGCTGCGCGTTGCTGAATCTCCGGGGCGCGGCCGCGTCGGCGGGGCGCGCGTACCGGATCGAGCAGCTGCCGGAGGGCGAAGACACCTCCTGTCTCGCCCGGATGACCTGGCGGGACGGTGCCTCGGATCCCGGGGAGGCGGGGGCTCGCGTCCACCATCGAGCGGCGACGGACCTGTCGGCGGGGGTTCGCGCCGTCCCCCGTGCCGGAGAAGTCGGTTGAGACCCTCCAGGCAGAAGCCCAGCACGAGGGAGCGCGGCGACTGGTCGAGGAGGGTGATCGCGTCCAGTGGCAGGACGCGCGCTGGCGGGCTGAGCTGGCCTTTTGGATCCGTCCCGCCGGCTGTCGAGAGGGGCTGGGCGTTCCGACCATGGTGGCGCCGTTCGCCCGTTTCGCGGTGAAACGGTTCGACATGGGCAGGTGCGTGGGCGCCCATGATCGACAGCTGGCCTAGAGTGCGCCGCGCCGGCTGCTGATGGCATGCGACCTGGGATTGCAGGGCTCACATCTCAATCAGCCGATGCAGGCAGCCACGCTGCGTTCGCGCCTGCGCGAGGCGCTGGCGGAGCCGGTCCATCCGCAGATCCTGCTCCGTGTGGGGCATGCGCCCGGCGATTTGCCGGCTACGGCCAGGCGACTCATGGTCGACGTGCTGCGGTCCTCCACGCCGTGAGTGGCGGGTCTGTCGTCCGAGCAGGAAAGGAGTGAGTTGATGGAATCGGCGGTACATGCGGTTAACTCGTTCGTCTGGGGGCCGGTCACGATCCTGCTGCTGGTGGGGACGGGGATCTATTTCACCGTCCGGCTGCGGCTCATACAGATCTTCCGCCTGGGGCTGTCCCTGCGTCTGCTGGGGCGCCAGGACGTGGTCGCCGAGGGGGAGTTGAGCTATTTCCGCTCGCTGACCGTGGCGCTGTCCGCCGCGATCGGCAACGGCAACATCGCGGGGGTGGCCACTGCGATCGCGATGGGCGGTCCGGGCGCGATTCTCTGGATGTGGCTCACCGCCATCGTGGGGATGGCGACCGTCTATGCCTCGACCGTGCTCTCGTTGCAGTTCCGCGTCTTCCGCAACGAGACGGGGGAGTATGCCGGCGGCCCCATGTACTACATCGAGCAGGGCCTGGGGCCGCGCTGGAAGCCGGTGGCGATGTTCTTCGCCGCCTGCCTGGTGATCGCGACGCTGGGTACCGGCAACATGGTCGAGGCGAACTCCGTGGCGGACACGCTGGAGTTCTCCGTGCGCGATCTGGCCGGCTATGCCCCCGACCCGCGCAACGTGCTCTTGGTGAAGTTCGCCATCGGGGTGACGTACGCGGCGCTGATCTGGCTGGTGATCGTGGGTGGCATCCGGCGCATCGGCCACGTGGTCTCCCGGCTGGTGCCTGCCATGTTCCTGATCTACGTGGCCAGTGCGCTGGTGGTGCTCGGGTTGAATGCCGCCGCGATTCCCGGGGCCCTGGCGACCATCGTGTTGGACGCCTTCACCGGCACGGCTGCGGTGGGCGGATTCGCCGGTGCCGGAGTCATGGCGGTGATCCAGCTCGGCGTCGCCCGCGGCATCTTTTCCAACGAGGCCGGACTGGGCACCACGCCGATCGCGCTGGCGGCCAGCCGGGGCGACCATCCGGTCAAGGCGGGGCTGGTGGCGATGAACTCGCCGCTGTTCGACACGCTGATCGTCTGCACGCTGACCGCGCTGGTGATCCTGACCACCGGGGTCTGGGAGACCGGCAAGAGCGGCTCGGAACTGACCACCATGGCGTTCAACGCGGCCGTGCCCGATCTGGGCAAGCTTGCCGTGACCGTGACGCTGATCTTTTTCTCCATCTCCAGCGTGATCGGCTGGAGCTACTACGGCGAGAAGGGCACGGAATATCTGTTCGGCAGCGGGGCGATCCCCACCTACCGGCGGCTGTTCAGTGTCCTGCTGCCCATCGGGGCGGTCATGAACCTCGAACTGATCTGGGCGTTGTGCGACATCGCCAACGGCCTGCTGGCGATTCCCAACCTGATCGCCATCCTGCTGCTCTCGCCGCTGGTGGTGCGCATGACCCGGCAGTATTTCCGCGGGCACACGACGAAAGGGCCGGAAATCTGAAATGGGCGAGTTCGGTCCTGCCGAGTTGCGTTGTCGCTTGCGGCAGATTTCGGGGAGGGGTTCTCCCGTCGCGAAGGCGTCTCGGCAGACGCCGGCCGCGACCGAAGGTTTCCAGATCCCCGGCTTCAAGAATTCGGCCGGGATCCTGGGCTATTGTCCGAGAACCGGAGGCGATCATCGACGCGGGGAAGACATGACGACACGGATCGGCACATCGGGCTGGAACTACCCGCACTGGAAAGAACGCTTCTACCCCGCCGGGCTGCCCGCGGGCGACTGGCTGGCGTACTACGCCGAGCGTTTCTCCAGCGTGGAAATCAACGCCACCTTCTACCGCCTCCCTGAGGAGGCCACCCTGGATGCCTGGCGGGATGCGGTGCCGGCGTCGTTCCGCTTCGCGGTCAAGGCAAGCCGCTACATCACCCACATGAAGAAGCTCAAGGACCCGCAGGCAAGCATCGCCCGCTTCTTCGCCAGGATCGAGCGGCTGGGCGAGCGCCTCGGCCCCGTGCTGTTCCAGTTGCCGCCGAACTGGCACTGCAACGCGGAACGGCTCGCTGCGTTTCTCGATGCCCTGCCGGCCGGGTACCGCTACGCCTTCGAGTTCCGTGACGAGAGCTGGTGGACCGACGAGGTGGCCGAGCTCCTCGCGGAGCACGAGGCCGCCTGGTGCCTCTTCGACCTCGACGGCCTGACCGCGCCGTCGTGGACCACCACGGATCTCGTCTACCTGCGCCTGCACGGCTCGGACGGCCCCTACCAGGGCAGCTACGAGGACGATGCCCTGCGTGAATGGGCCAGCGCCATCCGCGCCTGGGAGAGCGAAGGCCGGAGCCTGCACTGCTACTTCGACAACGATGCCGAGGCGCAGGCCCCCGGAGATGCGCAGCGGCTTGTCGACTGCCTGACGGGGTAATAAGCCTTTCCCGATGGCCGGTCCTTGAATGATGCCAAAACGCGCCGGCTTTGAATCCCCGTCATGCCGGGGCTACGCTGGATTGACATCGGCCGAAAGGGAGGTTTCGGTATGAAGGCCTTTTCTGGTTGGTCCAGGACGGAGGCGCTTTCGTGAAGGGGAATGCCTCGCGCCGCCGCAATGTATTTGTCATTGGTCTGGATGACGAGCACCGCCGGGATCTGGAACAGATCCCGGATCGTGATCGATTCCGCTTTCACGGCCTGCTCGAACGCGAGGAGGCCAGGGTCGAGTGTGACGTCGACGGCGTGATCGAGAAGGCGGAGGTGGCCTTGCGGGCATTCGACGGCCCTGTCGACGCGATCATCGGTTACTGGGATTTCCCGGTCACGGCGGTCGCTTCGATCCTCTGCGAGACCTTCGAGCTGCCCGCGCCCTCGCTGGAGGCCGTGCTTCGCTGCGCACACAAGTACTGGGGACGCCTGGAGCAGCAGTGCAGCCTGCCCGAGCATACCCCGCCATTCTGCGCCGTCGATCCGTTTTCCGACGATCCGCTCGCCGACGTCGATATCGATTTTCCCTTCTGGCTCAAGCCCGTCTGCGGCTATTCCTCGACTCTCGGATTTCGCATCAACAACGAACAGGATTTCGACCGGGCGATCGGGATCGCGCGCCGGGAGATCCACCGCTTCGGCGAGCCGTTCAATCGCGTGCTCGAGCGCGTCGATACCTCGGGGCTGGGTGGGATCGGCGGCAATCACATGCTCGCCGAGGCCATGCTCGAAGGGGTGGAGCTGGCTCCGGAGGGGTCCGTACGCAACGGCAATGTCGGCGTCCATGGCGTGATCGACATGGTTCGCGCCCCGAATCACAAGAGCTTCAAGGACTACCGCTATCCCTCCATCCACCCGCGCCGGGTGCAGGAGCGGGCGGGCGAGGCCGTCGAGCGATTCGTCCATGCCATCGGCTACGACAACGGCTGCTTCAACGTGGAGTTCTTCTGGAACCGGGACAGCGACGAGCTCCACCTGGTCGAGTTCAACCCGCGTATCTCCCAGTCCCACAGCGGCATGATGGCGATGGTCGACGGGATGTCGAACTACGAGGTGGCCATTCACGTGGCCTTGGGCGACAAGCCGGCGTTCGAACACGGCAGCGGCCCCTACGACATGGCGGCCAAGTTCCTTTACCGCCGCTTCGACACCAGCGACGCCCTCTGCGTCTCCTCGCCGGGCCGGGCGGACCTGGAACGGCTGCGGGAATCCCAGCCCGACACGCGGGTGTCCATCAAGCTCGAAAAGGGAATGCGACTCGGCGAGACGGTTGACCAGGATGCCTATAGCTGGGTGTTGGCCGAGCTGATCATCGGTGGCGAGGACGTATCCGACCTGAACGCCCGGTTCGAGGAGGCGAAACGGCTGCTGCCGTTCCGTTTCGAGCCGATCGCGCCGGAGGGATCTCATGCGGATGACGAGGGAGTGCAGGAGTGATGACGGAGAACGAATTGCATCATGTCGACCCGGACCAGTTGCCTTGCCCGGTCCGGCATGTCGAGAACGTCTGGATTCCGCTGCCGGACGGTGATCGCCTGGCGGCCCGCCTGTGGTTGCCCGAGGACGCGGAGGACGTGCCGGTTCCGGCCCTGATCGAGTACATTCCCTATCGCAAGCGCGACATCACGCGTGACCGCGACGAGATCAATCATCCCTACCTAGCCGGCCACGGTTACGCCTGCCTGCGCGTGGACCTGCGGGGTAGCGGGGATTCGGACGGCGTACTGCGCGACCAGTATCTCGACCAGGAGCAGGATGACGGCGTGGCGGCGATCGCCTGGGCGGCGGCGCAGAGCTGGTGCGACGGCAACGTCGGCATGTTCGGCATCTCCTGGGGCGGCTTCAATGCCCTGCAGATCGCCGCGCGCCAGCCGCCGGCCCTGAAGGCGATCATGGCCGCCTGCGCCACCGACGACCTCTACGCCGACAACATGCACTACATGGGCGGCTGCCTGCTGGCGGACAATCTCTCCGAGTCGACCACCATGTTCGGGCACACCAGCCTGCCGCCGGACCCGGCGATCGTGGGAGAACGATGGCGGGAAATGTGGTTGCGGCGCCTGGTCGAGAGCGGGGTCTGGCTGGATATCTGGCTGAGGCACCAGCACCGCGACGACTTCTGGAAACGGGCCTCCGTCTGCGAGGACTACGCGGCGATCCGCTGCCCGGTAATGGCGGTCAGCGGCTGGACCGACGGCTACACCAACGCCGTTTTCCGCCTGCTCGAACACCTCGACGTGCCCCGGCAGGGACTGGTCGGCCCCTGGGGACACAAGTACCCGCACATGGGCGATCCGGGGCCGGCAATCGGCTTTCTGCAGCATGTCGTCCGGTGGTTCGACCACTGGCTAAAGGGAGCCGACAACGGGGTCGATCGGGACCCCATCCTCCGCGCCTGGATGCAGGACAGCGTGCCGCCTTCCACCCAGTACAAGCTCCGCCCGGGACGCTGGGTGGTGGAAAACGAGTGGCCGTCCGCCAATATCCGCGAACTTCCGCTCCGGCTTGCCCGGTATCGCCTCCTGATGCCCGGGGAGGAGCGCGGCGAGTCCGGCCCGACCGTGGATCGCATGCAGTCCCCGCTGACCCTTGGCCTGTTTGCCGGAAAGTGGTGTTCCTACGCCGCCGCCCCCGATCTGCCCCATGACCAGCGTGAAGAGGACGGCGGAGCGCTGCTGTATACCTCCGAGCCCCTGTCAGAGGGCATGAACATCCTCGGCGCACCGGAGGTCGAACTGACGTTGTCGGCGGACCGGCCCGTCGCCCAGGTCTGCGTGCGTCTGGAAGATGTCCTGCCGGACGGGAGCGCCACCCGGGTCGCCTACGGACTGCTGAATCTGACGCACCGACACGGCGACGAGTCACCGGAAGCACTGGAGCCGGGGGAGCGATACACCGTCCGGGTGCCCATGAACTACGTGGGGCAGTCCTTTCCCGCGGGGCACCGCCTCCGTCTGGCCATCAGCACGTCGTACTGGCCGCTGGCCTGGCCGCCGCCCGAACCGGTCGAACTGGCCGTCGAGCCGATGAAGAGCAGGCTCCTGTTGCCCTGCCGGCAGAACACGCTCGATGACGAGCGCCTCTGTGACTTCGGCATGCCCGAGGGCACACCGGCCCTGCGCAGGAAAATGATCGAGCCGGAACATCACAACTGGCTGGTCCATCGTGACCTCGCCGCGGACGGTTCCGAGCTGGAGGTCATCAAGGACGACGGCCGCTGGTTGATCGAGGATCTCGGTCTGAGCATCCGCTCGGTGACCAACGAGTGGTACCGAAGCCGGGGGGGGGAATTCGAATCCGTCTCCGGGGAGACGGCGACCCGCAAGGAATTGCGCCGAGACGAGTGGCAGGTCACGGTCCGGACTTCCACGCACCTGACCTCCACGCCGACCGAGTTCCTGCTGCGGGCCGAACTGGACGCCTGGGAAGGCGATACGCGGGTGTTCTCGGAGAACTGGAAGCGGCGCATACCGCGGAACCTGCTCTGACCGCTCTCCCCATCCATAAGGCGAACCTATTCGGGACATGAAAACGGTATCGCGCCGCGAACCACAAGCGACTAATTAGGTTGCTGAGAGATATCCAATTCGGGGAGCAGGAATCATGAGTCTTGTAGCCGATCTTATGGAGCTCCCGGGCGTCCGGGCCGCAGGGGATTTCGCCTATCGAGGCGACCAGTACTACGCCCACAAGGGGGACCTGTCCGACAAGGAAACCCGTCTGATCTCCACCCTGGCGCGGGCCAACACCGCCGCGATGCGTATGGAAGGGGACATGGTCGCCCTGTTCTCGAAGGTCTGTCAGTCCGGCGGAGCGGGTTGCGGCTTCGAGCGAGCCAAGGGATGGGTAATGCACGGCGAGGAGCGCAGCGTCTGCGTGCTGTCCAATGTCTACTGCCTTTACGACAATGATCGCGTCTCGCTGACACGGATTCTCGCGCTGATGCGCGAACGGCTTGCGAAGGCGCCCGACGTTCTGATCTGAGACCTGCCGTCAGCGGGTCTGCCGAAACGTGGAGGAAAGACCATGCCTGATCTCAACACTCTCAGTTCAGTGCCGGGAGCGATCGCGGCCTTCAGTTTTGCCGATGACGGCCAGTTGCAGGATTCCGTGATCTCCAACGAGGACGCCATCGACCGGGACACCCTCGATCTTCTGGGTCACCTCTGCATCGCCAACATGGCCATCGGTGCCATGCAGGCTCGGGGCTGGGAAGGCATGAGCGACGTGACCGGCTTCTACCCCGTCAACGGTTTCACCTTCGTGGGACTCGACTGGTCCGCGGTGGCGCGTGGCCGGCAGGCGGTCGTGCTGGAAAACGAGCAGGCCGACTACGACGCCGCTTTCAAGGCCCTGGGCGAGTGAGGAGGGTTTCATGCTCAAGCAATTACTGAATCTCGACGGCGTCGAGACGGTGGCCCACTTCCGCGAGGAGAGCGGCGATCCGTGGCAGATTCACGGCAGCCTCGGGGAAGAGGATGCGCGCCGGATGACCCGTCTGGCCCTGGACTTCAAGCGCATGACCCAGGGGCACGCGGACCAGCTGGCCCTGTTCGTCAACGAACCGGGCTGGACGCCGGCGAACGGCTGGATCGTCCACGGAGCGGAACGTTCGGTCTGCGGTGTGAGCAGCATGGTGGCCCTGGTGAAGAACGACGAGGCCAACCTGACGGAGGTCATGCGGGCGCTGGCGAAGGAGTCGTTCTTTACCTGATCGCCGGACGTCGTCGGGCGTTACGGGCTGCCGGAAGCGAAAAGACCCCGCCGGACGGACCTCATCGATCCGGCGGGGTCTTTCTCTTCGCGGTTCCGTCAGGCTCAGGCGTTCTGCCGGATCCCGGCGATCAGCCAGCTGGCGTTCTCGTCGTCGAGGTTGCGGCGGACCAGCCAGGTCTCGTCCAGCGGAGTCGGCTCGGCATCGGTTCCCTCGCGGATCTGCCCGGTATAGCGGACCGCGGCGACGATGTCGCGCCCGTCCTCGCCCAGGTCTTCCAGCGAGACGTCCAGGTCGAGTACCTCGGTGACGTTCTCGGCATCGCCGATCGAGGCGCGCTCGCGCACCAGCTCGCGGAAGAAGTCCGGCGTGACGAATTCCTCCACCTCGTCCATGCGGTTGGCGTCCCAGGCCAGCTGCAGGTTGGTGAAATGCCTGCGGGCCGCGCCGAGGAAACGCTCCTCGTCGAACCAGGAGGGCGGCTGGTACCGCCCGTGGCCGGAGAAGCCGCCGAATTCGTCCATCACCGAACCCGGGCGGGGCGCATCATGGCCGGCGCCGCCCTGCGGGAACAGCGATTCGCGCTGCTGGCCGGGCGCCGTCGACGCGCCGCCCTGGCCGGGGATGCCCGACAGGGCAGGGCGCCGCGCCCCGCCGCGCAGGTGGCGGATCAGCAGGAAGACACCCACCCCGAGCAGGATCATCACCAACAGGTCCATCGGCTGGAAGCCCTCGAAGGCCCCGCCCATGAACAGCCACGCCAGCAGACCGCCGGCGGCGAGCCCGGCGAGCATGCCGCCCATGCCGGCGCCCGGGCTGCGGGTGGCCTTCTGGTCGGTGGCCTGGCGTTGATTGGTGGTCTGCGAGCTCTTCTGGCCCTGAAAGCCGAAGCTCTTGCCACCGCCGAAGCGCTTGGCCTCGGCGGTGCCCACGGACATGGCGGCCACCAGCGCGGTGACCATCAGGGCGATCAGGGTACGGGCGAGAGACGGACGGATCGTCATCGGGTTCTCCATCGTGATTCCGGGAACGCCGCTTGAGTACGGCGAACGCGAGAGCCTAGCACGTGGAGGGAAACGGATGCAGCGCCGGGCTAGGGAACCTCTGCACGATTCGATGGCGTCTGAAGCGGGACAGCCAAGGGTCCAGATGCAAGGCGCCGTCCGCCGTGAAGGGCCGTCGCCCTTCACAAGGGCGGCAACGCCGCAGATGGGCCCTTGGCGGCCCGCCCGGATGGGGCTTGCGGGTTTGCCCGCACTCTGCGTTGCTGTCCCTCGACGGGCAATGAGCCCGCCTTCGGTCTGGCATCTTGATTGCGAGCAAACCCGCAAGCCAGAGATGCCATCGAATCGTGCAGAGGTTTCCTATCCATCGGCGGGCCGGTCGGGCGCCGCTTCGGCCGACTCGTTCTCGATGTGCAGGGTGCGGGTGGGGAAGGCGATCTCGGCTCCATGCGCGGCGATGATATCCGCCACTTTCAGCAGCACGTCGTGCTTGACCTGGTGGTACTCGATCCAGTTCACCGTCCGCGTGAAGGTGTAGAGCATGAAGTCGATCGATGAGGCCGAAAACGCGTTGAATTTCACGATCATGGTCTGATCGTCGGCGATATCGGGGTGGTCGCGCAGCATCGCTTCCACGTCGTGCGTGATCGCGCTCATGGCCGCGATGTCGGCGTAGCGCACGCCCACGTTCTCGTAGATGCGCCGGTGCGTCATGCGCGACGGGTTTTCCAGCGCGATGGTGGTAAAGATCGAGTTGGGCACGTAGATGGGGCGCTTGTCGAACTTGCGGATGCGGGTCTGGCGCCAGCCGATCTCCTCGACGGTGCCCTCGATCTCGCGGTCCGGCGAACGCACCCAGTCGCCCACGTGGAAGGGACGGTCGAGGTAGATGGTCAGCCCACCGAAGAAGTTGGAGACGAAATCCCGAGCCGCCCAGCCGATCACGATGCCGCCCAGGCCGCCGAAGGCGAGTACGCCGGAGATGGAGAAGCCCAGCGTCTGCAGGATCACCAGCGTGGCGGTGATGAACACCGATACCCGCAGGAGCTTGCCCACCGCCTCGGCGGTGTGCTGGTCCACCCGCTGTTCTTCCACCGGGCGGACCTGCGCGGTCTGCAGGATCACCTGTTCGCCGTTGCGGATCAGGCGGGTGAGGAACCAGGCGATCGAGAGGATCACGCCCACGCGACGGATCTCGCCGGCGTAATCGAAGACCGCCGTCTGCGTGGCGAGATAGATCACGTCGGCCGCCAGCGTGATGCCCACCACCCAGATCAGCAGCGTCAGGGGACGGGAGAGGGCGTCGACGATCGAGTCGGCCCAGCGATTCTCCTTCCGCCGCATCCGGCCTTCCAGCCAGCGCAGGAAGCGG
>Ga0102925_1002113_pt1 | contig 10944 bp, 10 predicted proteins | sample SalPonR1_A_D1_MG_FD_78216 | JGI IMG/M metagenome (GOLD analysis project Ga0102925, IMG submission 78216) | Salt pond soil microbial communities from South San Francisco under conditions of wetland restoration - Salt Pond MetaG R1_A_D1_MG | ecosystem: Environmental > Aquatic > Marine > Intertidal... | reverse complement strand
CTTGGGCGCCGGCTTGCCGGGGATCAGCGCCGTAGTGATGACGATGTCGACGTCCGGAGCCTGCTCGCGGAAGCACTCGAGCTGCTTCTCACGGAATTCGGGACTGGAAGGCGCGGCATAGCCACCGCTCTCCGACCCGTCCTGGCTCTCGTCGAAGTCGAGGAACAGGAATTCGGCCCCCATCGACTCGATCTGCTCGGCCACCTCGGGACGCACGTCGAAGGCGCGCACCACCGCACCCAGGCTGGTGGCGGTACCGATGGCGGAGAGCCCCGCCACACCGGCGCCGATCACCAGCACCTTGGCCGGCGGCACCTTGCCCGCGGCCGTCACCTGGCCGGTAAAGAAGCGTCCGAAGTTGTTACCCGCCTCGATGACCGCCCGGTAGCCGGCAATGTTGGCCATCGACGACAGCGCATCCATCTTCTGCGCCCGCGAGATACGCGGCACCATATCCATGGCGATCACGGTGGCACCCTGGGCCTTGCACAGTTCGAGCATGGCCTCGTTCTGGGCCGGCCAGAAGAAGGCAATCAGGGTCTGCCCCTCGCGCAGCAGGTGGGCCTCCTCCTCGGAGGGCTCGCGGACCTTGATGACCATCTCGGCCTCGTGCCAGAGCGCCTCGGCCCCATCGACGACGGTCACCCCCGCCTGGCGATAGGCCTCATCGTTGAAGCCCGCAGCCACCCCGGCCCCGGCCTCGATCAGGCATTCATGCCCCAGCTTCTGGATCTGTTTCGCGCTCTCGGGGGTCAGCGCGACGCGCGCTTCCCCCCGGGCACTCTCCTTCGGTGCGCCTATCTTCACAATGGATCCCCCATGTGGCCAACGTTTGTTACGATTGATTGTCAGAGTGAGGTTTTGATCAAGCTCATCAGTGTTACCTTTTGCGGCCTCCCGACACAAGGCCCGAGCCCAGGTTTTTGCTGCATCGCAGCACGAAACAAGCCGCTGTTATACCCGGAAAGAACATTTGCGCATGACTGCAGCCCAGGCGGCATCGTACCCGCTGCGCTTCGCCAGAGACCGGACCCGACACAACGACGCCACCCGAAGGTGGCGTCAATAGGCGTAGCCGCAGAGACGGTCAGGCGCTCAGCAGGGCGTTGAGCCGCTTGACGTAGGCAGCGGATAATCGAAGCCCTCACCCTTGACTTGATCGAGGCCAGATGACCCTGGCCCCGTCAAGCAATGCGCATTAGGGTTCGAAACTGCAATTTTTCTGCGCCAACACCCGGTCGATCCAGCCACGATCGCTGTTGCCCGCGCGGATCTGCCCTAGTTCTTCTAGCTCGGCACGCTGCTTGGCCTGCGCCGCCTCGAGGAGCTCCTCCGCCTGAGCTTGAGGGACACAGAGCACACCGTCCTCATCACCAATGATCAGATCACCGGGCATCACCACCATGCCATCGACGGAAACCGGTACGTTGATCTCGCCGGGTCCGTCCTTGTAAGGCCCCCGGTGTGTCACGCCGGCCGCATATACGGGAAGACCAAGCTGACGAATCTCGTCCAGGTCTCGGATAGCGCCATTGATGACGATGCCTGCAAGACCCAGTGCTGCTGCATGGTGGGCCATCAGCTCGCCCATCATGGCGTTGGTCAGATCTCCGCCAGCGTCCACGACAATGACATCACCAGGAACGGCCATGTCCAGCGCTTTGTGGAACATCAGGTTGTCACCCGGCCGTGTCTTGACCGTCAACGCCGCACCGGAGAGACGTCTCCCTCCTCCATGATAGGGACGGAGTCGGGTGCCTGCAGACGTCATCCGAAACATCGAATCACTGACATTGGCAACCGGAACCTCATCAAAGGCTTTGGCCAGTTCGGGGGCTACTGCAGCTGTGCGCGCCAGTACGCGAAATCCTATGCTCATCACTTTATCACCTTGTTTTACTGTCTGGCGCCGGGCGCCGAGATCCGGGGACCAAAAGGCCCATGTCATTCGACACCGAGTTGTGCCAGCACCTTGCTGACGACCTCCAATCCCGTTCTTCGCAACCCTTCATGGGTCGACCCCCCGATATGGGGAGTGGCGATGAATCCGGGATGCTGAAGTAGGGGAAGATCCGGCGAAGGGGGCTCCTGCTCGAACACATCGGAGGCTGCTCCGCCGAGATGGCCGTTCGCTAACGCATTAGCCAAGTCGGACTCATTAACGACCCCTCCCCTTGCGCAGTTGATGAGGAAAGCACCCTCGGGAAGCATCGCCAGCTCTGCGGCGCTAATCATGCCTCGAGTGGCATCATTAAGGCCGACGTGCAGGAAAAGCAGCCGACTGGAGGCAAGAATCTCGTGCAAGCTGTCGGCACGCCCGATATCTTCCGGCCAATCCGCATCGGCAATGCCTGGATCATAGGCTTTCACCGTGGCGCCGAAGCCACACCGCAATCGCGAGGCGACCGCCTTTCCAATAGCACCAAGCCCGATAATGCCGGCCGGCAGTTCCGCTAACTCATATCCCACTCGCTGTCGTCCGGTGAGTGGAACACCATGCCGCAAAGCCTCGGTATGTCCGACCAGGTTCCGTGACAGAGATAGCGCCATAGCAAGAGCAAGATCGGCGACCGAGGGCGCATTGACCCCTGGGGTAGAGATCACTGCAACACCTTGTCTAGCTGCCGCCTCCACATCGATGGTGTCCGTTCCTGCCCCGTGCTTCCCGACCACCTGCAATCGGCTTGCCAAAGAGATGTCAGCAGCACTCACCGGGTGGCTGCGAACAATGATCGCGTCTGCACCCTCGTGCCACCGGGAGACCTGTTTCTCCTCCCATGTGACGAGATTTACCTTTGCACGCAACCCCTCCACAGCCTCTTCGTGGATGGGCTCCAATACGTAAACGGTGGGTTTTCCCGCCTTATCGGGGCCATTCATCTAATGGTCTCCTGTCGTGCTCGAGGGGAGAGGCTGGGGCGAGGCCGTCTCGCGGCCTGCCAAACCTCTGCAGATCATCGGGCATGGTTGATCAATCTCCATTGGCTTCGCGTCAGGCGCGAGCGGCACCGAACACTGACCGTTCGGTACGGGATGGCGATCAAAAAACCACCTGAATGAGTACAGAAAAAATACATACAGAACGGGTGGGCGACAAGAATATTTTTGTACATAAGCCATTTTTCATAAATAATACTAAAGGATATAAAATTTTAAATAGCTGTTTTTATTATTTTTTTTAGTAGAAATTACCTAGATACCGCTCCGATACGCTTTTCCGCTTGACGAGGAAGCACCATAGAATCACTGTTCTCTGTATCCAAAGACTGGATGCCCAATCTCTCGCTACTAAGGTATAACTCCAATGAAAGCCCAGATGCCCATTACCCTCCTCACAGCAGGTCTGCTAGGAATGGCAGGCATGAGCAGCGCCTTGGCTGACTACCCTGAACGTCCGGTCACCATGATCGTTGCCTACAGCGCCGGTGGCGGAACGGACGTTGCCGCTCGCACCCTGGCCCCCTACATCGAGGAGAATCTCGGCCAGTCCATCACGGTGCTCAACAAGCCGGGGGCCGGCGGGGAAATCGGATTCACCGGCCTCGCTCAGGCAGAGCCGGACGGTTACACGTTTGGCTTTATCAACATTCCCAATATGCTGGCCATTCCCATTCAGCGGGATGCCCGCTATTCCATGGCGGATATCGATCCGATCGCCCAGATCGTCTACGACGCCGGTGCCCTGAGTGTGCGCACGGACAGCGAGATCGATTCGCTCGCGGAGCTGGTCGCAGAAGCGAAAGAGAACCCGGGTGCCGTCACCTATGGCACCACCGGCATTGGATCTGACGACCATCTGGCAGTGCTTTCCTTCGAGCGAAAGGCCGGTATCAAGCTTCGCCATATCCCCTTCCCCGGGGCAGCCGACCTGCGTGCTGCCACTCTGGGGGGGCACATCACCATGGCCAGCATGAACATGAGCGAATCCGTCGACGATATGGAAGCCGGGAACCTGAGAATTCTTGGCCAGATGGCGGAAGAACGCTGGGAAGTAGCTCCCGATGTGCCAACGTTCCAGGAGCAGGGCTACGACCTCGTCATGGGCTCACATCGTGGTATCGGTGCCCCGGCGGGACTGCCGGAGGAGGTATTCACCACGCTGAGTAACGCCGTGGAAAAAGCCGTAGCCGACCCCGAGTTCCAGGAAAAGTCACTGGAGCAGGGCCTGCCTATCGCCTATCAGGGGCCGGCCGAGTTCGCCGCTCAGCTGGAAACGCTGAATACAGAACTGCAGGAACTCTGGAAAGAGCAACCCTGGGCGCAAACCAACTAAGTCTGAAAGGTGAGCGCATGCCGAGATATCGGCCTGCGTTCACCGCCCTCTGGAAACCTGGAAACCACTATGCCAAGGCCCTTGATTGAGCTGATATGCGCACTTCTCGTAAGCGGACTGTGTATTGCGGGATTCGTGGAAGCCACGAAATATATGGGACCTTCGGGATACCTGCCGAAGGCTGTCATGCTTCTAGCGCTACTTCTTTCGTTGATCTGGGCACTCCAGAGCGTCTTGTGGCTGCGAAAGAGCGAGAGCGAATCCACTGCGGACTCGGCAAGCTTGTCGAGAATAGCCGTGTTCACAGGTGCCTCCCTTGCTTATGTCGTGACGATTCCCTTCATCGGCTATTTCACGACCACGCTGGTCTTCATACCCGCCGTCTCGAGTGCCCTAGGCTACCGAAAGCGTCGCATCTTGCTGGGAGCCCCCATCATTTTCGTGCTCGCCTTGTACATCCTGTTCAGTCTCATCTTGCAGGTTCAGCTGCCTGACGAGCCACTGCTGCAACTTATCGGTATTCGCTAATGGACATACTCAATCATATCCTGTCGGCTTTGCCGCTGATATTTTCCATCGACGTCATCATCGCCATGATCATCGGCACGGCCGTCGGCATTACGGTAGGCGCCTTGCCAGGCCTATCGGCGACGATGGGAATTGCCGTGCTGATCCCCCTGACCTTCAGCATGGAGCCCTTGGTGGCGCTCGGCATGGTCGCCGGTATTTACAATGGGGCCATGTACGGGGGTTCCATTCCTGCCATTCTCCTGCGCATTCCCGGCACGCCAGCAGGCATCGCCACCGTTTTTGACGGTTATCCCATGGCGCAGAAAGGCCAAGCGCCTCTGGCGCTGAAGATATCGCTTATCTCTTCCGCCATCGGCAGTGCCGTCAGCGCTATCGCTCTTCTAGCTCTGGCACCTCCCCTGGCAGCTATCGCCCTGAAGTTCAGCCCAGCCGACTACTTCTGGCTCGCCCTCTTCGGCATGACGACGATAGCGGTTCTGCTCAGCAGCAACCCCGTCAAGGGACTGCTCAGCACCTGCCTGGGCCTGGTGGTCGGCATTGTCGGAATCGACGCCATGACGGGAGCGGAACGATTCGCCTTTGGTAGCATGGATCTTCTGAGCGGCATCAACATCATTGTCTTGCTGACAGGCCTTTTCGCCATACCACCGGCTATTGACCTGGCGGTGCAGCACTTATCCCAGCAGAAAGAGGCCCCGATCGATAACAAGAAGGCCAGCATTCGGTGGCGCCCCTTCATCCCGGTCTGGATCAAGTCTTCCATCATGGGTGTCGTGATCGGCATCATTCCAGCGCTGGGCGGCAATATCGCCGCTGTCCTGGCATGGAATGAGCAGCGCCGCTCCGACCCCGATAACGATCAATACGGCAAAGGCGAGCCCAAGGGGGTTGCAGCCCCGGAGTGCGCGAACAACGCTGATACGGCGGCTACGCTGATCCCTGCGCTCACGCTTGGCATCCCGGGAAGTGCCGTTGCCGCCGTGATCCTCGGCGCCCTGCTGGTGCACGGCCTTCGCCCCGGCCCTCAACTTTTTCGGGATGATCCGGAAATCGTCTTCGGCTTCATGCTGACCATGTTCGTCACGGCAATCCTGATGTTCGTGATCGGCCGTGTGGGCGCCCGAGCCTTCGTTCATGTGCTCAAGGCACCGACGATGCTTCTGGCGCCCATGATCATCGCCCTTGCGGTGGTTGGCATCTACTCGATTCATAACAGCATGTTCGAAGTCTGGCTGATGCTCTTCTTCGGCCTGCTCGGCTATGGCATGGAGCGCCTGAATATACCGACCGCACCCGCCGTACTGGCCGTCATTCTCGGCCCCATGGCAGAAGAGTCACTGCGCCGGGCATTACTGATCTCCGGCGGCTCCTTCGACTATCTGGTACAGAGCTGGATCTCATGGATCATCATCGCCATGACGGCGGTGACGCTTATCGTGCCGATGTGGAAGCGATTTCGCAGACTTAAGCCCTCCCGTGGCGATCAGGAGTGACGCCGATGAGGGAGTGAGAGACTCAGTGGACACATCGGTCAAGGTGCCCGGCGGCGACAGGTCAGTTACCATCTTGGGCTGGCCGCTTTCACTCCGGCTTCCATTTTTCCCTTATGCGTCGAGCCTGCAATGAAAATCGGTGAACGGGTCTATCAGACGCTCCGGCGTCAGCTCATGGTCAATCATTACGAACCCGGCGCACATCTGCGTGAGGAGGTCGTGGCAGAGCAGCTAGGGGTGAGCCGGACCCCGGTGCGCAATGCCTTTCAGCGGCTTATCTCCGAGGGACTTCTGAGCCACGAAAAGACACGTGGAGCGATCGTTACCGGCTGGCGGAAGTCGGACACCGAGGACATCTTCAAGCTGCGCATCCTGCTGGAAGGGCATGCCGCGGCACTTGCCGCACACCAGATCACCTCAGAGCAGTTTGCCGACGTCGTCGCCGCCAACGACCAGATGCGGGAAGCTATCGCGGGCAACCGCAGCGACCGCATCGAAAGAATTGCTCGGGCGAATCAGAGCTTCCACGAAGGCCTGCTTGATGCGTCAGGCCAGGGTTATCTGCGCATGTTCGCGCGCACCCTGCTGCATCTTCCCATGGTAAGCGGTTTCTTCATTTACAGCCGCGAGGAAATGGATGAGAGCGTCCGCCAGCACCAGGAAATCATCGCGGCTCTCCAGGCTGGCAATGAGGAATGGGCTAAAGCGGCGATGACCAGCCATTTGAATGGCGCCCTGGAAAGGTTTCGTCGATCCCGTTGACGCGACTACCGGTTTGAAGCCATTAAAAACCCCACCGGCCTCGAAGGGCCGGTGGGGTTAGTGGCGACTCACTTAACGAACGCCTGGGCGCCGAGTATATCAGGCGCTCAGCAGGGCGTTGAGCCGCTTGACGTAGGCGGCGGGGTCATCGAGATGACCGCCCTCGGCGATGATCGCCTGGTCGAGCAGGATCCGCGCTAGATCATCGAAGCCCTCACCCTCGACGCTCTCGAGGCGCGCGACCAGGGCATGGTCGGGGTTGAGCTCGAGGATCGGCTTGACCTCGGGCATCTTCTGACCGGCGGCCTCCATGATACGGCGCATCTGGAAGCCCATCTCGTGCTCGGGCAGCACCACGCAGGCCGGCGAGTCGGTAAGGCGATGCGTCACCTTGACTTCCTGGACCTCGTCACCCAACGCCGCCTGTACACGCTTGACCAGGTCTTCCTTGGCCTTGGCGGTCTCTTCCTGGGCCTTCTTCTCTTCCTCATCCTCGACATCGCCGAGGTCGAGCTCGCCCTTGGCCACATCGACGAAGTGCTTGCCCTCGAACTCGTCGAGATGGCTCATCAGCCACTCGTCGATGCGGTCGTGCAGCAGCAGCACCTCGATACCCTTCTTGCGGAAGATCTCCAGGTGAGGGCTCGACTTGGCCGCATTGAAGCCGTCGGCGACAATGTAGTAGATCTTCTCCTGCCCTTCCTTCATGCGCGAGACGTAGTCGGCCAGCGACTGGTCTTGGATGGCGCTGTCGGTATGGGTGGTGGAGAAGCGCAGCAGGCCGGCAATCTTCTCGCGATTGGCGTGGTCCTCAGCCGGACCTTCCTTGAGCACGCTACCGAAGGTGTTCCAGAAGGTCTGATAGGCCTCCTTGTCCTTGGCCAGCTTCTTGAGCATGTCCAGCGCGCGCTTGGTCAGTGCCGACTTGATCTTGTCGACCTTGGGGTCCTGCTGGAGGATTTCGCGTGAGACGTTGAGCGAGAGGTCGCGCGTATCCAACACGCCCTTGATGAAGCGCAGGTAGAGCGGCAGGAACTGCTCGGCGTCGTCCATGATGAACACGCGCTGGACGTAGAGCTTGACGCCACGGGCGCCGTCGCGCTCGTAAAGGTCGAAGGGCGCCCGACCGGGCACGTAGAGCAGGCTGGTGTACTCGAGCTTGCCCTCGACCTTGTTGTGACTCCAGGTCAGCGGGTCGTTGAAGTCGTGGGCCACATGCTTGTAGAAGGCCTTGTACTCGTCGTCGGAGATCTCGCTCTTGGGCCGCACCCAGAGGGCGGTGGCCTCGTTGACGGTCTCCCACGTCACGGTCTCGCTGCCCTCGATGTCGTTGCCGTCCTCGTCCTTGGCGGTCTCGACCTTCGGCATGCATACCGGTACCTCGATATGGTCGGAGTACTTGCGCACCAGACTCTTGAGGCGGAAATCGTCGGCGAACTCTCGGGCGTCCTCCTTGAGGTGCAGCACGATCTCGGTGCCGTGCGCCTCGCGCTCGATATCGGCGACGGTGAACTCGCCCTCGCCCTTGGAGCGCCACTCGACCCCTTGCGACTTGTCGCTGCCGGCCTTGCGGGTACGCACGGTGATCTCGTCGGCGACGATGAAGCCGGAGTAGAAGCCAACCCCAAACTGCCCGATCAGCCGGGCATCCTTCTGCTGCTCGCCGGAGAGATGCTTGAGAAACTCGGCGGTACCGCTGCGCGCGATGGTGCCGAGGTTCTCGATCACGTCATCGCGGCTCATGCCGATGCCGTTATCACGCACGGTCACGGTACCCGCTTCGGCGTCGTGATCGATCTCGATGCGCAGCTCGCTGTCGCCTTCATAGAGCGCGTCGTTGTCCAGGGCCGCATAGCGCAGCTTGTCGCAGGCATCGGCGCCGTTGGAAATCAACTCGCGCAGGAAGATCTCGCGGTTGGAGTACAGCGAGTTGATCATCAGGTGCAGTAGCTGCTTGACCTCGGTCTGGAAGCCGAGGGTTTCCTCATGAGTCGCGGTCGTCATCTGGCTGGGACCCCTCTTTCGACGTGACAATGGTGGCCTGGCCACCGGTTCAGGATTGACGTCGATATGGGGCCCGCTGACGGATTTTCAAGCGCCTGCATCGCCAGGATCGCCCAGCACGAAATGCAGCCGTGCGGTAGCAACCGGCGTCGTCTCGCTCTCCTGCCAGGCGCAGACCCGCACGTTGCCCATGCGCCGCCCCTCGCGCTGCAGGCTGCAGCGGGCCAGCGACGGCGCCAGCCGCGCCGTGCGCAGATAGTCGATGGAGATGTCGACGATGCGCGGCAGGCGCGGCATGCGGGTCGCGAGCATCAGGTCCAGGGTCGCCGCGGTCTCCATGAAGGCGGCTACCACGCCGCCATGCAGCGCCGGCAGCAGGACATTGCCGACATTGCCCTCGCGGGGATCGAGGCGAAACAGCAGCCCCTCGCCCTGCGGATCCGGGAGCGTCGAGACCCCGATGCGCCGCGCGTAGGGTATCAGGGCCAGCCAGGCATCGACGTCGCCCTCGGCGCGGGTTCTCTCCAGCCAGTCGACATTGTCGAAACCTTCACGCATGGTCATCCTCCTCATCGATCGCCACATCGGCGAAGAGCGCCTCGGCGAAGCCCGGGGGCGTGTTGCGGGGCCCCAGGCGCACGAAGTTGCCGATACCCCGCGCCAGCGGGCGGCCCGTTTCCTGCCAGAGGGTGCCCTCGGTGAAGACGACCGATTCGGTGACCCGGACCACGCGCGCCTCGGCGAGAATGGCCAGGCCTGCCACGCCCGGCCGAAAGTGGTCAACCCGAAGGTCCAGCGTCGGACAGACCTCCGGCGCCGGCAGGGCCGGCAATACGGCCGAGCCGCAGACGGTATCCAGCAGCATGGTCAGCACCCCGCCGTGCACCAGACCACGGGCGGTGTCGCCGAGCAGGTCGTCATTCCAGGGCAGGCGCATGGTGGTCACCTCGGGGGTGACCTCGAGCACCTCGAGGCCCAGCTCTCGAGTGTGCGGGATCACGGTGACGAAGCGCGTCAGGGCACGACGCCAATCAGCGTCACCGGGAGTCTGGCCGTGGATCATTCGGGTCTCGCAGGCAGCGACAAAAGGAAGATTTCAAACGATCGTATCAGGACGGTGGCAGGTCGTCGCCTCGACCTTTGCCGGAGGCTGGACTCTTTTCCTCACCAGGCTCGCGCCAGGCACGATAGCCCGCCAGATGCCGATCCACCCGAGTCAGCAGCCAGCCAACGATCACCGCATCGTCCACCAGTCCCAGCAGTACCAGCATGTCGGGAATCAGGTCGAGCGGCGAGACCAGATACGCGAGGGCCGTCAGCATCCACAGGAAGGCGCCCCATGGCACCGGGCGGTAGCGTCCCAGCAGCACATCGCGGGTCATGGGCAGGAACAGCTTCAGGGCGCGGCCGATATGGCCCAGTACGTGGGCGCGACGCCGCAGTCGCGCCACCAGGAAGCCGCCGCGGAATCTGGCCATCTCGATCTCCTTGCCGACAGACGAGAATACCGCTAAACGATAGGGTATCCCCACCCTGACGAACAATCGCTGCCTGTCGGGCGGCGACGACACTACTCAAGAGAGCCGCCATCGGCCACCATGGCAGATTGACGAGCGCGAACCGCAAGAGGTCACGATATGTCCCTGTCATTGGGTCGCTGTAAGGCCCTGATCGCAGCGGCCCTGTGCTGCCTGCCGCTGGCCGGCCTGGCCGACGACCGCGCCATGCGAGATGCCCTGGAGGCGGCCCGCAACGCAAAGTGGGAGAGATCGACCGGGAGGCCGTCGAAACGCATGTACTCGCCGGCTACGTCGACTACCACCGCCTGCGCCAGCGCCTGCCGGACGTGGAGCCCGAGCGGGTGCTGGCCTTCATAGAACG
>Ga0102925_1002110_pt1 | contig 10954 bp, 8 predicted proteins | sample SalPonR1_A_D1_MG_FD_78216 | JGI IMG/M metagenome (GOLD analysis project Ga0102925, IMG submission 78216) | Salt pond soil microbial communities from South San Francisco under conditions of wetland restoration - Salt Pond MetaG R1_A_D1_MG | ecosystem: Environmental > Aquatic > Marine > Intertidal... | reverse complement strand
TTTGTTATATTACACATGAAGTGACAAAATGTCAGTGAAATATCGATAAAGGAGGTTTTTAAATGCGTGAAGTAAAAAACCCAGAAGTTCGTAAAGCAGAAATCATGCAGGCAGCAAAGAAATTATTTTACGAAAAAGGATATTTAAATACAACAACACAGGATATTATTAAATCACTAAACATTTCTAGAGGTTTATTATATTATCACTTTGATTCAAAAGAAGATATTTTGTTTTCTATTGTAGAAAAACATACTGAGCCTCTTCTTAAAAAGTTTAATATAATTGCCAACAATAAAAAACTTACAGTTAAAGAGAAAGTGAAATCTTTTCTAGATAGTACAATTATATCAGAGTCATCAGCAGAACAAGAAGATTATGCTGTACATGATGCGATTCAATTACCTGAAAATTCTTTCATGATGGATAAAATTAACCATAAATTATCTTATAATATGGCAAAATGTTTTGCTGATATTATAAAGGAAGGAAATGAAGAAGGAATATTAAATGTGGAATATCCAGAAGAATTATCCGCATATTTAATGACAGCATATACTTTTGTAATTAGCGATAAACATTTTCACAAAAACGACTTTGAAAAAGCTAGCAAATATTTGAAAGCTTTTAAACACCTACTCAACCAAACTTTAAATTCAAAAGAATTATTGTTTGATTTATAATATTTTCCAATAGCTTAAACTCTATTGGAAAAATTTTTACCACAAGACTGACAATATGTCAGTAAAAATCATTACATATCTAAAAGGAGATAAAAAAATGAACAAAAAATTTATAGTTATATTATTAATAAGTATCATTGCTTTTTCAGGAATATCTGTGCAGACTACTTTTGCAGATGATTTAGAGACCTCATTAGAAGAAACACCTTCAGGTATTCCTTTTAGCAAGTTGGAGAAGACAATTGATGAGTATGTAGCAAATTATATTGGAAAGACAACGCCTGGGGCAGCAGTAGGAATTGTAAAGGATGGAAAGATTGTTTTTTTGAAGGGGTATGGTTATGCAGATATAGAAAAACAGATTCCTGTAGATCCAAAGAATACAGTTTTTGAATGGGCATCTACAAGTAAATTGTTTACATGGGCATCTATAATGCAGTTAGTTGAACAAAACAAATTAGACTTAAATGTAGATATTAAAAAATATTTGCCGGTAGAGTTTGCTCAAAAACTTGAATATAACCAACCAATTACAATGAGAGATATTATGAATCATTCTGCAGGATTTGGGGATTATGCTTTTAATACAATTGTTTTTTCGCCAGAACAAGTAGTTTCTTTAGAGGAAGCAATTCTTAGAGACAAACCTAAGCAGTACTATGAAGTTGGTACAGCTAGTTCATATAGTAACTATACAGCATCTCTAGCTGGATACATCGTACAGAATATTAGTGATATTCCTTATGAGGATTATGTAAGAGAAAATATTTTTAACACATTATCAATGAAGAATACTTCTGCTTATCCTATCTTTGATGATAATAAAAAAATGAAAGATGAAAAAGCAATGGGATATATACCAGATCAAAAGGGTGGATTTACACCAGGAAAGTGGTCTTATGTGTCCCATCTACCAGCAGGAGCTATTAATGGAACCTTGGAAGATTTTTCTAAATTTGCTATAGCCCTTACGCCTAAAGATGATGAAGAATTGACATTATTTGAAAATAAAAACACCATAAACACTATGCTTTCTCCTAGCTATGATTTAGATGGTGAAATGGTTGGAACGGCTCATGGTTTCTTTCAGTATACTACAGAAAAACCTTCTTTCGGACACGGTGGTAATACTGCTGCTTTTTCAAGTCAATTTGCTGTAGTGCCGGAAGAAAGATTTGGAATTGTAATACTTACAAATGCTTACTTAGAAATGAATATACTTTTTGGATTACAAGACCTAATACTGGGAAATCAAATTGATGAGGCAACTGTACCTGACATAGAACTGCCTTCGACTTCGGAAGTAGAAGGAAAATATGTACCTATGGAAAGACAGGAAGGTAATTTTGTTGATTTTGCAAAATATATAAGCTTATATGAAATTAAATCTGAAGGGCCAAATAAAATTACCATGAATATAGGACCATATGAAGGTACTTATTTACAGACTGAGCCGTATCACTACGAAATAATTGAAGATAAAATACCACTTTTTAGAAATGCTTATCCAGTATTGAGATTTAGAATAGAAGATGATGATGTAAAGCAAATTATAGTAGGAAATGGGATGGATTTGTCATCACTCCCATCAGGAAGGACAGTACCATTTTTAACTGGGAGTATAATAATATTAATAGTAAATATATTATTCTTCACAATACTACCAATAATACTACTTATTAGTTTAATTAAGGGAAGAAAGAAAAAACTAGATTCTTTCAACAAAAGATACAAGCTTTACTATTATTTGCTAGTACTGTTTGGTACAGTTACTATTATTAACAATTTGATTCCACCAGCTAAAATTATGATTAGTACTTTTCACACTTTTACCGCAATGAAACCGCATATTATATTGAATTATCCTTTGTTTTTAGGGACATTAGTTACTTTAATTCTATCTACTAAGTATTTATATAAAGCAAGAGTTTCAAATAAAACAAAGTTATTACATTTTGCAACAATAGTTTTATTAGTTCTGCTATTCGTATTATTATTCCACTGGAACTTTTTTGCTATTACTGGATAAAAATTCATATCAACTAAAATCTCAGGTCTGTGTATCGAATAATTGACCTGAGATTAATTTAATATATATATGTTTTAATTACCTGAAAGTTTTCTAATAATACTATTTTATCAATTTTACAGGTTTACCCTCAATATAACCTCTGTCTCCCTGAGGTTCATATTGAAATCTTGGAGCAGTATCATCCCATTCAAATCCATATAGTTTAGGGTCATACTTTTCAATGGCTTTTTTTACAATTCCAATTTCTTCAGCAAAATTTTCATCATCATAAGTTTCTCCTTGAAAAATCATCATTTTACAGGGCTCTAAAGTTATAATGTCAAACCCATCAGGAATAACTCCGTCAAAGTCTTTACTTACTTCGACTCCCTGAACATATTTAGAAGTCCCTTTTGCAATCAATTTATTTGGAAGCCACAAACCCATAGGTTCGCTGATGGCTTCTGTAATACTGGATAATATTCCCCAGATATCACAGCCGACCTCATCACAATATTTAAAATATTCTTCAGCTTCAATGCCTCTTTTTAAAATTAACTTTCTTTCTGGTTTTTCTACTACTTGTGTAAAAATAGTTGTAGTTTTTTCTTTACTCATTTCAACTTCTCCTTTCATAATCATCTTGAAATAATCTGAAACAGGATGGGGCATGAACATTTTAATAGGTGGTTTGTTTTTTGTGTATTTTTTGGGATTAATTCCAAATTCTTTTGAAAAAGCTCTAGTAAATCCATCGTGAGAACTGAAGTAAAAATCAAGAGCTATATCAATTACACGTACATTATCTTTCTGTAAACTTTTTGCTGCTTCAGTTAATCTTAGCATTCTAATATATTCAAAAGGTGTTTTTCCAGTATATTCTTTAAATAGTTTAGCACTATGCCAAGGAGAATAACCTGCAGCTTTAGCTATATCATTTAAAGTAAGATTGTTTTGCAAGTTCTTTGATATATAATTTTGCATTTTTGTTACAGCTTCAACCTGTTCCATATTTTTCAAATTATCACCACCGTCTAAATAGTACTATGAAAAGAAGTTTTTTTCTCGACTTTCTTTGTGAATTTACAAATCATATAATATTTATATAAAAATTCAAGCTGGTATCGAAACCTTATTATTCTTTTAACATGTTAAATTGTACAATATCTGTTCCAGGTATAACATCCTTAGATGCTACTTTAAATCCATATTTTTTATATATTTCAACATTTTCATCATCATGGGTTTCTAAATAACAGGGATGATTTTTTTCTTCAGCAACTTCCAGCAACGAGGTAAGTAACTTCTTGCCATAAGCTTGTCCTTGTTTTTCAGGGTCAACTCCAATTCCTATAAGATATTGATGTGGTTTAGTTATACTTTTTTTATGTACCTTCATATTAAATTCATCGTATTTATTAAATCTTATACCGGCTTCTCTACCTATTTTCATAACTGATAAACCTCCAGATCTTAAGGATCTAGGCAAAGTAAATTTATAATCTTTAAAGTCGCTAAACAAAATAACACCATCGATTTCTGGAGAAGTAGCATATGCTTGTCCATATAGAATAGCGTATTTAACAATAAACTTAGTAAGAATTTTAATATTTTTCTTGTTATGATTATCATCTAATATATGTTTGAACAAAGGATAATCAGAAAAAGCTTTAGCTAAAACCTCAGCACTTTTATCAATATCTTTTTTCTTAAGCTTATATAAATCGTCTGTTTTCAAGATGATTCACCTTCTTTCTAAAATGATATACAACCATGAATATTATTTATCATAATTATATATATGCAAAAATTGAATGTCAATTATTTGTCATGAATTAAGAAATATATTTAATCAGAAAACTTTTTTTAAATGAATTACTGAGCTAACAAAAAATTAAATATAGATTTTACTTGACAATACAATGTATAACAATTATTATATAACTAATGTAATATAACAAATATTATACAAGGAGAAAATCATGTCACCTAAAACTAAATTTGATAAAAAATCTATAGTAGATGCAGCTTTGGAGATTGCTAAAGAAAAAGGATTAAAAGAAATTACTGCTAGGAGTGTTGCAAAAAAACTTAAATCATCAGTTGCACCAATATATGTCAATTTTGATTCTGTAGATGAACTAGTAGAGAGTGTCGTACAAAGATTTTTCTCTCTATCAGAAGAATATCTTGAGAAGCAGGAAGGTAAAAGTATGTTTGAAAAAATTGGAAGGGCAAGCCTAGCTTTAGCTAAAGAATATCCAATAATATATAGAGAATTAGCTATTGAACCTAATCAATACATGTCTTCCTATAAAAGTATAGAAGAAAATATGTTAAAAGAAATGTCTAAAGATGAAGATATGAAAGAATTAAGTAAATATGAACAAAAAAAATTATTATTTAAAATGAGAGCTTTCCAAACAGGTTTTCTTGTTATGATAGTAAATAACAATATACCTTCATGGATAAAAGAAAATGATATAGAAAAAATGCTTATAGAAGTTGGAGAAGAATTATTATTTATAAAAAACAGGAGGATTTAATAAAGTGAAGCGGATAGTTATAATTGGTGGAGGTATAGCAGGTTTAAGTGCAGGTATTTTTGCACAAAAAAATGGATTTGAAACTACAATCTTAGAAAAACATCATACCCTTGGTGGCGAATGCACAGGATGGAATCGTGAAGGGTATCATATTGATGGTTGTATACATTGGTTGGTAGGAACTAAAGAAGGAACAAAAATACGTGACCTTTGGGATACAGTTGGTGCATTGAAGGGAGTAGACATTTATGAGCCAGAAAGCTTTATGGCAGTTGAACACGAAAAAACCACAGTACATTTCTACAGAGATCTTAATAAAATGAAAAAAAGTTGGTTGGACTTAGCTCCTGAGGATAAAGAGATAATAGAAGAATTTTGCGATGATATAAAAAAATTACAATCATTTTCAGTGCCTGCAGGGAAACCTACTGATTTGATGAATATAATTGAAAAGATAAAATACTTTTTATCATTGAAAGATGTAGGAATAATAATGCAAAAATATTCTAAAATTAGTGTTGTAGAACTTGCAAATAAATTTAAAAATCCAGCATTAAAAAATGCTATAGCTTCTTTCATGCCGGAAGGTGAGTATAGTGCTTCATCAGTTATTTTTCCTCTTGGAACCTTTACAGGAGGTCAATCATCAATTCCTATTGGAGGCTCAAAAGCTTTAAGTAGTCGTATGGTTGAAAAATACAAATTATTAGGAGGGAAAATAGAAAATTCCTGTGAGATAGAGTATCTGGAAATTGATAACAATCAAGTAAAAAAAGCACATAGCAAGGACAATAAAGACTATTATGCTGATTACTTTATAGCAGCTTGTGATGCTAAAGAGTTTTTTAGTAATATATTAAAAGATAAGTATACAGATAAGAAATATAGCCTTAGATTCAATAATCTTAAAGATTATCCTTTAGCATCAAACATATATATTGGCATAGGATATGAAGGGATTTTAGAAGATATACCAAGGACTTTAAAATTTCCCGTAGATTCAGTTAATATTGAGCAAAATCAAAAACCTATCGATTATTTACAGATGACACATTACAATTATGAACCTGATTTTGCACCTGATAATCATACTGCAATTACTGTAGCTATCAACCAATTTTCACCAGAGCTGGAAAGGTGGGAAGAATTAGTAAAAGATAGTAATGCCTACAAACAAGAGAAGGAAAAAATAGGAAAAGAAGTTATGGAAGCAATAGAAAATCACTTTCCAAATATGAAAGGTAAACTAAAGGTATTGGATGTGGCAACTCCTCAAACTTACAACAGATATTGCAATGCATATAGAGGAGCATTTATGGGATTTTGGCCTACTCTATCTGGAAAATCATTAGCACATACAGGAAAAATAGAAGGTTTAGATAACATAATGCTAAGCGGTCAATGGTTGCAACCACCCGGAGGACTTCCTACAGCATTAATTACAGGGAAAGATACAGTTATGAGAATATGCAAAAAAGAAAAAGTTGAATTTTCAAATTAATGAATGAATTTTATATTATTAAAAATCGGGACTAAAGTTTTTACTTTAATCTCGATTAAATTTTTTGAATTGCTTAAATATTTGAGTAAAAACTTTTTTAGTTTTAGACAGATTTTTTAAAAAGATTTTAAATGAAGAGCTTTTCCTTGCTGTTAAATTAACTTTTTACTATCATTTCAATAACCAAATATAACTACTCTATTAATGCAGTTTATTTTTCTGCTACAATACAGATTGTTTTAGATTCATCAGAATATGGTGCTCCTGTTACATCAGAATATATATCAACCTTTTTAAAACCAGCTTCTTTTATTTCACAAGTAATCGTATCTTTTGTAAATTCTTTATACCAATTTCTAATAATATCGACTTTACCATCTTTATCAATTATTACATTTTGATCTAACCTTACGCCTCCTTCATAAGTAAAATGAGATTGTAAACAAAGATGTTTGGCAGGTTTCCAAAAACTACCTTCTTCACTTATATACCATGTATTACTTTCTTTTTTGTTTTCAAATTCCATTGATGTAAAAACATCAAATACAAATTTACCTCCTGACTTTAAAGAATCATAGATTTTCTTTAGTAAAACCTCGCGGTTATTATCTGATAAAACTACAAAATCACAATATATTAATAAGACTATATCAAACTCATTATTATAATTAATTTCTAAGTAATTTTTGTAAATATAGTTTATATTTTGGTTCTTTTGACTAGCCTTATCCTTTGCATATTCAATTGACCTTTTGGAAAAATCAATACCAGTAACTTCGTATCCTTTTTCATATAACCTTTCAGCATACAAGCCAGGGCCACAACCTAAATCCAGAAGCTTTTTATTAAATGATGATGTTATATTTTCAATCCACTCTACTGATTTGTCTATAAAATCATGCTCTCTACTAGCCGCTTCCCATTTAGGGTGTAAGTGAGCTTCTAACATGCCTTTAGAAATATGTTCATCATCCCAAAATTTACTTGTGCTCTCTGCATATAAATCTGGTTTCCTTAAATATTTAAATAAATCCTTCATCATATTTCACGCTTCCTATCTTATATTTTTCATGATTTCTTTATCTAATATTATAACTATAATTCAAAATAATACCAGTATAACTCTGAAAATCATAATGACATTTTAAAGTAAAAATTTCTTTGATTTTTAATTAATTTCTCTTAACCTTTCTATAATACTACCTTTTTTAATAATAGTATAAGATATATAGGGCACAATTAATGCGATTAAAATTATTATTGGATAGGTAATTATTAGAGGTGTTATCATAAAGTCATAGCTAAAGAACCAAAGTTTGCTTACTATCCCACCAATCACAGCTTTAGAAAATACAATTCCTAATATTAGTGAGAGTACAATGGTACAAATAGCATAATATAATCCTTCAAAACTCAGCATACGATTTAATTGCTTACCTGTCATACCTATACTTTGCAACATAGCAAATTCTCGTTTCCTTGTCCATATGCTAGTAAACATAGAATTTATAAAGTTTAGAATACCTATTAATCCAATTATAAAGCTAAGAATTCCACCAACTATAATTAACATATTTCTAAAGTCCTTAAAAGTATCTACATAAGTTTCTTTAGATTCATAATTCATAAGAGGTTCTACATGTTCTGTATATCGATTTAAAAATAATTCGATCTCCTTTTCTTTATCGTCTCGAACATTAAAAGCATAGGACATAACATGAGGAGTAGCAACAATTTTTAAATATTCTTCTTCAGGTAGATACATAGTAAAATTTCCATAAGTACGATTAGTTATAGTTGATGTTTTAATCCTAGTTTTTGCCATTACTTCATAATTATAATCTTTACCATCTACATTTATTTTTACAGTATCTCCTATATTGTACTCTGATGAGCCCCAAACTATATTACCGTAATCATCTTCATGAACTCCTTCAATAATATAGTCCCCACTTTTTAATTTTTCTAAATTCAGATTACCTTCAACAATGTCCAATCGTGAAAGTAAAAAGTCTTCCATACCATATAGATCTAAAGTAGGTTGGCCATTATTTGCTTTATTTAATGGTACACCTAAGTAGCTTAATTCATCAGGATTTTCACGATAAATTGAACAACTACCTACATTGATATTGTAATAAATTCTACCCCCTCCATCAAATCCGTCTTGTCTCTCTACAGAAGATATGAAATTTTCACTAAGTTCATCCTCTGGAGATCGAAAACGATTCATATTGAAGTAATTTGCATGACCAATAAGAAAATCATTGTCTACAAATTTCGAAATATATTTATTCATATCAAATCCATTAGCAAGTGTAAATACTGAATTAAGCAATACCAAACCAAGGGTCATAGATAAAATGGCAATAAATGTTCGTTTCTTGTTTCTACCAAGATTAGAAAGAGCCATCTTCCATATCTTTCCACCATCTGTAGAATTTTTGATTTTTTTCTTTACTTCTCCACTATTACCACTATATCGAACAGCCTCTATAGGAGAAACTTTTCCAGCAATTTTACCAGGTTTTAAAGTGCTGATAAATACAGTTATTATAGAAAATAGCGAAGCTCCAATAAAAATTATAGGATTTAGGGATACAATGGCATTTTCACTACTATAATTTGTAAAGATCATAATCATAGGGAGTAAGGACTTACCTAAGAAAAATCCTATTAAAAGACCAAATGGAATACCTATTATTGATAACAGAATAGCTTGTCTTGAAATTATTTTATTCAGCTGCTCTGATGTTGTACCTATAGTTTTTAATAAACCATATAATTTAATATCCTTTAAAACAGAAATCTGGAAAATATTGTAAATAATTAAATAACCTGTGATTATTATTAATATAGACAAAATTATAAGAGAGATTATAGTTGTAGGATCAGCTACAGAAAAATTATTAGATAAATATGCCCAGTTAACATTACTAACAATATCAGTAGATAAAAAATCTTTTCTTTCATTATCATCAGGAATTGTATAGCCACTCTCAGTAATGACTTTATGCAATTTTTCTTCAATATTAAAGCTATTATTAAACATAATATATGAATTTATAGATCCAGTTAAATCTGAATCTTCTTTGTATGTATTTTCAAGCTTACTAGCATTCGCCTCAATGAACTCTTCAGAAACTATTACAAATCCAACATTTAAAACAATATCACTTTCCCAAAAACCAGATAGTATAAAATTTGATTGTAATTGTTCCCCTTTTATAGTATATGTTAACGGTACAGTAGCACCAATTTCATGAGGGACACCTAACAAATCCAAAGTTTCAGTATCTGTAATAATTTCTCTTTCTTTAACTGGAACTTTTCCTGTAGTTGGTTTAGCAAATCCAAGCTTCATACCTGTTTCGTCCATATAGTACATTTCTACAGGACGCTTTAATAACTTAGGATTATCGACACTGTCTGCAATTATTTTATTATAACTAATTTCCTTAATTAAAGGATGGTCCTTCATGTCATTATACTGATTATCAGTAATATATTTTAAAACGGCATGTCCGTCGCCACCAGACTGTCTTAAAGTTTGATTTTGAAAAGACTCTATCATTCCTATACCAATGGTAAAAAGACTTGTAAATAAAATTGTAGTTAATGATATTGCGATAATTGCCATAAAATTTCTTGCCTTGTTAGCTTTAAAGCTTTTAAAGGCAAGATTGTTGATTGTTTTTCTGTTATTTACTTTAATCATATAGTGTCACCGCCAATTATTTTACCATCTTCTATACGGATTAAACGATCAGCCATCTGTGCTATTTCTTCGTTGTGAGTAATCATAACAATTGTTTGATTAAAGCGTTTACTAGTCACCTTTAATAATCCTAATACATCAAGACTTGTTTTTGTATCTAAATTTCCAGTAGGTTCATCTGCTAAAACAATAGCAGGTTTAGTAGCTAAAGCTCTTGCAATAGCAACCCGTTGTTGTTGACCACCAGAAAGATTATTTGGCAAGTTTTTAAGCTTTGTTTCTATTCCCAAGGTATTTACAATATCATCAATATATTCTTTATCAATTTTATTACCATCTAATTCAATAGGTAACGTAATGTTTTCATATACATTTAATATTGGTACAAGGTTGTAACTTTGAAATATAAAACCTATTTTTCTTCTTCTAAAGATAGTTAAAGCATCTTTATTTAATGAAAAAAGTTCTTCACCATCAACTGTGACTGTTCCTTCT
>Ga0102925_1002104_pt1 | contig 10974 bp, 6 predicted proteins | sample SalPonR1_A_D1_MG_FD_78216 | JGI IMG/M metagenome (GOLD analysis project Ga0102925, IMG submission 78216) | Salt pond soil microbial communities from South San Francisco under conditions of wetland restoration - Salt Pond MetaG R1_A_D1_MG | ecosystem: Environmental > Aquatic > Marine > Intertidal... | reverse complement strand
GAAGTAATAGGCATCAGTCAGCAATCAACCTTAAGTCACAGGAAATTCGCTGAATCCAATGATCTGAATTTTCACCTCCTGAGTGATCCCGATAATTCGGTCAGGAAGATGTTTGGCGTACCTTCAAAGCTTTTTGGACTGGTTGCCGGAAGGGTAACATATATTGTTGATAAAAAAGGAAAAATAGTAAATTTATTCAACTCCCAGACCAATGTCCAGGGGCATATAGATGAAGCTTTACGCGTTAGCATGGTGCTGAAGAAAAGTAATTCACAAACTAAATAATAGCAGGCACCCACCTCACATACACCCAAATTACTTATTTTTGCAGCTCTATTACAGTTGCAGAATGATAGGCTCCTCAAAAAATATACATATCCGGAATGCCAGGGAAAACAACCTGAAAAATATAAGCCTGGATATACCTCATGGAAAACTTATAGCCGTAACCGGTGTATCAGGGTCCGGCAAATCATCACTTGCTTTCGATACCATAGCTGCAGAAGGCGCCCGGCAGTACCTGGAGACAATTCCATCCTTCGCCCGGCAGTTCGCAGGAAAAATATCAAAACCTGATGCGGATGATATATCAGGACTTTACCCTGTTATATCAATCGGACAGAAACAACCGGGTACATCTGCCAGGTCGATTATGGGAACAGTTTCTGAGATATATGACCATCTCAGGCTTCTCTTTGCCCGATTTGGTAAAAGTGAAGAGAATATTAAACTGTCACGGAGCCTGTTTTCATTTAACAGTCCCGACGGAGCCTGCCCGGTATGCACAGGACTGGGTCTGGAGGAAAGAATATCAATGGATAAGCTTATCGCTAACCCGTCCAGGTCGCTCAGGGAAGGGGCACTGGCACCTACACTGCCCACGGGTTACATCATGTATACTCAGGTTACCATGCATGTCCTTGATTCAGTCTGCCGTGAACATGGCTTTACCGTCGATATTCCATGGGATGAACTGGAAATTGAACAAAAAAAAGTGATCCTCTATGGCAGCAATAGGATAAAAGTTCTGAAAGGTAAACACACTATAGAATCGCGACTTAAATGGAAAGCCCTGAAGGCGAAACCACGAGAGTATGGTTATTACCTGGGTATAATCAATATAATGGAGGATATACTGAAACGCGACAGAAACCGTAATATTCTCAGATACACTGAGTCCGTTACCTGCTCGGGATGTAATGGTAACAGGCTTAATGAAAAAGCCCTTTCAGTTAAATACAGGCAATATACTATTGATCAATTATGCAATCTCGAACTGACTGAATTGCTCAATATATTTTCCGGCTTTACTCCTCATAATGAGGCTGAAAACAATATCTGCGGAAAAATAATCAAGCAGCTTGAAATGCTGGTCAGGCTTGGTACAGGACACCTGCAACTGTCAAGGAGCACCAACTCCCTGTCGGGCGGGGAATTACAACGAATAAGGCTGGTTAACCAGCTCTCTTCTTCACTTACCAGGGTTCTTTATGTGCTGGATGAACCATCTGTTGGAATGCATGCACGTGACGTTAATCAGTTGATAAGTATATTGAAACAGCTTGTAAACAGGGGCAATACTGTGATTATCGTTGAACATGATCCGGCCGTGATAAGGAATTGCGACTGGATAATTGAAACAGGACCGGAGGCAGGAGTAAGTGGCGGAGAAGTGCTTTTTAACGGTTCGCTTAAAGATTTTATTGAAAAAAAGATTGATACGCCTACCCAGGATGCTCTCCGGGGAAAATATGATACCCGGGAACAACAGGAGGAAGGGGCCTGTTTTAAACTGGCCGGATGTAACTCCAATAACCTTAAAGACCTGAGCATAAGTCTGCGTAAATCTGCCATAAACGTGGTTACAGGTGTTCCCGGTTCGGGTAAATCCAGCCTCGTTTATTCTTGCATAGAAGCAGTGCCGGAAAGAGTTATCCGTATCGACAGATCGCCAATAGGCAGGACTCCAAGGAGTAACCCCGCAACATACACCGGACTGGCAGATCATATACGTGATCTTTTTGCAAAACAGGAAGCTGCCATAAGAAAGGGATACAGGAAAGGAAGGTTTTCATTTAACAACAGGGGAGGGCGGTGTGAGAAATGTGAGGGGGCCGGAAAGATACAGATCGGGATGCACTATATGGGTAAGATAGACATTGTGTGCGATGAATGTGACGGCCATAGGTTCAACAATGAAACTCTCGAAATTAAGTATAAGGGAAAAAGTATTGCAGGTATATATGACCTGAGCATAAACCAGGCAGCTGAGTTTCTGAGTGAGGAGAAAAAGATCCAGAACTTCCTTCTTGTGATGCAATCGCTGGGACTGGGATACCTGAAGCTCGGACAATCATCAACAACGCTATCAGGTGGTGAGGCGCAAAGAATAAAACTGGCAGCAGCACTGTCAAAGAAGGTTTCTCCCGGTACGTGGATAATAATGGATGAACCGACAACCGGTTTGCATTACAGGGACACAGAAGTGCTTGTAAGAGCGTTAAGGAAGCTGGCAAAAAAAGGCAATACAATAGTTGTAATTGAGTACCAGGAACAATTTATAAGGTCAGCAGATCATATAATTGAACTGGGCCCGGGCAGTGGCGCTCGTGGTGGTCACCTTTTATTTGAGGGAAGTGTTGAAGCTTTCATGGAAAGGAAGGATTCTGTTACAGTAAAATATTTTGATAATCTTCCAGTAGAGACCAGGGAAGAAAAAAAAGAGCAGAAATCAATAAACATTAAAGGAGCCAGTACAAATAATCTTAAGAACATAGATATAAAAATCCCCCTGAACAGTATTACCGTAATAACCGGAATCTCAGGTAGCGGTAAATCATCACTTGCCTTTGATACAATCTATGCCGAAGCACAGTCCAGGTTCACTGAGAGTATGAGCGTATTCTCAAGAAGCTATATCAAACAGGCAAATCATGCCGTAACTGATAGTTTTGAAAATCTTACCCCGGCAGTAGCAGTTAACAGGAAAAACCTGCCCATATCGCCCAGGTCCACCGTTGGAACCATGACAGGTATTTATGAGAAATACCGCTATATGTTTTCCCGTATTTCACAATTGCAGGGTTTTGAAATGAGTGCCCGCAATTTTTCATTTAACCATGAATCAGGTGCCTGCAGGCACTGTTCAGGACTTGGGATGATATTAAAGGCAGACCCTGGTAAGCTCGTTAAAGACCGGGCGCTATCTATTGAGGAAGGTGCTTTTACAGGTAATACAACTATAAAATACTATGGTCATCCCGGAAGCCAGTTTGTAGCAATACTGAAGGAAGCAGGAAAACACTACGGAATAGATACCTGGCAGCCACTCGAAAATTATACAGATGAACAGCTGGATGTTGTATTCAATGGTACAGGCGACAGGGTTTGGTCAACTGTATGGAATTTTAAAAGCAGGCACAGCATCGGATCAAAAGAGATTTCAGGTGAATGGAAAGGATTTTCACGTCTTATTGAAGATGAATATCACAGGCGATTGCATAATAAGAACCTGGCTGAAATAAGAAATCTCCTGTATGAGAAAGAATGTCCTGTTTGTAAAGCAGCAAGGATTAATTCTGAAGCGCTGAAGACCAGGGTTGGAAACATCAATATTGCAGAATTATCTGCCTTATCTGTTGGTGCAACACGGGAATGGTTTATGAAAAATATAAAAGGCAATGATGCTGAAGCCTTGATTATTAACTCAATATATGACATTATCAGTCCCATCTTACTACACATGCAAACGCTTGGACTGGATCATATTTCCATGAGCAGGCGTTCTTCGACTCTCTCAGGTGGTGAAGGTCAGCGTTTGCGACTGGCACAACAGCTTTCAGGTGCATTAACCGGTATGACCTTTATTCTTGATGAGCCTACCGCAGGTCTTCACAGGAAAGATGTCAGAAAATTAATGGACGTAATAAAGGACATCAGAAACAAGGGAAATACAATCATTATTGTAGAACACGACAGGGAAGTTATTGCTAAAGCGGATAATATCATTGAGCTGGGACCGGGACCTGGAAAGGAGGGGGGCTATATCGTGGATAAAGGTCCGTATGACCGGTTCATCAGTTCTAAAAAAGCGATCACACCCTCTTATCTTCTTGATAATGAATTACCCGGAGCTGTTCCAAGGCAGTTAAACAATGATTCCTTCGGACTTAAAAGCGTAAATAAGCATAACCTTGTTAACCGTGACTTTAGCTTCAGCTCCGGAGGTCTTATCGCTGTCACAGGTGTTTCAGGTGCGGGTAAATCAACACTTGTTCATCATGTCCTTGCACCGAGCCTTCAAAAAGCTAAGGCCGTAAATTGTTCCTCTTATTGGGAATTTGAAGATTTTGATCAATATATTGCAGTCGATCATAAGGCAATAAAAGGAAATATTAACAGCACAGTTTCATCATACAGCGGGATTCTTGACTGTTTAATGGCTTATTATGCCTCGCTTGACGAAGCAAAGAATAATTCATTCAAGCGATCTGCCTTTTCCTATAACAGTAAGGAGGGGAAATGCCCTGTATGCAAAGGAGCAGGTAAGTTGAAGATCAGTTTGGATTTCATGGATGATGTGTGGAATGACTGCTTCAGGTGTAATGGAAGACGCTACAATGATAAGACCCTGGAAATAAAAGCAAAAGGCCTGGATGTCTCAGAAGTATTGCAACTAACAGTATATGAGACATATGTACATTTTGAGAATATTGTGGGGAAGAAAAACAAATCGCTTATCGATTCACTTAATAATCTGATTGAAACAGGCTTAGGTCATTTAACGCTGGCACAGGGGGTGGAAACACTTTCTTCAGGTGAGGCGCAGCGACTAAAATTGTCAGTAAAACTCCAGGAAGGAAAAGGTAAAAAGACGCTGTATATGCTTGATGAACCAACCACAGGACTTTTTTACCCGGATATAGACAAGTTAATTGAAGTTTTTAACAGGCTGGCAGATGAAGGACACACGGTAATGTTTATTGAGCACAATCCATATTTAATATCAGTGGCTAACCAGGTTGTTGAGTTGTAAATAAAGAAAGCAAAAGAGGACCTAAAAATTTTAATTTTGCTTCATTACACTAAGAAATAGAACCGATGATAGCTACAATAAGATTAACAAACCAAATAATAATTTATAAAATGAAAAACTTACTGACTGTTTTAATCTCGATAGCCCTTTTCGTGATAAGTTGTATGCCAGAGGATAATAACTCAGAAATATTACTCAAAACAACAGGATATGCTGATAGTACAAAAATATACCTGGCTGATACAGAAACTCTTGAATCCGATTCCGGGTATATTATTAATGATCAACTGATTTTCAATATAGATACAGACGAACCCAAAAAGTTTCAATTAAGACCTGTTATTACAACGAGAGCCGATATTGATATTAGAACTATCTGGAAAGAGAACAGGCAGCTGACTATCAGGGCAGAAAAAGGAAATCTAAAAAATGCAGTAGTTGAGGGATCTGAAATTCAGATAGAGGCAGATAAGGTAAAGGCCAATAAAGATAGGCTTCAATATTTAAATGACAGCCTGGCAAAAGCATACAGATCACTTGAGAACAGGAAATCTGAAGAAGCACTTGCCTTGCGTACAAGGGGAAGAGAAATAACAAAGGCTATTACTGATGTAGATATCAATTATGTAAAAAATAACCCTGATAATTTATATAGTGCGGTAATACTTAAACAGTTAATGACATATACAATACCAAAAAAAGAAACTGAAGCACTATATGAAGATTTAAGCAGTGAAATAAAATCAACAAAATATGGATTGGCTATAAAAAAATACCTTGAAATAAGTCGTGATCTGGAAGTTGGTGACAAAGCAATAGATTTTCAATTACCCGACCAGGATGGTAATTTAGTTGGATTAAGCAATTTCCAGGGCAAGTATATCCTGCTTGATTTCATGAGTTCAGGATGTGGTCCCTGTAGAATGGAAAACCCAAACCTGCTGAGAAACTACAGAGAGTATCGTGATGAAGGTTTTGAAATCATAAGTATATCTTTTGATAAAAATAGAGAAGATTGGTTAAATGCCGTTAAAAAGGACAGCATGATCTGGACAACAGTATGTGATCTGCAGGGAGGTGATGGAGATGTAATAATGACTTACAATGTTTACTTTATGCCAACTTATTTTTTGATTAACCCGGATGGAATTATAATTGATAAGTTTTTGGGAATGGGACAACTGGATGGGAGATTGGAAAAAATATTTTCAACACTTTAGATCATATAACTCGACCTTTCGCATTGTAAAATTTGATTCGTTAATTAAACAAACCAGCATGAGACATCAAAGAATAAACTGATCTATTCAACCATTAGCGAAAACTTTAAAGACTATGTGCTTTAGAGAAAATTACAATAGGAAAACAGTAAATACAATCCTTGTATTATATCAACTTAACAGCCTTTATTGAATTCTCTATAAGGTTGAAAATTACTTGTTCAGCAAGTTATTTGTAATTATATTGTATACAAATTATATCTTTGGTTAATAATAGAATATAAAATGATATTAAAATCATTAATTATTCTGACTGATGTTATTGAGGATTAAGTAGTACCGAATCATTGTGCTTACACCGGAATACTTGAATTACTTTATTAAATGAACAAAAGTGCATGAATAATGTAAATAGATAAATAATAACTTGATAATGACTATAAAGACTATTATAATAAGTTACTTCCTTACATTCATTGTCTTTCTTGCGATAGACATGGTGTGGCTTGGTCTTGTTGCTAAAAACCTTTACCAAAAATACCTGGGTGATTTTCTGTCAGATAAAGTCAACTGGACAGCAGCATTTATTTTTTATCTGCTCTTCGTGATCGGGGTATCAATATTTGCCATTTACCCTGCGGTAAATAAAGATTCTGTTTTTCATGCAATAATTATGGGTGCTTTATTTGGCTTTTTTACCTATGCCACATATGACATGACCAACCTGGCAACTCTCAAAGGCTGGCCTGTACCTATTGTTATTATCGATATTATCTGGGGCTCTGTACTTACAGCATTAGTCTCTTTATCAGGTTTTTATATTGTTAAATGGATTACTTAGCTCAGCATATGAACAGTACCATGGCACCTCATATCAATGGAAAATTCCTCTACTATGCTTTTATAGCCGGGGGTAAACAGATACTGCAAAACCAGGTTGAGCTTAACAGGATAAATGTATTCCCGGTAAATGATAAAGATACCGGTACAAACCTTGCTTCTACCATTCGTTCTGTAATTGACAATATCACGCCTCATAAATCGTACGAAACCATGGTGAATAATATTGCCGATGCTTCATTAATAGGGGCAAGGGGTAATTCAGGTGTTATATTCGCACAGTTTCTGCATGGACTGAGTCGTGAAGCCAGGTATAAATCTATTATCACCCTGCCTGAATTTGCTGAAAGTGTAAAAAGATCAATACCCTATATTTACGAGGCTATTGCCAGGCCGGTGGAAGGGACCATGCTGACTGTTATAAAAGAATGGTCTGAATTCCTGGACAGTAAAAAAGAAGCTATTCATAATTTTGAAAATATTATTATTGATTCACTAAGTGTTCTTGAAAAATCACTGGCGGGAACAACTGCAAAACTGAAAGAACTTAACAAAACGGGTTTTGTTGATGCAGGTGCAAAAGGATTTGTACTGTTTTTAAAGGGGATCATTGAATTTATTAAAAACAGGAATATTCGCAGTCTTGTAAGTGATCAGGAAGCTGTTATTTCATTGATACATACTGAAGAAATTACTGACGAAGAGATCAAATACCGCTATTGCACTGAAGCAGTACTGAAAGATATGCTTATCAGTAAAAAAGAGCTGCAACACATTCTTGAAAAAAGGGGAGATTCAATCGTTATTGCAGGTTCACAAAGAATATGCCGAATGCATGTACATACAAATTCCCCTGCAGAGCTTTTTCATGAGCTTAAAGACTCAGGTTTAATAAGCTACCAGAAAGTGGATGACATGGTCAGGCAACAGGAAATGGCCTTTAAACGCAAGTGGAACATAGCGCTGGTGAGCGATTCAACCTGTGACCTGCCACAGGAACTAATAGATCGCTACCAAATAAATGTTGTGCCTATAAATCTGAACTTCGGGGATAATCACTTCCTGGATAAAGTGACCATCCAGCCGGAACAATTTTACGATTTACTTGAGACCCATGATGAGTTTCCCAAAACATCGCAGGTAAATGAACAGGCTTTTACAAACCTCTATTCGCACCTGGCATCTCACTATGATGCTATTATATCTGTACACCTGAGTTCCAGGTTCAGTGGGACTTATGCAAACAGTGTCAAGGCAGGTCAGAGGATAACAAAAGAGTTTGGCAAACCGGTTCATGTAATTGACTCAAAAAACATATCAGGCGGACTGGGTCTTCTTGTGCTAAAGGCAGCAAAAGAAATTGAGAAAGGGATACCCGTGGAAACGATTGTTGAAACCATTCATAATGAAGTTGCGCACTCAAAGATATTTGTCAGTGTAAGGAACCTTAAATATATGATCAAAGGCGGACGGGTTTCAAAACCCAAAGGCTTGCTGGCAACAGCCCTGGGCCTGAATCCTGTTATCTCAATGGATAAGGATGGTAAATCACTTCTTTTTGGCAAAACCTTCAGCCAGGCTGCAAGCATGGAAAAGGTATTCAATCATATAAACAAAATTAGTGCGGGTTCTAATATATGGAACTATATAATTCTTCATGCTAACAATGTTGAAGGTGCTAAGGAAGCTGAAAGCAAAATGATAAAGCTCACAGGCAGTAATCCCGTTTCGCTTGTCAATATCTCGCCCGTAATAGGTATGCACGCCGGCAATGGTGCAGTGGCCGTTTCACTGATGTTTAATAATTAATAACACCGGAACAATGAATATCTTTCTTCAGGCCGCCTTGCTTATCTGGGGACTCATGACTTTATTATGGCTGGTGAGCATAGTGATAAAGAATGTGAGCATCGTAGACCTGTTCTGGGGCTTCAGCTTTGTTGTTGTCAATGCTTTCTATGTATTTATGACAGGTGATCTTAATCCCAGGAAGATATTAATCCTTGTCCTTGTCAGTATATGGGGATTGAGACTCACCGTTTATCTTTTTATAAGAAACTGGGGTAAAGGGGAGGATTTCAGGTACCAGGAATTCAGGAGGAAATATGGTGCTAAGAGATACTGGTGGTTCAGCTATTTTCAGACATTCCTGCTCCAGGGCGCACTTGTTCTGATAGTTTCACTGCCACTGTTCGGTATAAATATGAGTGAAGATCCCGGCACGCTTACCGTTCCGGACTATGCAGGTATTGCGATATGGCTTATTGGCTTTGTTTTTGAATCGGGAGGTGATTATCAAATGGCACGATTCAAAAAAGACACAAGCAACAAAGGCCAGGTACTGGATAAAGGATTCTGGAAGTATACGCGTCATCCTAATTATTTTGGCGACGCAGCAGTCTGGTGGGCCTATGCTGTTATAAGTATTGCAGCAGGAGCTTACTGGCATATAATTGGCTCGGTAGTGATGACATTCCTACTCCTTAAAGTATCAGGTGTCTCCCTGCTTGAGAAATCATTGAAAGAAACCAAGCCACAGTACCAGGAATATGTCAGGAAAACCAGTTCATTCTTTCCCTGGTTTCCAAAAAAGTAATTTTTCAGCCCTGGAAAAAAATATTATTAACTATCTAAGCTCGAAATAGCATCCAGGAAGTTCCGTGGCGCAGGGGTAGGTCTGCCCGTTTTGCTATCCATTATACCAAGCACTGTTTCACCTTTATTAAGCAACTCGCCCTTTTCATTATAAATCTCTGTGAAGATTTTAAATTTCACTACAGGTAGATCTTTAATGATGGTTCTTATTGTAAGCAGGTCGTCGTAATAGGCCGACTTAAGGTAATCAATCTTGACACTTCTTACTGGCATAAATATGCCTTCATCTTCGACCTTCTTATATGGAAAACCCACTGATCTTATTAGTTCTGTTCTGCCAATTTCATATAGCCTTGGGTAGTGACCATAATATACTACACCCATCTGGTCGGTATCTCCGTAGCAAACCCTGTATTTAGTCTCACCTGTCATACTTAAGAATAAATTGATTTCATTATAAAGTTACTCAGAATTTAAGTGTGTAAAATTAGGGAAATTATTTGTTAAATAGTGAAGGTTACATGCTGAGGCTAAGGCTAAGGATATTGTTATGCAAAGGTTTTATTAGTTGCATATTAATTGAGTTTGAGTGAGTTTGAATGAGTTTAATATGCAGATAATTACATCCCTGCACAACTCACTTGTATCTTCCGTACTTGTATCTTGTGTCTTCTCCCTGCTCCCGCTTTGTCCGATGAAGCACGCAGGGCGAAGTCGGAAGGGGGTGAATAACAATAGCCCCGGTACCACCCGGGGATTGGACAGTGGGCGGGTGTACGGATTTTAATAGCTGTACCCAATATGTCCCATTATTTAGGTGATTTATATTATATTCGGCATAAAAATAACTCATATCAATAATAATTGAAATTAAAATTGGTTCTTTACCTGAATAAGATGAGAATTTAATACGATCACATTAATGAATAAACAACAAATCGGGGCTACGGCTTACCAATACTTTTTAATAATAATTATTCTGGCAGCCATAGCTTATAGAGGGGGTAGGGATTTTATATTCAAAAAAAACAAGGACGAAGTTACGGTAACTATAGAAAATATACAGGAGATTTACCCCACGGCAGCATATTATGATCAAAATAGGCCTGGAGCATATGATGTTTATGCTAATAATAGTAATAAAATAGGCACAGTATTTCTCTCATCGGATTATTCTCAGCAATTTGGCTATGCTGGCAACGTTCCTCTGTTGATAGGCGTTGATGATAATCTAACCATTACCAAAATTACTTTGTTGCCCAATAATGAGACCGAATATTACAT
>Ga0102925_1002103_pt1 | contig 10974 bp, 8 predicted proteins | sample SalPonR1_A_D1_MG_FD_78216 | JGI IMG/M metagenome (GOLD analysis project Ga0102925, IMG submission 78216) | Salt pond soil microbial communities from South San Francisco under conditions of wetland restoration - Salt Pond MetaG R1_A_D1_MG | ecosystem: Environmental > Aquatic > Marine > Intertidal... | reverse complement strand
GTTTTCAGTGACGAAATGTTGAATGGCGCGCGCCACCTTGGTAGGCTCATAATCCTCGTAGGAACTTTCAACATCCTTGAGCAGGGAGTTGAGCAGGGAGATGATCCATTGATCGATCTCGGGGCGTTCCTTCAGAGGTATTTCATCCTGCTCATCCTGAAAACCGTCGATATTGGCATAAAGGGCAAAGAATGAATAGGTGTTGAAGAGTGTCCCGAAAAATTTCCTTTTCACTTCTTCCAGGCCGGCCATATCGAATTTGAGGTTGTCCCATGGCTGGGCATTGGTGATCATGTACCAGCGCAGGGGATCGGAGCCATGATTCTCGATGGCATCGAAAGGATCGATGACGTTGCCCAGGCGCTTGGACATCTTGTTTCCGTCTTTGTCAAGGACCAGTCCGTTGGAGATAATGTTTTTGAATGCGACCGAATCAAAAAGCATCACAGCGATGGTATGCAGGGTAAAAAACCAGCCCCGGGTTTGGTCGACGCCTTCGGCGATGTAATCGGCAGGAAACAGATCCCCGAATTGTTCCTTGTTCTCAAAAGGGTAATGGTATTGGGCATAAGGCATAGCGCCACTGTCGAACCACACATCGATAAGGGCTTCTTCCCGGTGCATCTTTTTGCCGGAGGGTGAGACCAGCACTATTTCATCGACAAAAGGCCTGTGCAGGTCGAAACGCTCATAGTTTTCCTGCGACAGGTCGCCGGGATCATACTCCTTCAGAGGATTGTTGCTCATGAAACCGGCTTCGATGGCTTTTTCAATCTCTTCTTTCATTTCCCGGACCGAGCCGATGCATTTGCGTTCTTCCCTGTTTTCGGTCGACCAGATTGGCAGCGGTGTGCCCCAATACCTCGATCTGGAAAGGTTCCAGTCGACCAGGTTTTCGAGCCATTTTCCAAACCTGCCTGTGCCGGTAGCTTCCGGTTTCCAGTTGATGGTTTTGTTGTGCTCGAGGAGTTTGTCCTTTTCCGCGGTGGTCTTGATGAACCAGGAATCCAGCGGATAGTAAAGGATGGGTTTATCGGTTCTCCAGCAATGGGGGTAGGAGTGTTCGTATTTCTCGATTTTGAAAGCTTTGTTTTCTTTCTTCAGCTTGACGGCAATATCCACATCTACGGGAGTGGCATCTTCAGGCAGGTTGGGATCGTAGTCGTTTTTAACATAACGCCCGCTGAACTCGCCCATGCCATCAATAAATTTACCGTGCTTGTCGACGAGTGTCAGGGCTCCGATGCCAAACTCTTTCGATACCTTAAAGTCGTCGGCACCAAAGCTGGGGGCCAGGTGTACGATGCCGGTACCTTCCTCGGTGGTGACAAAATCACCGGTAATGACCTTGAAGGCATCGCCATCCTTCGGCTGCTGATAGGGCATAAGCTGCTCATACCGCAGGCCGGCCAGATCGGCTCCGTCGAATTCATCGATGGCTTTAAAGGGCACCTTTTTGTCGCCGGGGGTGTAGTCTTCCAGTTTCAGGGTGGCGTTTTTCTCGGGGAAGTACTTGTAAAGAAGCTCTTTGGCAAGTATCACCGATATAGGCTCACCGGTATATTGATTGAACGTCCTGACCAAAACATACCGGATGTTTTTGCCTACCCCCAGGGAGGTATTGGACGGCAAAGTCCAGGGGGTGGTGGTCCATGCCAGAAAATATACGTCGGTATCGGTATTGTTGAAAAGAAAGTCAGACTGCTCATTTTTTACAACCTTGAACTGGGCAACAAGAGATGTATCCTTGACCATCTTGTAACAACCCGGCATGTTGAGTTCGTGGGTGCTCAAACCGGTGCCTGCTGCAGGAGAATAAGGTTGTATGGTATAGCCCTTGTAAAGATACCCCTTTTCGTAGAATTGCTTCAGCAACTACCAGATGGTCTCAATATACTTGTTGTCATAGGTTATGTAGGGATCATCCAGGTTGACCCAGTATACCATCTTCCGGGTAAGGTCTTCCCAAACATCTTTGTATTTCATGACCTCTTTCCTGCAGGTCTCGTTGTATTCCTTTACAGAGATCTTTTCTCCAATGTCATCCTTGGTGATGCCTAACTTCTTTTCAACGCCGATTTCAACAGGTAAACCATGGGTATCCCACCCGGCTTTCCTTTGAACCAGGTATCCCCGCATCGTTTTGTAGCGGCAAAATATATCCTTGATGGACCGGGACATTACGTGATGAATGCCTGGTACTCCATTGGCAGAAGGCGGACCTTCATAAAAAACAAAAGTTTCATTGCCCTTTCTGGTTTCCAGGCTTTTGTGAAAGGTGTCATGCTTTTCCCATTCCTGCAGTTGTTCCTTATTGACCTGCGACAAGTTCAGGTTATTGTCTTCTTTGAACTTTCCACTCATCGACGTATGATTTTGCTGGTTAAAATTCTACAAATATAGCAGTTCTATTTCGAAAAATAGAACCTGCAAAAATAAACACCCTTAAAAAAAGGTGGATGCTTCAACCGGGAAAATTTATAAAAAACGAAACAGGGAGGGGAGGCTATCAATAGGAAGGTAAAGCATTGAGGCTCGGATGGGCATTCTCAGGGGGATTTTTTCCGGTTGATCTCCTCATCGATGTATTTATCCAGGACAGTAGTGTCTTCGATGACCTCTATGCGTTTAATCTGGTTGCGTGTGGTGTGATACCATATCTCTACCATAAAGTCACCCAGGCTGTAGAGGTTGATATAATAATTACCGGTCCGCCGCCTGCTGATCTGTTTGCCTTCACTGAGCGCCAGGGAAGCCTTTTCGCCCTCCGGCAGATTCTTATATTGTGTTTTGGTGATTTTCATCTTGCCCCGTCATTAGAATTTAAAAACAACAAGATCACGGATTTTGTTGTTTTTAAAACCAATTTTTTGTCACCATGATGTGCCTGCCCCGGGACTCCAGGAGGCATCATTTTTTGGGATTCGGGTTAAAAGAAGTCACGCCGTTGACAAAGGCATCAATCCACTGCAGAATTCTTCTCAGCAGGTTGAAAATGAGGGTGTAGTAAAGGATGCCTGCTCCTATCCAGATGATGATCAGGTTGAAGAGATAGGTGTTGATGGCATATCCCCTTATAATTTTCACGGGTGCATAGAAATGAGCCCTGCCCAGATTAGAGCGGGGATCCATAAAAATAGGATCCTTTTTTTGAATGATCTCTTCATCGGTTTCGTAACTCTTTTTCACCTCGTTGGTGTTTTGAAGGAACTCTGCCAGGCGCTGGTTGTGATGGTTTTGTTTAAGATTGCGCACCCATTCGATGCCGTGTTGTTCGATGAGGCGGTCGTATTTCTGGCTTCGCTGACTGGAGGCTCGCCTGCCTATATTCAGAAAATGGAGCCTGATGTAGGTCAAATAGTCCTGCAACGATTGCATTACCTCTTCGTTGAATTCCTGAAGGCTCAGCAGGTTCAGGTATTCAAACGGGGGTTTGTCTGCATCTTTTTGAAGCTTGATGAGTTCGTTGCGGATAATTCGAAGATCCTTACGGGTTTCGCCCAGGTTCTGGTTGTTGGCGATGTTTCGCTGCACAACCTGGCTTTTGGCTTCCAGCTCGGGGATGAGAAAAGAAGTTTTGTAGTCGGCTTCACTAATTTTTTTATCATACTCAAAGAAGCGCTTTTCAAACTCATTGTTTTTAAACTGGTTGACGGCCAGCGCCTCATACGACCAGCGGGTGACCATCAGATCGCCGATAAAAGGAACATGTTTATTATTGGTCAGGCTCTCATGCAAATCATCAAAGTTGATCATGGCCCCGCCCAGCAGCAGGTGAGGCACCAGGATCAGGGGAATGAGGATGTAGATGGTGATCACCGAGTTCAAGCCTGCGGATATATTCAAACCGATCATGTTTCCAAAACAGGAAGTGGAGAAAAGAATCAGCCAGAAAGGGATGAGCATATTTTGTATTTCCAGCACCTGGGTGCTGATCAGCACGAAGGTGAAGGATTGCAATGCCGAGAGACCAAAGAGGTACACGATCTTGGAATTGAGGTAGCTCACCCAGCTTAGGTTCAGAAACGTTTCCCGCTCCAGAATCTTCCGGTCCTTTATGATTTCCTCGGCACTTATGGTGAGCCCCATGAAGAGGGCTACCACTATTGCCATGAAGAGGAAAACCGGAAGGTTCTTGTTTTGTGCGAAGATATAACCTTCGGAGGTAATGAACTTGGATATATAACTGAGAATAACTGCCAGTATGGGCGCTTCGGTCAGGTTCAGAAGGATGTACTGGGTGTTCGATAACTTAGACAGCAGGTTGCGCATGCCGAAGACCCGGAACTGCTTCAGCGGGGATGGGATGTGAAAATTGATCCTGGGCAGGTCTCCTTCTATTTCCTGTCTTCTGACCTTTGATTCAATTTTTTCACGATAGCGGTTGAACCAGGTTTCGGGAGATGTTTTTCGTTCCTTGATGGGCTTGCCGAAATCGTTGACTTTTCGGGCTTCTATGATTTGCAGGATCTGCTCGGGATTGACATTGCCGCAGTGGGGACACTCGCTTTCTGCTGCATTGACCTGGGAAGCAACGGTTTTAAAATATACCACTGCATCGATGGGGTTGCCCTGGTATATGGGGTATCCACCGCGGTCCAGGATCCACATTTTATCAAACAGCTTGTAGATCTCAGAAGAGGGTTGGTGGATGTTGACAATAAGCAGCTTGCCCTTCATCACCTGTTCCTTAAGCAGATACATGACCTTTTCCGAATCCATGGATGAAAGGCCGGTAGTAGGCTCGTCGATGAAAAGCACATAAGGTTCACGCATCAGCTCCAGGCCGATATTCAGCCTTTTCCGCTGCCCGCCGCTGATAAACTTGTTCAGAGGATTGCCCACTTTCATGTCTCTGATCTCAACCAGGTCCAGCACCTCAAGGGTCTCCATCACCTTCTGGTGGATCTCTGCCTCCGTGAAATCCCTGAAGCAGAGCTTGGCATTGTAGTACAGGTTCTGATAAACGTTCAGCTCCTCTATCAGGAGATCATCCTGGGGCACATGACCAATCAGCCCCTTCAGTTCTTCGCTGTGGCTGTGTATGTCATACCCGTTGACAGTGATGCGTCCTTCATCTTGCGGGATCTTCCCATTCAACACATTTAGCAGGGTTGACTTACCGACACCGCTGCCGCCCATCACGCCAATCAACTGTCCGGATTCTTCCGATACATTGAACGTCTTAACCCCGTTGTCGCCGTTCGGGAAGGTGAAATGGATGTCGTACGTGTTGAACACCAGCTTGCTGCTAACGCGGTCCTCCAGGAATTTGGAAACTACATCATGGAAATAGATGGGCTCTATGTTGGGACCCTTGATGATGGATCCACTCTGGAAAAAATATGCATGGCCGGGTTCAATCTTATGGCCTTCTATATAAATGTTGAGCTGGCCAAAATAGCGGAAGATAAACTTATGGATGCTTTCCAGGTGCAGGAAAAGCAGCTGCCCGTAAAGGTTTTCTTTGTAGATGTGCTTGTAGGGATAATGATGGATGTCGCGCGTTTTTTTCTTCATCATCCAATACATGCTCTGCGACCATTCCCGCAACTGATTGTCGACGATCAGCACATTTTCCTTTTCGATGTTGTCGGGCTTGCCTTCCACGATGAAGGCATGGCAGTTGTTGTATTCCGATTCGCTGATGTTAAAGGTGTCGGCCACCGTCTTGATAAAACGCGATTCCCCTTCCTCGATCTTCTTATCGCTCCAAATGAATTCAAGCAGCTGAATGAAAACCACAATGCGTTCTTCTCGCAGCAACTCCCCCTTGATCTGCCGGCATACATTGGTGATCTGAAACGATATCAGGCTATAGCTTTCGATGGGTGTGTCAGTATCCTCACGCAATTCACGCTGGTAAAATTCGAAATAGTTGTCAAATACCCTCAGGTATTCTTCCAGCAGTTCCTGATTCAGAAAACGCTCCAGGTAATCGGTGACGATCTCCTTTTCTGCCTGTGTAAGCTGCTTTGTCCTGATGTTGGCTACTATAGCAAAAAGATGAATCAGGGCGTTCAGTATGGATTCACTCATTTCCCGACGGAATGTTTTAAAATTGATCTTTCCAAATTAGTGAAATTTTTTCTTCATTGAAACAACTACCCGTTCAATTTCAAAGGATGAAAATATAAAAAAAAGGGCGTCTGTTTGCAGACGCCCTTTTTTACGTATTATCTTGTGCTTAAGAAATGATCTTGTTTCTGATCTCTCCGGTGAGGTTCTGTATTTTCTGAACCTGTTTCTGGGTAAAGCCGTCTTCGCTTCTGTTTTGATATACCTTATAGATGGGCTGGAGCCCTTCCAGTACCATGCTGACGGATTGGTTTTCATTAAAAGGTTTTAACAGGTCGATCAGTTTTTTAAGGGATTTTTTCTGTTCACGGATCAGGTCCACGATCTGCTTGTTGTGAAAGGTATTTTCCGAGACGTGGGTGGTGATGTACATGGCTTCAATCCAGGTTCCCGCCACAACAAGCACAGAGAGCTCGTCTTTGCCCTGCTGTTGCATGAACTTGTAAGTATTGTAAAACGAGTTGGTTACCATGTCCACCAGCCTGTCCTTATTGTCAAAGTTGGATTTGATCTGCTCGATGAAATCAGGAGAATATGCGCCGGTGATGCCCAGTTCCTGAACCAGCTGTTTGGTTACATCCATGTAATCCATGGTGTACTGTTTCATGTTGTATGTAGTGGCATAGCTCAGGTCGGCGCTGTAAACACCCAGGTTGAGGGCCTGCCTGTCTTCTGTCACATATTTATTGACGTTCTCAATATCGCTGGAAAGGCTGATGATGAAGCTGGCTCCAATCTCGTTGAGCGTTTCGGTGATCTCAAAGTTTGAGGGCAGCGGATAAACCATTTCGCTGACGTCTTGTTTGATTTCAGATTTGGTAATTTTTTCCCCCTGAGCTTGCTGATCTCCTTCGCCCTGGTCTTTCTGGGATTGCTTGCAGCCATTGAAGGAAAACCCCAGACCAACAATCAATGCGGCCATTGTGGCAATGAAGGCATATTGTTTAATAGTTTTCATCGATTTTTATTTTTGATGGTTTAACGTCCGGATAAACAAGTGTCCAAATTAAAGCATTTTTATTAAAATCCCTAATGCTGGTATATTTTTTTAAGGAGAAACGGGAATACAATCAACCGTTGCGCCAGATATCCAGCGAGCAATGCAGAATTATTAGAAGCCCGGGAATGAGGCGTTCCATTGCATTGTTTCGTTTTATAGAGCAGGCGGCACTGGCAAAAGGGCATCCTGTTGAACCCGGGAGCCTAAAAAAGCTGAAAACCTTTAGGCTTTCAGCTTTTTATAATGAGGGTCTGTGCACGGGTCCTTTCTAATCTTTGATGGAACAACCGATGGCCTTGGTTTTTTCCGGGCTCGGCTTGTTGCCATTGAGCAAGGCTTTTACGGCACTTGCCAGGAATTTTTCTTCAACCTGGTCCGCATCCTTGTAATTGTCGTCGATGGCTCCAATGTAGCGGACAATGAAACCGTTCGGTTCATTCTCCAACAGGTACACATGCGGCGTTTTTGTAGCACCATAAGTCCTGTAAACTTCCTGGGTTTCATCCATCAGGTAAGGGAAGGTGTATCCCTTCGCTTTGGCCCGTTTTTTCATGTTTTCAAAGGAGTCTTCCGGCTGCAGTTTCGGATCGTTCGGCTGAATGGCTACTACCGGGTAACCCTCGGGGTCAAACTGCTTGTCAAGCTTTATAATCCGGTTTTCCCATGCTTGTGCATAGGGACAATGGTTGCAGGTGAAGATGACGATCACACCTTTCTCATTTTCGTAATCGGAAAGGGAAACATGAGAGCCGTCTACATTCTTCAGCTTAAAGTTCATGGCCTTGTCGCCAATATCATAACCCTGGCCCATTGCAAGGGGCAGGAGCATGAGTCCGAAAAGGAATGTCAATACTGTCTTTTTCATGGCTGTTGGATTTTGGATTGAATAATTTTATTTAGTTCCTCGTAGGTGAAGGTTTGTTCGTAAAATACGTTGGAATTGCTGTTGTAAATCAGGGTGGCAGGCAGTGCTCCCGACCACCGGGGGCTTACCTTGTCGATCCATGAGTTGCTGTTGGGATCATCCAGTATAACCACCTCGGATCGTATATTGTGTTTGTTCATGAACCTGCGCACTCTTTCTGTGGCGTTGCTTCCAAAATCCAGGCTTGTCAGGATGATTTTAACCGGCTTGTCGCTGTAATCCTTCTCGAGCTTCCGGAAAACCGGCATCTCTTTTACGCATGGGGCGCAATAAGTAGCCCAGAAATTGATTATGTAAGTGGTGTCGTTGTTTTTCTCCAGAAGGAACTGATAATCTTCAAATTCATCATAAACGGGTATGTTTTGCGCCTGCATATGAGCACCGATGAAGAAAATTACAAGTATAAAAAGCAATTTTTCCATAAGGATGAACTTGTGTAGATAGATTTAACTTTCTGATTAATTTATCATAACAACCTGTCCCGGCAAATGTTTATTCTAAATAGCCGCTTCAAATTTTTGACCGGCAGGTGGTGTTGCGGAGCATAAATTCAGGGTATTGGGAAAAGATAAGGATTCTATCGGATCACGGCTCTGTTGTTAGGCCTTGCAAAGATGAAGTGGGCGGTCAGCAGCAAGGCAAGGGGTATGATCAGGGCGAAGGGTATTGACTGATAATATCCGATAATCAGGTAACCCAGGCAGGCAGCGATAAAAACAGCTACAGACTGAAAAATTTGTGTTTTGATGTGGTAAACGGGTGTGATCTTGCAGGCAGCTGCCGACATCACGGCTTTCTCACTAAAAGGGATGATGTGTTCGCCGGATACTGCGCCCGATATGACAGCTGCCGAGACAACCGGTATTAATTCCGGGGTGTTGTTTGCTGCCGCCATCTGGAAGGCTATGGGCATGACGATGGCCATGGAGCTCCAGCTGAATCCTGTAGCAACGGTTATCAACATGGAGACCACGAAGATCAGGAGAGGAATGAGGGCAGGTGTTACGAACGACGACACAGCGCCGGTAATGTATGTGCCGGTACCCAGGTCTAGCGAAACAGCTGAGAGTCCTCCGGCCAGGAGGATAACAAGGCTCACCCCTGTCATGTTGCGGATGCCCTGAAGGAAGCGGCGGCCTATGGTGGGCAGGGGGATAACACGGTCTTTTCGCAGAAGCAACACGGCAACACCCAGTGACAGGAGGGTAGAAAGGATCAGGATCTCAACGGAAGGGGCCACACCAATGATGTTGATCAGTGTCACGGGCTGTTGTGTCTGGATAAGAATGTAGGTACCCGAGACAAACAGGGCTGCCAGAGCAAACCCGATCAGGGTAAGGATGGGAGCCAGCAGGTGATAGCTTTTTGAGTGGTGGTTGTTTATTTCCGATTTGTCATTCAGCCTGTAAGTGGCCTGATCGGCCCGGTATCCGAACCACCGTCCTGAATAGGCCACGGTGAAGGCCAGAAAGATGGCCAGGAAAGTATAAAAATGGTAAGGAAGGGATTCCAGGAAAAAGGTGGTGATGCTTTTCTCCATCCCGATGCTTTTGCCGGCCTGGGCCATCACCGACCCTTCGAAGGAGGCCCATGTAGAGACAATCATGATGCTGGCCATGATGGCCACCACGTCCACTATGTAGGCTAGCATGGCCGGCGTCACGCCGTTTTTCATGTTGATCTTCCGCATGGAGGCACCCGAAATCAGCACGTTAGCGTAATCATCGAAAAACAGGCACATGCTCAGCCCCCAGGTGGTGGTTCTGGTTTTGCGGGGCGAATTAAGTCTCCGGGATAAGCCCGATGCAAAGGTGTTGTAGGCTCCGCTGCCGGCGATGATCTCCAACAGGCTGCCTATCAGGATAACAAAAAATACAATCTTTAGCCGCTCGATATCGGTGAAGGCATCCAGCAGGTAGCGGATGCTGCCCTCGAGAAATGCCATCATCTGATAACCTCCCAGTACAAAGGCCCCACCCAACACACCCAGGAAAAGGGCCAGCGCTACACGATGCGTGGCCAGCGCTACAACGATGGTGATCAGGGCGGGTATCAGGGACAGAAAGGCGTATTCCATTTTTTAGAAGGAGTATAAGTATTATCCGGGATCAATCGTTTATGTCAAATCCCTTCTGACTCAGCCTTTCCTCCTCCTCTTTGGTCATTACCTTGATTAACCCGCTTTCCAGGCCGTGAATCTCAATGCCATAATTGCGGTACATCTGAAGGGTGTTGATGATCTCCCGGGTGACGATCTGTCCGGGCACGAGCAAAGGAATGCCTGGTGGGTAGGGCGTTACCATACGGGCTGATATGCGGTCGCGGGTATCTTCCAGGGGCAGCTCGTCGGTGTTGGCATAAAAGCTGAAACGGGGCCGGAACTTAATGGGAGAGACCTTCAGGTTGAACTTTTTCAGGATCTTTTCGCTGCCGTTCGCCCGGCGGTTGCCTGTGCGTTTCTCTATGTTTTCCAGGGCCAGGTAAAGACGGTTGATACGGGAATAGGTGGCCCCGATGGTCAACAAAATGGTGATGGTGTTAAAGGTTGATTTTTCAATCTGGATGTTGTGCTTGGTTAGCAGTATATGTTCGATCTCTTTGCTTGAATAGCCTGACTGGCTGATGTCGATGGTGATCTTGGTGTGGTCGAGGCGGATGCCGTCGTCTTTGATCTCCGGGCTGATCATATCTTCCAGGTCCAACACCCGGAACTTCTTGAGCGAATTGATCGATTTTCTTAGCAGGGCCGACAACTCCAGCACCCGCTGAAGCAGGGTGTATCCCTCCATCACCATCTGTTTCCTGGATACATCGAGCGATGCTATCATCGGATACTGGGGCGAGGTGGAGGTATGCATGTTGAAGTTTTCCATGAAAAAATCCTGGATGTCCTCGAAGTCGCTGTCGTTGACATGGATCATGGAAGCCTGGGAAAAAGCACTCATGGTTTTGTGGGTGGACTGGGTGGCAT
>Ga0102925_1002102_pt1 | contig 10980 bp, 15 predicted proteins | sample SalPonR1_A_D1_MG_FD_78216 | JGI IMG/M metagenome (GOLD analysis project Ga0102925, IMG submission 78216) | Salt pond soil microbial communities from South San Francisco under conditions of wetland restoration - Salt Pond MetaG R1_A_D1_MG | ecosystem: Environmental > Aquatic > Marine > Intertidal... | reverse complement strand
TCGACCGGCGACGGGCAAATCGTCACTCCCGAAATCACCTCCCGGCACGTCGTCATCCCCGTCCAGGGCCACGGCGGCGAGACCGTCGAGGTGCAGGCCGACGGCAACTACCTCTTCACGGCGACCGTCTCGCGCGGCGGCGAGGTACAGGTCTCGCGCGGCAGCGCCATCGCCGACGAACTCGAGAAGGCGATCGACCGCCAGCAGACGATCACCGTCGTCCCCTCGTAGCGGTCTGCTCGCTCCGGGTCGTCAGAGCCGCAATAGAAGAACCGCCAGACGGCCGTTCCGTACCGTAGCCGAGGTCGCTCCGCAGCTCGGCGCGGAACGAACCGGGACTACTCGCCGCAGCAGGGGTCGGCGTTCCCCGAAGTGGTACTGCTCCGCCGAGAATCGCCCGACGTCGCGACGCCACCGTCGGCCTGTGCTTCCGCCTCGCCTGGGGACTCGACCGGTGCCCCGTCGGACAACTTGTAGAGACTCTGGCGGGCGTCGGCGAAGTACACGTCCTCGTCCACGACGTCGATGTTCTCGAGCCGCTCGAGGGCGTACCGCACCGTCCTCGCGGACAGCATCGACTCGTTCACGATCTGCTTTTGGGTGAGCGGCCCGTCGTACTCCAGTACTTTGAAGACGAGTTTCGCGCTCGGTGGGAGGTCCTCGAGGGATTCCTCCCCGTCGGTCTGGGCCATCATTACGAATCGAAAGTCTCCAGGGACATAAACATTGAGCATTGTGGTGTATCAGTGCCCACATTTGTCGAAAGAAAAGGACACTGTGTGACCTGGGACCATCCCTACGGGAGTCGAACCCGCAAACGAACGCCTTTTTAGCGCGGGTGCCGGACGATTCCCCATGGCAACCGAAACGGCCGACGAGCGACGCCAGCACGTCCGGGCGGTCACCGTCACGGCGTTGGCGGCGCTGTTCGGGGTGGGCGCCGCGTTCGTCTCGGCGTTCCTGACCTCGGACCTGTCAGCAACCGAGGCCGCCAAGAACCAGACCGCCCAGCTGGTGGTGGTCGCCGCCATCCTCGTACAGATTCCCATCGTCCAGCAGTCCGGCTTCTACGATTCAGACGAGTTCGGCGCGAAGCTGGTGCTGTTCATCGCCTTCATGACCTTCTCCATGTGGTTCGTGACGTGGGGCATCCTCCTGCAGACCGGCTGGACCTTCTGAGAGCCATGGCGGACGACAGCATCGCCGTCGTCGATCTGGATCGCTGCCAGCCCGACCGGTGCAACTACGAGTGCAAGAACTACTGCCCGCCGAACCGCACCGGCAAGGAGTGCATCACGCTCCGGGGCGAGGACACCGAAGAGGGCGACGCGGACCAGGTGCGCATCTCCGAGGAGATCTGCCTGGGCGAGACCTGTGGCATCTGCGTCGACAAGTGCCCGTTCGACGCCATCGAGATCATCAACCTGCCCCAGGAACTCGACGAAGAGCCGGCCCACCGCTACGGCGAGAACGCCTTCGCGCTCTACGGACTGCCGGTCCCGCTGGAAGGATCGGTGACGGGCCTCCTCGGTCCCAACGGGATCGGGAAGTCGACCGCCGTCCACGTCCTGGCCGGCGAGTTGACGCCCAACCTGGGCCGCCACGACGAGGACCCCGACTGGAACGCCGTGCTGGATCGCTACCGGGGGACCGAACTACAGGACTACATCCGCGACGTGCGCGACGGCGAGGTTACCGTCGCCCGAAAGCCCCAGTACGTCGACACCATCCCGGACCGGTTCGACGGGAAGACCCGGGACCTGCTCGAGAACACCGACGAGCGCGGCGAACTCGACGCTATCGTCGATCGCCTCTCGATCGCGCCCGTCATGGACCAGCACATCGACGACCTGTCCGGTGGCGAACTCCAGCGGGTCGCCATCGCGGCCTGCCTGGCGCGGGACGCCGACTTCTACTTCCTCGACGAGATCACGCCCTACCTCGACATCAGCCAGCGCATGACCGTCGCCCGGCTGATCCGCGACCTCGCCGACGAGGAGGACCGGTCGATGCTCGTCGTCGAGCACGACCTGGCGATCCTGGACATGCTCGCGGACAACCTCCACGTCGCCTACGGTCGGCCCGGCGTCTTCGGCGTCGTCACCTCGCCCAAGAGCGTCCGCAACGGCATCAACGAGTACCTGGAGGGCTACCTCCAGAACGAGAACATGCGCATCCGGCCGGACCCGATCGAGTTCGAGGAACACGCCCCGCGCCCGGCCGAGGCCGCCGGCGTCCTCGCGGAGTACCCCGACCTCGAGAAGAGCTACGGCGAGGGCGAGTTCTCGCTCAGCGTCGAGGGCGGCGAAATCCGCAAGAACGAGGTGCTCGGGATCGTCGGACCCAACGGGATCGGGAAGTCCACGTTCGCGAAACTCCTGGCCGGCCGCCTCGACCCCGACGAGGGCGACATCGACGTTGGTCTGGACATCGCCTACAAGCCCCAGTACATCGAGATCGACCAGCCGATGCGCGTCGATACCTTCCTCTCGACGATCACCGACGACTTCGGCTCCTCGTACTGGAGCACCGAAATCGCCCAGCCCCTCCAGCTGGAGCGCATCATGGAGCAGAACCTCACCGACCTTTCGGGCGGCGAGCGCCAGCGCGTCGCCATCGCGGCCTGCCTCTCGGAGGACGCCGACCTCTACCTGCTCGACGAGCCCTCGGCCCACCTCGACGTCGAGCAGCGCGTGCAGGCCACCAGCGCCATCCGGCGGTTCGCCGAGCGCGAGGAGACGACCGTCATGGTCATCGACCACGACATCTACATGATCGACCTGCTGGCCGACCGCCTGCAGGTGTTCGAGGGCGAACCCGCCGTCCACGGCCACGCCGGCCGCCCCAAGGACATGCGCTCGGGCATGAACGACTTCCTTGCCAATCTGGTGGTCACCTTCCGGCGCGACGAGCGCGTCGGCCGCCCCCGGATCAACAAGCCCGAGAGCCGCCTGGATCGCGAACAAAAGCGGGAAGGCGAGTATTACTACGCGCCCTGATCGTCGGATCGAACGGTTTTATCGGTAAGGATCCACTGCCGTCGCGGATCTCCGTCCAGGCGACCCCCGCCCATCGCGAGAACCAACTATCATAGTTATGCTGACGTGTCGCGTCTTTCTCCACGGATCACCATGACCGTCCACCTCAAGCGCTGGCACGTGCTCTCGACGCTCGCGATCGTTGGGCTCTCGATCGTTTCGAGCCTCCTCGGTCTGTTCGTCTCGGGCCACTACACCGGATCCTCGGACCTGCTCGCCCGGAACCAGGCCCAGGACGCGACGGTCCTGGCCATCGGGGTCCCCGCCCTGGCGGCCGGCCTCTGGCTGGCCCGCAAGGGGTCGCTCCGGGGACAGTTCCTCTGGCTCGGATCGCTCGCCTACATGGTCTACATGTGGGCGTCCTACGCGCTGACGCTCTCGTTCAACACGTATTTCCTCGGTTACCTGGCGCTGTTCGTCCTCTCGACGTTCACGCTGGCCGGCGGCGTGCTGGCCATCGACGCCGAGGCCGTGAAGCGAACCCTCTCGGGCCGAATCTCGCGCCCACTGTTCGTCGGATTCCTCGTCTTTACGACGGTCGGGCTCTCCGTCCTCTGGCTATCCGAACTGATCCCGGCCACGATCGAGGGGACCGAACCGGCCGTCGTCGAGGAGTTCGACGGCGGCCTCGCGACCTACGTTCTCGACCTCGGGTTGGTTGTCCCCGCACTGGCCGTCGCCGCCGGGTGGCTCTGGCGTGACCGCGCCTGGGGCTACGCGGCGACGGGCATCCTGCTGGTGTTCGCCGCCGTCCTGGCCCCAACGCTCACCGCGACGCTGGCCGTCGACGCCACTACTGGCGTCTCGATGACGGTTCCGATGATGGTCCTCACGGCCGTCCCGCCCCTGATCGGCGCGGCGTTCGCGATCAGGTACCTGCTGGCGATCGACGGTCGCCGGGACGATCGACCCGCCGACGAGGACGAAATCGCGCCGGCCTGAGGGGAGCCGATCGTCTCAGAAGATCTTCCGCTGGCAGGAGCCACAGAGGTGCTCCTCCTTCATGTCGACCTCGCGGACGGTGGGCGAGAAGTTCATGACACAGCGCTTGTTGTCGCAGTGTTCCAGTCCCATCGTGTGGCCGACCTCGTGGACGATCTCCTTGCGGACCCGATCGTTGAAGATCTCGTCGGAGCCCTTGTGCGAGAAGCCGCCGTCGCTGGAGGTCTGGAGGCGGTAGGTCGAGACGACGCTCCCGCTACCGTCGAGATACGCGAGGCCGAAGACGTAGTTGCGCCGGCGATAGAAGAGGTCCTTGTCGGTGACGGCGATGTTCTTGTCCCCGTCGCCCACCTCCTCGGCGAGCTGGATGAACGACTCGGCGGAGTACTGGTTGCGGTTGGCGTCGAACGCACCCGGCGGGACGGACTGGGAGTCGTAGACGCGCACGTCGCACTCGTAGATCGATCGCAACGCATCGGAGGCGGCTCGCTTCACGCGAGGGGGTACCTCACCGACCGGCACCACGGCGACGAGCATGGAAATTCGTAAGGCCGGGCCGCTCTTAAACATCCCGCCGTGTCGGAACGAATCGACGCACTCGCCGGCCGACTGTCCGGGGACGAGCGGCTGGTCGAGATCGGGATCGGCCGTCGCCCCGACCTCGCTGCCGCGCTCGTCGAGCGGGGCTGTACGGTCGTCGCGACCGACGTGTACGAGCGATCGGTCCCCGAGGGCGTTCGCTTCGTCCGGGACGACGTGACCGATCCCGATCCGACCATCTACGCCGACGCCGACGTGGTCTACGCCCTGAACCTCCCGCCGGAACTCCACCGCCCGGCGCTCGAAGTGGCCCGCGAGGCCGGTGCCGACCTCGCGTTCACGACCCTCGGCGGCGACCCGCCCCTGATCCCCGTCGAGCGCGAATCGCTGCCTGACGACACCCTGTTCTGGTCGCGACGCGGGTGAGTGGTCGACTGCTTGCTGACCGACACGCCCTTGCGAACCGGGACCCATCGCCGGGACATGGAGACGGACATGGCTGTCGACGCGGTGGTGCTCGACGTCGACGGGGTCCTCGTCGACGTGGCCGACTCCTACCGGCGAGCGATCGTCGAGTCGGTCGAGCACGTCCACGGGCGAACCATCCGGAAGGAAGACGTCCAGGCGTTCAAGGACGCCGGGGGGTTCAACAACGACTGGGAACTGACCTATGCGGCGGCGTTGTACGTCCTCGCGACCGGCGAGGGGTACCGGGCGTCGATCGCTGAGTACACCGACGCCATCGCCGGGGGAGGCGGCGGACTCGACGCGGCGGAAGAAGCGATCACCGACGCCCTGAGCGCCAACGCCACCGAGCGCGTCCGCGAGGCCTGGGACCGCGAGTGCCTCCGCGAGGTCTTCCAGGCGCTGTACCTCGGCGCCGACCTCTACCGCGGGATCGAGGGCGGCGACCCCCCGATCGAGACCGGAGGCTACATCCACGACGAACCGACGCTGATCGATCCCGGGACGACCGAGACGCTGACCGACCGGTTCCCGGTCGGCGTCCTCACGGGCCGCCCGGCGGCGGAGGCCGAAATCGCGCTGAACCGGGTCGGCCTCGACGTGCCCGCCGACCACCGGTTCACGATGGACGACTGGGAGGCCGGCAAACCCGACCCGGCCGCACTCCTCACGCTGGCCGACCGGTTCGACGCGACGGCCGTCGCCTTCGTCGGCGACACCCTCGACGACGTTCGCACGGCCGTCAACGCGGGCGAAGTCGATCCCGACCGCGAGTACTACGGGATCGGCGTCCTGACGGGTGGGTTGACCGGCGATGACGGACGTCGGGCCTACGAGGAGGCCGGTGCCGAGGCCGTCCTCGAGAGCGTGAACGACCTGCCCGAGCTCCTGTCGGCCCGACCGTGACGAACGAGGGGCGTCGAGCCGTCGGAACGTTTAGGGTGTCGCTAGCGCGACAGGAAGACATGGACCGCCCCGACCGACGTTCCGTGGTTTCGAACCGCGGCGGATCCAGGCCCTGTCCTCGACCCAGCGCGCTCGATCGCTCGACCGAGGGAGTGAGTCGCCCGTGAACGTCGACTGGCCCTTCCTCTGGGCGTTCCTCGCGCTGGTCGGCCTGATCCTGGCACCGATCCGGTACGCCACGGTCCAGGTGGCCCCGGAACCGGCCGTCTGGATCGTCGGGGCGGCCGTCTTCGTCGCCTGTTTCCTCGTCGCGGACTGGCTCGATCGGGAGGGGTTTCGTCGGTTGGGCGCGGATCCCCGGGGTGCGGGGACCTTCGTCGCCCTGCAGTTCCTCGTCGCGCCGTCGATCGCGCTGGCCGCCGTCCCCGCGCCGGACACCACGCTCTGGCTCGCCGTCCTCCCGACGTACGATCCGGGGGCCACCCGGCCGGCCTGGTTCGCCGCCTTCACGGTCGCGATTCCGGTCGCCGCCTGGCTCTCGCTGTGGGGCGGCCTCGCGCGCCTCGGCGTGGACGTGGCCGCCACGACGACCTTCGTCCTCGCCTGGCTCTCGCTGTCCCTGCTGGCCCTGTTCGTGGCCGTCCTGATCGGCGACGTCCCGCGAGCGACCGTCACGCGGACGCTCGTCGTCCTCGAAGCGGTGGCCGCCGTCGTGGCCTACGGGCCGACGCGGGAGTCCCTCGCACCAAACGCTTAATTCGCCGCCCTCCCGACGGAGTGACATGAAAATCGCGTTACTCGGCGGAACCGGCGACATCGGCCAGGGCCTCGCCCTGCGGTGGGCCTACGACACGAACCACGAAGTCCTGATCGGGTCACGCGACCCCGACCGGGCCGCCGAGAAGGCCGCCGAGTACGAACGGGAACTCGATAGCCGGGGCGTCGACTGTGAGATCCAGGGGTTCGAAAATCCCGAAGCGGCGCGGCGAGGGGACGTCGTCGTCCTCTCCGTCCCGGCCTACCACGTCTCGGACACGATCGAGGCGGTCGCCGACGGCCTCGACTCGGACACCGTCCTCGTCAGTCCCGCCGTCGGGATGAAACGCGACGACGACGGCATGCACTACCACAAACCGGGGGTCGGGAGCGTGACCGCCGTCGCCGCGAAAGCGGCACCGGAGGACGTTCCCGTCGTGGGTGCCTTCCACAACCTCGCGGCCGGGCGCCTGGCCGACCTCGACGCCGAACTGGGCATCGACACGCTGCTGGTCGGCGACGACCACGACGCCAAGGAACAGGTCCGCCTGCTGGCCGAGGGCATCGAGGGGCTCCGACCGCTCGACGCCGGTCCGATCGCGAACGCACCGGAAATCGAGGGGCTCACGCCCCTGATGATCAACCTCGCCCGTTACAACGACGGCCTGCACGATCCCGGCGTCTCGTTCCGGTGATCGGCCGCCTGCTCGTTTCGACGTTCGGCCAGCGTCGCGACTGGCTACCCTCCGGGACGAAACGATCCGAACGCGCTCGACTGTCGCGGAAAAATCAGGCGCCCGCCTTTTCGAGGGCCGCAGCGAGGTCTTCCTTCTGGGTGACGCCCACGAACCGGTCGACCACGCCGTCCTCGTTCTCGATGATAACCGTCGGGAGCGAGCGGACCTGGTACTCGTTGGCGATGTCTTGCTCCTCGTCCACGTCGATGCGCTCGATCTCGAACGCCTCGTCCCAGTCCTCGTGGAGTTCGTCCAGGATTGGCTCCTGGGTCTTGCACGGCCCACACCAGTCCGCATAGAAATCCATCAGCGTAACTGTCATGCGTTCGAGTCGGATCTTGCCCGCGGGCGCGCATAAGGGTTTCCCACTCCTGCACGAGCCCCGCCGCCGCGTTCGGTGTCGAAAGGTTTAGTGCCCGCCACGGCCGACGAGTGGACATGAGCAGCGGCCAGAACTCCGGCGGACTGATGTCGAGTGCCGGCCTCGTCCGGTACTTCGACGCCGAGGACCGCAACGCGATCCGCATCGACCCGAAGACCGTCGTCGCGTTCGGTGTCTTCTTCGGCCTCCTCGTCCAGATCCTCCGGGTCGTCGCCTGAGCGACCGTCCGACTCGTCGATCGCTCCGACTTCGAGCACCGTCGACAGCCCCGACTCCGCCCCTCGCCGGCGTCGCGTACGAGGGGCTTTTCTCGCTCGATCCCATCGGGGAGGACATGGACGCCACGATCGACGCGGTGCGCGTCGCCGGTACGACCGAGGGCCCGGTCCCGGTCGTCCTGCTCGCCGTCGAGGACGAGGACGAGGTGCTCCCGATCTACGTCGGCTTCGAGGAAGCCGCGAGCATCGCCCGCGGCCAGGACGCGACGGACATCGGCCGCCCGCTGACCCACGACCTCCTGCTCGACGTCGTCGAGGAACTCGGCGGGCGCGTGACGAAGGTGGTCGTCAGTGCCATCGAAGAGGAGGACGTCGGCGGCACCTACATCGCCGACCTGCACGTTCGGACGCCCCGCGCGGACGTCGTCGTCGACGCCCGCCCGAGCGACTCGCTCGCGCTGGCCGCCCGGACCAACGCCGCCATCGAGGTGGCCCAACCGGTGTTCGAGGACGGCGGCCAGGACCCCGACCGCTTCGAGGACCTGCAGGACATCCGGGAGGTCACCGAACTCGCATGACCGACGACGTCCTCGACGAACTCTACGCCGTCATCGAGGATCGCAAGGAAACCCTGCCCGAGGATTCCTACACCGCCTCGCTGTTCACCCACGAGAAGGGCGAGAACGCCGTCCTGGAGAAACTCGGCGAGGAGACGACCGAACTCGTGCTGGCGGCCAAGGACGACGACCGCGACGCCGTCGCCCACGAGTCCGCCGACATCGTCTATCACCTGCTCGTGTTGCTCTCCATGCAGGACGTCTCGCTCGAGGAACTGCGGGAAGAACTGCGGAACCGGCGCTGAAAGGGGCTCTCGTTCAGGTCAACTGGATGTCCTCGACGTCGAAGTGCCGACTGGCAAGCAGCCTGGCCTCCTCGATGTTGCGGCCCTCGGCCCCGATGGCGACGCCCCGGTCCTCGTCGGCGACTTCGGCGTAGGCGACCACGCCGTCGTCGGTCTCGCTGATCGTCACGTTGTAGACCGCGGCCGGCGCGAGCGCGTTCGCGACGAAGTCCGCCGCGGTATCGGCGTCCTCGACGAGTTTGACGTCGGCACCGATCTTGTCCTCTAGTTTGTGGACGTTCTGCCCGCCCGGCCCGATCGCCTGGCCCATCTCGCCGACCTTGACGACGACGAGAACGCGGCCGTCGTCATCGGTCACGACGCAGTCGCGACCCGTCGCTCCGGTGACCTCCTCGAACAGGGCGAGATAGCGGCGTTCGCGGTCCGACAGCGTGCGCTGGCCCATGCGTTCAGTCGGCCTGCTTGCGCGTCAGCGACCCCATCCGCAGGTTGACGTCGCCGGTGCCGAGTTTGATCGGCTTGCCGACGATGACGTTCTCCGTCACGCCGTTGAGGTCGTCGACCTGACCGTGGATCGCGGCGTCGAGCAGGTGGTTGACCGTCACCTCGAAGGCAGCCCGGGCGAGCACGGATTCCTTCGACCCGGAGATGCCGTGGCGGCCGATGGACTCGATCTCGCCGCGGTTGGTCATGATGTCCGAGACCAGCATCAGGTGCCGGACGTTCACGTCGTCCAGACCCTGCTCCTCGAGGGTCATCATCGTCTCGTTGATAATCGACTCGCGGGCCGCCTCGATGCCGAGGTTGCGGTTGATCTCGTGGATGTTGTTCGTCGAGGTGCGCGAGGCGTCGACGCCCTCGATTTCGAGGACGTCCCCGAAGGCCGATCCCTCGGTGTAGAGGACGAACTCGTCCTCGCCCTCGTCGCCGCTTTCCTTGCGGATGACGACGCGGGTGACGTCCTCGATGCCCTTGAAGACGACCTCGCGAAGCTCTTCGACCAGCTGGAGGAGCTGTCGGTACGAGGGTTCCGGCGGGCCGAAGTCCACGACCGTCCCGCGCTGGACGGTCTCGACGCCGAGTTCGTCCTGGATGGTGTCGGCAATGATGCCCGCCACCACCTCGGGGTCGTCCTCGGTCGGCCACCGTTCGAGGAGGGTCTCCTCGTTGAGGTCGATCCGGACCCGCATGTCGGCGACGTTCGTCGAGACGTCACCCAGCGCGAGGATGCGCGTGGCCTCGATCTTCCAGACGACCTCGTGGGCGCGCTCGCGGTTTTTCGCGTACTCGTCCTCGAGGTGGATCGTCATCATCGGCGTGTCCGGCTCCTTCCGGGCGTCCACCAGTTCGATGAGTCGCGGCAGGCCCTGGGTCACGTCGATCTCGGCGACGCCGGCGTAGTGGAAGGTGTTCATCGTCATCTGGGTGCCGGGCTCCCCGATCGACTGTGCACTCACCGTCCCCACGGGATCGAGGGGATCGACGCGGGTGTCCAGATAGCGGGACTCGACGGCCCGCGCGATTTCGTCGGCCTGCTCGACGGTGACGTCGTCGCGCTCCTCGATCGTGCTGTACACCTGGTCCTTGAGGCGTCGCGGGAGTTCGGTGTCCTCGACGACGGCCTCGATGTCCTCGGTTATTGCAGTCATGGTGTCACCTCAGTCGTCACCCGTGGCCCATTCGTCGGCGTGTTCCGAGAGGTTGGTCGGGGGCTCCTCGTAACCGAGGAACGCCGCCTTCGCCGTCTCGTCGTCGAACTCGGCCTCGATGACCCGGTCGGCGATCTTGTCCACGTCGATGTCGTTTTCCTTGGTCGAGGAGACCTTCACCGGGCTGGTGCCGTCCTCGCCGAACTCGAACTGGACGATGGTGTCGCTGGTGTCCCGGACGGTCCCGTCGTACTGGGTTTCCAGCTCCGAGAGGGCGTTGATCAGGCGGCGCTGGAGGTACCCGGACTTCGAGGTCCGGACGGCCGTGTCGACCAGCCCCTCGCGGCCACCCATCGCGTGGAAGAAGAACTCCCGCGGGGTCAGGCCGCCGGTGTAGGAGTGCTCGACGAACCCGTGGGCCTCGGCGGAGAGGTCGTTCGGTTCGTAGTGGCTGAGGGTGCGGTCCTCGTAGCCGCGGTTGATCC
>Ga0102925_1002101_pt1 | contig 10981 bp, 10 predicted proteins | sample SalPonR1_A_D1_MG_FD_78216 | JGI IMG/M metagenome (GOLD analysis project Ga0102925, IMG submission 78216) | Salt pond soil microbial communities from South San Francisco under conditions of wetland restoration - Salt Pond MetaG R1_A_D1_MG | ecosystem: Environmental > Aquatic > Marine > Intertidal... | reverse complement strand
CAGGCGAGTTAACACAACCCCTGCAATTAAAGCTGAAAACTGTTTTCTGCCCCACACTCATTATTTATTCACCAGAAACTTTAAATAATCACCATAGCTATTCTTCCTTAGTTCATATGCTTTTTCAAGCAGCTGCTTCTCGCCAATCCATTTTTGCCGCCATGCAATTTCTTCAAGGCAGGCAATTTTGTATCCCTGGCGCCGCTCTATAATTTCCACATACTGAGACGCCTCACTCATTGCCTGGTGTGTCCCTGTATCCAGCCAGGCATATCCACGACCTAATACCTGAACGTGCAGTGCATCTATCTCTAAGTACTTTTTGTTGACAGATGTGATTTCCAGTTCACCTCTTTCGGAAGGTTCAACATTCTTGGCGATGTCAATCACACGATTGTCATAAAAATAAAGGCCCGTGACAGCCAGATTACTTTTAGGGACTTTCGGTTTTTCTTCAATAGACAGTGCTTTTCGATTGCTGTCCATTTCAACGACTCCAAATCGTTCCGGATCTGCTACTCTGTAACCAAATACCGTGGCTCCATTTAGAGAATTAACAGTTTCGGTTAGCTTTTTACCAAATCCCTGCCCGTAAAAAATATTATCCCCAAGGATCAGGCAAATATCGTCTTCCCCAATAAACGTTTCGCCAATAATAAAAGCCTGGGCTAATCCATCCGGACTTGGCTGTACGCCATAGGAGAGCTTAATGCCCCATTCGGAGCCGTCACCCAGCAGACGCTTAAAACTATCACTATCTTCAGGTGTTGTGATAATCAATATTTCACGGATTCCAGCCAGCATGAGGACCGATAGCGGATAATAGATCATCGGCTTGTCGTACACCGGCATCAGCTGTTTACTGATGGCTTTGGTGACTGGGTATAGCCTTGTACCGGACCCGCCGGCTAAAATTATTCCTTTCATAGTTTAATTGAATCTTTTTTTATACTTGAAAAGAGTAAATAGCCATAATCTTTACTGACATTACTCTTTGTCTAAATATTCGAGCAATCTGTTTCGCTAAAAGTAAGCAGAGTCAAATAAGCTCCCTTCATAATTGCTCAATCATGTTTATTTAAAAAATGGCTTTCTTTCAAGAGGTATTGAGCTGAACTGCGTGACAATCCTGCATTTGCTTTATTATCGAGTGATTCACACAATACATTAACTTTTGCGATCAATGATCATCATTATTACGAAGAGAAAGAAATATATTTATCTAATATCAGCTCTTAATGATTATGGGCGCCTGAGGTATATAAAAACATTAGAATAATTGGCAGGGAGACAGAGTTGAATGCAGGCAATTATTAATTATAGCACCTTGTGTTCACCTATATCAAGCTATTGGAGGATCGCTGACAGGCTTTGAATATAATACATAAGTTGCAGAGGCTGTTTTTTTATTTTAAAGTCTCAATTCCTACCGACCCAAGCCGCCGAAGGTCATAATTATTCTCCGTAACCGCTTCGCACCAGTCAACATTATCTATATACCATTGAATGGTTTGTTTAATTCCGGTTTCAAATGTCTCCGTTGGAGTCCAGCCAAGTTCCTTTTCAATTTTAGAAGCATCAATCGCATAGCGGAAATCATGCCCGGGGCGGTCAGTCACAAACCGTATCTGATCCTTATAGTCGGTTTTTTTAGGCACTAAGGTATTGAGCGTATCACAAATGGTATGAACTACGTCGATGTTTTTCTTCTCGTTATGTCCACCAACGTTGTATGTTTCACCGGGAATTCCGTCATCTATCACCTTAAGAAGTGCTCTGGCGTGATCATCGACATACAGCCAGTCCCTTACATTTTCACCCGTTCCGTATACAGGAATATCCTCTCCCTGCAATGCTTTCAATATTACAACGGGGATTAGTTTTTCAGGAAATTGATAGGGGCCGTAATTGTTAGAACAGTTTGTAATAAGAGTCGGTAGTCCATATGTATGATACCAGGCACGCACCAAGTGATCGGAGGAAGCCTTGCTGGAGGAATAGGGCGATCGTGGATCATAGGGAGTTTCTTCCGTAAAGTACCCTGCATCTCCCAGTTCACCATACACTTCATCCGTTGAAACGTGCAGAAAACGAAATTTCTCTTTTTGATCCCCTTCTAACGTCTGCCAATATTGCCTGGCTTCCTCAAGTAATACATGGGTGCCGTTTATATTTGTAGTGATGAACTCTGCTGAACCATCAATGGAACGGTCAACGTGGGATTCTGCCGCAAGATGGATAATTGAGTCAGGCTGAAAGTCCCTTAAAAAAATCCTAATTGCCTCAGAATCACATATATCAACTTTCTTAAACTCATACTGTTTCGAATCTGTAATAGCTTCCAATGACTCTAAGTGTCCTGCATAAGTGAGCTTGTCGACATTAAGTACATGGTGATCTGTTTCTCTGATTATCATTCTTACTAATGCAGAACCAATAAACCCTGCACCACCTGTAACTATTAACTTCATGACTTTAGTCATTCTTTAAATATTCACGATTGCCTAAAATATAAATCAACTCCTCTATATCTGCTTATCGTCAATATTAATCATTTAAATAATATCTTTTCGGACTATCATGAGGTTTCTTAACATCCCTCGCCTCCTGATTGCCTAAAACAGGGTGATCTCCCCCTCTAAAGGCGAATGAACCCGCAGACTATTCGATATTTGGATATGAATCTCTGGTTAAAACATTTAGACCCACTTCAACCTAGCTCAAATGTAGTAGTAAACTCTAAATGGTTAAAACTACTTGTACCTCTCAATATTCTCTTTATAGGTTCGAAGCTCATCCTCATCAGTATCCAACTGTCGGGATTTCTTCTCTATAGCGTCCTCTAGCCCGCCTGTCACAATTTCAAGGATTCGTTTTAGTTTCTGTTTAAAAAAGTATAACAGGTGAGACCTACTGATCAGCCTCAGATCAGCCCTGTTTTTATCAGAAAGATTGCCTTTGGAAAGAGCAAATTGGATAATCTCCGGATGTATCAGTGTTTGCAATGCAAAATGCCCTTTTCTTAAGCGCATCGGTGCAGTGTAGGCCATTGAGTTGTGGTACTCTGTAGACATATTCATGAAATACTCTGAATACAATGCTGAATAATCCTCCGGTCTTCCTGTATTCTGAAGTACTCTGTATAGCTCATTAAGCGACTGAACTTTGTGGGCCCTTCCCTCTGGATCTGCACTTCCGGTTAATGACCCCTTTCGCTTACGATAGTAGTAATGAATGTCGTTTATCTGCACCAACCGTTTACATCGAATCAGTGCATTTGGCGTAAAATAGTGATCTTCATATTTCACTCCTGCAACAAACGTCAAATCATCGAATATATCTCGTGCATAAATGCCGTTCACTACAACAATATTCATCTTCTTCTCAAGAAAAGCGGTGAGTGATTTTGCCGGTGAATTATGAAGGATAGACGATTCTTCCGCTTGCCGAAGGTCTTGTATGTTACCTGAGGCATCATCAAACAGCAGAACACCGCTTTTTACAATGTCAGCCTTATGAATAACGGCTTTATCATAAAGGGTTTCATACATTGTATGATCTACAAAGTCATCGCTATCAACAAATCCGATATACTTTCCCTTTGCATGTTCGATACCAGTATTTCTGGCAACAGAGAGGCCCCCGTTTTTTTGGTTGAAAAGTCTAAAATGGGGGTGCTTCCTTTCAAATTCGGCGGCAATTTCCAAGCTACTGTCCGTTGACCCGTCATTTACCATAATAACTTCGATATTCCTGTGCGTTTGCTCCGCAAGCGATCTTAGGCATGAGTGCAGATACGCCTCCACGTTATATATGGGGACAATAACGGATACATCCGGTTTTTTCACGTTGTTCAATATTAAGGTTTTCGACTTGTATGATGGTCATTTGTGAATAGTTAATGGTTACTACAACTCATCACTTATAACTAAGAACTCATAACCGACAACCAGTCATCAGGCTTCTGCACTATAATTAAACAGCTCAAAGTCTTTTTGATAAATCTGATAAACTTTCTCGAGCTCCCGATCCGTATAAAACTCTGTCCAGTGTTTTTCTTTTTCAGAATCCAGGTTATGCTTTTTAAGTTTTCTGCTGATATTTAAGTGCTGACATACCTTTTCAAAATCTTCATCTATTGATTCAAAGCGTCCAATAAAATCGACTTCCGGTTCAAATGACCGGTCACACAGATACATGAATTGTGGTCGGAAATGGTTGTAGGTCATAATAGATTCCGGTGTCAGCCATTCGTGGACAAACTCCGCAAACGAATGATACTGCCCGAGGTTATCCTCTGCCCACTCTTTGTCAACGTCACAAAAACCTCCTCTTTTCAGAAATCGATACGCCGAAAGAAGGCGGGTGTAGGGGTTTCTCACAAATGTGAACTTAAAATATTTTTTGAACCTAACCGGCCCAAACACTCTTTTATAAGTTCTTACAGTGCGATGCGCTCCGCCCAGATTTCCAAAAAGCTCCCTGTTCACAGACACACCAGCCGCTTTAGGTATATGAACGAAAATACATTTAAGCTCGTCAAATCCCTTTAGCGAATATATATAATCCCTGGTTCTTAGTTCCCTGAACTGTTTTCCATTTTTCCAGTGTGAAAATTGCGACACAGTAAAATCCGCAGCCTTATCAAAAGGCGACAATCTCTCTTTTTTAAATTGTGGCGGTACCTCCTTCATATCAGATTGCTTCGATCAGTTATTCAGTTTTTTGTGATTCAAAGAATAAAATAAGCTTATCCACTTCACTTTCGGTCAGCTCAATCTTATTCATTCTGTTCCCCATGAATTCAGATCTCGGTTCAGTTAAAAAGGACTTTAAAAGCTTTTCATCCCATATTCTATTATCCTGATGAAGTACATCGGAATAGGTGTAGTCTGAAGCACTTCCTACTTCACGGCCAAGCAACCCGTTCAGATGAGGGCCTATTTCACTTGTTCCGTTAAGCAGATGACAGGCCGCACAGCGCTGTTCAAACACCATGGCCGGTTGTCTGTCTGTGGCTTGGTCAGTATCTCTGACTGCCATATTATTAAATTTCTCAAGGACAGCCATTTTATCATTAACGACCGATACAGGATCTTGCATCGAAGGCCCGGCATCATCAAGTACAATCAAAAAGCGATCATCTGTCAGCAGTGCAATAAGCCCGTTTTGAAGTGTTTCAATATCCCTGATCCTGTGCCCAAAATATATCTCTTCATCATAAATAACGCTGTTCTCTTCATTCAATCTCAATCGTCTGATCCCCTGTCCGCGCATGGCTCCTACCAAAAGATCCCCTTCCCAGAGCGGGAATCTGTCGCTGGTAAGTTTCATTACACTGCTTGGCGCTATTGATGGAAGCCAGGAAAACACAGGTTTATGGTACCCCAAGTGCCGTCCGGATTCTATACTGTCTGATAGTATAATATCAGGCGTATACCAAATACCATGAGATACAAACGGCCATCCATAATTTTCACCTTCATCGATAATATTGAGCTCGTCTCCCCCTTCAGGCCCATTCTCGACTGACCAAATAATTCTGTCGCCATCAACAAAAAGACCCGATGGGTTTCGGGTTCCAATAGCATAAATAGTCCAATCTCCGGTTTGTTTATTCAGTTTTATAAACTTTCCGTACTGGGTGCCCTGATCCTGAGAATAGTTCGGCATCTCCCCAAGACCGTGGTGGTTGTAATCGCCTACTGATACAATAAGATGTTCGTCATCAAGTGACTGTATCGCTCCGCCGGATATGTGGCCTGAATAAGGCACTGCTGATACGTGCGCCTCCGGGGCAGGGTCAAAGCAAGGTTCAGCAGAAAAAAACGTCGTCCATTCTCCCTGGCGCTCGATAGAACCATCAATCACAGCAACATCAAGCTTACTCACGTCATGTGAAATGCAGTCCCGTTCACTATCATAGGTATTATGAGACAAATATAGGGAGTATATATTTTCTTCGATCTGTTCAGTATAAAAGCCGTTCACCCGAAACCACCAGTCCCTAAAAGAGTTACGGGTTGTATGACCCGAGTCGATTAGCCCGTTAAAATTCATTGGCGCCGGGCGGATATCGTCCACCAGTTCGGTGTAACTATTCGAATCATAAACTGTAATCTCCCCCTTATTGGAGGAAATAAAAATGAGATTTCCTTCAGCTACTATCCCTCCTCCGTAACCATCATAATTATCAAGCGGAATTTTTTTTACAATGAGCCGAGTAAGAAGAGTGCTCATTAACTCCACCCCTTCCGTCGGTCGCAGCAACTCATCTTCCTCTTCTGTAAACTGACGCTCGATATACTCCATTCCAGTGCGAATATAGTGCACTGGAAGCATACGATAGTGCCCCGCAACGTACGTTGCGGCAAGGAGAACGATGACGCCCAAAACAGTCAGTATTTTGTTTTTCATATTTTAAATAAGTGAATAAAAGGCGTTTCCCGAATGAACGATTATGACTGGAATTTACAAAGTGTGACCAGTTTAAAAAATATTAAAGCAGATGACATACCATTTTGTTATACGTTCCAATGCAAAATTACGACATTAAATTATGAAATTTGCGGACTTTTATTGAGCGATTATAAAATGCTAATGGCAGCAAATTTAGTTTATCAGCCTGGACTGAGTCATAACTGTTCATTTTTCACCTGTGTAAATTCAAATTTCGTTTAAAAAGGTAACTTGTACGCCGGTCTGATTTTTAAAGAAACCCTGATTTCCCTCTCCAGAAACTGTGAGAACTTAGTAAGTAAATAGAGTTCTTTGTACACTTTTCTCCACCATGAAGACACAATGACGCTAAGGATTACAAAGAAAGTAGTATCAAGACTGGACTTGATATATTTTTTTGGACGGAGAGTTAAGCTATTTTGTTGGCACATAAATAATATACCATGCTGCAAAGAAAAAAATATACTCATGAGTTTAAGATAAAGGCCATTGAGTTGGCGGAACTGAAGCGGGATGTTTCCTCTGTAGCTGAAGATTTAGGGGTTGATCGGTCCATGATTTATCGTTGGAAACGGGAACTGGACAAAAAAGAGCAACCCTGTTTTCCTGGAAATGGACAGAAGAATCTCACCGATCAGGAACGTGAACTCAAGCGGCTTCAACATGAATTGGATGAGGTTCGCATGGAGCGGGACATTCTAAAAAAGGCCATCTCCATTTTCTCCAAGACCGACAGGAAGTTTTCCAATTCATGAACAGGTTCAAACATCAGTTTCCTGTTGAGAAGATGGCCAAGGTGTTCAAAGTAAACAAGTCTTCTTACTACTATTGGCAGAGACAAAAGGGGGGTAAATGGGAGCAAACCAATGCACCAATTCTACATCAGATCCAGGATATCCACGCTAAAAGCAACCAAACCTACGGTAGTCCTCGCATCACCCGCGAGTTGCACAAACGGGGATGGTCTGTCTCACGGCTGCGAGTAGCGCGATTGATGAGGCAGGCTGGGATTCGCAGTATCCTGAAGAAGAAGTTTGTAGTGACGACCGATTCAAGCAATACAGTGCGACGATTTGACAATCTGCTGGATCGGGACTTTGCCCCAGGGGAACCCGGTTGTGTCTGGGTCAGTGACATCACCTACATCGCTACACAGCAAGGATGGAGTTATTTGACGACAATCCTTGATCTGGGAGATCGAAAAGTGATTGGATGGCGACTGAGTCGTTCCCTGAGGGCAGCAGATACGGTCTTGCCCGCCTGGAGATCGGCTGTGTCAACCCGACCGCTAACCGGTCCGCTGATCTTTCACTCCGACCAGGGTGTTAAGTATGGATGCGATGCGGTGATGGCTGAAGTAACCAAAGATCGGCGGGTTACCCAAAGCATGAGCCGCAAAGGAGACTGCTGGGATAATGCGGTGGCAGAGAGTTTCTTCAAAACGCTTAAATATGAGTGGACAAACCGGCATACCTACCGGGACCATAAGCAGGCTGAGCTCTCTTTGTTTGAATATATTGAATCGTTTTACAATACAAGACGGGCACAGTCAAGCCTGGGTTATCTTAGCCCGGACGAGTTTACTGCCCAACAAATAACCAAAACCAATGCCGCTTGAGGCTTAACCGATCGTTCAAAATTTTGTTGCAATTCCAATACTATAAACTTTGTGCCTTGGTGCCTTCGTGGCCACTTCCCTGATATGGTTAAAAGCTTGAAACATTACATTCTCATTTTGCCAGCATTACCTAAGTATCTTGAATCGTATAAGCCATTTTTACAGTTAACCCGTCAGAAAGTATATCATAGAAATTCCTTGATTTGTATTTTTGCAAGCTTTTCCAAAAATTTTTGCTCAAACAAATTTTTAGAACATCATTCTTTTAGACATACATTAAGACCAGCTAAAATCATTACCTCCCGAAAGTATTGAAGACGATTTTAAGCTATTAAACGCCTCGATTTCAAGGCAACATAATTAGTTCTGATTAATAAATTTTATTTGATGTTAAGATTATTAATAAGATTAGTAGACAAAGTTCAATTTGAATTTCAGTCAAGCTGGCTAGGAAAACTTTCATTTATAAAAAAAGCTCAAAATGCTGACCAAAATTCTGAAAAAAGTAAGCACACGAATTTTATCAAAGATGGACAGAGATTTTTGACTCCTGCTTTTCGACGAGATGGCGTTGGGATTCAGACCATGCTCCGTATTTGTGTCATGTTTTTGGCAAAACAGACTAACGCAACCTATGTCCATCTGCCCTTTTTAGAGTTGGCTCATCAAAAAATAGATCCTCAAGGCAGCACCCTGACTTCAGCAGAATGGGCAGCAAAGTGGGAACAGTTCTTCAACTTCGGCGTGAATGAAGTAAGTATCGCAGACTTGACAAATAAAATGGGAATAGTAACCCTGGCAAAACATCTTTCGTTTAAAGATCGTCAGTTCGGAGACCCGCACGATGCTCAACGATATTTGCTTCCTAAAGTAATAGAAAGAATACGCAATCAAGATAATGGATTATATGTATTTGATTTGGGACTTTGTCGACAGCCACGGGAGTGCAAATTGTTCCTTGATGCTGAATTTATCAAAAACCTCCAAGAGAAATTTGAGGATAGCGATTACAAACCCGATGAAATATTTTTTGAACAGCAATTTTTAAATATTGCAATACACATTCGTCGAGGAGACGTCTGGGACGCTTACAAGGCAGGGTCAAAAAGAAGAATGTTTACAAATAAATTAGTCTCCCAAGATTATTATGTTAATCTGCTTGATAGGTTACAAGATTTCTTTCACAAATCATCGAAGCCTATTAGGTTTCATATTTTCTCGGATGGGGAGCCAGACAATTTTGACCAGTTTGAGTTTACGGACGGAGATAGTGCTATTTTGAAGTTTGAATCTGGTAAAGTTATTAAAAACATACAGTTCCATTTACGTCGAAACACTTTGGATACTTTATACCATATGATAAAGGCACCAATTTTGGTTCCTGGAAAAAGCACCTTTAGTGTCGTAGCAGCACTCCTCAATACCTCTTTTATATTTTATGATGATCAGATTAGAGAATTTTATCAATACACCCTTATTGCAAAGTATATGGAGAAGAACCCGAAGTTTATTTTGCTTGACCAAATGCATGCTCAGGGCGCTCAAATAAAAAACTCCATTGATAGGTCAGGTCTTTTTGATTAACTACTTTGCCTTATAGCCTGGTTGCTCTTACAAGCTTGCAGTAAAGGTAACTTTTTAAAAGTTTCTTATTTTGATCAGGTTTATCAGTTTTACTTTTTAACCAAATTTGTAATTCAAACCAAAGCATAGATTTCTCTGGAAGTTTTTTGTATGATTCTTTCAATAAAATATTACGATTGGGTTAAACAAAGATAAGTCTTGTTTTCTGAGCTTCTGTTTTTCTAATATCCCTCAAACGACGAATCCAGAACCTTATCAGGTAATTTCTCATTAAAGCTATCTAAATAAATCTGAGTTGTCTTGATGTCGGAGTGGGCCAGTGCCATCGCGATTAAATATACACTCATCCTTTCTACTGCGAATCTTGCTAAAGAGTGCCTGGCAATATGAAATGAAAACATAAAATAATTTCCAGCAATATAAATCCCACTGTTATCAACGTCTGGCCGCAATAACCTTAATATCATTTTTCAAGCAATACTCTTCAGAGCGAATATCGGCTATGGATATGCTCTCGATTTTATAGTCTAAATCCTTTAAAAGTTCTTCTATTTCATCTGTAGATGAATTATATAGACCATGTGTTTCTATCAAAATAATATCAGGCCTGATTGTCATTTCTTTAAGGATTTTTTTCTCGGCCCCTTCACAATCAAGTTCTAATAAATCACATTCTGGTAGTTCAGCTGAGGCAATGATGTCCTCATCATTAAAATGACCCCATACTGAAATAGGCTCTCCTACACACTTGTTGATTACATCAATGTTTCCAGGAACTGAATTATAAGAGAGAGTTTTCTTTATTCTTTTATACGACTCCCGACTAGCCTCGTAACAAATAACCGCTCCGTGTATTCCAGCTCTTATCGACGCAATACAAGTGGTAACACCTTTACCTCCACCAACAATCACAATTTTATCACCATCTTTTACATATCTATTAAGCCCTCGCACCAGTGCTGTTTCATAGTCAGGATTTTTAAGTTGATCAAATACTCGCTGTCTTGATTGCAAGTATTTGTCCCCAATTTTGATCGGATTTACTTTTATACCTGCAAATGTTTGATATTCAACAGTTGGTAAGATTTTTCTAAAAAAGTGTCTATATAATAAGCCGGGAAATTTCTTTATCGCATTAATTAAAAAATTTCCAGTTCTTTCGCTTTTTATTTTTTCCATATCATCATTTAAACTCTTTGTTGATTCAATTTACGATCTTTATAATAGAAGATATGATTTTTATGCGGCTACTGTATTTATAAGATTTCAACATCTCTACGCCCCCTTCCAATATCTAGTCATGTAAAACACTGTACACTT
>Ga0102925_1002092_pt1 | contig 11018 bp, 8 predicted proteins | sample SalPonR1_A_D1_MG_FD_78216 | JGI IMG/M metagenome (GOLD analysis project Ga0102925, IMG submission 78216) | Salt pond soil microbial communities from South San Francisco under conditions of wetland restoration - Salt Pond MetaG R1_A_D1_MG | ecosystem: Environmental > Aquatic > Marine > Intertidal... | reverse complement strand
TGGAATAGTCTTCGAGGATGGACGCCTGCCGTTCCTGCACCAGGTAGGTTACGGCGATGATCATCGCCCAAAGCACCAGGATGGCGCTGATGCCCAGAAGAATGCGTTGCCGGATGTTAAGCGTGGCCATGCGTCATCCCTTTGTTCGTAGACCGTCGCGCTGTCTACACACGTTACGAAGATCGCCCTTCCCCAGGAGCCAGGCGCCTATTTGAGCAGCCTTTCCACGGAAAGGTTGACGACGGGGTGGCCCCGCCAGCGGAAGAATCCTGAGGCGTTGGCGCGGACCCCCGGGGGCAATTCCACCTCGATGGTGTCGAGGGGCAGCGGCTCGACCAGGACGATGTCCTCCACGCCGTCCACCACCAGCCCCACTTGTTCCTCGTCGTCGTTCACCAAAAAGAAGTGGCGCGGCTCGGTGGTCGCGCCCAGGCCCAGGAGGTGGCTGAGGTCCAGCACCGTTAGGATCCGCCCCTGGAGGTGGGTCAGCCCCAGTACGGATTCGGGCGCCATGGGCACCCGGGTCAGGGCCACCGCGTCGATGGTGCCCGCCGAGCGGTCAAGGGGCACGGCAAAGTGCCATCCGGCCAGACGGAGGATCGTGTAGCGCTCCTCTTCCGGCTCCGCCGCCGCCTCGGCCGCCGCGCTCATTGCGGCACCACCTTGCGCGGCAGTTCATCCTCGCCACCGCTGTCGGCGCTGGCGGAAAAGCGCCGGTAGGTATCGAGGATCTTCTTTACCCGCGCGGTAAGGGTCATGGGTTCGATGGGCTTATTGATGAAATCGTCGGCCCCATGGGCCAGCACCCCGGCCTCGGTCTCTTCGCCCTCCTGCGAGGTCAGCACCACCACGGGCATGCTCGCCATACCCGGGTCCTTTTTGAGCTTCTGCACCAACTCGCTGCCGTTCATGTTGGGCATTTCCATGTCCGTCAGCACCAAGTCGGGCATCTCCTTGAAGGCCAGCTCCAGCCCTTCCCGGCCATCCTCGGCGTGAAGCACACGGTAACCCTCGCTTTCCAGCACGAATCGGCTCATGTCGCGGATGGTGCGCGAATCGTCCACCACCAGGATGGTGTCCGGCTCGTCCGCGGCGCGTTGCTTCGACTTGCGTGCGCTCAAGCCGCGCTCCGCCCAGGGCAGATCCGCCTGCTCCAGGAGCCGTTCGGCATCGACCTCCACGCCGGTGGGCACGCCCACGTTCTGGACCACATCCTCATAGGCGACCTTGCCGCGCAGGGCCTTGATCAAGCCGTCCTCGAACATGAGATTCATACCGGCGCGCCGGGCGCGATCCACCAAGTCGCTCTCCGTGGAGCCGCTGTAGATACCCTCGATCACCTCGCGGTTGGGGATGAGCATCTCGTAGACGCCCACGCGGCCCTTTTTCCCCTGGCCGTCGCAGGTGGTGCAGCCCTTGCCCTCGTAAAACACCGCATCGGCGGGGATATTGTATTTCTGGCGGGTGCCCTCGCCGATGGCCACCGGCTCGCTGCAATCCGGGCAATTGCGGCGGAGCAGACGCTGGGCGATGACGCCGGAAAGGCTGCCGGCAATCAAGTAGGGGGGAACCTCCATGTCCATCAGCCGGGTGACGGCACCGGTGGCAGAGGTGGTATGCAGGGTGGAGAACACCATGTGGCCGGTTTCCGCCGATTCCAGGGCGATCTCGGCCGTCTCCTGGTCGCGGATCTCGCCCACCATGATGACGTTGGGGTCCTGGCGCAGGATGGCGCGCAGACCGGCGGCGAAGGTCATCCCGGCCTTAGCGTTGACGGGCACCTGGTTAATCCCGGGCAGTTGAAACTCCACGGGATCTTCCACGGTGATGATGTTGACCTCTTCGGTGTTGATGGCCGACAGCACCGAATACAAGGTGGTGGTCTTCCCGGAGCCGGTGGGCCCGGTGACCAGCATCATGCCCTGGGGCTGGCGCATGATCTCGTCGATCTGCTCGCGCTCGGCGCGCAGGAAGCCCAGCACATCCAGATCCAGCCCGACACCGCCCTGGTCCAGGATCCGCATGACCACCTTTTCGCCCCAGAAGGTGGGCAGGGTGGAGACGCGGATGTCGAGGCTGCGCCCCTTGATGCGCAATTTGATGCGCCCGTCCTGAGGCCGGCGGGCGTCGGAGATGTCCATGCCGCCCAGGACCTTGAGCCGGGAGATGACGGCTCCTTGCACCTTCTTGGGCAGCCGCCGGATAACGCGCAGTACCCCGTCGATCCGGAAGCGCACCACGACCGAGGATTCGGCGGACTCGATGTGGATGTCCGAGGCGCCCTTCTGCACGGCGCGCAACAGGACCTCGTTGACCAGCTTGACCACCGGCGAGGAGCTGCTCTCGGCGCGCAGGGCCTCGTCCGACTGCTGGTCGTCGCCCTCGCCTGCCTCCTCGACCTCCAAGCCTTCCAGGGCCTCGCTGAAGGCACTGTCGTCATCCTGGGAGACCAGATCTTCCTCGGTGGCCGTACCGTACAACTCCCCCAGTTTGGCCTCGATGGCGCTCAGCGGGGCGTACACCGTTTGCACCGGCCGGCCCACATGGAAACGCAATTCATCCACCAAGCGGATGTTGTTGGCGTTTCGCATGGCCAGCACCACGGTGCCGCGGCGCTGTCCGAGGGGCAGGACCTTGTATTTGGTCGCGATCTCGTAGGGGAGGAGATTGGCGGCGTCGGCGCGGATGGTTAGATCGTTGAGATCCACCAAGGGGATATGGTGCATCTCCGAGAGGACGGGAAGGAGATCCTCCTCGCGGACGTGGCCCTGCTCTAGCAGGAATTCTTCAAAAGGACGCTTGGATTGACCAGCCTTGGCGCGAACTTCGGCGAGCTTGTCCTGGGTCAGTTGCCCCTTTTCCACCAACTTTTCGCCGAGGTCCGGCCTCTTCCCCTTTTTTGCAGCATCCATAGGCCCGTCCCGTCTCTTGCCTGCCCACAGGCAGTTTGTGCGGCCCTTTTCCTCCGCCGGGGCTGTTACGACAAAGAAGCTGCCACAGCCGGATGGCGGATTTCCCCCCCCGCGACATTCACTGCGGAAGCAAGGTCAGCGGCCTCGAAGCGCGCTTGTGTCAACCTCTCCTCAGGCATTTTTGCCAACTTTTGCACATATGGCAACAAGTGCGCGGAAAGGGATTTGCTGGCGCTTCTCGGCACAGCCGCCGGCATGTTGGTCACGGCGAAATGGGTTACCCCTTCCGCCACATAGGTGGGGGCGTCATAGTCCGTGGGCCGGGTGGTCTCCACGCAGCCGCCCTGGTCCACGGCCACATCCGCGATCACGGAACCGGGCGCCATGGAGGCGACATGCTCCCGGGTTACCACCGTGGGGGCGCGGGCCCCCGCCGACAGCACGGCACCGATCACCACATCGGCCTGGGCAACCCGCTCGGCGACGGCATCGTGGTAGGGATACAACCCCGTAATCTGGCCGGGGCCGTTCGTGGCCAACCAATCGGCCCGATCGAGATTCAGATCGAACACGTCCACCCGCGCGCCCACGGCACTGAGCAGCGAGGCGGCATGGCCGCCCACCACCCCGGCGCCGAGCACCACCGCATGGCCGCGCTCGGTGCCGATGGCCCCGCCGAGCATGAGTCCCCGGCCGCCGTTGGGCGCATGCAGCAGGGTAATGGCGTATTGCGCGGCCACCTTGCCCGCGATGGCGCTCATGGGGGCCAGCAAGGGCAAGTGGCCGGTGCCGTCATCCAGGGTCTCGAAAGCCAGCGCCGTGACCCCGCGCTCCTGCAAAAAGGCCGCCAATTCCGGGACCGCCGCCAAGTGCAGGAAGCTGAACAGGACGTGGTCGGCGCGGTAGTAGCCGTATTCCTCGGGGATGGGCTCCTTGACCTTGATGATCAAGCGGCTCGCCTCGTACAACGCCTCGGGTGAGCTAGCGATGGCCGCGCCGGCCTCGGCAAAGGCCGCATCGGCGTAACCGCTGCCCTCGCCGGCGCCGGTTTCCACATGAACCCGGTGCCCGGCGCGAACCAGATCGGCGACGGCCTCGGGCACCAATGCCACGCGGCGTTCCTCCGGCTTGCGTTCCCGAGGCACACCGATGTCGACGATTTCGGTCACGCCCAACCTCCTCGAAACTCACGAATTCGGTCAACTTTACGCCGCGCGGCGCGCATAGTATTTTCACGGCTTGCGTCACGACGCACTCTAACGCTGTTCCCGTCGCGGGCCAAGCGACCCTTTTTCCGCCAGTGAATCCCAGTCAGGAGCCTTCCGGCATGCCCGAGAGCCAACACCATCAGGTCATTATTTTGGGATCCGGTCCGGCCGGCTACACCGCCGCCATCTATTCGGCCCGGGCCAACCTGAACCCCGCGCTGATCCAGGGAATGGAGCCCGGCGGCCAGCTCATGACGACCACGGATGTGGACAACTGGCCGGGGGAGCCCGAGGGCATCCAGGGCCCGGAGCTCATGGATAAGATGAAGCAGCAGGCCGAGCGCTTCGACACCGCCATGATCTTCGACCATATCGGCAGCACCGACCTGAATCAGCGCCCTTTCACCCTGTACGGCGAGCGCGCCACCTACACCTGTGATGCGCTGATTATCAGCACCGGCGCCTCCGCCCGCTACCTGGGCCTGCCCTCGGAAGAAGAATTCAAGGGCAAGGGCGTGTCCGCTTGCGCCACCTGCGACGGCTTCTTCTACAAGAACCAGAAGGTCATGGTGGTGGGTGGCGGCGACTCCGCGGTGGAAGAGGCCCTGTTCCTCTCCAACATCGCCGATCATGTCACCGTGGTCCACCGCCGCGATGAATTCCGCGCCGAGAAGATCATGCAGCAGAAGGTGTTCGATAAGGACAACATCGACGTGATCTGGAACAACCAGCTCGACGAGGTCCTGGGCGACGCCACCGGCGTGACCGGCGCCCGCATCAAGAACACCCAGAGCGGGGAGACCCAGGAGATGGATCTGCAAGGGGTGTTCATCGCCATCGGCCACAAACCCAATACGGATCTCTTCGGCGATGAGCTGGAGAAGGACGAGGCCGGCTACCTGCTCACCCAGCCGGACAGCACCGCCACCAACACCCCCGGCGTGTTTGCCGCGGGCGATGTGCAGGACAAGGTGTTCCGCCAGGCCGTGACCGCCGCGGGCACCGGCTGCATGGCCGCTCTGGAGGCCGACCGTTGGCTGGAGAAGAACACCTAGACGACGAGGATGGGCTCGATCCCGAGGATCGGGCCCTTTTCCGGCAGGCTGTCGCCGACGTGCAGCCGCTGGCTTCGGACCGGGTCGCCCCCGAGCGGCCCGGTCCGGAGCCCGTGGCGCGTCAACGACAGCAGGAAACCGAACAAGCCCGGCTGGATCTGGCCAGCGGCGCCGCCGACCCCGTCCCCGAAGAGACCGGTGAGGAAGTGTTCTGGTGCCGCAACGGCATCCAGCACAAGGTCCGGCGCCGGCTGCGCAACGGCCACCTCCCGGTGGAGGCGGCCATTGATCTGCACGGCATGCGCGTAGAGGAGGCCCGGGCCAGCCTGGGCACTTTCCTGCACAACGCCCTGGGCTGCGGCTACCGCTGCGTGCGCATCATCCACGGCAAGGGCCGGCGCTCCCCTGGGGGCGAGGGCATCCTGCGCAACAAGGTGCAGAAGTGGCTGGCCCGGCGCGAGGAAGTCCTGGCCTTCGCCTCCTGCCCGCCCAATGACGGCGGGACCGGCGCGGTGTATGTGCTGCTCAAGAAGTAAGTAGCTCGCGCACCACGGCGGTGGCAAACGCCCCTGCCGGCAGGAAGAACATCACCCAGACCCCCGCCGGGTCCATTTGCCACGCGCCTTCCCGCGGCATCACCCGCAGGGCGCGACGGTCCGCTTCCACGCGGCAGGCCTGCAGCCCTTCCACCAGCTCGCCCTCCGCGGCCAGGACGCGTACTTCCAGCTCCGCCGCCGCACCGGTTGGGCCCACGGCGGGCGTCCCCGGCAAGGGGCCGCTGGGGTGGATGTCGCCGCTGGTCAGGCGCGGCGCCTCGGCCGCAGTGTCCGTAACCTGGAAGCCGCTGTTGGTCCCCGCCAGCATGGCGTATTCCCCGGGCAGCAACCGATCCCAGCTGCCGTCCGCCACCCGCGTGGCCAGGACCCGGTTGAACAGGTAGCTGCGCGCGGCGGAGAGGTACAGCCCCCGCAGCTTCTTGTCTTTCACCGTCTCCCCCGCGAACAGCCGGCGGGCACCCGCCAGATTGCCGCCTTCCCGGCCGAAGCGCTGGGGACCGAAATAATTGGGCACGCCGGTGCCGAGGAGCGCCTCGAAGCGACGGCCCACCTCCTCGCGCGCCTCGGGGGCCACGCGCAGGAACAAACGGAAGGCGTTGCCCGCCAGTACCCCCTGTTTGAGCTTCTTGCGCACCCGCCACACCGCTTCCACCTGCCAGCCATTGCCCGCCCAGGCGGCGGGCTCCGCGGCCTCGCCAGTGGCGGGGACGGTGTAGTGCTGATGCACCACCGCGTGGCGGTCTTTCAGCCCGGCATAGCCCACATCCCGCGGCCGGCAGCCGGCCCGGCGGGCCAGGTCCTTGGCCACATGCAGGGTATTGGCCCCCTGCTTGCGCACCCGCAACAGGAGATGGTTGCCCTCCCCTTCTGGCTCAAAAGGCAGATGCTCGATTACCTGGAATTCTTCCGGCGCGGCGCGGAAGGTGCCGGCGGGCGGCTCACCGGACAAGGCGCGCGGCCAGGGATCGCGGGGCAGGCGCTCCGCGGGCGGACAGAGCGGGTCAAAAGGGGAGGAATCGTTCATATCGGGGCTCAGGCCGACTCCAACAGGGCCACAGCCAAAGCGGCGATGCCCTCGCCGCGACCGGTCCAGCCCATGCGTTCGGTGGTGGTGGCCTTGACGTTGACCTGACCCGTGGTAAGGCCGAGATCCTCGGCGATGGTCGCCACCATCCCCGCCACGTGCGGACCCAGCTTGGGCCGCTGGGCGATTACGGTGGCATCCACATTGGCCACCCGCCAGCCTGCCTCCCGGAGCAGCGTGGCCGTCTCCCGCAGGAATTCACGGCTGTCCCGGCCGGCATGGGCGGCGTCGGTGTCCGGGAAATGGGTCCCGATGTCGCCGTAGCCGCCGGCGCCGAGGAGGGCGTCGCACAAGGCGTGCAACAGCACATCGGCATCGCTGTGGCCGGCCAGGCCGTAGTCGTGGGGCACGTGGACCCCGCCCAGGATGAGGGGGCACCCTTCGGCGAAGGCATGGGCGTCGAAGCCTTGACCCACCCGCATCACTCCACCCCCAAGAAGAGCCGCGCCAGTTCCAGATCCTCGGGCCGGGTGATCTTGAGGTTATCCTCGCGCCCGGCCACCACGGCGACGGGGTAACCCGCCTCCTCCATGACCTTGGCCTCGTCCGTGGCCGGCTGGCCCTGTTCACGAGCCAAGGCCACGGCGCGGCGCAGCTGGCCCGCGGAAAAGACCTGGGGCGTCTGCGCCCGCCACAAGCCACTGCGGTCCACCGTGGCCCGAATTTCGCCCTCGGGGCCAACGCGTTTGAGGGTATCGGCCACCGGGACGCCAAGAATGGCCCCACCGCCCTCGCGGGCAGCGCTGATCACGGCGTCGATCTCCGCCCCGCGCACGCAGGGGCGCACGGCATCGTGGATCAGTACCAAGTCCTCGTCGCCGCAATCGGTCAGCGCCTCCAGCCCGTTGGCCACGGAGGCGTTGCGTTCCGCCCCGCCCGGTGCCGCGGGGAGGACATTGGGCATGTGGCGTAAACGCTCCTGGACCGCCGGCCAATAGGGGTCGTCGCCACGAATCACCGGAAGCACGGCGTGGATGCCGCGGTGATCGGCCAGGCGGGCGATCACGGTCTCGATAATGGTGCGTCCGGCGAGTTCCAGGTACTGTTTGGGCCGGTCGCCGCCCATGCGGGCACCGATCCCGGCGGCGGGCAGCACGGCCCACACCCGCGGTTCAGGGGACTGGGGCAAAAAGGCGTCTCCGTCTGCACGGTGGGAGGAAACCAAAGCCCGGTAGTATAGCCTAAAAGGCAGCGTTGTGCTTCTTCGGCCCTTACGGGAAAATAGGGGCCCTTTGACCGCCGGGGGCCGCTGCCTCCGGTGGTCATGGCGTTTCGTGTCCGAACAAGCCCGGCCCCTTCACTGCAACCGATCATTCCGAGACTCATGCAACGGTCCTGCGCCATCCAATTGCCGCTGCCCGCTCCCGGAACCGCCCTGAACTGGGGCAATCTCCAAGGCAGCGCCACCGCCCTCGCCCTCCTCGATGCCTACGCCGCTCACGACGGCGCGCTGCTGGTGGTCTGCAACGACATCCCCCACATGCAGCGTCTGGAGGCGGAGCTGCGGTTCTTCGCCAGCGAGGATCTGGCCAGCGCCATCCACCTGTTCCCTCACGGGGAGACGCTGCCCTACGACACCTTCGCGCCCCACGCCGAGCTGGTGAGCCAGCGTCTGACCACCCTATACCACCTGCACACCGGCGGCGGCGGCATCATCCTCGCGCCGTGGGCGGCCTTGTCACAGGCCCTGCCGCCGCCGGCGTTCATGGACCGCTTCGCCCTCTGGATCCAGGTGGGCCAATCCCTGGACCTGGACGATTTTCGCGAGCGCCTGGATCGGGCGGGCTATCAGGCTGTTTCCCAGGTCACCGAACCCGGCGAATTCGCCGTGCGCGGCAGCATCGTCGACCTCTTCCCGGCGGGCACGGAACAGCCCATCCGCATCGACCTGTTCGACGACGAGATCGACAGCCTGCGCTACTTCGATGCCGAATCCCAGCTCACCACCGGACAGGTGGACGAGGTGCGGCTGCTGCCGGCGCGGGAGGTGCCCTTGGACGAGGAGGGCATCCAGCACTTCCGCCAGGCCTTCCGCATGCGCTTCGAGGGTGACCCGCAGAAGATCCCGCTGTACCGCGATGTCTCCCAGGGCCTGGCCCCCGGCGGCATCGAATACTACCTGCCGCTGTTCTTCGAGCAGACCGGCACCCTGCTGGATTTTCTGCCCAGTGACGCCCTGCTGGCCCTGCCCAGCGGGCGCCAGGCGGTGGCCGAAGAGTGGGACCACGAAATCCGGGAACGCTATACCGTGCGCTCCAAGGACCCGCTGCGACCGGTGCTGCCGCCGGAAGAACTCTTCCTGGACCGGGAGGCGGTGGAACAACGGCTGGGCCGCTACGCCCGCATCGAGCTAAGCGCCGAGCCCGCCGGCGACGGCGGCAGCGATGCCCCCGTGGCCGCCCCCGAGGCCTTCCCCGCCGCCCGCGAGCGCCACGCCGCCATCGACCATCTGGCCCGTTACCTGCAGGACGATCCGGACACGCCCACCCTGATCGTCGCCGAGAGCGCCGGCCGCCGCGAGACCCTGCGCGAACTGCTGGGCGAGCGCCACCTGATCCCTAAGGAAGTGGCCGGCTGGCAGGCGTTCTGCCAGGGCGAGGCCCATTTCGCCCTGACCGTGGGCAACCTCTCCGCCGGCTTGGTGCTGAGCGAGGATGGCGTGCGCGTCATCCCCGAGGCCCAGATCTTCGGCGGTCGCACGCCGCGCCGGGAGAAACGCGCCCGCCGCCGGGACCCCGAGGCCATCATCCGCAACCTGGGCGAGCTGGAGATCGGCTCGCCGGTGGTCCACGAGGACCACGGCGTCGGCCGCTACCAAGGGCTGGCGCGCCTGCCCAGCGGCGAGGGCTACGAGAACGACTACCTGGTCCTCACCTATTCCGGCGGCGACAAGCTCTACGTCCCGGTGGACGCCCTGGACCGCATCAGCCGCTACACCGGCTCCAGCGAGGACGAAGCCCCGCTGCACAAGCTGGGTGGCGACCAGTGGCGCAAGGCCAAGGCCCGGGCCAAGAAGAAGGCCCGCGACACCGCTGCCGAGCTGCTGGAACTGTACGCCAAGCGCGCGGCCAAGGAGGGCTTCGCCTATCCGGCGCCGGACGCCAGCTACCAGGATTTCGCCACGGACTTCCCGTTCGAGGAGACCCCGGACCAGGAAGCGGCCATCGACGACGTCCTGGGCTCCATGCAGGCGCCCCAGCCCATGGACCGGCTAGTCTGCGGCGACGTGGGCTTCGGCAAGACCGAGGTGGCCATGCGCGCCGCCTTCCTGGCCGTGCAGGCCGGCAAGCAGGTGCTGCTGCTCACCCCCACTACCCTGCTCGCCCAGCAGCACCACGACAGTCTGCGCGACCGCTTCGCCAACCACGCAGTGCGCATCGACCTGCTGTCGCGCATGCAATCGGGCAAGGAGATCAACCAGTCCCTGACCGACATCGGCGAGGGCAAGGTGGACATCGCCGTGGGCACCCACCGCCTGCTGCAGAAGGATGTCGCCTTCAAAGACCTGGGACTAGTGATCCTGGACGAGGAGCACCGCTTCGGCGTGCGCCAGAAGGAGCGGCTGAAGCGCTGGCGCGCGGAGGTGGACATGCTCACGCTCACTGCCACGCCCATCCCGCGTACCCTGAACCTGACCATGGCGGGCCTGCGCGAGATCTCCATCATCGCCACCCCGCCGGACGAGCGGTTGGCGGTGAAGACTTTCGTCACCGAGTGGGATGACAACCTCCTGCGCGAGGCCATCCTGCGCGAGATCCGGCGCGGCGGGCAGGTGTACTTCTTGCACAATGAGGTGCGCACCATCGAGCGCACCCGCGACCAGCTGGAGAAGCTGGTGCCCGAGGCCACCATCCGCGTGGCCCACGGCCAGATGCGCGAGCGCGAGCTGGAAGAGGTCATGTCCGACTTCTACCACCAGCGCTTCAATGTGCTGGTGACCACCACCATCATCGAGTCGGGCATCGACATCCCCAGCGCCAACACCATCCTCATCAACCGCGCCGATCGCTTCGGCCTGGCCCAGCTCCACCAGCTGCGCGGGCGGGTGGGCCGCTCCAGCCACCGCGCCTACGCCTACCTGGTGGTCAACAGCCGCCAGGGCCTGACCAACGATGCCCAGAAGCGCCTGGAGACCATCGAATCCCTGGAGGATCTGGGGGTGGGCTTCCTCATCGCCAACCACGACCTGGAGATCCGGGGTG
>Ga0102925_1002087_pt1 | contig 11030 bp, 9 predicted proteins | sample SalPonR1_A_D1_MG_FD_78216 | JGI IMG/M metagenome (GOLD analysis project Ga0102925, IMG submission 78216) | Salt pond soil microbial communities from South San Francisco under conditions of wetland restoration - Salt Pond MetaG R1_A_D1_MG | ecosystem: Environmental > Aquatic > Marine > Intertidal... | reverse complement strand
GCACGGATTGATACACATGCCTTACGTAGGGGTAGAATGCCGGAAGAAGATTGGCCTAAATTATCAATGGCTGCCGGTAGATTGTCTGCAGCACCAATTTTTATTGATGATACAGCCGGAATATCCCCACTGGAGATTAAAGCAAAATCAAGAAGGTTAAAAGCCAGACATGACCTTGGCCTTATTTTAATTGATTATTTGCAGCTCATTCAGACAGGATTAAAAATTGAAAATAGACAACAGGAAATTTCCCAAATTTCCCGTTCTCTCAAAGGCTTAGCCCGTGAACTAAATGTGCCGGTTATTGCAGTTTCCCAGTTATCCAGGGCAGTTGAGCAACGTACCATTCAAAGACCCCGTCTTTCGGATTTAAGAGAAAGTGGGGCAATAGAGCAAGATGCAGATGTAGTTGCTTTTCTCTATAGAGAGGAATATTATAAGCCAAAAAGTAGCAAGAAAGGAATTGCCGAAGTCATTGTGAGCAAGCAGAGAAACGGTCCTACCGGGACCCTTGAATTAGCTTTCTTGAAGGAATATACTCGTTTTGAAAATTTAGCAAGAACAAGCGAAGAAATGGAACAATAAAACAGTATCGAGTCGTGAGTATCGAGTATGTAGAAAAATACTGTGGGAATATTTGAGAGATAACCGTCGTTAGTCGATGGTATATAGTTTTAATACGTATAAAACTGAAAAATTAGTGAAAGCAAGACAGTATAAAATATATAGCATAGATTTCAAGAAAATCTTCTAGAATATCTGCAAAGAAAAAATAGATTATTTGAATAGATTACTAATTTAATCTCTTAATTTGTCTACCTTCAAATTTACCGTTTAAAGATTTGAATAATAGCGGGAAACTCGTTTTTGATTTTTGATATTAGTATTTTGTTTTTGTATTTGGACCCGATACACGATACTATATAATCGATACAATTTAAAAAGCAGGTATTACAAGTGTTTATTACTGATTTATTAATTATTCTCATCACAGCATTTATTGGCCGATTATTAGCTAGAAAAATGAAACAGCCAATGGTATTGGCAGATTTAATAGTAGGATTGCTATTGGGTAACCTTGGCATAATCGAACTTAGCGAAACCATGCATAACATTGCCGATATAGGAGTACTTCTGTTGCTTTTTTCTACCGGTCTGGCTGTTAATTTAGATGAACTGAAGGAATTAGCTAAAACGTCTACTGTAGTTGCCCTGTTGGGTGTAATGATTCCCTTCATTTTAGGATTTTTTGCTGCATATCTCTTTGGTTATTCTTATCTGGTATCAATATTTGTAGGTACATCTCTAACTGCTACATCTATTGGCATCAGCAGCCAGGTATTAACCGAGACAAAAATGATAGGTATGAAAATAGGGACACTGATTATTGGTGCGGCAATTATTGATGACGTAGTTGGCATTATTGCTATGGGTACCGTTGTGGGAATAGCGGTAACCGGAAATCTGGAAATCGTTAGTCTGTTAACTAGTATTATATTAACCATTGCCTTTATTGTAATATGCTTGACTATTGCAATTTATTTTTTTCAAGCGATTTCAAATTCTTTTATATTTACTCAAATTGATAATCACCAGATATTGCTTCCCATCCTTATTATCGGGTTAATATTTGCCATTATTGCAGAGAAAATTGGTTTATCTTTGATTACCGGTACTTTTATGGCTGGTTTAATTTTAGGACAGACTCGCTTATCAAAAGAGGCTTTCGAAAGTGTATCCCTGATAGGTCATTCTTTCTTTATTCCCATCTTTTTTGTAACCATGGGTATGCAATTTGATTTGAGTACTTTTTTTTCTATGGGACTTTTTGCGTTGCTTTTTATTTTTGTGGCAATTCTTGGAAAGATCATCGGTTGTGGTTCAGGAGCAAAAATATGCGGTTTTAGTTCCAGAGAATCGCTGGCTGTTGGAATCGCTACAGTTCCCAGGGCAGAAGTAGCACTTATTCTAGCCAATATCGGTCTAAAGTATAATGTAATTACACCCAATATTGCCTCCACGGTCATTGCTATGACGATGGTTACAACACTTATTACACCTACTTTATTAAAATTTTCTATTGAGCATTTAAATAAAAAGAAAAAACATAAATAATCCTTTCTCTTATTCCTTATTTTTATTGACACTTCAGTCAAAATATAGTAACATTGTAAAGCATTTAAAAAAGGATAAAGAAACAAGCCATTGTTGCGGGCCGTTAGCTCAGTTGGCAGAGCATCTGACTCTTAATCAGAGGGTCGCAGGTTCGAGGCCTGCACGGCCTACCAAAATATTGCCTCCATCGTCTAGGGGTTTAGGACACCGCCCTTTCACGGCGGCGACAGGGGTTCAAATCCCCTTGGAGGCACCATTTTCTTAAATAAGGTAATGGGCGGATAGCTCAGTTGGCAGAGCACCTGCTTCACATGTAGGGGGTCACAGGTTCAAGTCCTGTTCCGCCTACCATTATTTAAAATTATAAGTTATATTTATTCTTTCTTCATTTTTAAAATATAAATAAAAATAATGGATTGTTCCCCTTAGACTAGGCACTTACAGTTTTATCTATTCCACCTTCCAGAGAGTAATTTTCAGCAAATAACCTCTCATACTGAAAAGTTAGTTTATATTATTGCTGAAGCAGGAGCAGATATCATCAAGCTGAGTATTCCTATTGTAGCCCCTACCAGTGGTTTTACCATGAAAAAGATTAAGGGTTGCTATCTGAAAATTTTTCACCCGAAGTCCAAAGCAAGCAGTTCTATTGCTTAGAAATATTCAGTCAAAATATAAGAAATAAAGGTTAACCAAGAGATATTGTGTCAAAAGTCAACTCAAAAACTCTCTCAAAAGACAACTTTTTAATTATTATTATAAAATTACACTTTTCTTATATTTCTCTCTCCATTGGAGGGAGAGGGTTAGGGTGAGGGGGAGGAAACTAGAAAGAGTTAATTCTCGCCTCAAGGAAGAGGAAATAATAGAAGAATCTATGCTTCTCTCATGAGTGAGGAAATGAAAGAAGAGTATTGGTTATAAAATAATGTTTTTTTATTTGTATAGTACAAGTAAATAGGATAAAATAAATCTCTTGTAGAGGTTCTTAAAGCCACCAGCTATGCGGGTGCGATGTTTGCCAAACCTGACAATAATTATTGAACAGTGATTTTAACTTTACTTCAATGAGTTAATATTCCAAATTATTTGACAAAACAATATTAGTATATTATCATATAATTTAGTAAAAACTTAAATAAAAGAGAGAAATTAGTGATGGAATTACTGAATGTTTTAAAGGCATTAGGCGATGAAACCCGTTATAAACTAATTCAACTTTTGTTGAAACATGATTTTTGTGTGGGTGCCCTGGCTACCCGTTTACATGTTTCAGAATCCGCAGTATCCCAACATCTGAAGATATTGCGGGATACCGGAATAGTTAGGGGGGATAAGCGAGGATATTATACTCACTATTATGTAGATCGCAATATTTTAAGACAAGCAGCTGATATGATGATTGAATTATCCAGGACTGTTCCTTCAGATAAAAAATGCCACCAAGGTAAAGATTGTTTATCAGTAAACAACCATCACAGCAAAAAGGGGTGAACCAACATGAGTTATGATAACTGTGAACATCCCAAACACAAACCGAAAGAAGGCAAATGCAGTGAAGAACAGATTAGAAAATTTCATGGAGAAAAAGAAATCCATCCCTGTGAGGAAACAAAAGAGAAAAAATAGTAGGTGATAATAGTCAAATGATATAGAAAGATAGAAATATAAATAGCCAAAATACTTTCCCTCTTTCTATACCATATTGTTGTTTTATAGGTAATCATTTTCTTGGATTTGCCATGTGAACTATTGCAACATTCAGTAATTTTCAAAGGAGAATAGACAATGTGGTTTTTTGTTGTAACCGGCGTCTTATTACTTTTATCTTTTTTATTGGATAGGGCTAAAACCAGGAAAGCTCTATTAATAGCTTATAAAAGAATTTTAGTTATTTCCCCGTCTTTTGTAATCATGCTTATATTTGTTTCAATAATATTATTTTTATTCCCTCAGGAGAAAATAATCCAGTATCTTGATTCGGGATATCACACAGTTAATGTTATTTTGGCTGCATTGGTTGGCTCTGTAACCATTATGCCGGGTTTTGTAGCTTTCCCTCTGGCAGGGATACTCAGAAGCAGCGGTATATCCTATATGATTATTGCCTCATTTACTACAACTCTGATGATGGTTGGTACTGTTACATTTCCGGTTGAGTTAACTTATTTTGGCAAAAAGGTTGCCTTAATCCGCAATATTATAAGCTTTATCATTGCCATTATAGTAGCATTACTAATCGGTATTTATTTTGGGGAGATTGTCTTATGAAAAAACAGTCTGAGAAAAAATCCAATAACAAATATATCTATTTAATCATAATCATTATTTATTTTGCATTTATTATCTATTCATATATTTTTAATATTCCCTCTGGAATTGAAATAGGAGAAAATTTAATCTCATTTTTAGCTTATATGATAAAGATATTACCCTGTGCCTTTATCCTGATCGGTTTATTTGAAGTATGGGTCTCCCGGGAGAAAGTCGAGAAACATTTAGGCCATGAGGGAGGGATCAGAGGCTATATTTGGGCAATCGTTTTAGCCGGAACGATGGCAGGTGGCCTTTTGGTAGCTTTGCCTGTTTCCTCTGTGCTCTATAAAAAAGGTGCCAGGCTAAGTGTTATTTTTACTTTTGTCAGCGCTTCGGCTATTGTCAGGATTCCCATGACTGTTTTCGAGGCATCATTTCTAGGAATTGAATTTACAGTAATACGATGGTTGGTATCTATTCCTTTGATTATCATCTCTTCTCTTTTTTTAGAGAAATATCTGGAAAAACAAAATTTTTCTATAAAATAAGCTAACGATAAAAAGTTAGCAATCATTATGGATAAGATTTACGAAAATCAAATCATTTAAATTTAACCTAAGAGAATTAGCCGGTTCCATGGGAGACTTTGGCACTCTTTCTCCCGGGCCCTCGGTTATATCGTGATCGGTGGCCTCAACCCGGCCGGATTTGCCCAAGTGCCTTTGACTGCAACCAATGCCACTATTGCTACTTCCTCCCTGATAAAGAATTGCTGGCCGGAAAGTGAGGTCAGTGCAAGAAAGCTGGCCTGGAACCAGGGGATCATGAATATTATTCTACCCTTTTTAGGAGGAATGCCTACCTGTCATGGGGCTGGAGGGTTAGCCGGACAGTATTACTTATTACCCGCTTTTAGGAGCTTTTAAAAACAAAGAAGAATAAAATGCAGATATACTCTATGCTTCCGCGTGAATTTCTTTTTATAATATCCGTTAGATTGTTGAATATTCTCATTTATCCTATCCCTATATTAAAATAGAGGAGAGGGAGAAAGACATTCATCTTTCTCCCTCTGAAAAATAGGTTTATATTCTTAATACTAATTACCAGCGGCTTCCACGGCTTCCTTTGAAGCCCTGGCCAAAGGTATCACTTCCCATGTTGAATCTCTGCATCTGGTTACCTATACCGCAATTTTCCAGCTGTTCAGAAGTAAGCAGTTCTTTTACTTTATCCTGTCTCTCAACAGCCTTCATTCTTAACTCTACCTGAAGATCAGCGATCTCTTCCAGTTTAGACTTTACCTGTTCCATGTCAATTTCATCAGCAAGTCTTAGCTCCCTCATCTCCAATTGTTTTACCTGGATTTGATTTCTAAGCTCCAGGGTTTCCTTCTGAGAGTCTAACATAATCTGTCTGATTTCAGCCTGTTGTTCTGCAGAAAGATCCAGATTCATCATTCCTCTGAATTCAACATCTCCTCTATTGTAGGACTGAGTTTTAGATTGTCCCGGAGGATTCCAGTCTTGTCCATGATGATAGTAGGATGTTCCTGGTTTGCCACCGAAGTTTCCACGTGATCTTGTATCAGCAAATGATGTCATGCTTAGAAGCACTAATGTTACTGCTGCAATTATTAATATATAGATGGTCTTTTTGTTCATTATTTGTCACCTCCTCTCATTATAACTTTCCTTCTTACCAATATATACGCAAAAAAAGTATGCTTTCTTTCAAAAAATTTAAATCTTTTTTAGAGATTCTTAAGGCCACCCACTACGCTAGCATTCATGGAATAATCTTGTGAGTTTGTGGATGGGGGAGTAAGCTATTTTATCTAAAGCAAATCATATTTAGCTTGTGCAACAAAAGAAAAATAATTAACTTTTTAAAAACCGGCGAATAAGCTAATATATTGTAAATTGATTACTTTAACTTTCTATTATTTAGATATTAGAAAAGAACATTGAAAAAAATGGTAGAAGGATTCGTAAGATTGACTGTCTATTTGTAATTATAATATAATAAATAAACTTAAATCAAAAATCAAACAACAGATTAAACTAGGATAAGAGGGTATTTCTGTTAAAAATAGCTGTGTAAACTTTATATTAAATATAAAGTGAGCTATCATTCCTCTCATCCATTAATATACTCCGTATCATATTTTAAATAAATAGGTGTTGGGCAAATATGAATTATGTTAAAAATAATACTTATATTTCCTTAACCTGGGCAATAATATTAGTCTTTTTGGTTTTTATATTTATAACAGCTCCAGCTGCTAACATTCTCGCCCAGGGATATCTGGAGTATCAGATAAAAGAAGGTGATTCCCTCTGGACGATTGCCAATCAATTTCAGTTATCATTACAGGAAGTTGCTAAAGTAAATAATATTGAACTAGATCAGCAGTTATCCCCGGGTCAATTAATAAAAATCCCCAACAATGAAGGAGATATTTCTAGCTCAAGTAGAAATATTTCAACCGTAACTCACACGGTAAAAAAAGGTGAAAGTCTTTGGGACATTGCCCAAAAGTACCGTTTATCATTAGAGCATATTTCTTCAGTAAATGATTTAAATAAAACTGAGTCTCTTTCCATTGGTCAGGAAATTAAGATACCCATAGATGTTACTGAAAAAGAGGAAGTAAAAAAGGGAGAAGAACAGCCCGGGCTTTTTTCTTTAAATAGAGATAAATTAAAATCTCAAGAGATGAACACTAGTTTAAAACAGGAATTTAGAGATTTGGTAAAAGAAGTGACTTCTACAGGTGGAGAGGATGAAAGCTTATGGAGGATCACTGAAAATTACCAGGTTTCTTTAAAGGATTTTTCACAAAGAAATGATTTGGAAGATTCTGAAGAATTCTCCTTGAGACAGATTATCAAAAGCTCTCCAAATAGTAGTCCAGGAAATGAAGGAAAGGAAGAAAATGGAAAAAAGGAAAGATATGAAAAAGAACCTCAGCAGAATATTCTTCAGTCATCTGTTGGTCAACAATTAAATATTCCTGCTCCTGAACAGGCATCCGAACAGGAAACAGGTACTACCCCATTAACACAAACCGACAACTCCAACGATGTTATCCACTATGTCCGGAAAGGAGAGACTCTGTGGCAAATTTCCCGCAAATATAAGGTGAGCGTGCCCTCGATTGCCAGTGCCAATCAAATTTCTGAAAGCGCAAGACTTATTGTTGGGCAAACACTCATGATACCCAATACCAGAAGTTCTTCAATATCTTCTTGCTCTTTTGTCTGGCCTTTAAATGGGCCTGTCACCTCTCAATTTGGAATCAGGACCCTGAGGGGTAGACGAGACTACCATACCGGTATCGATATTGATGCCCCTGCCGGAGCATTAATAAAAGCGTCAGGAAATGGCAAAGTAAGTTTTTCAGGATATATTAACGGATATGGTAATGTGGTTATTATTGATCATGCTGGCGGTTATTCGACGGTTTATGCACATAATACAAATAACTTGGTGAAAGAAGGACAGAATGTGAAGAAAGGGGATACGATCTGCAAATTAGGATCTACCGGTAATGCTACCGGTTCTCACCTTCATTTTGAAATCAGGGAAAACGGTAGACCTGTTAATCCACTTAACTACCTGCCATGAAAAAATTGCTTTTAACAGGAAAAAGATTAAGAGAAACTTTCTGACAATTAGCACTGGGTACCCTAACCATTAAAGATTATGAACAGAAGAAGATTCCTCATTTTAAGGTAAGACGATTAGTTAATATTAAGAGGGAAGACATCGAAGATTGGTAAAAAAAATGGAAGAAAAAGGGATTTTATGGTAAAGTATTATGCGACGAAAAAAATAGAATAATCTTATGGATATTATATGGACACCAAAGTAGATTTACTGAAAATAACAAATATAATGTTAAGGCTGGAAAGCCAAATAAAATAAGGACGTAAGAGTAACGGGCCGGTGTAGCTCAATTGGCAGAGCAACGGAATCGTAATCCGTAGGTTGTCTGTTCAACTCAGATCACCGGCTCCATTGCTTTTAGAGGAAAAAATTATGGCCCCTCCTAATTCAATTAATCTTAATTCCTCAAAAAAATTACTCGAATATATTTCACGTTATCAATTTTCCCCTAAAAAGAAGTTAGGTCAAAATTTTCTGGTAGATCAAAACATCACTACAATTATTGTAAAGGCACTATGTTTAAACAAAGAGGAAACGATTTTTGAAATCGGAACCGGACTGGGTGCCTTAACAAAAGCATTGCTATTGTCGACTCAGCATGTTTTTTCAATCGAGAAAGATCTTCACCTCAAACCCATGCTGGAAGATTTATTTCAAGCTCATCAGGGGCAGGTTACGATTCTATATCAGGACATAATGGATTTTGATTTAGCCAATTTTTTAAAGGAAAAAAGGCAGGATGGTTACCGGATAGAAAAAATAACAGGCAACTTGCCTTATTTCATTTCCCTGCCCTTGTTAAGAAAATTAATGGCAATACATGATCTTTTAAAAATAGCAGTAGTCATGGTTCAAAAAGAAGTGGCTGAACGTATGATGGCAAAACCGGGTAATAAAAATTATGGTTTACTTTCGGTTATGTCACAGGTTTATTCCAGAATTGAAAAAATTCACCTGGTAAAACCGGATGTATTTTTTCCTAAGCCAGAAGTAAATTCAATGATTATCAGGATTAACTTTTTGGATAAGCCGCTTGTTTCAGTAGAAGATGAATTTTTCTTTTTTGAATTAGTTAGGGCAGTTTTTCAACATAGAAGAAAGAATATCAATAATGCATTGAAGTTGTATTTTGGAGAAAGGATTGATAAAGATAAGCTGGAAAAATCCTTGCAAAAAATGGGACTAGAAACAGGCGATAGAGGAGAAAATTTTGCTTTACAGGAATTTGCACTGCTCGCCAGAGAAATTAAAAAGATTATAAAATAGTATCGAGTATATAGTATGTAGTATGTAGTAAAATAATGTGGGGATATATGAGAGGTGATGGTCGTTAGTCGTTGGTATTTAGTATTTTGTCAATTGGAAAATCGTTTTTAGTTTTATGCTGTTTTAACTGGTAGCTCGGATGTTATTTCTTGCTGATTACCCATTACTTGTTACTTAGTACTATATTTTGTACTCGATACCCAATACTACATACTCGATGCTATTTTAAAACTTTTGACAAACAAGCATTTTACATGATAAAATTTGACAAACCTTGTTAAATGTTATACAAAATAGAGTAGATAGGTTTATGAAGGCACAAAAAAAATTGAATGCTCAGAGAAAAATGGAAATTAAACAATAGAGGTACTTCTCAACACAGCAGGTGTATTTTGCTGTGTTTATTTTTATTTATTACTAATTTGTGATATAACAGGAGGTACAGAAAAGCATGTAATACTTGAATTGTGTCTTGTGAAAGGGGAAAGATATTTGTAAAAAAGTCAGGGAGAAAAGTGTTTGAAGTGTGATTAAAAAAGTGTTTACAAATGAATAGTGAAAACTAAAAAACAAAAAGGCGGTGTAAGCAAGTGCAAGTTACAGATGTAAGGATTAGAAGAATACAAACTGACGGTAAATTAAGAGCTTATGTATCTATTACTTTCGATGATTCTTTTGTTGTCCATGATTTGAGAATAATTGATGGGAGAAAAGGGATGTTTGTAGCCATGCCCAGTAAGTTGTTACCTAATGGAAATCATAAAGACATAGCTCATCCCATTAACACTGAGGTCAGAGAAATGATTCAAAGCGCAGTGTTAAAAGAATTTCAGGCAACAGAAGGAGAAGAACAGTCTGCTGGTCAATCCTCTACAGAACAAAAAATTGAACAGAATACTGATGATGTTTCTGTTGACTTGGATGATTCAGGTGATTCAGAAGAAAAAGAGTAAAAAATTATTACTTGAAATTTGAAACATTTTGTTTATAATAGTATAGGTAGTTTAACGTAAATAAAAATGAGTCAGGAGATTAATATTAATAGTTCACAAGGATTCTCTCCTGACTCTATTGATTTGTACTCATATATTTATTAAAAAGAATTTGTATACATATGGATGGGGTGTGGCCAAGTGGCAAGGCAAGGGAATTTGGATCCCTCATTCGGAGGTTCGAGTCCTCCCACCCCAGCCAAAGTTAGATAATATTTTATTTTTTTAAAAAATACATTAAATTAAAATCATTTTTACCTCAACCTATTTTACTATCTTGGATTTTCTAGAAAATGTGTTTGATAGGATAATGCTATGGAATCTATTGCATCCATTATACTGGCAGCAGGCCAGGGCAAAAGAATGAAATCTTCCTTCCCTAAAGCTTTACACCCTGTAGCTGGTAGCCCTATGCTTTCTTATCCACTTGAACTTACTAAGTCCCTGGGAATAGGAAAGAGAATAGTAGTTATTGGACAGCATGCTGAAAAAATTAAAAAAGAAATTAGCGATATTGAAAATGGAATCATGTATGCTTACCAGAAGAAGCAATTGGGTACTGCTCATGCTGTGCAGCAGACAGAGTCGAATTTCGTTGATTTTTCGGGTATTATCCTAGTTTTGTACACCGATGTGCCGCTATTAAAGGCTTCAACGATTCAGAAATTGATTAATTATCACAAAGAACATAGGGCAAGCTGTACAGTATTAACTGCAAATTTAGAGCAG
>Ga0102925_1002086_pt1 | contig 11030 bp, 9 predicted proteins | sample SalPonR1_A_D1_MG_FD_78216 | JGI IMG/M metagenome (GOLD analysis project Ga0102925, IMG submission 78216) | Salt pond soil microbial communities from South San Francisco under conditions of wetland restoration - Salt Pond MetaG R1_A_D1_MG | ecosystem: Environmental > Aquatic > Marine > Intertidal... | reverse complement strand
TCTATTTGCTTGCCGGTTATTTCCTCAAGCTGCGGCCTCAAATCCTCCCACGGCATTCCCAAAAAGTCCGTTATATGCATGTCCCCGCCTGTATTCATATCCATAACCACGCGTCTTTCCTTGTACTTGAAGTCGCCATTTTCGTCTGTGCCCGATGCGGATATTATCATGCTGAGGTAATTCCTGTTTCCAAACATCAGCATGTTCCCATAAGATGTTCCGTCTTTAATGCCCAGCGAATCCGTTAGTTCCGTTGCCGTTTCGTTTATTTTGTCGTTTATGCGTTTCTCTGCGATTGAATCGCCTTCCATTGAAACATACAGCATTCCTTTAAGCGTTTCCCCGCCGTCAACGCGAACACAAACTGCGTTTGCGGGCGAATTTAGGCCGAAGGCGGCGAATGCATCAACCTTGTCGACAATGTCCGTGAAATCGGCACTCTTGCCCTCATCAAGCTCCATGACAAGTATGCTCAGCGCGGAATCAGGATATTTCTTCGATGCCGCAACAAGGCTTTCGTACGGTTCCCCCGCCTTTGAAATGAACGCTCCAAAATAGCTTCCTTCCGGTCCTATCAACAGATTTCCTATCTGCTTCTTGTACAGCTTGTCAAGCTGCCATGTCAGGAAAGACTCCTCCTTGCCCAAAATAAGCTCCTCTGTCCTTGCCGCATCAGCGTAAATTGTCTCAAAGTCCGGTTCACGCCTGTTGTATATGTAGTTCTGCATTTTGTCGAACAGTCTTGCCATTTCGGCAAAATCATCGGAAAAGTATTCCGAAAGCCCATTTATTTCCTCCCAGTCGGTCTCTGCCGAAGGGGTCTCCTCGTACCTTGCCATCGTCACGAATCCGTCCGCCATGCTCTGGAAGTCCTCCCTCACTTTATCGTTTGATATGGAGGGTATCAGTTCCCTGTCCAGTATTCCATTCATATCGACATTCAACGCGTCCAGGTATTCGGGCCTGAATACAAGCCCGTTGATTCTCTCTATCATTCCCTGTTGCTCTATGACGAGAAGCTCAAGCATTCTTTCAGCATCGCCTTCTGACACCAAAGAAATGTTGTCCCTCAAGAACCCCCCCAGCTCTCCGGCATCAGCTCCCGAAGCAATCACGCTTTCGTATATCTCCAGTATTCCGTCCTCTTTTTCCGGCTCTTTTACAATTTCAGCTTGCTCTTCCTGACCCGTCAATTCCTCCGCTTCCTTTTCCGGCGGCGGTGCCTGGCAACCCGAAACCGCAACAGAGGCGATCAAAATAATTACCGCTGCATTTTTTTTCATTTACGCTCCTTTCAAGACACAGTCTAACCATCTATATAATTGGTGCTTCTTCCCTTTGCGACATATTATATTATTCCCAATTTAAACCGTGTTTACAGAGTGTTTACAAATATTCATTGAAATCCGATGCTGAAAGCCTTAGGCCCAAAATGGCCTCCCCAAAACCTATATTTTAAAATTTCAATGGGCCCACACTTCCAGAACCGGAGAAGCGAGCCCATTTTGCCTTTAGAATCATAAAAATCTGTTCAAATATGTTGATGTTCCAGTTTGTTGTTTTTCGGAATGTTCACTTGTTTTCCCTGAGCCACTCAATGGCCGTGTTTGCATAAACGGCCGCGCCTACAGGGAGCACGCTTTCATGGAAGACAAGCTTGCACTTCACATATTCTGCGGTATATGGCAAATCGACATGAAGCTCCTGATTGTTTTTATGATTTATAGATATCAAAATCCCATGTTCTCAACGAATTGTATCCTCAAGCCGTTGGGATCCAAGACAAATATATATTTTATATGGGGATTTGGCTGGAACGGTCCGCCTATTATTTCTATACCCTTTTCGTCAAGCATTTTGATTAATTCGTCAATCGATTCTGTCTCGAATCCCAAAGAAATACCATTTCCCATGGTAGGCTCTTTTTCAAACCCATTGCGGATCAACTCGATTTTAGTCTCTCCCTTGCCAAGAAAAACTATCTCCATTCCCTCTCTAGGGGAGAACCTTCTTTCAAGCTCGAGGCCTGCGACTCCCTGATAGAAATCCAATGATTCCTCCATGTCCTTCACCGTTATCGTGCTCCAGCAGAATTTCATTATTATTCCCTCCTGTTCATGAATCCCTGATTTTTTCTATACCTTATTTTAACATAAAATGTATACAGCCGCCCGAAATGCGAATATGCACATTTTAAAGACCGGCTTGCCTCAAAAACGCCAAATGACCCGACTAAGTCGGGCCATTTAGAAAGTGCAGTAGTGTTTTTTTTAAGGCAAAATATTGCCCCTATATTTTGGGGGCAGTTTGAAGCTTGCATGCCTTGACGACATGTTTCGCCAATACCGATGTTGTCACCGAGCCCACTCCCGCAGGCACAGGTGTTATCATTGAAGCCGTGTCTTTGCATGATTCAAAATCCACGTCTCCGCACATATTTCCGTCCTCGTCCATGTTGATTCCGACATCTACTACAACTGCGCCTTCTTTCACATATGAACAGTCTATCATCTTGGCCCTGCCGACCGCTGCAATGAGCACATCGGCTCTGCGGCACATTTCAGGCAACTCTTTTGTTCTGGAATGGCAAATGGTTACCGTTGCGTTCTCTTTCAGCAGAAGCATGGACACGGGTTTGCCCACTACCATGGACCTTCCGACTACGACTGCATGTTTGCCCTTGAGGTCAACCCCGTAGAACTTGAGCATCTCCATGACGGCTGTAGGCGTTGCAGGCGGAAAGCCTGTCTCATCACCTTCTGTCACCTTGGCCACATTGACAGGCGAAAAACTGTCCACATCCTTTTCCGGGGATATGACATATTTTATTGCTTCTTCGTCCAGATGCCCCGGCATTGGCCTGAAGACCAGGATTCCGTGGATTCCGCCATCTTCATTTATTCTTTTGAGGCTCTCTATGAAGTCCTTCTGCGAAATATCCTTTTGGAGTTCAAAAACCTCAACATTGATTCCGCATTTATCCATCCTTTTGAGGGCTCCCCTCTCGTAAGCGAGGTCACTTGGGTCAGCTCCCACTCTAACTATTGCGAGTTTCGGAGTTGTTCCTGCCACTTTAAGCTCTTTGACATCTGCAATCACCGATTCTGTTATCGAATCGGCAACCGCTTTGCCTTTAATAATCGTTCCCATTTCCGGCTCCTATCGGTTCATAATTTGCAAGACTTTCTCATATACTTGGTCCGCTGTCCTGGCTCCGTTCTCCACCATGGCATCCACCTTGTGCTTGATTTCGGATGTGTACTCATCGTCACTTATGGAGTTGATGTTAATTATCACGTTAAGCTGGGCGCTGTAAAGCGCCGCCTTGAGGCACATGACTCCAACTCCCACATCGCTTATGATGAGTTTGGAAGAAATGTCTAGGAGTTCTTCATGAATGAGGATCGACTCGTGTATGCACTCAACCATCTTTATGGGCGCATCTATTGCCACCTTGAGGGCGGCCTGGAGAACTTCTTCCTTTGCTGCTTTTTCTTGGTCTGTTGCCGCCTTTATTCCGTATGCCTTGGAAAGGGGAAGGAAGTTCTTTGCGTCCTCGTCTATCAGCTCAAGCAGGCGGTTTCTCAGTTCTTCGCCCCTCTGTAGTATCTCGGCATGTCTTTCCTCTACGTCAAGAAACTTCTTCTTGCCCTTTGAAAAATTTGCAACCATGCTTGCGAGTGCAACTCCAAGCGCTCCTGTAAGGGCCGCCGCTCCTCCGCCACCGGGGACAGCCTCTTTGGATGCCAAGCTTTCCGCGAATTCTTTACAGGTCTTTTGTGTAAGTTCCATTTTTTTCTCCTGTTTTACGGGCCGCGCCAAATCAAGCGCCGCCTTTTCTTTTTACTTAGAAGAGTCCTGAAATCACTCCGTTTTTATCTACGTCAATCTTCTCTGCTGAAGGTACTTTTGGGAGCCCCGGCATTTTCATTATGTCGCCTGTGGATACCACTATGAATCCGGCTCCGGCAGATATTGTTATGCTGCTTGCTGTAATCCTGAATCCCTCTGGCCTTCCCAGTTTCTTTGGATCGTCTGTAAGCGAGTATTGGGTTTTTGCCATGCATATAGGCAGATTCCCAAAACCAAGCTTCTCGAGATTGGCAATTTCTTTGCTCACTTTTCCTGTGTAATCCACTCCGTCGGCCCCATAGATTTTTGTGGCTATAGCCTCTATCTTTTCTTTTATGCCCATGTCTAGCGAATACGCAAATTCGAATTTCGGTTTGCCTTCATTCGTCAAGCGTATCAATTCCTTTGCAAGAGCCTCTCCGCCTTCGCCGCCTTTTGCCCACACTTCCGAAAGCGACACATTGACTCCAAGCTCTTTGCATTTTTCTTCAACCAATGAGAGCTCTGCTTCCGTATCGAGTGGAAATCTGTTTATTGCAACCACTGCCGGAAGCCCGTAAACTTTCGTTATGTTTTCAACATGCTTTAGTAGGTTTGGAAGCCCTGCTTCAAGCGCCTCGAGATTTTCGTTTCCCAGGTCCGCCTTAGCCACTCCTCCGTTGTATTTGAGCGCCCTGACTGTTGCCACTATTACAACAGCATCGGGTGCAAATCCTGCTTTTCTGCATTTGATGTCGAGGAATTTCTCCGCTCCCAGGTCTGCACCAAAGCCTGCTTCTGTAACTACGTAATCCGCGAAGTGCCTAGCCATCTTGGTCGCCATGATGGAGTTGCAGCCGTGGGCTATGTTGGCGAATGGTCCGCCATGAATGAATGCGGGAGTCCCCTCGAGGGTCTGCACAAGGTTGGGCTTGAGTGCGTCCTTAAGGAGTGCCGCCATGGCTCCCTGGGCATTTATCTGCCCTGCCGTCACCGGTTCGCCGGATCTAGTATATGCCACTATGATGCTTGCCAATTTGTCTTTAAGGTCGACAATGTCATCCGACAGGCAGAAGGCGGCCATAACCTCGCTTGCAACCGTTATGTCGAAGCCGTCTTCGCGAGGCACTCCGTTTCCTTTCCCGCCCAGTCCGTTTGTTATCTTTCTGAGCTGCCTGTCGTTCATATCTACGGCTCTTCTCCAGACTATTCTCCTTACATCGATATCCAAAATATTCCCCTGGTGTATGTGGTTATCAAGCATTGCCGCAAGAAGGTTGTTTGCCGCCCCTATTGCGTGCAGGTCTCCTGTGAAGTGAAGGTTTATATCTTCCATTGGAACTACCTGCGCGTATCCTCCGCCTGCCGCTCCTCCCTTTACTCCAAATACTGGGCCTAGGGACGGCTCCCTCAGCGCAACCATTGTGTTGTTCCCAAGCCTAGATAGAGCATCTGCAACTCCAATTGTAGTTGTTGTTTTCCCTTCCCCAGCGGGGGTAGGATTGATCGCTGTCACGAGTATCATCTTGGCGTTTTTGCCTTCTTTTCCGTTTAGTACGTTGTAGTCGACTTTTGCCTTATATTTGCCGTAAAGGTCGATGTTGTCTTCCGACAGTCCCACTTTCTTTGCTATTTCCCTTATGTCGGCCATTGTTGCCTCTTGTGCTATTTCTATATCACTTTTGTATGACATGCCCTACCTCCGTTTTTATTTTTTTTGTGTTTCTTCTATTATGTGCCGCCATGCTCTTGACCAAAACCGATATGAACATCGAATACATGGGAATCATGATGTAATTCGAAAGAACCCTGCCCGGCATGAATGCCAGAAACCCCTTGCCATAGAGAACTGAAAGAAAATAGGTGTTAAGAAGCATGGAGCATATAAGCTGGGTTACACTTACAGTAAAAATTATCTTGTCCATCTTTATCCCATTCAGTTTTAAACTGGTTTTTATCGGAACATAGATATACACCGCAATCAGTACAACAAAAAGCACGGGATATGCAAGACCCAATTCATCGCCATTGTATAAAAGCTTCCCGTCACCAAAGGACAAGATGTCTCTTGAAAAAAGAATTCCTGCAAAACCTAGGGATATGAGAGAAATGAATATGGTGTTTAAAGCATTGAAGTTCATATCCTTTCTCAGGTATTTGTATATTACCCCGGGAATGAAACCAGTCAGTGCGCTCGTGAGTGTGAACCCCGGGAAATACGGTCCGGCGGGCTTGATGGCAAATCCCAAAAGGTCCGACAGCGCGCCCGTTGCAAATCCGGCAAATGGTCCGCAAATAATCCCGCTTATCATTATCGGAACCGATGTGAAGTTTATTCTCAGAGACGGTATCCCCGCAAGTGGGACATACACCTCCAGAACAATCTTGAGCACCAGGCTCAGTGCCGTCAACAGTCCTACCCTTACCAATGTTTCTGTACTAAATTTCTTTTCCCTTTTAATAAAAGCATTACTCATTTGATCCTCCTTTTTGAGCAATGCTTCCACCAATACAATGATCTTGTAACAGCGGAAGCGATAAAATAACGCGAGTCTCCCCTTCGTCCAAAAGCGACCTCCCATCTTTTGGCACTTGACGCATTTTATCTACTCTGTTTATTTGTTTATCTGTTTATTCAATTATATACGATATATGCAGTTTTTTCGAGCGAAAGTGGATATTATCCACTTTCGCTCAAGAATTATATAAAAACCTTGAGAAGGCTACTTAAACTCGGCAAACATTTTTTCAAAGTCCTCTTTGCTGTCTTTGATATGGTATACATGCTTGTCTTCGGGGAACTTCGACTCTTTTACGTCTGAAACATATTCCTTCATTGCATTGATCATGACCTCGGCAACATTTGCATATTTCTTTACAAACTTGGGGGTGAATGCCTGGAACATTCCCAGCATGTCTCCGCAAATGATTAATTGTCCATCACACAAAAGCCCTGCTCCAATTGAATATACCGGTATACTAAGCTTGTTTGCGATGAATTCTGTAAGCTCAGGCGGAACAGCCTCAAGCAGCAATACAAGTGCTCCTGCCTCCTCGATTGCAATAGCATCTTCAATAAGTTTTCTTGCGCTGTCAACATGCAGCCCCTGAGCCTTGAATCCGCCTAATTGACCTGCGCTTTGAGGAGTGAGTCCTATGTGTCCTATAACTACAATACCAGCGTCAGTTATTGCCCTGATTTTGCTTGCGACCCTGATTCCGCCTTCAAGCTTTATTGCGTCCATGCTTGCTTCCTTGAGGAACCTGCATGCATTTGCGACTGCATCTGCATCAGTTGTCTGATAAGACCCGAAAGGCATGTCTCCAACCGTGAAAGTATTAGGTGCTCCTCTCCTTACTGCTTGGCAGTGGGATATGCAGTCTTCCATTGTAACAGGTATGGTTCCGTCATAACCCAAAGTGACCATTCCAAGCGAATCACCAACCAATATCATGTCCATGCCTGCTTCTTCGGCAAAAGAAGCCATGGGGAAATCATAAGCAGTTATCCAAGTCACTTTTTCCCCTGTTTTTTTCATTTTGTGCAAATCCAAAATAGATTTTTTTCTTGCCATTTTGTTCCCTCCATTTTTATGTTCTATATTGCGGTACAGTGTATCGTATTGTAATACATTAAAATTACCATATTAATTTGTATTAATCAAGGGATTTTTTTATTTATTTTTTAAAAAAACAACCGGCATTAAACTTACCGGTTGTTTTTCTTCTGTCATTAATGAATTTAAATCAATATTCATTTGTCAATATCCTATCCTTCTTGACAATTCTCCCGTGAATTCAACCAAAGTTTGGCCTATGCGCGTCCTTACTTCTTCGGTCATTCTCGAATGGGGACCTGATACGCTTATTGCATAGTTTGCAATTCCGGTATAGTCTCTTATTGCCGCGGCTACACAAGTCAATCCTATTTCATATTCCTGAATATCCTCTGCATATCCCTTTTCCCTGATTGATTGCAGTTGGTCAAGCAATTCGCCGGCTCCGCAAATTGTATACTTGGTGAATTTGCAAAAACTTATTTTTCCAATTACATCCTCCAATTCATCCTTGGGAAGCGTAGCCATTATGGACTTGCCAACTGCTGTTGAATACATTGGAAGCCTCATTCCCTCATTCGTGCTTATTCTCATTGAATGGGGACTGTCTATCTTCTCCAGATAGATTACCAGATCATCGTTTCTGGCTACAAGGTTGACCGTTTCCGAATACATGCCCACAAGCTTTTCCAGATAGGGCATACACATCTTCCTTAAATTGGAATTCACTAGAGTTCCGAGCCTGAACAGTTCTATTCCAAGCTTATATCTGCTTGAATTCTCTTCTTTTGTCAAGAGTCCGGCTTTCTCAAGCGTAGAAATCAGATTGAAGGCAGTGCTCTTGTGAAGATTAACCATCTTTCCGATTTCAGTCACTCCAAGCTCTTCATTTTTTTCAAAGCACCTAAGTATTTCTATAGCCCTGTCTACCGACTGTATTGTCTTTCCTTCTTTTGCCATAATTATCTCCCACATTGTAAAATATTATACTACATTATAGCACAATTTTTAGTAAGAGATACATTCAAATCAAAACATGATAATTTATATTTCAATACATTGACGTCAGCAAGGAAGAGATTCCTTGGATACATAGCCCGCATCCGCCAGAACTTCCAGGGCTTTCCCAAGCCTGCTCTCGCTGACCATTACCATTGGGCCTGTGCATCCCATGCCGCTTTCGGCATATATGCCGACCTTCCAAAGCGACTCGACTGCATCCTCAAGGTCCATTATGTCAATTCCGGAGACCGAGCCTGTGACTACTTCCTTTTCTGGCATATCTACTTTTTCTGTTTCTTTTGGCTTTTCGTCCTTTACAAGGCCCGAAATTATCTTGTCGAGTCCTGCATCTTTGGCTTTTGAGAATTCCTCTTTGGCCACGGCCTTGAGGTCTCCCTTTGCAAGGCTTGCCGCGTAGCGCAGGGCGTTTGCCACTACGGGGGCTCCGGATGCTCTGGAAAGTATTAGCACCATGCGTTCGCAGTCCTCTCCTATTCCTGGCCCGTATCCGTATCCTGCGGCCTCGTAGCTTCCTCCTGTGGTGTATGAGGAGAAGACTTTCATCAGTATGTTTCCTGTGAGTGTGTCTGTTACCATTACGTCTACCGAGCCTGTCAGGAGGTCGTTTCCCCGCATAACGGCCCCTCCGTCCGCACGCATGGACTCTCCGAAGTTTATCTGGTATCCTCCGCTTGAGAGCTCTTTTAATGCCCTCTCGACTGTCCTTGCGTTGTCGAGGTTGAGTATTCCTACTCTGGGATTCTTCTTGCCCATGGCTTTTGCGGCTATTATTCCGTAAAGTGCGTTCCTCAGCATGGCTTCGCTTCTGTTTGTTGCGGAGGTCCCTGTGGTTGTGGCTATGAACATTTCTTTTCCCATTCCCGGTGTTGCTGCCCTTCCGACTGTTGACACTCCTATGGGGAAGCTGTAGTGCATTGTGACGCATCCGTCGAGCTCTTTTGAGTCGAGCAGCTTTTCCATGACTCTGTAGGATTCTTCTTCTGTCCCGGCAACTATTGTCTCGAGGTCTGTTTCAACTGCAGGCCCTATGAGTACTATGTCGAAGTCGGCGCCGCGGGCCGCAATTTCGGCTCCTTTGACGAGGTTTTGTGTTCCGTGCTCGCTGCCGAGGGTTGTGAGTCCCACTTTGACTCTTTTGCCGAAGCGACCTGTTTCTATGGCCGAGGCTATGTCGCCGAAGGATTCGGCTATCATTTTCTTGATTGCTTTTTCTGACATTTGGACCTCCTCTATTCGCCAAGCATCTGCGATGCGAATCCGCGCATGGCCTCTGCTATCATGGTGTTGATCATTTCTTTGGACGCTCCTGCTGTTTCTTCTGTCAGGCCGGGGTTTCTCTCTACTATTACCGACACTCCGTCGAATAGGTTTGTCATGCGGCCAAGGAAGAGGCTCCCTTTTCCTACTATCATTACTCGGTTAAGTTCTCCTTCTGAAAGGTCTGTCTTGGCAAAGCCCAGGTAGGGAACTCCGGATGGTATGTGTCCCTGGGTGGGCGCCCAGCCGGGCATTCCATGGTTTTTGACGAAGGCTGCGAGTTCTTTTTTGTCTATGTCTCCCCGCTTTACTCCCAGGGCACCTATCATTTTGTAGTTTGCTGTGGGCACGTCTCCTGCTCCCGCGGGCTTTGTTATGTCTGGGTTTTGCATTTCGACTGAGTATTTGTCTACGTCTGTTATTTTCATTCCGGCTTTGTCAAGTGGCGCTGTTATGAGGGATGTTATTACTGCCTGGGGGGATGAGCCTGTCCCCACTGTGTGGCGGCCTACAAGGTCTGTACGCACTATTGGGTTTACTCCGTCGTTTTTGCCGATCATTATTGCGAAGCCTCCGAGCACGTCCTCGAGGACGGGAAGGCCTTTCTTTACGTGGTCTTTTCCGTTCATGCCGAGCTTTGCGGTTGCTCCCCCGGCTACTATGACTACGTTTTCATATACTCCTGCCTGTACGAGTGCCGACGCCTCTATGAGGGCGTGGGTGGGGGCCGCGCAGAAGCCTCTTGTGTCTGAGCCTGTTGCGTTTACTGCCCCTGCGGCTTCTGCTATGGATTTGGCGAAGTTGCCTCCTCCGCGCTGGTTTATGTCTCCGCAGGCTTCTTCTGAGCACTCTATCACGTATTCTATGCAGGCTGGGTCTATTCTGTTTTTGTCAAGCAGGTGTTTGAAGGCGAGTACTCCCGAGGCTTTTACAACCAGGTTCTCGAACATTATGTGGGAGCTTAGGTTTATGTCTATGTCGTGGGCTTTTTTTACGCAGGCGACTAGTTTTCCGCCGTTGTATATGGCTTCGGCACCGCTGCTTTTTACTGCCTCTTCTATTTCGGATGCCTCGTCTCCCTCTCCGAGTTTTTTTATGTCCTCGTCTGTGAAGAGTCCGTGGGATATGAGTTTCTCTTTTACTGCTCCCATGAAGTCTTTGTCTATTTTAACGAGTCCGAATGCGTCCGACATCTTCAGCATTCCTATGAATTCGTCTTGGGGCATTATCTCGCCCATTTTGCCCTGCCTGGTCCCTTCTGTCTTTTTGTCGTGCCAGGGTGATTCTATCTTGCCCAGCTCTTCGGGTGTGATGTTTCCGATGTATGTCTGGTTTGGGGCGTAGGACACTACTTCTTGGTAG
>Ga0102925_1002075_pt1 | contig 11055 bp, 11 predicted proteins | sample SalPonR1_A_D1_MG_FD_78216 | JGI IMG/M metagenome (GOLD analysis project Ga0102925, IMG submission 78216) | Salt pond soil microbial communities from South San Francisco under conditions of wetland restoration - Salt Pond MetaG R1_A_D1_MG | ecosystem: Environmental > Aquatic > Marine > Intertidal... | reverse complement strand
GAGTCTTTTAGCACTTCAATATTATCCAGTTCCAATTCCTTTACAATATCTTTTACTACTGCAGGTGTTGCGGTGGCGGTAAGTGCAATAAAAGGTATACCGGGTTTTAAATCTTTTAATTGAGAAATATTGCGATAAGCCGGTCTAAAATCGTGGCCCCATTGCGAAATACAGTGCGCCTCATCTACGGCAATGAGATTAACATTCATCAATTTGATGCGTTCCTGTACAATGTCTTGTTGGAGTCTTTCAGGAGATAAATAGAGAAATTTATAATTTCCGTAGATACAATTATCAAGAGCAGCATCAAGATCCCGAAAAGCCATTCCGCCGGTTAAGGCCATTGCTTTAATCCCTTTTTGCTGAAGGGTGTTCACCTGATCTTCCATTAAAGCTACCAGAGGAGAGACTACAATACAGATTCCTTCCTGCATTAAAGCAGGGACTTGAAAACACAGTGATTTTCCGCCGCCGGTAGGCATTAGGGCCAGCACATTCTTTTGCTCCAGGAGTTTTTCTATTACAGGTTCCTGTAGTGGCCTAAAGGACAAATGTCCCCAGTATTTTTTTAATATGTAATGTGCATCCTGCAAATAGCTTATTCAATTTGATTTAAAATGAACTGGGTTCTTTCAATAATTGAGATTTTAGGAACTTCAATGGGGCTATAGCCGTAAGTTTTATAAGTGTCAAAAAGATATTTGGATATTTGGCTGGCTTCTTTAAAGGATTCGTAACGCTCATTATCACTCTGGTAGATTTCTTCCCAAGGCGGTAAAAAGAATATTTTGTCGTAAGCATATTCTGTACAGGCATCAGTAAAATAAGTAGAATACTCTGTCTTAAAATAATCCATATATGCCAATACATCTGGGATGCCTCGATCTATAAATATAGTGGAAGTTGGAATCATATCGGCTTCCCGATGTTGAATCTTTCTGCCTTCCAAAAGCTTTTCGCTAAATAACACAGGTTTTTCGAGGAATAATTGAGCAATTCCCTGTTTCTGCGCTTCTAAGGTAACCTGCCGGGAAATTTCATGCAGGCATTCATGCCCATGCTTTTCCAGTTGGCGGATTATAGAAGATTTTCCGGTACCGGGGCCGCCGGTAATTACTATTTTCTGTTTTTTCACGCTGCAAATTTCGACATTTGAAATTGATTATAAAAATGTATGCAATCTATGTATCTTTGCAACCTAAATTTAAGTAAGTAAATTATGAGTGGAGCGAAAGATCAGGAAGAGTTTTATAGTAAATTGAAGTCGCAACTGCAGGATACATCCCTGTGGCCATCTGAGTACCTGTACAAATTTATAGTGCCAACAAAATCAAATCAGGTGAAAATTATTGAAGATATCTTTAATAACATGGGAGCGGTAATAACCACTAAAACTTCTAAAAAAGGGACTTATGTAAGCACTTCCATAAACGTGCAAATGAAAAATCCTGATGCAGTGATTGCAAAATATAAGGAAGTTGCTGAAAAGGTAGATGGCGTAATTTCTCTATAGGTTTATATTTATTATAGGCTACCAAGGTTAAGAGATTAATCTTTAAATGCCCCATATTGGCTTGCTCTGTTTTTTTAAATTCTTAAAATTTTATCTATCCCGATAATATTTAGTATTTTGCAGCGATTAACTTCTACAGTAAAGTATCACCTTATAAATTTCAATTTTGACACACGCATTAGAATATAACTCTGAGAGGAGACACCTAATTATTCCCGAATACGGAAGACATCTTCAAAAAATGGTAGAAAAAGCCGTAGAAATTGAAGATGATAAAGAACGTAACCAGGTTGCTAAATCTATAATTGCCGTAATGGGTAATATGAATCCTCATTTAAGAGATGTTCCAGATTTTCAGCATAAATTATGGGATCAATTATTTATAATTAGTGATTTTAAGCTTGATGTAGAATCGCCTTTCCCTAAGCCCAGTAGAGAATTGTTGGCAGAGCGACCTGAAATGTTAGGTTATCCCCAGAATTTCCCTAAATATCGTTTCTACGGAAATAATATTAACCGAATGATCAACGAGGTTAAAGATTGGGAAGAAGGCCCTTTAAAAGAAGGTTTGGTTTTGACTATAGCCAACCATATGAAAAAATCTTACCTAAACTGGAATCGCGATACGGTAGATGATAAAATAATCTTTGAGCATCTTCGTGAACTTAGCGGTGGTAAAATTAACTTAAAGAACGCCGACGAAGATCTAAGCGATGCTTCCAATCTTATTAGAAATAAGAAGAAACATAGCAACAAAAGCAATCATCCTAAAAAGTCCAACCGCAAAGGTGGAGGTGGACGTAAGCGCTACTAAAATAAATATTTTACTTTCATGGGAACTTTCCAAATTGAAGGCGGGCAGCAACTTAGTGGAGAAATTCAGCCGCAAGGAGCCAAAAATGAAGCCCTGCAAATTCTTTGTGCCGTATTATTAACTTCAGATGAAGTTATTATTAATAATATACCGGATATACTTGATGTCAATAAATTAATTAAGCTTCTTGAAAACCTCGGAGTAAAGATCAAAAAACTGGGAAAAGGAAGCTATTCTTTTAGAAGTGATGATCTTAACCTTGATTACCTAAGCAGTGAACAATTTAAAAAAGACGGTAGCGGCCTAAGAGGATCAATTATGATTGTAGGACCGCTTCTAGCGCGATTTGGCAAAGGATTTATTCCGAAACCGGGTGGCGATAAAATTGGTAGAAGAAGGCTGGACACTCATTTTGAAGGGTTTATCAAACTTGGGGCTAAATTCAGGTATAATAAAGAAGAACGTTTTTATGGAGTTGAAGCTCCAAACGGATTAAAAGGTGACTTTATGCTTTTGGAAGAAGCATCGGTTACCGGTACTGCTAACATTGTAATGGCCGCCGTACTTGCTGAAGGGACTACAACTATTTATAATGCAGCCTGTGAACCCTATTTACAGCAACTTTGCACTATGCTAAATTCGATGGGTGCTAAAATTAGTGGGGTAGGTTCTAATCTTTTAACAATTGAAGGGGTGAAATCTTTAAAAGGTTGCGAGCATCGTATTCTTCCCGATATGGTTGAGATAGGTTCCTGGATAGGTCTTGCAGCTATGACCAAAAGTGAAATTACCATTAAGAATGTTCGCTGGGACATGTTAGGTATTATTCCAACTACTTTTAGAAAATTAGGAATAACCATTGAACGAAAGGGAGATGATATTTTTATTCCTGCTCATACCAATGGCTATGAAGTACAAAGCTTTATAGATGGTTCTATAATGAATATTAGTGATGCACCCTGGCCGGGATTTACCCCAGATTTATTAAGTATTCTTTTGGTAGTGGCTACTCAAGCCCGTGGAAGTGTGCTTATTCATCAGAAAATGTTTGAAAGCCGTTTGTTCTTTGTAGATAAGCTAATCGATATGGGGGCCAAGATCATTTTGTGCGATCCGCATCGTGCTACGGTAATTGGCCATGATTTCCAGTCGCAGTTAAAAGCTACCACAATGACCTCGCCAGATATTAGAGCAGGTATATCCTTGCTTATTGCTGCGCTTTCGGCTAAAGGAACTTCTACTATTCATAATATTGAACAAATAGATAGAGGTTATGAAAATATTGATGAACGTCTTAAAGCCATTGGCGCTAAAATAGAGCGGATTGCTTAAGTCCAATCTTGAATTAATTGAAATAGAAAAGTATTCTGAACCTTGTTTTCGGCAAGCTGAACTTGTTTCAGCTTCTAACATAATTGGATCACAAATAACTTAGATCCTGAAATAAATTCAGGATGACGTTTTAAACAAAAAATCCGGATGAATTGATCATCCGGATTTTTTTTATGCTAAGAAATTTCAGTAATTAAACTTCGGTTTCTGCTTTTCTCTTGTTTTCTTTATAATTAAACAGGTTATGTTCCTTAATCATTTTTGTGGTTTTTTCAGGTAACATATCTTCCCAACCTTCTTTACCTTCACTAATCATTTGAAGTACTTCTCTCGAGTATACATCAAGAATCTCCGGATTGTAGTTTTCAATATCTTCAACTCTTCCGTTGTATTTGAAGAATTTATACAATTCTTTCATTCTAGGATGCACCTTAAGGTTGTCGCTGGTAGTAATTTCTCCAGTTTCGGGATCTTTAAGAGGGTAGAGGTAAACCTTAAGATCTTTAAAGAATAATTTTCCGAAGGCTTCCAAAATACCACCACTTAAATGCCTGTAATATTTCTCATCAAATACATCAACAAGATTATTAACCCCCATACTTAAGCCCATACGCTGTTTTGAATATCTTGAGAAGTATTCAACTACGCGATAATATTCCTGGAAATTGGAGATCATTACGGTTTGTCCTAGGGAACATAAAAGCTTGGCCCTGTCCATAAAATCTCGTTCATCAATTTCACCTTCAGCTCTTAGGTTAGAAAGGGTGATTTCAAAAATAACTTCGGTATTCTCTTTTTCTACCTTGCTTTCTTTCAGGAATAATTCAAGCGAACGCTCATACATATCCATATTAACCTTGGTAACCGGTCTAAAACTTCCACGGAAAGCTAGGATATTCTTTTTATAAAGAATTTTGGCAGGCAGAACGTTATTTCCGTCAGGAGCAAACATCACGGCATCTGTCATTCCATTTTTCACAAGTTGTAAACTCATTAAACGGTTGTCTACACCTTCAAATCTAGGGCCGCTAAAGTTTATAGTATCAATCTCTATTTGATCTTTATCAATATGATCGTATAGATATCTTAAAAGTTTTTTAGGATTGTCGTATTTGTAATAAGCGCCATAAATAAGATTTACTCCAAGTATTCCTAAAGTGTTTTGTTGATGACGCGCATCATTTTCGTGGAATCTTACGTGTAAACTAATTTCGTTATAATCCTCGTCTGGCCTTACCTGGTATTTAATACCTACCCATCCGTGGCCTTTATATTTCTTTGCGAAATCTATGGTAGCAACCGTGTTAGCATAACTAAAGAAAAGCTTATTAGGATGTTTTTCGCGCGAAATTCGATGTTCAATTAAGCCAATTTCATGGGAAAGCATTTTTTTTAATCTTGCTTCAGTGACATATCTTCTATCATTTTCAACTCCATAAATTGCATCACTAAAATCCTTATCATAAGCACTCATCGCTTTTGCAATTGTACCAGAAGCACCGCCGGCTCTAAAAAAATTCCTTACCGTTTCCTGGCCCGCACCAATCTCAGAGAAAGTTCCGTAGATATTTTCATTTAGGTTTATGCGAAGTGCTTTGCTTTTTATAGAAGGAACATTTTCAAATTCCTTATCGCCCATTATTGTAATTGGCATAATTTTTCTTTTAAAGGTGATTTCTTTTTGTGTATATCAAAGGTACTAAAAACGGTAAGGTATAGAAAAAAATTATCTTTACTTTTGTAGTAAAACATATAATTCTTGGAAGTAATATTTTTAGGCACGGGCACCTCTCAGGGGATACCAATAATAGGCAGTAAACACCCGGTGTGTCTTAGTGATAATCCCAAAGACAAGCGTTTGCGGGTATCTATTTTGGTAAAATGGGAAGGCTATAATATACTAATTGATTGTGGTCCTGATTTTAGGATGCAAATGCTTTCGAACCCTATAGAAAGCCTGGATGCGATATTATATACACATGAGCATAACGACCATACCGCTGGTTTAGACGATATAAGACCATTTTTCTTCCGGCAGGGCGATATTCCTGTTTTTGCTCATAAACGCGTATTAGATTCCCTAAGAAAACGCTTTGAATATATTTTTACTTCCACTAATAAGTATCCTGGTGCGCCCGGTGTTATTGAAAATGAAATTGTAAATAAGCCTTTCTATTTTAAAGATTTAAAAATCACGCCTATAAATTATATGCATAATCGCTTACAGGTTTTTGGTTTTAGGCTTAAAGATTTCGCTTATCTTACCGATCTTAAATCTATTGAAGAAGAAGAGGTACAAAAGCTTGATGGTGTAAAGGTTTTGGTGGTTACTGCTTTAAGAATCGAACCTCATCATTCTCATTTAAACCTTGAGGAAGCTTTAGAGTTCATTGATCGTGTAAAGCCAGAAAGAGCCTATTTAACCCATATTAGCCATTTGCTTGGCTTTCATGATGAAGTCCAAAAACAACTTCCTGAAAATGTATTCGTTGCTTACGATAACCTAGAAATCACTATTTAAAATGCGTAAAAACTTATTACTCTACCTTTTTATTTTTTCTCTCTTGTTTACCATTTTTATTTATGTGAATGATAAAAAAATTCTTGATTCCAGGGATGCCGATATCCTGGCTTTAAAAGGAGAAGTAGAAAGACTGGAGGTTGAAAATGATTCTTTAGCAGAACTAAACGAAAATGCCGGCTATTTTTCTTTGCTTGATAATGGAGATGCGATGAGCTATTTTGAAAATAGGGGAATTGAAGCAGCAAATGTTTCTGAAGCTATAGAAAACGAGCTCATGAGTCAGAATAAAGTAGATGCTGATAATTCTTATGTGCCGTTTGCAGGGATGGAAGGTGATATGCGTATAAATAAGATCAAAATTCTAAATCATAAATGGATTATCGCCGATTTCACCGATGGCAAATATTGGGGCGAAGTCTTTTTTACTTATGAAATTGATGAAAACGGAGAATTAACACTAAATGCAGAAAAATCTTTTCTCTATCCTGTTAATTAGATTCTTTTCTTAAGCCATTCCCGCAATTCAAAGAAATTCTGTGGAGCAACACCGTGACCCACCGGGAATTCTGAATAGCTGTTTTCAATTTTAAGCGCGTCCAGTACAGGTTTTGTTTTACGTGCCCATTCTACGGGAATTACCTGGTCTGCCGAACCATGTGAACAATAAAAGGATAGGTTTGAAAAATCGTTCTGCTCAAATCCCGGTTTTATTATTCCTTTATTTATATACCCGCTCAACGCAGCTATATTTTTAACTTTCTCTGGGTAGGAGAGGGCTACTGCATAACTCAAAATGCTGCCCTGGCTAAACCCTAAAAGCGTGACATTTTTAGCATCCAGATGATAAGCTTCAACTGCTTCATCTATAAAATCAACGATTTTTTCACGTGATTCTTTAGCTTGTTCATCATCGCTAAATTTCCCATCCTGATTATCCCAATGAATTGCATACCAGGCATTGCCGTAGGGTTGCATTGTATAAGGAGCTTTTACTGAAATCACGAATAACTCATCCGGCAATTCATCAGCAAATGAGAAAAGATCGTTCTCATCGCTTCCATATCCATGCAGCATAATAAGCATAGGTGGATTTTCAGATTCTATTTTAGGTTTTCTTACAAGGTGTTGTAGGGAAAGTTGTTTGGTATTCATTTATTGTATTGTACTAAACCATTTTTGAAAATATGCACCAAGAATTGGTACTTCTTTTTGTTCGCCCTGAATGGCGGTTACCAGCCCATAGATGCCTAAAACGGCAATAAAAATATAGAAAGCCGATGAAATTAACCAACTGTCAAACAAGCCTACCAAAACGCCTAAAACATAGAAGGTCACGTGTATTCCAAGTGCCTGCCTAATGTGAAAAGAAGCAAATGAATTTTTATGTTCATTATTCATGAAATAGGCTATTATGGTTCCTATTATGGTTAGATAGGCAACTATAGCTGGGGTTTTTCCTTCTTCTGCCACTGTTTTCATAGCTGGTTGTATATAATGTAAAGGTATTAAATTTATAGCAAAATTTATAAACCGTATTCCCCTGCCTTGGTAATAATCCCTAAAGCTTTTCCCTGAAGGGGATAGGCCTTAAAAATACTGTTCTTGGAGGTTGAAAAGATATGAGCTTCGGTAAATTCGTATTTTTCCTTCGGAATAAACAGCGATAAATCTGCTTCATTTCCTTCTTCAATTGCTATATTTTCCAGGCCAAAACGCTCTTTGCCTTTGGTTAATATTTCAATCACTTCTTCCATAGAAAAAACGGTATTTAAAGCGCCAAATGCCGATTCTAAACCAATAGTTCCATATAGAGCATTATCAAATTCCACTTTTTTGTTCTCGGTATCTATGGGTGTGTGATCGCTGGTAAGCATATCTATAGTACCATCTTTTACCCCTTTAACTAAAGCTTTTATATCTTCTTTGGTTCTTAGCGGAGGCAAAACTTTAGCATTAGTATCAAATTCCTGCAAGAGTTCATCAGTAAAAATTAAGTTATGAATAGCTACACTGCAGCTAACATCAAGACCTTTTTTCTTGGCCTTTTTAATGAGCGCTACCGATTTTTTAGTTGATATAGTAGGAATATGTAATTTCCCGCCGGTATATTCCAATAAATAGAGGTCTCGTGCTATTTGTAATTCCTCTGCAAGATTAGGAATTCCTCTTAATCCTAACGAGGTGCTACTTTGCTCTTCATTTACCATTCCCTTCCCGGCAATACGGTCTTCCTGTGGAAATGACTGGACTAGCGCATCAAAATTTTGAGCGTACTGAAGCGCAATTTTTAGTAGGTTAGGATTTTTAATGGCTTTTTTATAATCTCCAAAAGCTATTGCGCCGCCCTGTTTCATATCATACAGTTCGGCAAGATCAACACCTTCAGCCTTAATAGTTAAAGCACCTGTAGGATATAACTTAACCGGATGATGAGCAGCCTTAGATTTAACCGAAGTAATTGCTCCATTGTTGTCAATTATAGGATAGGTGTTGGGGTTTAATGCAATACTTGTAAAACCGCTTTTGGCGGCAGTATCCAGTCCATTCGCAATGGTTTCACGCTCCTCAAAACCGGGTTCTCCAAAACTTACACTACTATCAAACCACCCCCTGGAAACGTGAAGATTTTCTGTTTCAATCACTTTATCGGCCTTAACAGAAATATCTTTTGCTATCCTTTCAATAATCCCATTTTCAATTAAAACATCCAGCTTTTTATTATTATAAACCGATTGTGCATCAATGATTGTGGCCGATTTTAAGAGTAATTTCATTTTTTATAATTTAATCCCAAGATGGGAATTTAATAAAGTCTTGTAAGCATCTCTCTGTATACTTTTGAGTCCGGTATTTTGCCGGTTTTACTTAAAATATTTTAAGAGCAGCATCTCTACTGCTAAAAAAATCAATGCAAAAATAACAAAGCTTTTCCAAAGCTCGTTGCTTTGGCTGGCTACTTTTAGTTCATCAAAATAAGCACCTATATTTTGATGGATTTTTATATTTTCTGTTGCTTTCGGAATACTATATTTCATTTCACTTTCGCTTCTGGGTGAGTTAAAGCTTAGGTACGTCTGTTCCTCGTCCCTATACTTCAAAGAATAATTTCCAGAAGTGATTTCCAGAGCGCTGGTATTAATTTCTATATTATCACCCAAAGATCTTTGCTGTGGAATAAAGTCTTCGGTTGCCGAAACAATATGAACTACTTCATCTTGTTGCGTTTGAAGTGGAATTTTAATTTCAGTATTTTTTCCTGTTTCATAATAGAGATCTGGTTTTTTTAAAGCGGTAAGTCCCATATTGTAAAAAACAGGTACTATCAAAGGTGAGTTCCTAAAATTAGAATTCTTGTTATTCAATGCCGCAGAATATAGAAAAACGCCATTTCCTTCCACTAAAAAACCTGAATTATCCTGAAAAGAAATGATATTATTTCCATTACCTAATTCATAATGGGTTTGGACTTTGGGATAATCAAAATTCTCAACTTTTTCCTTAAAGACTCCTGCGAGTAAAGGATGATCAAAAGCTAAATTGGTTATTAATATTTCCTTGCTTTTCAATTGAGATAATGTAGGAGCATTTAGCCGGTTTAGAAACTTATTGTAAGAACTTAGATTACTATTTGACGATGGAATTATTACCAGCGGCACCGCGTTAGTATGAAGATTAGCTAAATTGGTTTCTAATGCCCCTGAGAGCGACTCTAATTCGTTAAGAATTACAAGATCGGCACTGTTTAGTTTGTTAAAATCAAGTTGATCTTTTTCAAATATTTGGGTATTAAATTCAAATGGAGTTAGAATACGAGTTAAAAAAGTGGCATCTGTCTTCTCATTAATAATCACAACCTCGGCTGGATTGGGTCTATTGAAACTAAAATATAGTATGTTGTCATATTCCAGGGCAGCATCTTCAATTTTTATAATTCCTTTAGGGATTTCTTCAGCATCAATTCTAAAACCAACTTCTGTATTTTCCTTTTCCTGAAAATTTACAGCTGTTTTAGCCAAAAGCTCTTCACCGTTATAAACAGATACACTTATACTTTCTGAATAGCCAGAGGTACTGCTAAGTAACACCTGTAAACTAATTTCATTAGCTTCCCGCATGCTAAGAAACACGGTGTCTATACTAATATTCTGAGTGTTTTGGGGAATTAAAGGAATAAAATGATAATTAGTAGCTGAATCTACCGGGGTATCTAAATCCAGGTTTTGCTGAAAATCGGAAATAAAGATTAAGTCAGTTTTTTTAGCAGAATTCTTTGAAAGCTGTTCTGCTTTTAATTTTAGGGTATTGAAATTTAAAGGATTTTCGGCAAAATCCAGGTTTTGAAGTTTTTGAGTTAATTCATTTGCATTGAAATTAAGGAACTCATCGTTATGTGTAAATAGGCTGATTTCTTCATTTTCCGGCAGGCTTTTAATTAAAAGCTGTATGGCAGTCGCCAGGAGTTGCCCATTTTGGCCTGTAGCCTGCATACTGTAAGAATTATCTAAGAATATTACCTTATTACTTGTGGCAGCTTCGGGGTTTTCTGCTGGAAAATAGGGCTGGGCAAAAGCCAGGATCAGTGAGGCCAGCAACAGCATTCTTGTAGTTAGTATCAACCATTTTTTTAATCGGGAACTCTTTCGGGTTTCCCGAATAACCTTTTTCAGGAATTTGACATTCGTAAAATCTTCTTTTTGAAATCGGCGGAGTTGGAATAAATGAACAGCCAATGGGATAAGTAGTAAAAACAGGGCATAAAGAAGTTCCGGCTGTTTAAATTCCATAAAGCTTTAAAAAGTTTATCAAATATAGGAAATGGAATTTAAGCTAAGGGCGTTTAATCTTGAATTTAAAAGTACTGCCTTCACCCTT
>Ga0102925_1002065_pt1 | contig 11079 bp, 10 predicted proteins | sample SalPonR1_A_D1_MG_FD_78216 | JGI IMG/M metagenome (GOLD analysis project Ga0102925, IMG submission 78216) | Salt pond soil microbial communities from South San Francisco under conditions of wetland restoration - Salt Pond MetaG R1_A_D1_MG | ecosystem: Environmental > Aquatic > Marine > Intertidal... | reverse complement strand
GTCGGGCAGCCGAGGACGCGGAGCCAGATGACATATACAAATGGGGCGAGCTGCTCACAGACGACTTTGAGCATTTCAATTTTTCAAAAGAAGCCGTCCAATACATCGTCCGACAACGGATAAACGAGCACAAGAAGAATATCTCCCGCATGGCGCGGTTGCACAAGCGTTACACCAAAGAGGCCCTGTCCGCCCGGCGCAAGGCCTTCCACGCCTGGGTGGCCTGGTTAGAGGCGCACCGATATCGGAGCTGTAACTCAGATTCCCCTGAGGCTGACGCAAGACCACCGGGTGATCACTTATGACCTGCATCAAACACGCCCAAAGGATCCTGCCCGAGCTGCAAAGGCAGAGCTCTTGAAGCCTGCGTGTCCTAAAATTACCGAAACGAACCCAATTGCACGGATTGGCACTTTTATCCTGTTCTCTAGTGTGACTAAAGACGCGAAGAATGCTCAAAAAGCTACGGTGAGCCGCATGTTGGGCGCCATCGTCAATTTTAATACATCAGCTTCCAATCTAATGCATTGTTATAAAATGCATTTTCTCTCCTAGGGGCATTCACTCCAATGTTCGAGGATACGACTTCAGCTGTCTTGCTCGAACCGTAAAGAGAGAATTTTCCTAGAAAAATTTGCTACGACATATAGACAAGGCATCATGAAACTTGCTCCTTCGCCATCATCGCACGCAAGCTGTTTATCCTTGGTCAATACGCCTGATCGTGGATCGCTGTTGGCCGCGGCAGAGCAGCGGCTCCGCGACGGCGAGGGCTTTACCGTCGCCACTCTCAATCTCGACCATATCGTCAAGCTTCGTGACCAGCCCACCTTTCACGAGGCCTATATCCGTCACACGCATGTCGTGGCCGATGGCAACCCGATTGTGTGGCTTCGCCGTCTCATGGGGCAACCGGTCGAACTCGTTCCCGGATCGGAGCTGGTGATGCCGCTGGCGGAACTGGCACGGGACAACAAGGTGTCGGTGGCCTTGTTGGGCGCGACCGATGAAACCCTCTCCTTGGCGGCTGCACATATGGAAGCCGCCCTGCCAGGCCTGCAGATTGCCATCCGTGTCGCTCCACCGTTCGGTTTTGACCCCGAGAGCGCTGAAGCCGACCGAGTTCTTGCGCAGGTTTCCGACAGCGGTGCAGGGCTTTGCTTTGTGGCCCTCGGGGCGCCAAAGCAGGAGATACTGGCTATTCGTGGTGCCCGGCATGTTCCGCGATGCGGTTTTGTTTCTGTCGGGGCGGGTATTGATTTCATCGCCGGAACCCAGCAACGCGCGCCACTCTGGGTGCGCCGCATTGCGATGGAGTGGTTCTGGCGCATGGCGTCGAATCCCATCCGCCTGACGCGCCGCTATGCTGGATGTTTCGCCATCCTGCCGGGCCTGTTCTGGACGGCATTCAATGCTCGCAAATCCAAGCGGAATTAAGCTTGCTTTGAGTCGGACCTATCTTGCGCCTTTATTTGGACAATTTTTGAAGTAATGTATCCAAAACGAGAAATCACTCGGCCGGGGGCCGGAGGATCGGATGCAGGACGAGCAGTTCTTGAAGGCAACGCAACCCGTGCCGGAGCACCTTCGCGGTACGCGCGAAGGCCTTTTTCATATTCTGAACAAATGCGTCGGGAAATCACCAGGTTCCACGCAATCGCGACGTCGCGACAGGCCCCACCCGGTGGAGCCAGTAGCCGCAGCCGGCGCCCCGGCGACTGATTGCCAGAGCATATTACAGGACGACGACTTCCATTTCTCTTACTGACCCCGAGTTGCCGCTTTGCGTTAGCTCTATCTCCCTGGCGAACCGGCTACTTGAGGTGCTGGATGTTGTTTCGCGTGATCGTATCCCGAAAGCCCTTGTTCAAACGCTCCAGGCCAAACCATCGGGTGACCTTCTCCATGAAAAATACACTGAAGCCATGCCGCTTCACACCAAACCGCCAGATTCCGTATTTATTGGAGACGAACAGGAACAAGCGCTCCAATGGATTCAGGCTTAGCCGGGGTCCCGACACGGCATAACCTCGTGATTGCATCAAGGGGCCAGCCTTGCGTTCTACAAGTGCGACGTCGCGTTCTGTTGCCTTGTGGCGCCACTGCTCGGTCAGCTTGGGGTCGGGAGGGCCATAAGTTGTGCCTTCATGATAGCTCAGCATTTTTTCGCTATACGGGACACCGATGAATGCGCAGATATGCTTCAGATGCGCATCAAGGTCTTTGAAAAGATCTTCGTATTTCAACTCGGTCCAGTTGCTCACAGCAATCCGGTCGCGAATAATGTCCCATCCTGTTTCAGTACTGATCCAATGATCGACACCATAAAAGACGTTTCCTGCCCATCCCATACCAATCGAAGAGCGTGCGACGTCTCTCGGATCTCGCAAAAGATGTATCAACCTGGAATTCGGCAGCGCCTGGACAAGGCGACCAAGGTGCCGGTGAACCGTCAGAACCAGCCTGCCGGGCGCGCGGTGCTGCAACTGCATTAGCAGGTCTTCGAGAAGCTCCAGCCCGTCCAGCCCTCTTTCCAGAGTTAGTTTCTTCGCACGAAAAATCCGGTCCCGCCCCAGCCTATCGGTGTCATAGACCCAATTTCCTTTGGCGTTCTTCTGAAGATAATCAAACAGGAAATCCGCTTCACCAGGATTTGAAATCTCCGGGTGGGCATCTAGCATCAGACGGAAGACGGTCGTCCCTGACCTTAGCGCGCCGAACAGAAAGATCGGGGCAGGGTCAGTGTCACTCACAGCGTCGCACATTACGGTATCATTCACTCGGCACGAACCGGGGCAAGGGTTTGAGCACCGCCTGCATGCTGTCCTGAAGTCGTCTTTCCGCAGCGGCAATGCCCTCGTCCGGACCGACTGGCGTAATCAGGCGCACGATCGCGCTGTCATCGCGGCCGTTCATTAAGCGCCCGATCATAAGCTGAAGTTTCGCCTGATACATCGACGCTGTCCGCACCCCGCGCTGGTCGTACCAGTAATAAACCAACATCCGGTTCACACCCTTCTGGATAATTGCACGATTGAGAGTGAATGGTTCTCCGCCAAGTCCCGTTGCCTCGATCTGTTCGAGCTGCGCGATTTCCCAACCGGCGCCAGGGAGGCAGACTTCCGGAGAATGAACGCCTCCACCAGATTGGTCCTCGTACCAGGCCATGAAAAACTCGACCTGAGGAGCCCCATCTTCTCGCATCATCGTGACTGAAAGATAATCGTCGGCTCCCAAGACCTGCTCGATCTGAGGTTCGAGCGGTTTGTGCGCCCCCGTGCGCCATTCACCTATACGGCTGGGAAACAGTATGAACGGCTCGCGATTGATCTGGGCCGCCTCACGATTAGGCACCGCCTGCCATCCGGCCGCCAGCCCGCCGACCAGTACCGCCGCGAAGATCAGCGCCGCGGAGGGACGCACCAGCCCGATGCGTTTCGCCTGCGTACCCAGACCCTCTGTTTCCAGATCCAGCGCCTGGATCAGCCCGATCCGGTCACGCCGCAGCTTTACCAGCACCCATGCAAAGGCGAACAGGATCAGCACGCAGGAGATGAAGATCACCCAGCCCTCGAAGAAATGCGAGAACCCCTCGACATGCTCGATCCCGTAATTGTTGACGATCCACCCCGCGATCGCGATCCGCACCGAGTTCATGAAAACCGTGATCGGCGCGGCCGACACCAGAAGCAGCGCCTTGTGCCACATCGGCCCTTGGTAAAGCACCGCGAAGATGTAGGAAAAGCTGAGGATCGGGAACAGGTAGCGCAGCCCTGAACAGGCCTCGGCGACCTGCAGCTTGAACACGCCAAGGTCGATGATATTGCCTTCCAGGTAGACCGGCACCCGGATCAGCTGAAGGAAATAGACCCCCAGCTCGGATGAAATGCCCTGCAGATAGGTGGACAGCCCATAATAGACCGCGCCGGGCAGGGGCAGCATGAACACCAGATGCACCACCGGCGGCCAGAAATGCTTGCCTGTCTTCCAGCCGAAGCTGATCAGCAGCACCGCGCCGACCCACAGGATCAGGGCATAGGCCACGATATCGGGAATTTCGATCATCTTGCCCGCCGCACCCAGCAGCACCGCCACGATCAGCAGCGCAACCCCGGGCCAGCGGTCATGCACCGGCCCGTCATTGACCGGCACGGTCTTGAGCTGGCGCAGGAACAAAAGCCCCGACAGAACCGGAATCAGCGGGCCGTGGCTGTATTCGGGCATCTTCCAGGCCGCCAGCAATTCGGCGATACCCTCCCAGAAGAAGAGGCCAGCGGCCAGCGTCGCAAGCAACAGCCACAGGCTGCCCCAATGGAAATAATCGCCTGAAGCTCTGGAAAGACGCGAAAAGGAGCCGGTATCCGCCATGAATGAACCCTGAATAAATGAATCAAAAGAAAACCGGAAACATCGGGGCACATGAACACCCCGCTCAATACCTTGGATTTTTACTGGATTTCGACTTCGAAAGCCATGCCAAACCAATCTCTGGCCCGTTCACGAAACCGTCGATTTTCCCGTCTCCGCAAACAATCGCGCCACCGCGCTGCGTTTGACGGGAATTCGAAAACGAAAAGGGCGCCCGTGATGGGCGCCCTTTTCCATTTTCATTGTCAGGGTCGTAATAGGTTTCTCAGGCGGTCTTGCGCTTCTGGCGCAAGCGCAGCAATCCGCCAAGGCCAAGTGCCGACAACAGAAGCGGCAGACCGGCCGGCAGCGGGATAACGCCTACACTGTCGAAGAACGTGATGTTGGAGTTGCCTTGCGGAAATTTGAAGCTCACCTTGCTTCCACCCGCGAAAGCACCTGTGCCATCCCACTCATATAGATTGTGCGCATTCGAGCCTTTGGCGGCGAAAGCGGTAATTCCCGGATCGTTGCCGTCGTTGTTGTACGTCCAGCTCCAGGTTCCCCCGCCCTCGTCGGAAATGGAAATCCCGCCGAAATCGCTCGAAGAGCCGAAATATGAATTGAACTCGGCCAAATCCCATCCGGACGTGTTCTCGTTGAATTCATACTTCACGATCCACGGCGACTTGTTGACGTTGCAAACGGAGTCGCCACTGCCGGAACTGAAGTTCGCGCAATAGTTTCCGCCCTGCGCGCTGTTGGGAGGGGATACATCTTCCGCCGTAAGCTGGAAGGTAGCTGCTTGCGACGGCGTGGAGGCAAACGCCAGCCCCAGCCCAGAGACCGCAAACAGTGCGGCTTGCATAAATGTTTTCATAAGACCGTCTCCTTGACGATGGCCGTTCTGGAATTCGAATTGCCTGGCGCGGCTCGGCTGAATAATTCAGCGCGCGCGAAGCGAAAGAAATCAATTAGCGCTTATGCCACATTTCCGCCGCATTCCCGAATCTTTCCTTTCGGGACAGACGATTTTGCAATTTCAGGTAGATATATGTCCTTCAGGGTTGCCGGTTGACCCGGCGCACCACAACGTCTGCGGGAAGTATCCATCGCCACCGAGCGAATCGGTGCCGTGCGGTTCCATCGATGCTGAGGCGCACCGGCCGCCTATCTGGGCGAGCGTTTCGCCAGGATTCGCTGCAAGGTTCTGCGGTGCATGTTCAGCCGCCGCGCCGTTTCCGACACGTTGCGGTCGCACAGCTCATAAACCCGCTGGATATGTTCCCAGCGCACGCGGTCGGCGCTCATCGGGTTTTCGGGCGGCGGGGGCAGTTCATCGCCGGTGGCCAGCAGGGCGTTGGTGATATCCGTGGCGTCGGCGGGCTTTGACAGGTAATCGGTCGCGCCGATCTTCACCGCCGCCACCGCCGTGGCAATCGCACCATAACCGGTGAGCACCACGACACGGCTGTCGGGGCGGCGCTCGCGGATCACTTCGACCACGTCCAGCCCGTTGCCATCCTCCAGCCGCAGGTCGCAGACCGCATATGCAGGGGGCCGGGCTGTTGCGATAGCCTTGCCGGCGGTTACGGAATCCGCGGTTTCGACCTCGAAACCCCGCCTTTCCATCGCCTTTGCAAGCCTGCGCAGGAACGGTTCATCATCGTCAACGAGAAGAAGCGACCTGTCGCCCCCGATCTCGCGCAAATCGCCGGTCATGCCGACCCTCCTCTCGTTCGCGCACACTGGTACACAACAGTTCTAGCCCCGACCGGTGGGGCCGTCAAACTTTGGCGCTTCGTCACATGGCGTCCAGGAAACATTCCACCCGGTCCGCCATCCGGTCAGGTCCGATATCACGCCGGAAGAACTCCACAAAGCCAATTTCCGGCAGCACCAGATATGTAAAGGTCGAATGGTCCACCAGATAATAGTCCTCGTCGCCCTCCTCGGGCTCCTGCTTCTGGTAATAGGTCCGGTAGGTCTGGCTTGCCGCGCGGATCTGTTCGGGCGATCCCGTCAGCCCCAAAAGGCGCGGATGAAGGTTGTCGGTGAAATCGGTCAGCATCTCGGGCGTGTCGCGCTCGGGGTCGATCGATATGAAGACCGGCTTCACCATGCGGCCCCGTTCCTCCAGAACCTCGACCGCCTCGACATTGCGCGACATGTCCAGCGGGCAGACATCCGGGCAGAACGTATAACCGAAATAGACCAGCGCGGGCTTGTCGATCACATCCTGATCGGTGACCGTCTCGCCAGTCTCGTCAACCAGGGTAAACGGTCCGCCGATCTGCGCGCCGCCCCCGACCTTGCCCTCACGGCACTGCGCAAAGCGATCATCGCTCCCTGACCCGACGGTCAGGAAATATAGCGCCGCCAGCGCCGCTACCAGTACCGCCGCCGCGGCAATCGCGAGTGTCCGTGTCATCGGGAGATCCTCATTGTTCTGGGCATCTTTCGCGCGCTGTGGCACATCTAACACCACAAGCGGAACTTGCAACGGGACCCAAGCGCGCAGATGTCCGAAATCCCGCCCGGAACCTTCAAATCACGCAGTCGCGGCAACTGGATCCGCCTGCGCACGCTGGTATTGCTGCGTTGGTGGGCGATCGCCGGGCAGGTCACGGCCCTGATCGTGGCCCAGCGCCTCTATAATCTGAACCTCGAAATCGGCCTTTGCTTCCTCGTGATCGGGGTCTCCGTTGTCTCCAATCTGGCGGCCGCGTTCATCTACCCCGAGAACAAGCGCCTTTCCGAAAACGAGACCCTTCTGGTCGTGCTGTTCGACATGCTTCAGCTGGGCCTGTTGCTGTATCTCACCGGCGGTCTCAACAACCCGTTCTCGATCCTGATCGTCGGGCCGGTCACGGTGTCGGCCTCGGCGATCTCGTCGCGCTCAACGATGTTCCTTGGCCTGACGGCGATCCTGACGGTATCGATCCTGACCCAGTTTCACCTGCCGCTGCGCACTGAACAGGGCTTCGTGCTGCGCATGCCCGATGTCTTCCTGTTCGGGAACTGGAGCGCCATTGTGATCGCTGTCGTCTTTCTCGGGGTCTATTCACGCTGGATCGTTTCCGAGATGGACGCCATGTCGGATGCGCTTCAGGCGACCCAGATGGCGCTGGCGCGCGAACAGAAGCTGACCGATCTGGGCGGTGTCGTCGCAGCCGCCGCACATGAGCTTGGCACACCGCTGGCCACGATCAAACTGACCAGCGCCGAGCTTGCCGAGGAACTCGCCGATCATGCCGATCTGCGCGACGACGCCCTGCTGATCCGCCAGCAGGCGGATCGCTGCCGCGATATCCTGCGCTCGATGGGCCGCGCGGGAAAGGACGACATGCACCTGCGCACGGCACCGCTGACCGCCATTCTGGACGAGGCCGCAGAGCCCCATCTTGACCGCGGCAAGCAGATCCATTTCGACCACGGCTCGCCCGCCGGGCCACTGGAAAGCCAGCCTATCATCTATCGCCGCCCCGAGGTCATCCACGGGCTGCGCAACCTGATCCAGAACGCCGTCGATTTCGCCCGCGCCAATGTCTGGATCGAAAGCTGGTGGGACGACACCAGGATCACGGTTCGCATCATGGATGACGGGCGCGGATATTCACACCATGTCCTCAGCCGCATCGGTGAACCCTTCATGCGCCGCCGTGGTACGCGCGACGATCCGCGCAGGCCCGGCTATGAAGGCATGGGCCTCGGGCTGTTCATCGCCAAGACGCTTCTCGAACGCTCTGGCGCGGATCTCAGCTTTGCCAACGCCTCGGATGCGACCAATGACGAGGGGCACCATCCCGATGCCGTCGGCGCGGTGGTCGAACTTTCATGGCTGCGCGCGCAGATCGAGGCCGAAACCCCCGATGCCCGCCGCCCCAGCGGCGAGAATCTGCCCTTCCACGCCTGAGCCTGTTAACCAGCGATTAACCACTTCCGGCCAACCTGTTCATGTCGACAGGATACCGGAAAGGATTGCCATGACGATTCCCGCTTTCGGGTGGCTTCTGCTGCCGCTTTTGTCGGGTGTGATCGCCTTTGGCGTGGTCTGGCTGATCGGCCGCTTTGCCCCTGCGCGCGCGCCTGTGACCGCGCCTGGCGCCGCCGATCCGGGCACGGCCCGCTTCCTGTTCACCGCGGGGGTGCTTTCGGATCACGATCTGTCAGAACGCCACCTGCCTCCAGGCCTGACGGATTGGGCCGCGCTGCGTGCCTGGCTTGCCTTTCGCTTCCCCGATCTTCCCGAAACGCCTGACGATACGCCCGATCACGCCGCTGGCAGTCGTCTGACGCTACGGTCGGTCCTGCCCGACGACAGCGCCACGCTATGCCTGCAACAGATCGGCTCGGCCTGTCACATCACCCTTCATGATCCCGCGCCGGGGGATTTTGGCGAAAACCATGACCGCCGCCGCCTTGGCACGCGGCTTGGCAACTGGGACAGCGCATTGCGCAACGCCCCTTTCGGGCTGTGCATCAGCGATGGCGCCGGGCACGCGCGCTGGGACAATACGTTTTTCGCCACCTTGCCCGCCGCCACCCGCGCCCGGCTCTTGCCGGATGCCGACAAGGTCGGGCATGACGGCACCACCCTGACCGAACGCATATCGGTCGAGGGCGACGGCAGGAGCCCGCCCCGCTGGTTCGAAGTCGGTTCCGCTCGCATCGGCGCGGACCTGTTTCACCACGTCACCGACATCACCAAGGTCGTTCAGGCCGATACCGTCCGGCGCGAATTCGTCCAGACGCTGACCAAGACCTTCGCGAACCTCACCACCGGCCTCGCGGTGTTCGATCGCAACCACCGGCTTGCGCTGTTCAATCCCGCGCTGGTCGATCTGACAGGGCTTGGCGCGGAATTCCTCAGCGCGCAGCCCGACCTGATCAGCGTCTTCGACAACCTGCGCGACCGCCAGGTCATGCCCGAACCGAAAAATTACGCCAATTGGCGCACCGAGATCGGCAAGATGGTCGCCACCGCCTCGGGCGGGTTCTTTCAGGATACCTGGACCCTGCCCTCGGGCCTGACCTTCCGCGTCACCGGGCGGCCCCATCCCGACGGCGCCATCGCTTTCCTGTTCGAGGATATCTCCGACGAGGTCTCCTTGACGCGCCGCTTTCGCGCGCAGCTCGATCTGCGGCATGCAGTGCTCGAAAACCTGAACGAGGCCGTCGCGGTGATCTCTTCCAACAACCTCCTGCTCTTGTGCAACGCACGCTGTTCGGCGCTGCTCGGGGTCGACCCCGATGAAAGCCTCGCCGAGATCAGCACAGCCAGCTTCATTCGGATCTGCGCTGATGTGCTGCCGCAAGACGGGTTCTGGTCCGAGGTGGAAACACGGCTGCACGATCACGCGCTATCAGCACCCATGGAAACCGTCATCCAACACGGCGCAGGGCCGGGTACGCTCTGCCGGCTCGTCCCGCTGCCCGGCGGCGCGACCCTGCTGACACTGGCGGCGAAACCCCTGGGCCTCACCCTGTCGCGGCGGCACAAGGCGGCGGGCTGATGCCGCTTGCAGGCGCGCGCGGGGCGTGTAGTGTCGCCCCATGTCAGACAGGGCCGCGACACTGCATATCGGCAATCCGGAACGGACTTGCGCCATCGCGCGGGCGCTCGCGCCGCGGCTTGGGCCGGGTGATGTCATCCTGCTCCATGGTCAGATCGGCGCGGGCAAATCGCATTTCGCCCGCTGCCTTATCCTCGCCTCGCTCGATCAGCCCGAGGATGTGCCCTCGCCCACCTACACGCTTGTCCAAAGCTATCCGGGCCGCCAGGGCGAAATCTGGCATGCCGATCTCTATCGTCTCGGCGATATCTCCGAAATCGAGGAGCTGGGCCTGATCCAGGCATTCAGCGATGCCATATGCCTTGTGGAATGGCCCGCGCGGCTGGGCGATCTGGCGCCACCCGGCGCGCTGCACCTCTCGCTTGAGACAGCGGCGCAGGATGATACACGCATCATGCACCTGACATGGAGCGACCCTTCATGGGACAAGAAACTCGAGGATTTACCCGATGACTGAGCGCGACGCGCTGATCCGCGCCTTCATCGACGCCAGCGACTGGGCGGGCGCGCGCATCTCGCCGCTGGCCGGGGATGCCTCGAACCGGCGCTACCTGCGCCTGAGCGATCCCCAAAGCGGCGAAACCGCGGTGCTTATGGATGCGCCCCCCGATCGCGGCGAGGATGTCCGCCCCTTTGTCGAAATCGCGCGCTATCTTGGCGGCATTCATCTCAGCGCCCCGCGCATCCTTGACGCCGACATGGAATCGGGGCTTCTCCTGCTCGAGGATCTGGGCGATGACCTTTTCGCCAATGTGATCCCCCGCGATCCGGCGCTGGAAAACAGTCTCTATTGCGCCGCAACCGACCTTCTTGGAACGTTGCACGATCATCCCCCACCCCCCGGCCTTGCGCCCTATTCCCCGGCGCTGATGGCCGATCTCGCGATGCTGGCTTTCGACTGGTATCGCGCCGCGCTGGGCGATCCGGCGCCAAGCGCGCGCGCTTCGGCCCACGGTGCGATGCTCTCGGCCCTCCAAACCCATGCCAGCGCTGCCGATGTCCTGATCCAGCGCGACTACCACGCCCAGAACCTGCTTTGGCTACCCGAACGCCCGAACGACGCGCGTGTCGGCCTGCTGGATTTCCAGGACGCCATGCTGGGCCATCGCGCCTATGACCTCGTCTCGCTGCTTCAGGATGCGCGCCGCGACGTGCC
>Ga0102925_1002064_pt1 | contig 11083 bp, 9 predicted proteins | sample SalPonR1_A_D1_MG_FD_78216 | JGI IMG/M metagenome (GOLD analysis project Ga0102925, IMG submission 78216) | Salt pond soil microbial communities from South San Francisco under conditions of wetland restoration - Salt Pond MetaG R1_A_D1_MG | ecosystem: Environmental > Aquatic > Marine > Intertidal... | reverse complement strand
GGCCAATTCGTTACTTAAAATTGAGCGATAGCCAATAATATCACCTTTTTTAGCAAAAGCAATAATCTGCTCACGCCCGTCAATCCCTGTTTTATAAATCTTTAATACCCCCGAATTTATACAATAAAAACCATTGGTTCTGCTTCCTTCATGATAAATTATACTACCGCGTTTATAAGTGTTACATACTTTTTCCTTTTCTACTTTTAAATGTTCTTCGGGGGAAAGATGTTTAAAAATAGAATCAAATTCATTGAAGCAATTTTCACAAGATGGTATATTTTCGCGGATTTTCATTATAACAAAATATTATACCGTAACACTTTTTTTACTAATAAAGCTATAAAAATAAAATTTTAATTCTAACTTAAACACAAAATTAACTTTTTTGTTTTATAATTTAGGTATTTGCATTATATTATTTAACAGTATATTTGTAAATATAGTTTAATATAAAAATATATAGAGATATGAAAACTTCATTAGATGTAAAATGGTTAGATGGAATGGCTTTTGAAACCGAACTCAATGGTCATAAATTAGTAATTGATGCAGGAGGAGCAGTAGGTGGAAAAGATCGCGGACCCAGACCAAAACCTCTTATGTTATTAGCTTTAGCCGGTTGTACCGGTATGGATGTTATTTCAATTTTAAAAAAAATGCGCGTTGAATTAGATGACTTTAGTGTAGAAGTTATTGCTAATAATACCGATGAGCATCCTAAACATTACGATGAGATGAAAGTAGTATATAAATTTTGGGGAAAAGATTTACCAGAGGATAAAATTAATAAAGCGGTTAATTTGTCGGAAGAAAGATATTGTGGTGTTAGTTTTGTTTATCGGAAGTATATTAAAATGAGTACAGAGGTACAATTAAATCCTGAAAAAAAGTAAATAATAAACCCTGCCTTGTAAAAGAGGCAGGGTTTATTTATTTTATTCACACTAAAATTAATTAGCTGATTTAAATTGATTTAAAAATCGCACATCATTTTCAAAATAAAGGCGAAGGTCATTAATTCCGTATTTAAGCATAGCAATTCGTTCTATTCCCATTCCAAACGCAAAACCCGTATATTTTTTACTGTCTATGTTACAGCTATCAAGTACATTCGGGTCAACCATACCACAGCCTAAAATTTCCAGCCAGCCTGTATATTTACAAACATTACATCCTTTGCCATGGCAAATATTACATTCTACATCCATTTCGGCCGAAGGCTCTGTAAATGGAAAATAGGAAGGACGTAGCCTTATTTCTGTTTGTTCGCCAAACATTTCCTTAGCAAAATATAAAAGAGTTTGTTTTAAATCAGCAAAAGAGACGTTTTTATCAATGTATAATCCTTCTACCTGGTGGAAAATACAATGGGCACGGGCACTAATAGCTTCGTTTCTAAAAACACGTCCCGGAGAAATTGTGCGAATCGGGGGTTGCGAATTTTCCATTACACGAACCTGAACTGATGAAGTATGAGTGCGTAATAAAATATCCGGATTTTTTTCAATGAAAAAAGTATCCTGCATATCCCTGGCCGGATGTTCTTCAGGAAAATTTAAGGCAGAGAAAACATGCCAGTCATCTTCAATTTCAGGCCCTTCTGAGATAGTAAAACCTAATCGTTTAAATATATCAATAATTTCATTTCTTACAATTGAAAGAGGATGACGTGTACCTAAAGCAACCGGATCACCGGGCAAACTTAAATCAATATCCGATTGGCTCTCCGATTTTTCTTCTAAAGCCGATTTTAGATTATTTATTTTTTCCTGCAATGCATTTTTTAATTCATTGAGTTTTTGTCCTACTTCTTTTTTGTTTTCACGTGGAACATTTTTAAACTCCGAAAATAAATCGTTCACAATTCCTTTTTTTCCTAAATATTTAATGCGGAACGATTCAATCTCATCGAGACTATCAGCAACAAAAGATTTAGTCTCTTCGAGATATTTATTAATTTTATCAATCATAATGTATTTAGTTATAATTTTTTAATGGTCATTTTAATATTTTTCACCGGCCGGTTATTTTCATCTGTTTCTACTGCTGCAATTTTGTCAATAACTTCGAGCCCCTCAATTACTTCACCAAAAACGGTATAAGCTTCATCTAAATGAGGAGTTCCTCCTATAGTCTGGTAAACTTTTCGTTTATAATCAGGAATTCTATACATCCCTGTTTTTTTAAACTGCTTTTCTGCTTTTTTCCTGGCTTCTTTTACAATTACCTGGTAATCTACACTACCTCCCGTTTCATATGCTTTTTCTTCTGCTTCTTTTATATATTTTGTAATTAGTTTATTTAACCGCGAAGCATTTATTCGCTTTTCAACCTTTTTAATATCTTCATCGCTAAAAACTTTTCCCTGTACAATATAAAACTGTGAACCTGCCGAACGCATTTCCGGATTTACATCATCCCCTTCACGAGCTGCAGCTATTACACCTTTTTTATGAAAAATGGTATCTACAAATTCTGCGGGAATAGTATATCCCGGACCTCCGTTTCCTAATAATTCTCCTTGTTCTGCATTACGCGATTCAGGGTCTCCTCCCTGAATCATAAAACCTTCAATAACCCGGTGAAACAATAATCCGTCAAAATAATTTTGTACTATTAATGAATCAAAGTTTTTTTTATGTAAGGGTGTTTGGTCATATAATTTAAAAATCATATCTCCAAATTCGGTTTCAATTTTATAAAGCTGTGTTTTTTCTTGCTTTTTCGTAGGTTTGTCACATGCATTAAAAAATAAAATAGCCGAAAAAATAAGTATAAATATTTTTTTCATCGTAATTTTGCCTGTTAGTTTAAAGAGCAAAAATAGCAACATTTCATTAGAATTAAAATAATCATAATGAAAACCAAAAATATCTTAATTCTTTTATTCTTAAGCTTTCTTCAATTACATACTTTTTCGCAGGATAAAAAAGTTGGTTTGGTTTTAAGTGGAGGCGGAGCCAAAGGGTTAGCCCATATTGGTGTTATTAAAGCCCTTGAGGAAAATGATATCCCTATTGATTACATTACCGGTACTTCAATGGGAGCTATTGTTGGCGGATTGTATGCTATAGGTTACTCTCCGGAAGAAATGGAACAGTTAGTATTATCGGATGATTTTCGCAATTGGGCATTAGGCGAAATTGAACAAGATTATATTTACTATTTTAAAAAACCACCGATAACTGCTGAAATGATAAATTTTAAAATCAGGGTTAAAGACTCAACAGCTAAAGCTGAATTACCCAGTAATTTAGTACCTACCCACCAAATGGACTTTGCATCTATGCAAATTTTTAGTCCTGCCAATGCTGCTTCTAACTATAACTTTGACTCTCTTTTTGTTCCCTTTCGATGTGTTGCTACTGATATCTATAATAATAAAGAAAAAGTTTTTAAAAACGGGAATTTAGGTTCTGCAGTCAGAGCGTCTATGACATTTCCTTTTTATTTTAAACCCGTTGAAATTGACAGTATTTTATATTTCGACGGAGGTATGAAGAATAATTTTCCCTCTGATGTTATGATTAATGATTTTAATCCTGATTATATTATTGGTAGCAAAACAGCTGATAACTCTCCAAAACCTGACCCCGACAATGTAGTTGTTCAGTTGGAAAATATGCTGATGGAGAAGGTTGATTATCAACTTCCTGAAAATGGCATTTTAATAGAATCAAAGTTTACTAATGTACAATTACTTGATTTTGATAAAGCAACCGATATTATACAAGAAGGATATGAAAATGCATATCAGTTAATGGATAGTATAAAAAATTTTATACCTGAACGAAGAGATACTACTATTATTGACCGTGCAAGAAAACAGTATCAATCAACACTACCTCCATTGCTGTTTAAAGACATTTCTTTTAACGGATTAAATAGTAAAGAAAAGGAATATGTTGCTAACAGTATTTTTCATCGGGATTCTGTTTTTACTATCAGGGAATTCAAAAAAACGTATTTTAAGTTATTAGCGGATGGTACCATTTCTTCCATTTATCCCGAAGCTTATTATGATTACCAAAAGGAATCTTTTCAATTGAAATTAGATGTAGATGAAGAAAGCAGGTTTATTGCTCATATTGGCGCTAATATTTCTTCCAGTTCAATTAATCACGGCTTTGCCAGTTTACAATACAATCAGTTAGGAAAAGTTTCGCGTTCGGCTTATGCCAATATCTATTTTGGAAGGTTATACAGTTCGGTTATGTTACAAGCAAGAGCTGATTTTCCTTTAAGCCTGCCGATTGCATTTACCGGTTCGTTTACCATGAATCGCTGGGACTATTACAGTAGTAGCTCAGAGCCATTTTTTGAAGATGTCCGTCCTCCTTATTTAATCCAAAACGAAAATAATTTAAAACTGGCAATGTTGAGCCCTGTTAGTACCAACTCATTGGTAAAAGCACAATTTTCATATGGTTTTATTAACGATGAGTATTATCAAACATTAGAATTTTATAAAGCGGATACCAATGATGTTACCGATTTTGATTATATCAATTTTAAATTAAATATTGAAAAGAGTAACTTTGACTATAAACAATTTCCAACGAGAGGAGTTTTTCAGGAATTAAGTTTAAACTATCTGAAAGGGACTGAAAATTTTATACCGGGTTCAACATCATCCATCGAAAATGAAATTGAAAGTGAACACCAATGGTATAATATTCAATTTCATAGAGAAGAGTATTTTAAGTTGACTGAACATTTTCATTTAGGGTATTTAGTGCAGGCTTCACTAACCAATATGGATTTTTTCAGTAATTATACATCTACCATGTTAAATGCGAATGTTTTTCAGCCGGAGCCACACAGTAAAACGATGTTTCTAGAAAATTACCGGGCACACTCTTATTTAGCCATAGGAGTAAAACCAATTATAAATATTACCGATAAGATACATCTAAGAGCCGGATTTTACGCTATGATGCCTCATAAGAAAATTTTTAGCAACGAAAATAAACAGGCGCGTTATGCAAAAGAATTTGCCCATTTTAATACTATGGCATCAACATCATTAGTATATCATACTTTATTTGGACCGGCAAGTTTGAGTCTTAATTATTATGATAAAATGGATAAGAAGTTTTACTTTGTATTTAATTTTGGTTATTTGTTATTTAATAAACGAGGGTACGAATAAATAAATTACTGCATTGAATCAGATTAAAAAATTAGCAGGTCAAACATTAATCTACGGATTAAGCAATATGCTTGCCCGTTTTTTAAACTATTTGTTAGTACCACTTCACACGCTTGTTTTAGGAAAATTTTTCTATGGTAAGTTAACGTTTATTTATAGTAGTACTGCTATTCTATTAGTGATTTTAACCTATGGTTTGGAGACCGGATTTTTCCGTTTTGCCAGCAAAAAAGATGAAAAATATGAGTCGGTTTTAGGAACCAGCTTATATTCCATAATATTTACAACCACCATTTTTTTGTTTCTATCGTTTATTTTTAAACAACAGTGGGTTAATTATTTCAACCTGGATAATCATCGTATTGTAATTTATTTTATTTTAATTATTTCTTTTGATGTAATTAACGCTATCCCTTTTGCTAAGTTAAGAATAGACGAAAGGCCTGTAAAGTTTATGATTATTAAAGTAGCAGGAATCGGCATTAACATATTTTTTAATCTTTTTTACCTGTATGTTTGTCGAAAATTTTATCAGGCCGGAGCAGATAATTTTTTGGCATCGATTTATAATCCCGATTTAGTACTCGATTATGTTTTAATAGCCAATTTAATTAGCAGTGCAGTTACTTTCTTATTATTAACCCCTGAGATATTCAAGGTTAAAATACATTTTGATTTTACGCTTTTAAAACGATTATTACATTATTCTTACCCGATTTTATTTATTGGGTTAGCCGGAATGCTTAATGACAATATTGATAAGCTGCTTATCCCTAAATTAATTAACCATCCCAATCCGGTTGAGCAACTGGGTATTTATGGAGCTAATTTTAAACTCTCCATATTAATGGTATTATTTATCCAGATGTATCGTTATGCTGCTGAACCATTCTTTTTTAAAAGCGCTGAAAACCTCGATGCCAAAAAATTATATGGTAAAATCATGACCTACTTTATTATTTTTGGGTTATTAATATTTTTGGGTGTTAATTTTTATCTTGATATTCTAAAACATTTTATCAATAAAGAATTCTGGGAAGGGTTAAAAGTTGTTCCCATTTTGCTATTTGCGAAACTTTTATTCGGAATCCTCTTTAATTTGTCTATATGGTACAAGGTGACAGATCGCACTAAATTTGGAGTTTTAATTGCCGGTACAGGCGCAATTATTACTATCATTGCCAATATTGTTTTAATACCCCGTATTGGTTACTATGGTTCGGCATTAGCAAGTTTAGCCAGTTATATCGTAATGTTAATAATTTCCTATTATCTTAGCCGCAAATTTTATCCTATTAGCTATGAATTTAAAAAAATCGGTTTATATGTCTTGATAGCTTTAGGGTTATATATTATTAGCCGGTTAGATATTTATTATAACCAAACGATTTATTACATAACTGTTTCTGTTTTTATTATAGCTTTTACAGGATTTGCATTTTTAAAAGAAAAAAAATCATTTTATTATGAAAATTAATATTGTTAATCAATCTGACAATCCGTTACCGGGATACAGTACCGATCATTCAGCAGGTATGGATTTACGTGCTCATTTAAATGAACCTGTTACGCTAAGTCCATTAGAAAGGAAATTAATACCTACCGGTTTATTTATTGAATTACCTGTTGGTTATGAAGCACAAATAAGGCCCCGTAGCGGTTTAGCTTTGAAAAAAGGTTTGACTATATTAAACAGTCCGGGAACCATTGATGCAGATTATCGAGGTGAAATTGGTGTTATTTTAATTAATTTATCCAACGATAAAGTGACCATTGAAAGTGGTGAACGAATATGTCAAATGGTTATTGCAAAACATGAACAAGCCGAATTAAACAGCGTAGAATTACTTAATGAAACTCTGCGTGGATCAGGTGGTTTTGGTAGTACCGGAATAAAATAATATTAAACAGTTCTTAAGAAATGTTAATTGTACAATTTGTAAACTTCATCAACGTTTTGGTGTTAGATTTACATTACTAATTTTTATTAAACATACTATTCATGAAAAATAAATTTTTATTCATTTATTTTATTTCCATTTTATTAGTCATCTCAGCGTGTTCGGTTCAAAATACGAAACAATCACCGTCTGATATAAAGCAGATTGCAAAAGAGTTGGACGATAATGAAGAGTTGGAATATTATTATATTTTTATAGAAGCTAACCGAAAAAAACTCTTAGGAGATTTAAATGCTGCTTTGGCGCTATTTTATCAATGTATTGAAATTAATCCTCAAAGTGCAGCAGCAATGTCTGAAATCTCTCAAATTAATGAAATTATTGATAACAAAGAAGTTGCTATTAAATATGCCCAAAAAGCCGCTGAATTAGAATCTGACAATAAATGGTTTCAATTAAAGTTAGCCAGGTTATATATTAACGATCAGCAATATGAAAATGCCATTGAAGTTTATAACAAATTATATAAAACGGATAAAAAGGATTTGGAAATTCCTTATAATCTTGCCGCATTATACCGTCAAACCAACCAATTAGCGAAAGCTATTGAGTTATATGATGAAATTGAGAAGCAAACAGGCATTAATGAAACCATTTCTTTAACCAAGCAACGATTATATATACAAATGGGCCAAAAAAACAAAGCCTATGAAGAAATAAAACAATTGATTGATCATTATCCTAATAAACCGCAATATTATGGAATTTTAGCCGAGATGTATACCAACGATAATTTATTTACCAAAGCTGAAGAGAATTATCAGAAACTTTTTGCTATAGATAGCACCAATGGCTTAGGACAAATTTCCATTATCGATCTCTATCGCAAAAAAATGGATTACGATAAGGTTTTTAATTACCTGGAAAAAGTTATTTATAATGAGGAAATTGATTTTCAATCTAAAGCAATGGTTTTTCTTTCTATGTTAAATAGTCCTAAAGAGCTGAATATTTATTTTCAACAAATTAAAGAACATTTACTTTTATTCAAAGAGGAATATAATGACAGAAAGGAAGCTCATACCTTGTATGCAGATTACTTTATTCGTATGAATAAATTAGATGAAGGAGCCGGTGAATTAGAAAGTATTGTCGCAAAATTTTCTGTTAATCCGGCCGTTTGGGAGCAATTATTATCCATTTACAGTTATCAGAGTCAGTTTGACAAATTATATACTGTTTCATGTACTGCTATAGATAGTTTTCCACAACACGCTTTATTTTATCTTTTTAAAGGTATTTCAGCCATCCAAACAGAAAAGCCCTCAGAGGCACCTGCTGTTTTAAAAAATGGCTTAAAACATATAGAAAACAACCCGGATTTAGAATATGATTTTTATACTTATTTAGGTGAAGCTTATAATGAATTACAAGATTATGAAAAATCAGACTATTATTTTGATTTAGTTATTAAAAAAGATACAACAGATTTATATGTACTTAATAACTATGCCTATTATCTTTCTTTACGTGAAGAAAAGCTTGAATACGCCAAAGAGCTAAGTAAAAAAACAATACAAGCAGAACCCGATAATACCACCTATTTAGATACTTATGCATGGATATTATTTAAACAGGAGAATTATAAAGATGCTCTTTATTATATTAAAAAGGCTTACAACGCAGGCGGATTTGAAAATCCCGAAATTGTAGAACATTATGGTGATATCCTCTTTTTTAATGGATTTAAGGATAAAGCAAAAAAAATGTGGGAATTAGCAAAAAATCTCGGAAAATCAAGCGATCAGTTACAATTAAAAATTGATAATGGAATAGTTAAATAATGATTTCTGCCCAAAAATTTTTATGTTTTTTATTGATTATATTTTTAGTGATACAGACAGCTTGTACTATCACAAAAAAAACATCAGATATTTCGAAAGATACTGCTATTACACCGCAGGCTATTGATAAAAAGCTAATAAATAATAGCATTACTGCAAAAGGAATTATCATTACCGGAGCGAAAATTAAAATACAAAGCAACGACCAAACTCATCGTTTACGTGCTAATCTAAAAGTAAAACCTGATAGTGCTATACTTTTTTCGCTTTCTAACCCGTTAGGGATTGAAATTGTTCGGGCTTTAATTACTCCGGACAGCATCAAATTTATTGATAGAATTAACCGGAATTATCTGCAGGGAACTTATGCTGTTATTGCCTCAATGTATCATATACCTACAGACTTTACTCTTTTACAGGATGCCCTAACCGATGTGCATTCGATGTATTTTCAATCTATGCATTATCCCCAAAAGAAATATAAAAGTAATCAGGGAATTTATAGTTTTCAGAAAGAAAATAATGAGATAACATTTCATTATCAAATAGATAATAACCAATTTTTTATTCAGCAGGTTGCTATAGATTTCCATAATTTTCCAACAAAAATTTCTGTTGCTTATTCAAATTATACTAAATTTGATGATGTTTATTTACCTTTAGATATTAAAGCAACGATTTATGAAACAGTAGATGAAACCATACAGGTAGATATTCTTTACACAAATTTAAGGTTTGAACCTGTAGAAATTAATTTAAGCGTACCATCAACTTATCAAAAAATTTATCCTTAATGGATTTAAGAGTAAAGCATATGAAATATATCCTGCTTATTTATTTTTTTACTTTTTCGTTATTTTCATTCAGTCAGACCCGTGAGGAGTTGGAAGCAAGGAAGCAGAAAACTGAAAAGGAAATTCAACTGGCTAATGAGTTGTTACAACAGACTCAAAAAAACAAATCTGCAGGTTTAAATAAACTCTTAATTTTAAAGAAACGTATTAGCTTAAGAGAACAATTAATTACTGATATTACCAATCAGATTAATCATATTGAACAATCAATTAAAGATAAAAACCAACGAATTAATCAGTTAGAATCAGACCTGAATAAACTCAAAAAGGAATATGCAAAAATGATCTATTTTGCCTACAAAAATAGAAATAATTATGATCGCTTAATGTTTATTCTGGCATCAGAAGATTTTAACCAGGCCTACCGGAGAATTAAATATTTTGAACAGTATGCAACCTATAGAAGAAAACAAGCTTCACTCATTTTCGCCACACAAAAAACATTGGAATACGAAATTGAATCATTAAAAGACCGAAAGAATGAAAAGCTGGAATTATTATCTCAAAAAGAACAGGAGAAGAACTATTTAAGTAATGAAAGGAGTCGCGAAAGCAGAGAAATAGCACAATTAAAAACAAAGGAAAGACAACTCAGAAAGGAGCTGCAAACGAAAGAAAAAATACGCAAGGATCTAGAAAATAAAATCAAAGAAATCATTGCACGGGAAGCTGCCAAACGAAAATTAACTGCATTAACAGCCTCTGAAGAGGCTATATCCGAAGGGTTCAAAAACTCTATAGGGAAACTGTCATGGCCCATAGATAACGGTATAATCATACGCCCTTATGGTGAAATTAATCATCCTGTTTTACCCGGAATAAAAATTAATAATGAAGGGGTAGATATTAGCACGAAAAAAGATTCAAAAGTTAAATCTGTATATGAAGGCGAAGTTACCCAGGTTTTTGCCGTTCCGGGAAGTAATATGGCCGTTATTATAAGGCATGGACATTTTTTAACGCTTTATTCCAATTTAGTTAATGTTCGTGTTTCTAAAGGCGATATTATACCCAAGGGTTATCATATTGGCGATGTTTATTTTAATGAAGAGGACGAAGAGAGCTCTATTTTACACTTACGGATATACGAAGAAACGAAAGTATTAAATCCGGAAAAATGGTTATCGAATCAATAAATTAATGATTTTTAGTAAAGTTTATTTATAAAAACGAAACATATTATAGATAAATAAGTATACAAAAAAAATTGAATCATCTATTAACCCAATTTGATGTGCTAACAACAAATGTAAAAATGGAAAAAAGCATTTCTATTCAATCCAAGATTGAAAACATTAATATCATTGAAAAGCTGATTGATGAAGTTTC